>Ga0137427_10001367_pt1 | contig 11131 bp, 7 predicted proteins | sample EasRivERMZT700_2_FD_102309 | JGI IMG/M metagenome (GOLD analysis project Ga0137427, IMG submission 102309) | Soil microbial communities from meander-bound floodplain in the East River, Colorado, USA - East River MetaG ERMZT700_2 | ecosystem: Environmental > Terrestrial > Soil > Floodplain ...
ATTCCGACGAGGCTTATCTCACGAGAACGCTGGCAGCGGGAGCCAAGGGGTACTTGCTGAAGGACAATGCCGAAGTGGACCTCGAAAGAGCCGTGCATGTCGTTGCCCAGGGGAAGCCTTTCTTCAGTCCTGCCATTGCGAACACGTTGCTGGAAGATTATATGCGCCAATTGCAGCAGCGTGGACTTCAGGATTCTTATGATCTGCTGACTGAACGAGAGAAGGAAATCCTTCAACTTCTCGCTGAAGGCAATTCCAATAAGGATGCCGCAGCAAAACTGAATCTCAGTACGAACACCGTTGAGACTCATCGCACGCGGATCATGCAGAAGCTCGGTCTGCACAGTACCGCCGATATCGTTCTGTACGCCGTCCGCAAACGGATTATTTCCTGATATCGCTATTTGTTAGGGTTCGATGACGTTGAGGCAAAACCGCTTAGATCGCTATCAGCACCGCCTCACCTGATTCCGGCCCAAAAATACAACCCACCCTGTATTCCTTTCGGAACGGCACGGCACCCATACTCCTGTGTGTATCACCCCCCAAGGAGTGCGAGATGAGTAAACCTGAAACTGTCAGTTCCGACTGTAAGTGGTTCTTCAATGACGTCGCAATGGCACCAAAACGTGCCTTATTGGTGGACTATGACGGGACAGTCGCTCCATTTTCCATCAATCGCGATCGAGCATTTCCATACCCGGCTATTCCGGAGTTGCTGCATAAGATCGCGAATCGTTGCAAGACGCGACTTATCATGGTCAGTGGACGATCTGCTATAGGCGTGTCGTCCTTGCTCGGGTTAACGCCGGCCGTCGAGATTTGGGGGACGCATGGACTTGAGCGTCTTCACCCGGACGGTCGATACGAGGGTGCCGAGGTAGCGGATGAGGCATTCGATGCCCTGGTGGAAGCCGAGGCGCATCTCGAAGAAGAAGGGCTGGAAGAATTACTGGAAGTTCGCCCTGGCGCCGTCGCCGTTCATTGGAGAGGCCTGAAAGCCTCCCAGACGCTTGAGATCCGTACCAAAGCTTACCGAATCCTGAATTCGCTTGCGTTGCAGGCCGGTCTGCTCGTCGCCGACTTTGATGGCGGTGTCGAGATCCGTTTGCGGTCGGCCAACACTGGCGACATGGTTCGGACTATCCTGGCGGAGATCGGTCCTAAAGTTCCGATCGCCTATCTCGGCGATGATACGTCGGACGAGGAAGCCTTCCGTGTTTTGAATGGCCGCGGATTAACCGTTCTGGTCAGACCCAAATACCGTTTTACGGCTGCACAACTATGGCTGCGACCGCCCGATGAAATAATCGGATTCTTCAACGACTTTATCAACGCGGCCGGCGGTGATGCATGAGTTCGGGGGGCCGGCTCGTCGTTGTTTCCAATCGACTACCGATCACTACCGAAATCATTGACGGCCGAACTCAACTGAAGCACAGCGGTGGAGGTCTTGTCAGCGCGCTGAGGCCTATTCTGAACGAGAGCGGTGGATCGTGGATCGGATGGCCGGGTCGGGACTATGACGCCCGCGATTCTGCCGTCCTGAACAACTGGTCCAGTTCGCAAAACTTTTCGCTTGTTCCAGTCGCATTGAGTGTCACCGAACTCGATCGTTTCTATCGTGGCTATTCCAACGAGATCATCTGGCCTCTGTTTCACGGTCTTCCATCGCTTTGTTCTTTCGAGCCGTCATTCTGGGAGGCGTACTGTAACGCGAACGCGAAATTCGCCGCTGCGGTTCAACAGGTCTCCGGACCAGATGATTTCATCTGGGTGCACGATTATCACTTGATGATGCTGGCGCACGTGTTGCGTTCGCGCGGACATAAAGATTGTCTGGCGTATTTTCACCATATCCCATTTCCCGCACCCGACACGTTCGAGAAGCTTCCCTGGCGCTCTCAAGTACTTCGCGCACTGGTGCGGTTCAATATTATTGGCTTTCAGACGCCTCGCGATCGAAACAACTTCGTGGCTTGTTTGCGAAGATGTCTGCCGGACGTTCACGTCAGTCGCACCGGCGACAAACTGGTGGTGCGAGCCGGTCATGAATCGGCAACGGTCGGGACCTATCCCATCAGCGTTGACTACAAGGAATTCGCAGCCGAAGCGGCAAGTGACTCTGTCGCCGAAGAATGCGAGGCGATCCGAGCAGTGTTGGGTGATATGCGAATCGTGTTGAGCGTGGACCGGCTGGATTACACCAAAGGCATCCCTGAACGATTAGCGGCTTTCGAGGAACTGTTACGGCGCAACCCAAATCTGCGACGGCATATCTCCCTGGTACAGATCGTAGTCCCCAGCCGCGAGGAGATACTCGAGTATGCTCAGCTCAAGCTTCGCATCGAAATGTTGGTGAACCGAATCAACGACAAGTACGGCGTCGCTGATTGGACACCAGTTCGTTATCTCTATCGCGCTGTTTCCCGGAGCGAGTTGATCGCCTTTTACCTCCTTGCGGATGTCGCTTTGGTCACGCCTTTGAAGGATGGAATGAACCTGGTCGCGAAAGAATTCTGCGCATCACGTATCGACAATCAAGGTGTGCTCATTTTGAGCGAATTCGCCGGAGCCGCTGACGAGCTACGGCGAGGCGCCATCCTTGTCAATCCCTACGATATTGAGGATGTGTCGTCATCGCTTGTTCACGCGCTGAACCTTGATCTTTTGGAACAACGCTCGCGGATGCGAGCGTTGCGAGCATACATTCGAGCCAATGACGTGTTCCGGTGGTCGCGCTCTTTCGCCGCCGAAGCCCTTCCTTTCTATGCACCTGCGAGTCTTTGCGCCTCATAGGACTGAGGAAACGGGAATCTGTACTAAAGGATTTGTAGATTTGTCAGATTCCCGATTCTTTTGAAATTTAACTAAAAATTGGCAACGTGTTAGTGTGCTCGCAGTCTATATAGAGTGCATGGCGAAGCCTGTTACAAACAAAACCGCAGCACGAAATCTGGCCATTCTCAGTCTGCTGACGGCGCCCTGGGTCGGTTTCCTCGCGCTCGCTTTGAAACCCAACCCGCGTCAGATGTGGTCTCAGCGCTGGCCGACTATCACGTTCGTCGGGCTTTACCAACTGGCATTGCGCAAGTGCGTTGAGATTCATGGCCTCGAGCACCTTCCGACGTCGGGTCCGGTGATTCTGGCCGGAAATCACACCAACAAAACCGCCCTTGACGCGATGCTGATCGGTTCGAAGATTCTGGTTGAGCGGGGCCGCCTGGCAAAGTTTGTTTCGCGTTCGGATCCGCCCGACAGGATGCTGAAACATTTCCTTCGTCTCATGGGGAGTACAGATGGAGTAATCCTCCCGATACAAAAGGGTGCGACCACCGAAACCATCATCCAGTTCCTCAGGAAGCCGGAGGCCTTCGGGCGAGAGCAGGCAATCCTGGGTATTTTCCCGGCGGGCCACGCCGACGCCGATCTCGAGGCCCAGATGAAAAGGACATGGCACAAAAGCGCCGCCGTTGCATCATGCGAAACGGGCGCGCCCATCGTCCCTTTTCATATTGACGGCTTGCCCTATGAATGGGGGCCTGTCGATATGTTAAAAGCCGCATCCCGAACCGTTGTGAGCGGCAAGGCGTTCAATTTCAAAATCAAGCTTGGCCCAGCTATTGTTCCAACACCGGGTGAGACGGACTACGTTCAGCTCACCGAACGAATCCGACAGGCGGTCCTTCAACTCGCACGCTAACTGCGACGTTCTGTAAACCCGAATTATTACGCCAGTAGGAATCGCAAGTTGGACAAACGGAAACGGATCTGACAAATCCCAAATCCACAAATCCGTAAATCCCAATCCGAGGCGAACGTTAAGCCGATCCGTTCTCATCGGATTGGGATTTGCGGATTTGTGGATTTGGGATTTGTCAGATCCGTTTCCGTTTGTCCAACCTCCGATTCCTCTTGCGATCAGTCAAGGTCACACTGGTTCAGCGGCCGACAAGTTCCCGGATGGTTCCGTCGCGTTTGTTGATCAGGAAAATCCGGCCATTCGGCCCTTCCGCGAATCGCAGATCCACACGAGTGGCGATCTGTTGCCTGCCCTGAGCGGTGTTCTTTTCCTTCACGATCTGAAGCAGCGTCTTGGAGACACCGTTGTCGTTCAAGAGAATCCTTCGGATCGGATCCTGTCCGCCTTTAGGCAAATTGTCGGCGTTGACGTAAAAGATTTCGCCGCTCGGGTTATCGCCGAACAGCAACAGGTTGGTCAGTTGGGGAACGGCTTTCTCGCGGTAGACAAAGGCGCCAATTGCGGCGGAGTTGTTCTGAAGCAGCGGATCCAGTTGCGCATATTCGACAATCGGATAGGTGATTTTCGGATCTGACCGCGGGCTCGTCATATCGACGCCACCTGGGCGCCCGGAAACGAACTTAAAGCTGCCCTCCCAAACGTTCCATCCGAGATTCGCACCGGCTGTAACCAGACTGATTTTCTCAATCGTGTTCTGGCCGATGTCGGAGATGAACATATTTCGGTTCTTCGGGTCCCAGAAAATCCGTTGAGGATTCCGCAAACCGTACGCAAAGATCTCGCCTAGAGTGTTGGGATCATTGTCGCCGGCAAACGGGTTGCTTGCCGGAATGCCGTACTTTCCGTTCGCGCTGTCGGTGCCGAGCGGATCGATGCGAAGGATCTTTCCAAATGCTGATCCGAGGTTCTGCGCCAGACTCAGCGGATCGCCACCACTTCCGCCGTCCGCGAAGCCTATATATAGAAGACCGAAATCGGCGTCGCGTGCAGTCGCAAGCGTGTTGAACGTCAAGTGACCGCCGTTGTGGTTCGAGAAGGGTTGTTCAAATCGCATCAACTCACGCGGTGCACCGCCGTCGTATGTTGCGGCCGCAGGACTCTTGGCCGTCCATTCGAGAAGTACGGTGTCGTGGGTATGTGTGCCGCCGCCCGGCTTGAAGTCGGCTGGTCGATTGGTGACCGTGGTATCGGTCACTGTGTAGAATTTGCCAAAGCCCCGAGCTCCGCGCTGGTTGAATTGTGGATGGAACGCAAAGCTTTGCACGCCGCGTTCGGAACCACCGGATTGAACACTGACTTCCCAGTCCGGCGCGTTGATGTCGACGTAAGGCGTGACGGTCTTGCCGTCATAGCTGACAGTAAACATCGGGCCGGTCATCTCGCTGACGAAAAAACGTCGCGTCGCCGGTTCGTTCACCATCGTCATCATTCGCGGAATACGACCGGCGATATCAGGAATTGTCGCGAACTCAACGAATTTAACCGCGATGACACCGTCGGTTGTTGGAATCGGCGTCGGAAAAGGGTCGTTCGTGACCTGAGCCAGAGCAGTGCCAGCCATGAGTAATGCTGCAAGAATTAGTCGAGTCATGTCCGGGATTATATTCGAAACCGCAGGGGGGGAAGTAACCACAAGAAGCACAAAAGGCACAAGGAAGAGGGAAGCTCTCTTGTGCCTTTTGTGCTTCTTGTGGTTACTTCCCGAATTACTCGAGTCGCGCACGACTCCTCGCATACCCGGTCGCTACCGCTCCCGGTTCTGACGGGGCGGTGTGTCAGAACCGGGAGCGGTAGCGACCGGGTATGCGAGGCCGCGCAAAAAAGGTTTCGGACCATGTCGATTTCACGTCCTCTCGTTCGACATAGCTTTTGGATGATGAAAAAGGTTAAAGATTCTCAGGCAAACGTTTAATAGGAGATATATGAACGTCCTCACTGATTTTCGTTTTGCTCTCCGATCACTTCTCAAAGTTAAAGGTCTGGCTATAACCGTTGTCGTGACGCTGGCTCTGGGTATCGGAGCCAATGCCGCAATCTTCAGCGTGGTCAGGGGCGTCCTTCTTCGACCGCTGGTCAACCGCGACCAGGATCGCCTGATTTACATCCGCCAGAGTGCACAGGGTATTGGCTTGGAGAATGCGAGGTTTTCGATTCCGGAGCTTCGGGACCTGCAAGCCGGTGTTAAGACCCTGGCGGCCTTCGGCGACTTTTCGACTATCGAGTTTACGATGATCGGACTAGGCGAGCCGCGCGTGGTGCGAGCCGGAGTCGTGGGAGGATCGTATTTTGAGGTGATGGGTCTCCGGCCGGTATTGGGACGATTGTTGAATGAAGCCGACGACGGTCCGGAAGCTGCGGGCGCGGCTGTCCTCACGCATCGCTTCTGGACAACCGAGTTTCAGGCTGACCCGGAATTGATCGGCAGGACGATCAGGCTCGGAGACCGGTCCGCAACAATCGTCGGGGTCCTTGAACCGTCCGTTCCGTATCCAACCGAGACCGAAATCATCGCCAACGTGGTGACCAGCCCTCATCATCTGGACGCAACGATGGTGGACGGCCGTGTCCATCGAATGACCGATCTTTTTGGCCGCCTTGCTCCCGGCAACGATCTCGACGCTGCACTTGCCGAGTTGCGAGCGGTTCACAGTTCGATTCTGACGGAACATCCTGAATCGTATCCGCCTGGAAGCGATTTTCGAATTAACGCAGTTCGGCTTCGAGATCAAATCGTTTCGCCCGCAAGAACGGTTCTGTTGGTGCTGCTTGCGGCGTCTGCGCTGGTTTTCGTGGTCGCCTGTTCGAACGTCGCGAACCTGATACTTGCGCGCTCGGTCCGGCGCGAAGGCGAGTTGGCTATTCGCGCGGCGCTGGGGGCAAGCGCTGCAGCACTACGCCGAACGCTGCTTGCCGAGAGCTTACTTCTGTGTGGCGCAGGGGCCGTTCTCGCGATTGCTATTGCGCGGCCGATGGTTGCGGTTCTGGCGCGCTACGCCGCTCGTTTTTCAGTGCGCGCTTTGGATGTCACTGTCGATGCGACGTTGCTGTGGGTTGGTGTCGGCCTTGCCGTCGCGGCAGCGGTCCTTCTTGCTTTCGTGCCGCGACTGCCTTCTGCGGATGCAAGTAATGGACTCGGTCTTTCTAACGGTAGTGTGCGAATCACCTCGGGAACGAACCGACGGTTGCGGTTATTCGCGATCACTCAGATCGCGGCCTCATTTATTCTCCTTGCAGGCGCCGGAATGCTGCTGACGACATTGTTCGCTTTGCAGCGGGCACAAACGGGTTTTGACACTCGCAATGTGCTGGCGTTGAATGTTCCGATCGTGTCCTATTCCCGCAAGCCTGACGAGATTGCCCGATTTTACAAGGAAGTGTTGCGCCGGGTCGGGGAAGTTCCCGGCGTGGAACGAGTGGCGGTAGGTACTGCGGTGCCGTGGCGGGATGCCGGCTTTTTTGCCGCTCAGTTTTCGGTCGAAGGATACGCCAAAGCAAATGGCGAAGAAGATCCGCGTGCCCGTTTTCGCACGGTGTCTCCGGGATTCTTCGAGTCTCTCCGCGTTCCCATCATTGCGGGCCGTGATTTTAACGAAGCTGACCGTCGCGGCGCCGAGATGGTCGTGATTGTTAGCCAGAGTGTGGCGCAGAGAATGTTTCCGAATCAGGATGCAGTGAATCGGCATTTCATGTGGACGGATCCTGTGACGAAGTTCATCGACGTTAGTTCGGGGCCGAGGCGGATCGTCGGCGTTGTGGCTGACCTGGATGATGAAAACATCATACCCGGGCCGGTGATGACGGTGTATCACCCGTTCGAACAGGAGATTGGTGGAGGCCGGCTGTTTGTTCACGCCAAGACGGAACCGTACGCGCTGGTTCCGCAGATAACTCGCATTATCCGGGAACTGTCTTCGGAGCAGCCCGTCGAGCGGGCCGCAACATTGGAAGACGTGCGGGCGGAAGTGCTCGCACCGAATCGGCTCAATGCCGTTGTTTTCGGCGGATTCGCCACAGTCGCTCTTACGATTGCAGTTGTCGGCGTTGCCGGAGTTTTGGCTTTTTCCGTGAGTGCGCGTACGCGCGAGTTCGGAGTTCGCCTCGCTGTTGGGCTGGCGCCTCAGCGTTTGTTGACTCATGTTCTCGGCCAAGGTGCCGTGATTGCCATAGCAGGAATACTGGTTGGAGTTACTGGTGGCGTTGCGCTGGTGCGAGTCGTCGGCAGCTTCATTCAGGACGTCCGTCTGCCCGGAGTCCTGCCCATTCTTGCCGCCGCATTGGTTCTTGTCGGAGCGGCCGTGCTCGCTTCGCTAATGCCGGCCGTTCGGGCGTCGCGGGTCGACGTTGTGCAGGCGCTTCGGTCCGAGTAGTCCGCTGGTCGTCAAACCCGTAAAAATTGTGCCGCGGGCTAAAGCCACGCGGCCTACGACGGTCCACTTGTAGGCCGCGTGGCTTTAGCCCGCGGCACATTTTCGCAGGGTTTGATGACTTGCAGTCAGCGGCTTTCGGCGATGGCGAAGAGATGGCGTTCGCCGCGAATGTAAATGACGCCATGAGCGAGGGCAAGTGAAGCATAGACGGGTTCGCCGACGGAGTTCGTGGCGAGCACCTCATGTGTGGGGCCGGCCCTGACGACGAACGTGTCGCCGTCTTCGCTCGTGAGGAGGATCTTTCCGTCGAACGCAACTGGAGACGATGTGAAGGTTGCAGGAACGGGAACGCGGCCGCCTTCGTAGACGAGTCGGCCGGTCTTTGCATCCAGACAGGTCAGGATTCCGGCATCCGTGAGCAGGTAGAGATAGTCGCCATAGAGAATAGGCGACGGAACATACGCTGTCCCTTTGTTGTGGCGCCACACGACCGAAGGAGAGTCCGTCAGATCGCCGGATTGTCCAAGCCGGATGGCCAGTGCGCGTTTCGAACTGCTGCCGGCTGAGAGAATCACGAGGCCATGCCCCGCCACCGGACTCGGAATCGGATGGCTCTGTGTGCCATTGGCGCGCCATCGTTCTTTTCCGGTCGCCGGATCGTATGCAATTACAACTTCCGCGCCCGACGCCACCAGATCCGTGCGATCGCCCGACTGCACAACCAGCGGCGTCGCCCAGCTTCGCCGTGTCGAGCGATCGGCTCGCCACACTTCTTTGCCGTTTCGCTTATCCAGCGCAATTATTGCCGAACCTGTGCCCATCTCCTGGTCACATTGGAGAATGATGAGATTCTCGTAGAGCACGGGTGAGGTGCCCGGCCCCAATCCGGCCTTGATGATGTTGCCGAGCGAGGTGTGCCACTGCAGCTTGCCATCGAAGTCGTAGGCGTAGACGCCCAGCGACTCGAAGAAGGCATAGACCAGACGCCCGTCGGTGATCATCGTCGGTGACGCGTACGTGTTCTTGCGGTGACGATCGTCGAACATCAGCCCGTCGTAGGCAGTCTTTTCCCACACAATGCGTCCCGTCTTCGCATCCACGGCCAGTACTTTGAGCGTGTGCTTGTACTCGATGTCCACAGCGTCCGGATGGACATAACCTGGGCGATAACTGAAATCGAGGTGCACGGGCGCCTTGCGCCCCGGCACAAGTTCGCCCTTGAAGGACGTAGTCAGGAAGATGCGGTCTCCCCACACAACGGGAGAGGAATGCCCGCGTCCCGGAATAGCGGTCTTCCATTTAATGTTGGTTGTGGGTGACCACTTCGTGGCGAAACCGGTCTCAGCGGAAATGCCCAAACCGTTGGGGCCGCGCCATTGCGCCCATTCCGTCGCTGCAGTCCCGGCGGCCGGAAATAACCTCACTATAAGAACGAATGCGGCCGCGATCAGTGGGAGGGAGCGTTGAAACATGCCCACAGACTGCAATTGTTTGGACAGGTCGGGCAAGCAAAATTCTCGGATTACTGTCGATACTCTCCGCCTGGATAACGTCAAATTAGACCTGTCCAGACGTCCGACGCCAGATACAAGCCGAACGCGCAACTGAATACGCCGGCGCTGACTTGGATGGGGCGCACAAACGCCGATAGTTTCCGATCAGCGAAGCGCAGCGGCAAGGCAAGCAGGACGCTGATTGCGGCCATTCCGATCATGCTGCCAATTCCAAACACGGCGATATAAAGGATCGCGTACCTGGGTGAAGATATTGTCGATAGCACAAGCAGCGTAAGTGCCGCGCTTCCGGCTGCGCCATGAACCAGACCAACGACAATTGGTTTTATGCCGAAGCGCGTCCAGTGAAAATGGCCGGCCTGTTCGTGCGACTTCGAGTGAACCGTTGCAATCACTCGTGCACCCAGGAATACGAGCATGGCCGCGACGACTAATTCCAGGCGCGCCGCAAGCCATTGCGTCATAGGAATCTTCAATCCGACGACAATGAATCCCGCAAGCGACAGAGCGATCGTGTGTCCGAAGCCCCAAAACAATCCGATGAGGACTGCCCGGCTCAGTTCCTTACCTTCGCCGACGAACGTCGTGACGGCTACAACGTGATCGGCATCGGTCGCGTGTTTCAATCCGAGAATGAAACCGATTCCAAGAACAGCCAGCGCGGAAGTCTCCATAGTTGTCCGAGTCTAACATCCGCCGGTTTTTTTCGGCGCAGCGCCAAGACTTGCGATGCCTTCGAGCGGTAGTGTTCCATCCGGCGATTTGACAAATGCGTGATTACACTATAACTTGCCCGCGTTCCAGGGGGCGGAGGCTCATGCTCAACGCGCTACGTCTGCGTTTAGTCTTACTTATTCTGTTCGTCTCGACGGCCGCAATTCTCGGTGGCCAGGACAGCTACTGTCCAAGTTATCCACGCTCCGCACGGGTGGAGTTCGAACGATCGCTGGAAACCGACCTCGCCTATGTCAGTTACCTGCGTGTGGCCGATGGCGCTAAAGCGCGTCCTGTGGCTTTGCCGCCGGTCAAGAACATGGTGGACCAGTTCGTCTTTGCCAAAATGGCGAAGGACGGCGTGGAGTCTGCACCACTGACGACCGATAGTGAATTCCAGCGCCGGATCTATCTCGATTTGACCGGACGTATTCCGACCTACGATCAGGCTCAGGCCTTCTTAAGCGGAACGACGACACGTGACGCTTTGATCGGACAGCTATTGAGTTCATCCGGTTATACTGACCAGATTTCGCACTGGTTTTTGCAGCGGTTTCAAGTCAGGCAGGGTGACGCCGGATTCATCAGTGTTTCGGCGCGCAGCAATTTCTATAAATACATTCGCGAATTCGTCGAGGGTGACAGGCCCTATAACAGGGTCGTTCAGGAACTGCTGACCGCGAGCGGCGACACCGACCTTGCACCGGCTTTGCCTCTTCTCGCCCGGCAAATCGAGAATTATTACGACAGCGCCACTCAGGACTTCTGGGATG
>Ga0137427_10001369_pt1 | contig 11123 bp, 12 predicted proteins | sample EasRivERMZT700_2_FD_102309 | JGI IMG/M metagenome (GOLD analysis project Ga0137427, IMG submission 102309) | Soil microbial communities from meander-bound floodplain in the East River, Colorado, USA - East River MetaG ERMZT700_2 | ecosystem: Environmental > Terrestrial > Soil > Floodplain ...
CGAAACGAAGTCGGGGACGTCACCGATGGCTGTGCTTTTTGTTCGCTGATTTGTGATGTGTACGTTTCTTCAGCGCTGAGGAGATTTTTGTCTGTTGACTGGAGGAGTCCTCATAAGTGTTAGCCAGCGTCTTCGCTCAGCGACTTCCTCCATTTGACGAAGTCCCTTGCCCCATGAATGAATGCCAAGATCTCAACCTTTGCGTCGAACACCTCATACATCAAACGATATCGACTGACCAGCAATTCTCTAATGTTCCTTTGCTGCATCTCCGGAACGATCCGCCCACGCTCGCTCAACCTCGACAGTGATTCAGCTGTATCGAGCGCACTCTCCAGGAGTCGCTGCGCCGCAGGCAACGAGTCTTGCGCAATATACGCGACAGCCTGGTCCAGCGTGCGCTGCCCGGTTTCTGTCCAGATTACTTTTCGGAACTGACGAGCCATTTCCGTCGGAGGGCTTCCGCAACTTGTTCGTGTGACATCGTTCGGCCAGCTTTTGAGTCGGCTTGCCCCTGCTCGATGGTCTGAATAACGTAGAGGTGATACAGGACGTCGTCGATGCTGCAATCATCCGGCAGACGATCAAGCAGCGCTCGGACTGTTTCTTTCGTTTGCACAGCGTGGCTCCCTTGCCAGGTAGTATACCGCTGTCCAGCGATACGTGACTCGTGCGAGTGTCTGGCTAACGACCTTGCCGTTCAGCGGCCTGGTTCCGAGCGTAAGCGAGGACCAGGTCCGCTGCAACGGCGGGTTCGGCAGCCGCGCTCACAGAAGCACGAGCCTCACATGGGGGTTGTCGGCGATGATCTCCTTGAGGATGTCAAAGAGCGTCTGACCCTGGCCAGCCTCAGCTTGCGCCAGACGGGACTGGATGTCGGGAACGTTGGACGGGTGGCAGGTGCCGAGGTGCTGTCGTAGCCAGGTGGCCTGAGCTGCATGCTCTAAGCTCCGGGCGCACTCAGCCGCGTGGACAAGCTGGATCTCGTATTCCTCATCCTCCGGCCACGACAGGTAGTCGTTGAAGGCGTCGAGATTCCCGTTCCACTTCCCACTGATCTGCTGGATGAAACCGACGTTTGTCGCCTCGACGAAGTCGTCGAACGACCGCACGCCCCGACCGTCAATCGTGAACGTCTTCACGTTGTTCCCTGTCTGCCGAACATATTAGTATGCTGCGGCAGCCTAGGGCTTTTCTCGACGCTATGCCGCCGAGCAGCAGCCTAATTCGAAAACGGTCGCAGCCTATCATAAACTCAAGGTTGGCCCGCGGTGACTTGGAAGTTATTGTAATGGCCTGATCTTAACGCACGCGGCCAATTAACGGGACGCGGGGCCACACAGAGGTTTGAACGCGGGCTATCCTGGCGAACTACACAAAATCGGCTGGACTCACAACGCCCAGCCGGCCGCGGTTGAGCACGTGGGTGTAAATCTGAGTGGTGGAACATCGGTGTGCCCGAGAAGTTCTTGAACTGTGCGGATATCGTAACCGTTTTCCAGAAGCTGCGTCGCGAAACTGTGCCGAAACGTGTGCGCGGTTCCGTGTTTTGTGATTCCTGCCGTTTGGACTGCTTGCTTGATCGCTTTCTGAATCACCGACTCATCGACATGGTGGCGGCGATTCACTCCGCCGTTCCGGTCAAAGTATTTGGAACTTGCTGGGAACACGAATTGCCATCCCCATTGGGAATCCGCGTTGGGATACTTGCGAGCAATCGCATTCGGCAGCTTCGCGCGCCCCGCGCCTTCGCGCAAATCCCTCTCATGAATTCGCTTCGTGTTCTTCAGATGCTCGATCAGATCCTGCTTCGAGCAGGCGGGCAGCATCGTCACCCTGTCTTTTTGCCCCTTGCCGCGTCGAACTCATATTTCCATCCTCTCGAAATCCAAGTCCTTCACGCGGAGAGTCAAACACTCCAGCAATCGGAGTCCAGATCCATACAATAGGACGGCGACCAGCCGGGGTACGCCTTCCATGTGCTTCAAAACTGATTGGACCTCTGCCTTAGTCAGCACAATCGGCAGGTTTTTCGGACGCTTTGCCCGAACGAAGGGCGCCATTTTACCGAGCGGCGATAGGAGTACATGTCGATACAGAAATGCCAGTGCGTTCAACGCCTGATTCTGCGTTGATGCGCTCACGCTTTGTCTTTCCGCCAAGTCAGTCAAAAACTGTCGCACTTCTGAATCGCCCATTTCCGCCGGATGCCGTTTGTGATGAAAAACCACAAACCGCCGAATCCACCCGACGTATGCATCTTCGGTTCGGGGACTATAGTGGCGAAGTCGAATGGCGCTTCGGACTCGATCCAGCAACCTTTCTGGCTTTGGCACGCTCGGCTGGTAGCTACTTTCCATCAGACGCAACAAAGCAACTCTCGGACCACCTATACCCGACTGAAAGCGCGAGGCCGCTGCAAGAAGCCCCTTGTAAATCCGCGATTATTGCGATATTCGAGCGACTTTCCTGCTCCGCCAGCGGACATCCATCGGATCAACCCACGATTCGCTCGTCATCTGTCCGCCGCCGACGGGCCGCTGTCGCCGCTTCGCGGCGCTTGTCCCCCGCCTGAACCGAACAGAAAGCCTTTTATGCGACTCACAAGTATTGCGCTAACCCCTCTTAAACGGACTATTGTCTCAGCGATTCCTGGATCTCTGGAAGGATGCCGATCCCGATATTCCCGTAGTGATCCAGGCTAAGAACGAATTCGCGAAGCTCAAATAGAAACGACGTCAGTTCCCACTCAACTTCGCGTTGCGACTTTATGTGAGCGCCCACCGGCCGCTACAGTAAAAACGTTTGCTCGGCATCTTTGTTTTACGGTAGCTACCGATCGGTCGGTAAGTACCGGCCGCAACCATAAAGTCTCATGAATGATTCCAAACACAATCCAGCTCGGCGACAATAGGGTAGAAGCGTCATCGCCAGTATCGTGTATCTCGAGAGTCCAACGCGGCCATGGGTACACCACGGTGTTGGTCAGCCGCATGTTAAAATACCGCCAGGAGCCGACCGATGTTTGTGGCCGACGGGATCAATTTCCGGGAGATTCTGATGAAAGAGGCCGTGCCGTTGGCCACAATTCAATACGCCGTGATTGATTTTCTCCGCGGTCGAAGAGACGTGGCCCTGTTCGGCGCTCAGGCTGTTAACGTCTATGTCAACGAGCCGCGCGCAACTCAGGATGTAGGCTTGATTTCGCTGCGCGCCGCAGAACTCGCCGAAGAACTTCGCGATCATATCGGCCAGGTTTTTCACATAGCTGTGCGCGTGCGCCAGATCAAGGACGGACTTGGTTTTCGAATCTTTCAACTGCAAAAGGCCGGCAACCGTCACCTGGTGGATATCCGATCGGTCCGCTCATTCCCTCACACTCAGGTAATGGACGGCGTGCAGGTTCGCCGCCGGATCTGATCGCATCCAAGGTGATCTCCCTATGGCAACGGCGCGGCAAAGCCAAATCCTTTACAGACCGCAGAGATCTCATGCTCCTTTTGCTGGCCTTTCCCGATCTCAAGAACCATCCGGAATCAGTTACGGAATGCTTGCTCTCTGCGAATGCCGATCCCGGAGCGACTGAGCTGTGGGCGGAACTGGCTAAAGAGGAGATCGCTCCAGAAACTGAAGACGACGATTTCTGACCGGGCCATGCCGGAACGCCTCACGCCGGATGCGGGTGAGGCACCCGTCCCCTAATCGTTGAATTGGGAAGGTTCGGGCGGGGCTATTTTCGCATTTGATTTCGCAGTTTGCGGCGAAAGGCGCCACGGGCCTCGTCCTGGCCTCGCGTGTTGCTAAGGTCAATGGCGTCGGCAAGCATTTGGCCTGTGAGACCTGGAAGGAAGCGGCTGGCAGGAGTTTCAGCGTAAGCACCCTCAATCAACTGGTAGAAGCGGCAGTTTCGACCGTCATAACGCCAGATCTCCGGCACGGCAAGGGCGGCATAGGTCGGGAGCTTATGAAGGGAATCGCTGGTGACGTCGATTTCGACGACAATGTCTGGAGGCGGATCGGATTCGAGATCGATGTTGAGTTTACCAACGACTCGTTTCGCATTCTCAATGTAGTAAGACGCGTCCCCTTCGACACCCTTGGAGATGGATCGTTTTTTCCACGTCGCGTTGCCACGTTTCTCAAGTCTCACACGGAGGGCATGACAAGCTGTCGTCACCAGGTCTTCAATAAGACGTTCGTACTTTCCGTGTTCGGACCCCGGGCTCACGATTTCCAGCCGTCCGCAGTCGTAATTGACGCGAAGGCCGGGCCGCTCGACGAGGTCTGTGAGCAGGCGTTCGTAATCATCCCAACCGCACTGAGTTACGACGAGAGTTGCGCCGCTCGGTAAGTGTTCTATCGCGTCCAGGATGTCGTTGGTAGTCCGAAGACTCATGGACATCATTATAGCTGCGGTCCTCCATACTCGCGATCCGCATGGGCAACTGGGTGACCGCTTGCCGGACCACGAAGCAATGGACTTACACTGGTCGCGCTTCAGGAATGTCGCCGACTCTACGAACAATAGTCTGTGTTTCCCGCGACAAGAGCTACGCACACGTCAAGTGCCTCGTCCGCCGTTCCTGTTGTCTCCTAAGAGATTCAGACTGACTCATCGGATTTTGAGGCTCTGTCATGATGCGATGTTGAGCGCTTCACGTAACACCTGAAGCGATCTCGGGATCGAAATTCCCGTGACTGTAATGCGGCTCTCCAATGGAACGCACAGCGACGCGCGCATACGACGCATCGTCATATCTCGACTTCGGCGGCCGCGGTCGCCCGCCCGGTTGAACGCTTAGCCGTACCTAAGGTGAATGACTTAGTTCGCCAGACACGCCATTGAATTACTCGATTGTTTGACCTTATCCTCAATCACTATGCGTTTAATAAGTCTCTGCTATTTACTCATAAGCTTTTTTATATTCGGGTCGAAGGCGGCGCTTGCTCAGGATTTGCCGGGTGCGCCGAAATCCGCTGCCGACGCGGCTTCACACCTAACGTGGAAAGCCACCTTAATGACCGGCGACGATGCGCTGGAAGTGTTCGACAATGCCAGGAAAACCCTGAAGAGCGAGTTCCTTCAAATGGGTGTTACAGCCAACAACATCAAAGAACTCTCGATGGATCGCCGTGAACGCAAGCGCGGTTCTCTGGCGAGTAGCGCCGGCAACCTCGCCGGCGCTCTCCGTGACCTGTCGGTTGGAGATCAGGACGCGTGCCTCGTTCATATGACCTCTCACGGCTCCCGTGTGGGGTTCTACCTCAGGAACGCTGTTCCCATCACTCCGCAGCTCCTGGACAGTATTCTGGATCGCGCCTGCGGCGACAGGCCAACGGTGGTTCTGATCTCGGCTTGTTACTCGGGGGTTTTTGTCAACAAGACCATGCAAAAACCCAACCGGATTATTCTGACGGCAGCACGGGAGGATCGGACGTCATTCGGATGCTCCGCTGAAAACGAGTACACGTACTGGGATGGCTGTCTGATCGACAGCTTGCCGACAAACGAAAGCTGGAAGTCGCTGTATGGAAATATCCAACGGTGCGTGAAAACGAAGGAATCCCACGGTCGCTTCAAGCCCTCTCTTCCACAGGCCTATTTCGGGGAGCAGGTATCCGACCTCAAAATTCCCCAAAAAGTCACTGCAGGTTCCAACCTGGGGAGGCTCATACATTTGGGAAGTCGCTCTCGACGATAGGGCTCCAAATGGATCCTGCGCAGTATTCGCTCGAGTGACAATGAATCAACAATGGATCTGTGCAGACTTCGCGAGAGACCAAATCTGACCCGTTCATAGAGAATCCTTTCTCAAACCAATTCTACGAAGCTGTAACGGCCCGCAGTATTCCGTTTGAATGGGTGACCTTCTAGGGAGTTACCTTCATGGCCAAACGAAAAAACCTCAAGGGCGAATCAGGAAACCTGTCAAAACGTCATGTGAAGCATGGGACTCGCGTCAGCACCGGAAAGTGCTGTGACTGCGCGCAGGGAATTATCGGCAAGGTGAGAGAAGGATTCGAGTACTTCGATCGAGACAACGATGGCCGGGGCTTTTGGTTCTGCTGCTATTGTGGCTCGAACCACGTTACGGTAGTTTTCGACGGAGTAGAAATCGAACAGGGCAATCTCTACGACGAGGAGGGCTTTCCAAACTTTTAGGTCCCAAGCGCTTTCAGTTCCGGTCAAGCCAGGGTAGCTAGACCTGACTGTGGTGTAGCTACAGATCGACGGCTTCGTAGGAGTTCGCGGCTTTTCCGACGATGACTCTACTCACACTGTTGCTGTAGTCCAAATATTTGGCGCCACACTCCGCGAGGAATTCTGCGATGCCATTATAAACGGCGATGTTTCGAGTTGGGTCCTCGCCAGAAATATCCCCAGCGGGGATGAAGATCACCATACCCTTTCGTGCGCGCGTCAGCACAACGCGGTAGCCGTTCTTGGCGACGTTCAATAACCCATCGTTCTTCCAATCGGAGCCGCTTAACTTATAGGCTCGCCATGCACCTTGCTCTCTGCGGAGATCGGCGTCCCAACACGTGATGCAATAGTCCAATTCCAGACCTTGAATCTGATACTGATTCTGAACGGTCTCCAAGGCGTTAGAAGAGCGAATGTCGGTGCTCGGAGCCAGCATCCATTTTGTGATGTCGGGCTTGTAATCCACTACCAGGCCCTCGGCCGCTAGACGCCTTGCTTGGCCCGATGCAATGATCCCTGCGCGCTCGCTGCCATAGGCCTTAGTTCGAACCCAACATCGCGCGATGTTTAGATTGCGAGTAAACCAAATTGTGCTGGCATGCTCATTCAGGGTGGCTGCGAAAGCCTTCGCTTTTGCAATGTCTCCGTTGAGTACAGCTGCAGCCCATTCTTCTACCGCTGCGTTGCGGTAGAAACGCAGGGATTGATTCAAATGGCCATGTTCTAGCCGCTTCCGATTTGGGTGCTTTCCCCAATGATCGCGTTGCTGAATCTCCGCCAGATCAAGCGTTTCATCGCCTATTGAGAACGTCCACTTGCACCGTTCAGCCGCTTCCAACCATGCGACGATACCGCGCTCTCCGCGATTGATTGCTTGATTGTGCCCGACGAGAGCGATGATGACGGCACCCCCTTGAGGAAAAGCTTCACGTTGCGCCTTTAGGATCAGGTCAGCTTCATGATCGGCGAGTTTCTTGTTTAGCACTGCTCTTCCTTTTTCATACGTGCGCTGAGCTTCGTCGAAGACGATGACTCTTCCATCTCCCTGTTTATGAGCATGACCCCGCTCGCCGAGGAAGTTGTGTGCCTTGACTATCTTGAAACTTGCCGCGGACGCTACAAGTTTGGCGTCCTTTCGATGATAGCCAGTTGGCCATGAGTTTCCCTGGCGCCCCTGGGTCCGGTAGGCTGTTTCGAGTGCGCTGTTCAATACGTCGACAAGGGGCGAGTTGCCGGTGACGAACACACAGTTCTCTGCGTATTTTCCGCGCATGACGATGTCTAGGCCGACTAGCGTTTTCCCCGCACCCGGGGCGCCGGACAGAAACACGATATGGTAGGTTGCCGCGCCAAGGGCGGACTCGATGTGCTGCCGTATCTCCTTTATGCTCGCGTCAATTTCGGCCTTTGGTGCAGCATGGTCTCGGATTGCCGCGACATCGTGGTTGCCATAAAGGGAAAGAGTTGCGTCCAAAATCGAGGAGGAAGGCTGAAATGGTGAGTCCAACCATTCGCTTGCGGAAACGACAACATCAGAACGCCGGTTGCTCAATCCAGTAGCCAGTGCCGCTCCAAGTGTTTGTCGATCACACTCGATAGGTTTTCCCGCGAGTGATGACCAACTGGTGATAGATAGTCCAGGCCAAGCGACCTGCCTCCGAGCGGTTCCCGCCGTCTGGGCGATCACTGGTACGACGATCGCCCCTTGAGTTTCACACCACTCGCGGGTAGTTCTGTGGAATTCGATCAAGTTCACGGCATAACCCATGACTTGGTCCCGCGTTGCTCGGTCCATTTTCGCGCGCTTGAATTCAATGACGAATAGGACGCCCTCCGCCAAAAGGATGCAGTCCATTCGCAACCCACGACGACGGAAGTCGAATTCGAGAATCACGTGCCTAATGGACTGACAAGCAGGCATTGTCAAAGCTTGGCGCAGAATAGGTATTCGCTCGTCGAGGCTGCGTTGCAAAATCTCAATGCTGGCTCTCCATTCTTCACCTTGTTGCGGTTCGGTTTCTAGTCCTTCATCCACTGCCCGACCTGCGAGTTGGTTGGTGATTGAGTCTTTTGATTCAGAGAGGAATTCTTCGCGTGTTCCAAAGTACCACGCAGAAACAGACTTGTTTCTTCTTGACGTCGTCATTCACAGTCTCCTGATGCCGCTGCAGTCTAAAGGAACGAGCGCACCAAAGTCATTGACGCCGCGAAAGAGACTCCTCAGTAGTCGCCCGATTGTTTGGTGGTAAGGCCCAGTCCGAGGCTATCTCGGCCTTTCCTAAGTCAAAATTGGATACTTCAAAAAATTATCCGGAGTCAGTTTTCTATGTCGCAAGACGACGTCTTGAAGGTTGGCGATACTGTGCTGTTGAAGCTGGTGCTGAAGCGTTACGCCGCGTAGGTCCGCCGACGGCCTTTGCTCGCTATTCCCGCCTTGTTGCTAGTCTGTGTTTTCCGCGGTTCATTCATGACGAAAAGTGCAAAGCAATGCTTGCTACGGACCGCTACCATCCTAGACTCAGCTTCACACCGATCATCGCCCGACGCGGGTCCATCAAGACCCTGCCCTGACCGAAGAAAAAGCGAAAACAGGGCGAGATTCGTAACATGACTCGACGATGCCAACCCATGGCTGTGTTCTCACGCGGTTTCATTCCCGCAGCGTGTCTCCTCGAACAGAGATTGTAGGCTGGGCCGATTTGCGACAGAATGCTTCATTCCGATTGGCACTACTACTGGAGGAATCAGCGATATGAAGAAAACGAAGACCGTCGGTACGGATAAAACCCGACGCCGATTTATGGCTTACTTCTCGGGCCTCGGCTTGAGTTCAACACTCGTTCCCGGGGTCCTGTGGGCCAGAATGCAGGATGCCGGCACCCAAGCAGTCTCACTGGCGATGGTGACCGACGCTCTGAAGCTCAGCGGAGTGCAGTTTACCGAGGAAGAGCGGACCGCGATGGTCAACGGCGCAAACCAGAGCCTGACCCGGTCCAAAGCCATTCAGGCATTCCACATTCCCAACGATGTCTCGCCGCCTTTCCACATCAGCGCGATCGTTCCCGGAGTCGTCGTAAATAAGGTTGCAAGGCCCGTTGTCTTCGCGAAGACGCCGTCGGTGAAAGTGCCGGGCAATCTCGAGGACGTGGCGTCCTGGCCGATCCGGCATCTTTCGGAGCTATTAAAAACGAAACAAGTGTCGTCGGTCGAACTCACCAAAATGTATTTGGATAGACTGCATCGATACAACGGTCAATTACTGAACACCGTCACTTTCCTCGATGAACTCGCCATGACGCAGGCCAAGGCTGCGGACGCGGACATCGCTGCGGGCCGCTTCCGGAGCGCTGTTCATGGAATTCCGTGGGGCGCCAAGGACATCATTGCGGTCAAGGGATACCCGACAACCTGGGGCTCGGCCTCGATGAAGACGAACGTCTACGACTACGATGCCAGCGTCGTCGAGATGTTGCGTGAAGCCGGCGCGGTGTTGATTGCGAAATTGACCACAGGCGAAATGGCACAGGGCGCGAATTGGTTTGGCGGTCAGACGAAGAATCCGTGGAATGTATCGGCTGGGTCCGGTGGATCCTCGGCGGGTCCGGGTTCGGCAACGGGAGCGGGTTGCGTTGGCTTCTCGATCGGAACCGAAACGAGTGGATCGATTCTCGGGCCATCGCGTACCTGCGGCATCACCGGGCTGCGTCCGACTTTCGGTCGAATCAGTCGCTACGGTGTCATGGCCTTGGGCTGGACCTACGATCGGCTTGGCCCAATGTGCCGATATTCCGAGGATTGCGCGATGGTCATGTCCGTGGTTGCGAAGCCGGACGGCCGCGATATGAGCATTTCGGACATCCCATTCAACTGGAATCCGGGCGCCATGGACATTCGCAAGCTGAAGATCGGGGTTACCGGCATGGATGGCCCGATCGGTCCCGAAGCCAAGAAGATGATGGACGTCCTGAAGAGTCTTGGTGCAACGCTGACGCCGCTCACCATTCCCATCTCGAAGCTGCCGCAGTTCCAGGCCGGGTACAACTACGAACAGGGAGCGTTTTTCGACGAGTTCGTTCGCGCCGGAAAAGTGGCGCAAATGACCAATCCGGGTCGTGGTAACGGTTTCAAATCCGCGCGGCTGCTGAATGTGGTGGACTACCTCCAGATGTCGCGAATCCGAATGATGTCGATGATGGAACTCGCGAAAGCGACGGCCGGTTTCGACGTTTACTTTTCCGCAGCAGCTCCTGCGGGTAACCGAGGCGGCGGCGGTCGGGGTGCTGCAGCGCCAGGGGGGGCAGCCGGTGCTGCCGGTGCGGCTGAAGCTGCAGCAGGTGGCGGTCGAGGCGGCCGAGGTGGTGGCCGTGGCGCAGGTGCACCGGATACGCCCGCGGCCCCTCCTCAACCCCAACCACCGAATAACAATGAGGCCGGTTATCCTGGCGTTACCGTCGTGACGAACTTCAGTGAACCGAGCGAAACTGCGCCAGCAGGATTGCCTCAGGGCGTCACGTTGTTAGGCCCGCCGTTCAAGGAAACGGAAATCCTGTTTGTCGCGAAAGCGTTTCAGGATTCCGCCCAGTTGCATACCCGCAAACCCATCCTGAAAGCCTGAAAAAGTTGATAACCCCCTGCCGCGAAACGGCAGGGGGAACCGTCGGCAAAACAAAGTACCTTTCGGTTTTTTTCCTACCCAAGTAGTGCTACGGTCCCTTTGATCAACAACAAACGAGGAACGTTTTGTTTGACGTCGAAGGCAGGCATCGTTACGATGCCGCATTTCCAAAGACCGGGAGGTTTCTTATGTCTAAAGTGACTGCCGATGTGAAGAAGAAGATCGATGACCAGGCTCGACAAGCGGTGGCATTGCTGCTGATGTCGATAGGCGCCGGCGTTGGGGGCAATATTGCCGAGGTCC
>Ga0137427_10001371_pt1 | contig 11107 bp, 19 predicted proteins | sample EasRivERMZT700_2_FD_102309 | JGI IMG/M metagenome (GOLD analysis project Ga0137427, IMG submission 102309) | Soil microbial communities from meander-bound floodplain in the East River, Colorado, USA - East River MetaG ERMZT700_2 | ecosystem: Environmental > Terrestrial > Soil > Floodplain ...
ATTGTACCACACGCGGCGCGTTGTGTCAATGGACTTTCTCAGTAAGCTACTTGAGCCTGCCAAACAGAAGAATCAGGTGATAAAGTGTGGTAAAGTTCTGATCCGCCGGTCCCTTCGACCCAAAGTTCGCCAGCGCGTCCATTATGACCTGGCGCTCCTGTTCGGTGATCTCAACTTGGTATGTCTTCATGTGCGCTCCTTGTCCACTCGGAACTTGGTTGTCGGATGCCAAGGCAGGCTGTACTTCGGGGTCTCGTAGAGGCAAGCACCGCGAGTGCGGGCAATGAACTTGATCATGTCCTCCCGCTCTTGCTGCGTCTCTGGCTTCTTGACCGCGATCATTCTAACCTCCATCCGATCGCGCATTATAACACGCCGCTGCGCTCGTGTCAATGGACTTTCACTTGAAGTAGTTGTCGCGGAATTCGACGCTGGCGACTTGCATCTTCAATTCGGCGCGTTCCTTCGTCTCTGTATTCACCCACAATTCGATGTGGCGAGCCGCCTTTCTGTAGTGAACTCCATTCTCGTACACGAAATCGGGGTGATGGTCGAAACTCTGCCACGGCACTTCCTTCAGTTCATTCGCTAAGCTATCCCATGCGAACCATTTGGTGTCTACTTCTACCATGCGAACCTCCTGATACACGAATCTACCATAAAAATGGGCGGAGCCTTGCGGCCCCGCCCTGTTGCACCTTGAACACTACTCCTTGTCGCGGAACTTGGCGATGAAGTCCGCTGGTGCCTCGGCGATCGTTCCGCCGTTGCAATAGAGGAACCCATTGTTGGCTACGATCTTCTGCAGCGCAACCCGCCCGGTCATTCTGAGTCTGCCTTCCCAACCCTTGCTGCGGTTGGTCCAGCGGGAATGATCCACGCCGTTCGCGTCCAGCAACTCCAAGAAGCAGCTGATGCTGATCTTGTGCTTGCCGTCCAAGCATTGGGCGGCGATTTGCTGCGCCAACCAGTCCCAGTTCGACCGCTTGGCCGCCTTGCCGGGGATGCCAAGCGCCCGCGCGTTATCCAGGTACTTTTGCTTGAACTTGACGTGGACCACGCTGTTCGGCTTGGCGATGTCCTCCTCGACGTCCGCTTCCGCCCGCAGTTCCTCCATCGGAGCAGCGCCCTTCACCTCGTCCCCCTGGAAGTTGCCCTCTTCCATTTGGGCTGACTCCTCGCTCTCTTCGAGGATGCGTTCGGCGACCGGAGGCGGCGAATCGCCCATCGCTTGAGCGGTGACGTTCACACCTTCCCGCGCCGCAACGGAGACTTCATCGTCCCCCTGCGGAATCGAGTAACCCTTGGACTTCTTGCTGCGCTTAGCCATTCTGCATTCTCCTGTGTGTTGCACCGGTCAATCCGACCGTGCACTAATTAAAGCACACCCGACCTGGGCTGTCAACCCCCTTTATGGTGTTCCAGCTCGGAACATGGAAGGGATACTTGACACAAAGCGTCGGGCGTGGTACCATACGTGGGTCCGCACTTGTATGCGGGAACACACGGAGATAAGCAATGGAAACCACACCAAGCAACTTACACGGATACTTCACACTGGTGGCCGAAATTTGGGCCGCCTTCAATCAGAAGGGAATGAGTGTCCAACAGCGCGAATCCCTGCTGGCCCCGTATCGCAAGATAGTGGGGAACCTCCCCACCTCTGGGTTCCACGCGTGAACGAAGAGCCAAGCACGGAGAAGATCGCCAAGGAGCTAATCAAGGCGGTCAACTCCTTCCGATGGTTAGGCTACGCCCTGTTTGGCGTAGTCGCCATTTACATCGCGGCCATATTCGCCACCTGGACGTTCCAGTGGGTAATGGCCCATTGGGAAAGGGCACTGATCATCTTCGCTGGGTTGATTTTGGTCATGGCCTATTTCGTATGGGAGGAAGCCTGATGGGATACGCATTAGGAATGGGAACGTGCATCGCATGTAAAAACGTGTTCGCGTACAATCCACTCAGGGTGCCTTCGATACGCGTCAAGGGAGTAAAAGAACCAGTGTGCAGAAGGTGTATCGAGCTGGCGAATCCCCAGCGCAAGGCAATGGGCCTGCCCGAGTTTGAAATCAAGCCCGATGCTTACGACCCCGTAGACGAGAACGAACTATGAGTGAGTCTAGATTCGACTTGTATTCTGTGGTAATGAGGGGGCGGGACTTCCACGTAATCCAACTATCAAAGGGTGTTCCAATGGTAGTGGCCCAGATTCTAGCTGGCGTCAACACTCACGACTTCGTGGAGTCCGTAATTAACACAGGATGGGTAGGAACTTGCCCTGGATGGGGCAGGCACCTTCCCATCGTGACGTTGCCCAAAGGCGAACGCCTGGGGGCAGAACAACTAGACTTCATGTTGGAGTCGCTCGGCGCTTAACGAATGGGTGAGTGTGTTGCTCTCCGTGGCACGCTTGCTCGGCCCCTCGGCACGAACCCCAGACCTCGCCGCCGAGGGGCCATTTTCATCAACAAGGGAGTAGGTTATGGATAAACCAGGATCAAACAGTAACAGCCCCGAATTAGTAGAACAAGCCCCGGAGAAGATGCCGGAAATTGTGCGCACAATGCACGCTACGGCGGCACAAGCGCTTGAAGACGCAGCCACAATGCTCGAGCACGAAATGCAGTCCCACATCCAACTGATGCGCGAAGAGGCGCACACCCTGCGATCACAAGGAGATATTCAAGCTAACACCATCGAGGCACTGTCGTTGTTGATTCGTGACACTCACAACGCATTCAAAGTTCAGGCCGACAAGCTAGCTAGCTTCCGCGCAGGAGAACAGAATGGCACGCTCAACCCGGATGGTAAATACGACGCTGCTCCTGTTCCTTCTATCGCCCCTGCTCCACCCAACACCAGCGAACTCAGCGACCTCATATACAAGGGGGTGTCTAAGCCACCGCGAGGCCAAACAGGTCCATAAAGGGGCCTACCTTCATTGGCAGTATAACGCCAAACGCCAGCGTTGTTGGGGCCTAAAGCCCCAACGACCTGTTTACAAGGACGAAGTGCAACTCGAGCCAGTTAGACTGCCACTTATGTACGTCCCACCAGAATTGGTTCCTGTCAACCCTCCACCAGAGAAGAAGGCAACTATGACCGAGCGTTGGAATATCCTAGAAGAAATTAAAGACATGAGGGTGGAAGAACCTATCTACTCTACATTCGCTCAAGGGGCTGAACCTGATGTTTGGCCTAAGTTGGAATCAGAAGCTAGCCCAACACTGGCCTTAGTTGTGTTGTTCTTATTCGTGGTTATCATTATCGGCGCTCACTCTGCGCTCACGCGAAAAATACGTTGACAGGGGACCCAGGCTGTGGTACAATGCGTACGCTACCAACCACAGCATGGAGGATACAATGCAAGTGTACAATCTGGATCACAACATCGTGGTAACGCAAGGCGCGGATGGGCTGGTAATGATCACCCGCCCGAACATGTACGGCAAGCTTACTACCCACGGCATCAAGTCGGAATACAGCGCTCACACCATTTCCCACTGGATGTATCTTCGCATGAGCGGCAGGGCAGAAATGGTGCAAGACGCGTTCCCCAACATGAACAAGGAGGATCGCGAATTCTTACTGTCGGGCATTACGCCCACCGAGTGGAACCAAATGTTCCGTGATGGGGCGGAGTAACAGGAGCACAAGATGAACAACAGTGTAAAAGTGAGTGAGGCCATCCAGGCCCTGGACCCGGAAGTCCGGGCGATCTTGACTGGAATACTTTCCAAGACCGGAGCCAACGGTGAAACCACCGTGAGCCAACTTATAGGCATGGCGAAGCCAACCACAGGGAACGAGCGACACGCGCTTCTCTCCCTGTGCAATTGGAACAGCAACAAATTCGCCCCCAAGCTGTCATTCGCCAAGCGGTGCGAAATCCTCGCCCTCTACCGATCGGGGCTAAGTCGGGAATCCCTCGCTGCGATGTACAAGATCGACAGGCGAACCGTAACCCACATCTATAACCCAATGTCTCCCCACTACAAGAACGTGCGCGAAATGGAAACCGGGTTGGGGCTTGACAGGTTCCGTGAAACGTACCTAAGTGAGGATACGTGGAACAAGGCGCTGATGTTCAGCCAAGCGAAGGACAAGGGGGAGCAGAACAACAAGTACGCCAAGGCTAAGGAAGGAGTCCACATCGTGCGGGGCAAGAATTGCCTGTACGAACACCGCGTCATAATAAGATGGCGCGAGAAGGACGATGTAATAGATGTTCCGGGCTGGTACTACAACGATCTGGACGGCGATTTTCCCGACAAGTGGTTCAGCGTCGGGGACGACTCGTGCCGAACCAGCATGGCTTGCTACGTCGCAATGTTGCAGGACATAACAGACAAGGTAACGGGGACGGAGAATGCAAGATAGAATCAACGGAGTACCGACGAATGGAGCCGTAGCATACAAGGAAAATGTTGTGGCCGGGGACTGCCCCTTCCTAGAGGGTAGCCCCGAAGCTGACGCTTGGTACAACGAATGGGACGAAGCAGCGGACCAAGCCACGTCCTTCGGGACTAAAGGCCCCGGTTCGGTCGTAACGAATCGATACCGAGCTAATTATTCGGATCAAGGCCACCCCACCCATTGCGGGGACGAACTGGCGATACTGCTCAATAATCTCTGCTCCAATAAGGCAGGGACCAACATAGAGCTATTCGAGGCGATATGCGTGGCGAACGGGATCAGCCTAACCCGATACAATCGCACCACCAAAGGGTGGCAAGGACGCCTTCGCATGACAGGACGCAACCTGCTGGCTAAGAAGGTGCGCGAACAAGGTGGTTACCTCAGAATGCCAGATGGGGACGAATACAAGCTGAGCCAAGATTGGGTCATAGAAGCAGAGCAGAAATTCAAGCCGAAGACGGACCAGGGCCTATGACAGCGGGGCCAGCTACCCTGTCACATAGGCCAGCGCTGCCCAGGCGTACGGTACGCCGTGCGCTGGGGCTACTACCCCCGCTATAGCTATAGCGGGTACACCATACGCATCAAAGGCGTATATAACAGTGAGGGTAAATACAATGCACGAACTGACCAAGGAAGATAAGGCCACGCGTGACGAGCTTGTCGAACGCCTCGACACTATAACTAATAAGATAACCACTCAAACCGAGGCGGCAGACGAAAAGATAACCGAACTGAACGAATCCATCCAAGAGTACAACGACACACTCAAGGAAGTGGATAGATTCGCTGACGAAGTGCTAAAGCGCATTGGGGACTACTTCGGCACTAAAAGCGAGGGGTGGAAGGAAGAGAAGGGTGACGCCTACGACGAGTGGATTAGCGCTTGGAGTAACATCAACCTGTCCCCAATGGACTTGATTGAGGAAGTCGCACTGGACGACATGGAACACTCCAAGGAGTTGGCTGAGCTTCCTGAGACTCCGGAATCTTGAACACCCTGTTAAATACTTGACAGCGCCCCTGCGCTGTGGTACACTACTATCTGCACTACCCCTGTGCTAAGAGTTGCGGCGAGGATAAAGGCTGGCCAGCCTCCTCGCCGCAATCACATGGGGTAAGGGGGTCGAATGGAGCAGATAAAGGGTGGATTCGCGCTCAATGATACCGACGAAATAATAGTCAACCAGCAACGTTCAATAACTTCCCAGGTTAACAATAACTTCATTCAGGTAGGCGCGGTATTCCTCCAAATGTCGGGGAAGAACCCGTTTACTTCTGACTGGTATAAGCGCAAGTTCCGCGATACCAACCTGCAAGAGTGGATTGACAGCCCCGAAATGAGGCCGCTTAACCTCGGCTTCAACCTACAATTCGGTTGGCTCGACGTAGACATAGACGCCGAAGACCCGCGTTATAATCAGTGCATAATTAAAGCATTCAAATTTCTAGGGGTCGACACTAGATTCGCCTTTGGTCGGTTAAGCCGTAATGTTCCATCCCACGTAATGGTCCAACTCAACGAATCGGACCTCACCAATTATGACATGATGAAGGAGTTTGAACCCGGTGAATTTAAGATCAGCGGCAAGCGGTTTAAATCGGAACTCCGCTCAATGGGACCGACGCCGCCCGAAGCGGCCAATTCCATCAAAGAATCGCGCCAAACCGTCATGCCCGGTAGCATTTACATCCACAAAACCGATCCCGGCAAGTATGATATTTCGGTGTGGTACACTCCAGATGGTAAGGCAGCAATCTCAGTGGGTGAAGTTGCTGCGACTACGCCGCGCAAAACCTCTTTTTCCAACTTAATAACTGGCATCGCGTTCGGCACCTTCCTCTACATAATTCAGCCCCATTGGGTCGAAGGCACCCGCCAGCAATTGGCTATTAAGATTTCGGGGTGGCTAGCTCGCCTCGTACGCGAATCCCAAGGCATCAACAACAACGAGGGAATATCGAGCGGCACATTCTGCCCCATAGGAACGCCAGAGACAGCCGAATCGATGCTGGATTTCATCTGCGCCGAAGTGGGGGACAAAGAACCTTTCATGCGGAAGCGAGTGTTCCGCGACGCATTGAAGAAACTGGAGAATAACCCCGATGCAAGAATCCCTGGATGGCCAGCGCTTGAGTCTGACGTTGGAACCGAGTCCATGCTCGCGCTTCGTACTGTTTTTATGCCGGGTGTTGACGTATCGCCTCTCACTCAAATGGCAGATAGATATTTATACGATGAAACCGACGACAAGTACATCGACCGCGACCGGTTCTATACTATGTCGGGATTTATTCACGATGGGTCCGAACTGGATAGAAGGCATCGGAACGACCTCATGGAAGTCGCCGGAAAAATGAGGCCGGTGTTCAAATTGTTTGAGTCATCTCCGCTGCGAAGGCGAGTGGGTGGTCGGGACCTCTACCCCGATTTCAACCCTGGTTCAATCTTTCGCATATCTCGGGCTGGCGACACAATTCCCGATGATCAGGATTCCGAGCCTGGAACTATGACCATGTTCAACACATGGCGAGGCTGGCCTATTCTCCCGGCGAAGAATCCGAATGCTAGCCTGATCGACAAGTGTAATTCGATGATGGACCAATTGTTCTGTTATTTATGTCAAGACAATAAGGAGCAAGTGTCGTGGTTAAAGCAATGGATTGCATGGACGGTCCAATTTCCTGGACAGAAGCAACAAATAGCGCCGGTGTTTGTCGGTGGCCAAGGAGTAGGCAAGTCATTTTTTGGCAACGTATTTCTAGGGCAATTATTCCAGAACCAATGGGGGTCTGCTTCACCCAAGATATTAGAGGGTACATTCTCTGTCGAGCCTTTTATCAACAAGATGTTTGTTTTTATCGACGAGGCTAAGTTCTACAGCGAAGCCAGCACCGACGAAATTAAGAAGTTAATCCGCAGCGACCGAATGGGCGGCGCAGAGAAGTTCCAATCCGCCCGCACCTATCGAATATTCGCTCGGGTGGTCTTCGCCTCCAACCGGTTTGACATGAACATCGGCCAACAGAACATGCAGGACCGAGCGTTGTTCTACATGAAGACCTACGACAAGGACTTTATGCGGCAGAGCGACACCCAATTCAAGAATTGGGCCGTCACCATTAAGCCATTCTTCGACGAGTTCAACACGTTCATTCATCGTATGGACGTAAAAGAGCACTTCATGCACATCTTCAACACAACGGAGGTAGATAGACATGAAATCGAATCTACTACACTATCCAGTGGATCAGACAGACATATCATTGAGTCCAATATGTCTTACGCTAGACGAATTGCTAAAACGATTATCGAGGAGGGACGAATCTGGGAAGACCTCGATATTTCTGCTCCGTTCACCATGGTCGAATTCAATAAGCGAGTATCTGATACTTGTGAGTCCATGCGAGTTAAATTTGTCCAACCTCGACACGTATTCGAAGAATTCACAGCAGCTGGACTTTTGGAGCCTTGGGCTACTGGAACCAACAAATATTGGCGCTTCAAGTTCAAAATAGCGACGCTAACCGAAGAATTCAGCAAGGCTCTGGGCGTCGAGTTGGAATCCCGCTTTGTGTTCACGGAAGAAGATTATGGCCCCAACGAATCTGCATTCATCGGTGCGAAGCCGTGGAAGGGGACGAAGGGGGATCGGTTCGGCATATAATGTTCAAGGGGGACTTGACAGCAACCCATCCGGTGTGGTATAGTCGCGGATCGGGCCAGACCCGTTGAACAAGAGGAGTGAGTAATGAGTGATGTGAACCAGGCTAACCCGGTCGAAACGGCGCAGGAGCCGCAAAAGACCACCAAGTCCATCGTCCCGGCGAAGTACTCGGGCCGGTACAAGAACGGCGGCGAAGATGCACTCGCGCAGTTCATCAAGGAACAGTGCACCGCTGAGGGCGCGTTTAGTTTTGCCAAGTTCTTTGAGCTTTGCGAGAAGAACGGACTGCCCACCGAGAAGGTCGAGCACTACAAGGCCCAGGTCGCTGAGAAGCGGCACGGTGCCGAAGGTCGCGCTCGCATGACCCTCCGGAATATGCTGGCCACCATTGCCCGCAAGAACGGCAAGATGACCGGCTTGGACGGCTCGGAAGTCGAAGTCAGCCTCCCCAAGGCGGCACTTACCGGTGCAGCCAAGGCGGCGGCTGAGAAGGCTAGCGCGGCCTAATCCTTCACCCCGTTTCTAGATTAGGCGGCTAGAGGCCCCCCGGACAGCTTGCCCTCTCCGGGGGGTCTTCATATGTGAATATTACCACCTTGACAGCGGTACCGGGGTGTGCTAAACTTTTACCCGTACGTACACCTTCCAACCTAGGAGAATAGCTAATGAAGAAGCTTCTGCTGGCTTCTATGATGACACTTGCGCTTGCCAGCGGCGCGAAGGCCGACATCCTTGGCGGCATCGACTGGAATCTCGCTGGTGCTGATATTCTAACAGTGACGCCAACGGCACCGGGGCAGCAAGTCACCAACTTGCCGTGCTTGATCTGCGGAGCGAATCAGCCGCAGCAACCGACAGGTTTCGGCTATAACCTGTTCGGCAATCAGGGCAACCTGACCACGTTGCCGTACTTCTCGACGAGCGTTGTGGGTGGTTCGCTTGCTCCCGACGTCTATGGCGGTCTGAACAGCGGTTACACCATCAATGCTGGTTCGCCGTTCTTGAGTGCGCTTGGCGGCAACCTCGCTTTCTCGATCGGCGTGGACAGCAACCAAGCTGGTACTTCCACCCAGGTACTGGAAAGCTTCTGGTTCCTGAACTTCACCACGCAGTCCGTCTTGGCGGTGTTCTCGCCTGGACCCGGCGGTTACAACATCGACCCGCTTAACAACGGAACCGGGTTTCCCGACTACACGATCTCTGGCTTCGATCTATCCGGCGTCAATGCTGGCGACCGAATCGGGTTTTTCGCGCGCATTACCAATGCGAACGATGGACCTGACAGCTTCTTCTTGCTGGCGCAACCGGTGCCCGGTCCTCTGGTTGGAGCTGGTTTGCCGGGGCTTCTTGCCGGTTTGATGGGGATGTTCGGCCTCAGCTACTTGCGGCGTCGCCGTTCAGCCTAAATGCGTAAGCGGCCTCTCCTCACCGAGGCCGAGAAGAAAAGACGCCAGCGGGTTTGTCAGGCTCGCTGGCGTAAGCGTAACCCCAATTATCATAAAAAATGGCAGATAATGAACCGCGCTTATGTTACGGTGAAGAAGCGCATGTATCGAGCTAGAAAGGACATGTTAAAGGCACCTTGACAGCCGCTGCGCGGTGTGGTATACTGCGGATACGGTCAGACAGACCGGTGCAACGCGCAGGTGTAGAATGAAGGAAGATACCTTAGTTACGCTGCAGGTTATCTGCAGCTCTCTTATTGCGGTGACAACCAAGATAAGAGGCGAGACTGACGAAGCGGTCGCAACTGGCGATCACGTCGAAGTGATCAAGCACTACGACAAGCTGCGGCAAGTAACCGCCGCGATCAAGGAATCCCGCGAGGCTCTCGAGCAAATCGAGATGAAGCTGTCGCGGGAACAGGTGCCCGAAGTGATGAGGGCGCACAACATCAAGAACATCACAATCGAGGGCGTGGGCCGGGTTACACTCGGCACGCGTTGGTCTGCTTCGATGCCCGACAAAGCTGCCGGGTTCGAATGGCTCCGCGCCAACGAGCACGGAGGTGTTATTCAAGAAACGGTCAATGCCCAGACCTTAGGTGCTCTCGCCAAGGAACTGAACATTGAGGGGACGGAACTCCCGGCCCCAACATTCACCACGAACATCATGACGTACACTTCAATCACAAAGGTGAAATAGCATGGCGAATGAAATCGACAAGGCGAATGGGGGAGTGCCCGCCCATTTGGCTCAGTACAACAAGGGCAAGATCGGTAACGTTGACTCCACCGATCGTATTATTCCACGGATCAAGCTGATTCAGGCAATCTCGCCTGAATTGGTGGACTTCCCAAACGCCAAGGCCGGACAATTCTGGCACACAATCGCCCAGGAGAATCTCGGCCCCAAGCTTCGCGCCATCCCTATCGTTATCCGCAAGTCCTACGTTCTTTGGGCACCCCGGAATGACGATCGGGGTATCCTTGCTCGCGCAATGGACGGCATCCATTGGGTTCCGGCCAACGCGACGTTCACTGTGAAGCCCAAAGGGTCACCCGACAATATCACTTACCACACTAAGGATACGGTGGCCGAATCGGGACTTGACAAGTTCGGGACTTCTATCCCCGGCGACGACAATTCGCCTCCAGCGGCAAGCCTCACGTATAATATGATGTGGTGCTTGCTGGACTACCCGGAACTCAGTCCAAGCATCATCATCAACACGCGCTCGAGCGTGAAGCCGATGCAGCAGTTGCTTTCTAGGGTGGACTCCAAGCCCGTTCCACACTACGTTCAGGTGTATGATATTGGGACGGTGCAGCAAAAGGGTGCCGAAGGTCCGTACTTCAACTTCACGTACACCGGAGCAGGATTCGCCGACGAGCAAATGGCAGGAATCTGCGCCTCGATGTACGAGCAGTTCAGCAAGGGCGGATGGGTTGCGAACGACGAGGCCGAGGACGAACCCCCGGTCGATAAAGCTCCGCCGCGTCAATTCGACGAAAACACAGCAGGGAAATTCTGAACCTGCCAAACTTGGGGTGGGCGCAAATGCCCACCCACTTTTA
>Ga0137427_10001372_pt1 | contig 11101 bp, 12 predicted proteins | sample EasRivERMZT700_2_FD_102309 | JGI IMG/M metagenome (GOLD analysis project Ga0137427, IMG submission 102309) | Soil microbial communities from meander-bound floodplain in the East River, Colorado, USA - East River MetaG ERMZT700_2 | ecosystem: Environmental > Terrestrial > Soil > Floodplain ...
CCCGCCAGCAACATAAGCAGTCCAACTCAATTCGTGGAGACGAAAAAGGGAAAATACGCATATCGCCGCTTTGGAAACGGCCCTGGCCTCCCCCTGCTGTTCCTTCAACATTTCACTGGGACTCTCGACAATTGGGACCCTGCGGTGACCGACCCACTTGCGACAGAGCGAGAGGTCATCCTGTTTGAAAGTGCGGGGCTTGGACGTTCGAGCGGCGAGGTTCCGGAAACAGTAGCGGACATGGCGGCGCATGCACTGGCATTCCTGGACGGTTTGGGGTTAACGACGTGCGACGTTCTGGGATTTTCTCTGGGCGGAATGGTCGCACAACAAATGGTGGTGGATCGCCCGGCGGTTTTTCGAAGGCAGATTCTAGTAGCCACGGCTCCGCGTGGTGGAGACGACATCATGCACCTCGAGAAACCCAGCCTGGCTAAGTACCTACAGGACCCAAAGCTGCAGGGTTATGCGGTCTTGCAGAAGATTTTCTTTGCTCCAACGCCGTCCAGCCAATCGGCAGGCGAGGCGTTTATCGGTAGGCTCCTTCGGCGCAAAGATGACCGAGAACCAGTCTCAGGCCCTGAGGTAGCACAGGCGCAAATGGCCGCGTTCCGCGAGTGGGATCGGATTACCGGAGAGCGCTTCGCGGCACTGAAGGGTATTCGCCAACCAACCCTTGTAGTCAACGGTGTTCATGACGAAATGATTGCCGTCCGCAATTCTTATTGGCTCAGTGAGAATCTGCCAAATGCCGTCCTCTTGACGTATCCAGATTCCGGACACGGTTCTCTTTTTCAGTTCCACGAGTCGTTCACTCGCCACGCGGCGGCGTTTCTCGATTCGGATTCTGCGTTTTCTCCCTACTGAGTCGACCAGAAGCGAAAGAAGCCTCGGCGAGAAGTAATCGAATGAGGAGCACGAAAAAGACGACATCCGCCAACCGGCGAAACCCATTACCGGAGAACATACATGCCAAAGATGCGTGCAGTGCAGGTCAGCAAGCCAGGTGGACTGTTTGAAATGGTCGAGCGAGAGATCCCGGAGCCGGGACCGCGACAGATACGCGTCAAAGTGCAGGCCTGCGGAGTCTGTCATAGCGATTCGCTAACAAAAGAAGGACACTGGCCGGGCATTGCGTATCCGCGCGTGCCGGGACACGAGATCGCCGGCGTTATCGATGCCGTCGGTTCCGAGGTGCCGCACTGGAAGCCCGGACAACGTGTCGGCATTGGATGGCTCGGCTCGTACTGCGGGTACTGCGAATCGTGCCGTCGCGGCAGCTTCATCACATGTGCGAACCAGCGGATCACCGGCATCATGATGGATGGTGGATACCAGGATTATGTGTTGGCGCCGTTCGAGGCGCTGGCGTCGATTCCGGACGAGATCACTCCCGTCGAAGCCGGTCCGTTGATGTGCGCCGGCATCACGACTTTCAACTCGTTACGCAACAGCGGGGTCCGCGGGGGAGACACCGTCGCGATTCTCGGCATCGGCGGCTTAGGACACCTTGCGGTGCAGTTCGCATCGAAGATGGGCTTGCGCACAATCGCGATAGCTCGCGGCAAAGACAAGGAGGCGTTTGCAAAGCAACTCGGCGCTCACCACTACATCGACAGCACGGGGGGCGACCCGGCCGCGGATTTGCAGAAGCTTGGAGGCGCGAAGATTATCCTCGCGACTGCCACAAGCGCGCAGGCCATGGCCGCGTCTATCGGCGGCCTTTCGCCGGACGGACGCTTGGTCGTGCTCGGCGCCGATTTCTCGCCGATGCAACTCATCACTGCCGGACTGATCAGTGGGCGCACGGGAATTTATGGCTGGCCCTCGGGATCGTCGATCGATTCCGAAGATACGATGAAGTTCTCGGCCATGACCGGAGTACGTCCGATGACCGAGACCTTTCCGCTTGAAAAAGCACAGGAAGCGTACGACCGCATGATGAGCAACAAGGCCCGGTTCCGAGTCGTGATCACGATGGGGAACTAATGCTCGTCAAATGTTTGATAAGGTTCAGCAACTGCGGGAGGTTAAATATGGTCAAATCCAATAAAGAAATTGTGCTGGAAGTGCTCAAAAGGGCCTTTATCGATCGGGATCCAACGGTCGTTGAGCAGTATCTTGGCCCGAACTACAGGCAGCACAACCCCGTAATCCCTGACGGCCCATCAGCCATTGCGAAGATGATTCCAACTCTTACCGCCCTCACATATGAGCCGGGCATGGCTGTCGCTGATGGCGATCTCGTAATGGTTCATGGGCGTTATACTGGCTGGGGCCCGAAGCCAATGGTCGCGGTAGATATCTTCCGTGTCGAGAACGGCAAAGTGGTGGAACACTGGGACGTGATGCAGGAGGAAGTATCTGCTGCGGATACCGCGAGTGGCAACGCCATGTTCACCAAATCCTGAATGACTGAAACAGTGAACGGCCGGCGCCCGGTCATAGCGCATGCTTCTAATTTCGCATGGCGCTACAATCTCTCACTATGTCGTCACATGCGGGTGGGCCGAGGCTGAGTCTGGTCGAGCGCTACGAGCGCTTGAAGGTTATCGTCGACATTAGTAAGCGTCTGAGCCCAAACCTTGATCTCCAGGGCCTGCTGCGGAAAATAGCCTCGACTGTAAGACAAGCTCTAGACACCGATGCCGTGGCGGTGTCAGTACTCGACTCAGAAGAAACTCATCTGCAAATTTATGCAGTCGACTTTCCTGATAGCCGCGGCGTAGTGACCGAAGGCCAGTTGATTCCCGTTGAAGGCACTCTCATCGGCGACATTCTGAAAACGGGTGTTACTTCAAGGCGATGGCGCTGTATCGCGAAGAGACAAACACATCGTTGCGACGAGTGTTAGCTTCGAGTTCTACGGTTAAACAGGGTTTTACGAAAATTCTACGGAGTTTAATCGCGGAAACCCGCGAGCAGCACGAACGAGGATGCCTTTTGTTGAGCGCTAATATGGAGCGGGCAGTTGGCGACCAGGAAATCGCGAAGTTCCTGCAAGAGAATCAAGCGAAGTCGAATCCATTTTTGTTGAGGTTCTGCGGCGTGCGACATCAAACGGTGAACTCTTAGCAAGCGACGATCCCGAGGCTTTGGCACGATTCCTCATAGTCGTGATCCAGGGTATGCGGGCCATGGCGAGACTCAACTGATCGTCCGGCAATGAGGCAGATTGCGAAGTTCGTCTTGGCGCGTTTCGCGCAGTGAGGAAATGACAATGTCTAATACACATTCTCCCTCGACATCCATTCGCGAATGTATGGAGGGCAGTTCTCAAGCTTTACGCCATCCCTTTGGGATTGTGCCAGGAAACGCATCACCTCTCGAGAAACCAGGCTGACCTCTTTCAGGTCTAAAACAATGGCGCGATAGTCGGTTTCGAGCTCAAAGAGTTTGTTCAACTCCGCTAAGGCCTCTTTGTCGATTTGTCCACTGAGGATGAACACCTTGAAGTTTCCCCGTATTGCAATTTCAATCCGGAAAGCCACGGAACGCGAGAATGCAACCGAGTACCCAAATTGGATTCGCTGAAAACAGGCCTCAAAAAGGGAAGGGGGCTGACGGAGGTTTGTGAAAATGCCCGATTTTGGGCATTTGATGCGAAAACCTCACCGGTATTTGTATTTCTTTATGTTGAGCTGTTTGATTCGTGTATCCAGAGTCGAGCGCGGAATTCCAAGCTTGGCGGCTGCGCCGTTTGCCCCGGCAACTTTTCCGTTGGTTTCCGCTAAGACGGCTTCGATGATTTCCTTCTCGTAACTATGGAGTGTCTGTGTGAGAGTGCCCGCCCCGGTACGTTGGGCCGCACCCTGGCTCGAGAGCCATGCGGGCTCGATACGAAGAGTATCGCCATTGCAGAGGATCACCGATCGCTCAACGATGTTTTGTAACTCACGAATATTGCCGGGCCATCGATAAGACTGGCACAGCTTCAACGTGGCTTTGTCGATCTTGCGGATTTGTTTCCTGGCTTTGTCCGCGTAACGTTTCACGAAGTATTCCACCAGCATCGGAATGTCATCCTTCCGTTGCCGGAGAGGCGGAACGTTAATCGGGAATACATTCAGCCGGTAGAAGAGGTCCGAGCGAAATGTTCCGGACTCAATGGCCGTTGCCAGGTCCCGGTTTGTAGCAGCGATAACCCGAACGTCGGTATGGATGACCCGGTTACCGCCCACCCGCTCAAATTGGCGTTCCTGGAGCACCCGAAGCAATGCAATCTGTGTTTCCGCAGGCAGTTCACCTATTTCGTCGAGAAAAATCGTGCCCGAGTGTGCCAGTTCGAAACGACCCTGCCGGCGCTGCACGGCACCCGTAAAAGCGCCTTTCTCGTGGCCAAATAATTCTGAAGCGATAAGGGACGGAGGAATCGCGGCACAATTCACACTGATGAATGGTTGGCCGGCACGTTGCGAATGCTTGTGGACGGCGCGCGCGATCAACTCCTTGCCGGTGCCTGTTTCGCCCGTAATCAATACTGTCGAGTCGGTGGGAGCGACGCTCACGATGCTGGAAAGGACAGTCTTCAGAGCGGGAGAGGATCCCACAATCTCCTCAAACATGAAGACCTGATCGATTTGCTCTCGTAACGCGACGTTCTCTTGCCGAGTTCTTTCCTCCGCCTGCTTGCGATCGTGGATGTCGGTACCCGTCGCATACCAGCGGATGACCTCTCCTCGTTCGCCCAGCAGCGGGTTGTATTGGATTAGGAACCAACGATACTGACCATCCTTGCGGCGCACTCGTCGTTCGTACTGGAATGGGACCCCTCGTGCGATCGCTGCATCGCGTTCGTCGCGCAATCTCTCGGAATCCTCCGGATGAAAGACATCACGAAAGTGTTCCGACCTCACGTCTTCTTTCGTCAGGCCGGTGTACTCGAGTACTGCCTGATTCGCGGACAGAAATGTTCCGTCGGCCTTGAGACCGATGATGAGCTGAGGTATTGCATCGATGATTGTTCGAAGTTCAACCTCGGATTTGGCCATCTCGTCGAAAGCCCTCTCTAGTTTGTCCTCAGCGCGCTTGCGGTCGTCGATGTTCGTCACCAAGGTGTACCAGCGGACAATTCGTCCTTCGGCATCCCGCTGCGGATGCGCCCTTAGCAGGCACCAGCTATAGGTGCCATCAAATCGACGGCTGCGATGCTCTGACTCAATCGGCTGCCCGGTTTCGATTCCGCGCCTCCAAGCCGCGACCAGGAGAGGAAGGTCATCCGGATGGACGGCGTCGCTGGCAGCCCAATTCTTCAATTCCTCCGTGCTCCTGCCGAAATATTCCAGAACCTGTCGATTCATCAGTTCGACTTCGCCTTGCGCATTCATTGTGGCAACGAACCCAGGAATGCTGTCGACGATCAGACGCAGGCCCTGCTCGTTCAACCGGAGTGCATCCTCAGCGCGTTTGCGGTCGTCAATGTCGGTCAACAACATGTACCAGCGATTAATACGACCATCGGTGTCGTATGCGGGAAGCGCGCGTGATTGGAACCATCGGTACATTCCATCGGCGCGCCGCTGCCGGAACTCAATATCATAGGATTCACCGGTGTTGAGCGAGCGCTGCCACGCTTCGATGACGCGAGGAAGGTCATCCGGATGGACGGCGTCGCTCGTCGCCCAATTCTTTAGTTCCTCAGTTGTCTTGCCGAAATATTCCAGGACTTGCCGATTCAGAAGTTCGATTTCTCCTGCCGCATTTAGTGTGCACACAAACCCTGGAATAGTGTCCACGATCAGACGAAAGCGTTCCTCGCTCTCAACTTCCTGAAGAGCACTCACCGTACGTGTTAGCGCCGCTGCTTTGGATTTCATCGTTTAAGACAGTTCATCACTATCCCGGTGAACCGTCAAGTTGGTCCCTAAGAGAGTTGAGCGCGTTGTCTCCACTGCCGAGAATTCGTCATTTCCCCAAATGCCGTCACTTGAATTTCACTCTCCCGCCCTTGTTTTCAGTGAAATGAGATTGGGTACTCGATTGCACTAATTGAGCTGAAGGAGGGCATTGATGAAGACCAAATCAAACGCGGTGTGGGATATGTCGGAATGCGCGCTGATGTTCATCGACTATCAGGACCACGTCCTCGACGTGATCTTCGCGCAGGATCGAAGGGTCATTGAACTCAACGTTCTCACCCTCGCGAAGATGGCTCTCGCCTTTAAGATTCCTGTGATCCTGAGCACCGTGGGCGTTGAGATGGGTGCGAACGGTCCGACGATCAATTCACTTCGAGCCGTGCTGCCGAACGTTCAGGACATTGACCGATCGACGATGAACGCCTGGGACGATCCCAAGTTTGTGGCGGCTGCGAAGGTCACAGGCCGCAAGCGACTGGTAATGTGTGGAATCTCGACTTCGGCTTGCCTCACTTACCCCGTTGTTAGCGCCCTTGCGGACGGTTACGAAGTCGCGTTCATCGAAGACGCCGTTGGCGACAGCTCTAGGCAACAGCACGATACTGCCGTACTCAGACTTGCCCATGCGGGAGCTATCCCAAACACAACGGTCGGAATGATCGCTGAATGGTTCCTCGATTGGAAACTACCGATCGCCAATGAATGGAGGAAAGTCGCCGTTCCTTATTACGACGAGATCGCGGCGCTGCAAAGGGCGCCGGAGTACCAGACGCCGCACGGCTTTACTGTCAAGAAACATACGTGAGCGGAAGTGAGGTGAGCGACTCATCGTCATTGTATGGGTAGGGTAATCGCAGTCTGGAACAAATCAAGAAAGGACCGATCCGAAAGCCATGAAGAACAATCCAAATGAACTCACGATCGAAAATTCGGCCCTGGTGCTGATCGACCATCAGCCCGCCATCCTTCTCCTTACACCGTCTATCGACCAGGCCCTGCTGATCAACAATGTTGCGGGTCTCGCCCGGACTGCGAAGGTTTTGGGTGTGCCCGTCGTGTTGACCACGGTGGGCGCGAAGGGGAGCGTCCTTGCGGATCCCATACTCAAAGAGATCAGCGAGGTGTTCCCAGAGATCACGCCGATCGACCGAACGTCGACGCATGCCTGGTCGCACCCGGAGGTTCGGGCGGCTGTCGAAGCTACGGGTCGGAAGAAGCTGGTTATGGCTGGAATATCCACCGAGGTTTGTCTTGCTCAGTCCGTTCTTGCTGCTCTGAAAGACGGCTACGAGGTCTATTTCGTCAGCGATTGCTCGGCGGGCTGCAGCCGAGAAGCGCACGAGGATGCCAAGGTCCGGATGACGATGGCAGGCGCCAGGCCCATGAGTTGGCTGGCAGTGCAAAGCGAGTGGGCTCCGGACTACACGACGCCCGAAAAGATCGCGACCGCCGAGGTCCTATCCCGCTATGGCGGCGCCTCGGCGATGTGGGTCGACTACACGGCGGCTCAGGTCAAGGCTGGACTTGTGCAGCCGCCAGCATTCATGCGGTCTCGCACGCAATGAGTCCGAGAAAGATCGTCCGTCGTACGAGAGGAAGCCGTCACGGCCAGATCACGCGCCTGATGAGCCCCGGCGACCTTGGCCAGGTGCTGAAGCCGTTCGTGTTTTTGGATCACTTCGACTTGCACGGCGCGGCAGGAGGCACGGAACTGCATCCCCATTCCGGAATCGCGACAGTGACGTACCTGTTCGAAGGGGCGATCCGCTACGAAGATTCAAACGGAGCTTCAGGCGTCGTGCCCGCCGGGGGCGTGGAATGGTTCAAAGCAGCCCATGGCGCATGGCACGCCGGCGGGCCAGGGGACACCGGTCACGCGCGTGGTTTCCAGCTTTGGCTTGCGCTGCCATCCGAGCAGGAGTTGGGAGCGGTGGAGAACATCTACCTGTCGCCGGATGAAGTCCCGGGAGACGGTCCGGCACGCGTCATTGTTGGCTCGCACGGAACCGCGACGAGCCGTCTCAACGCCGGGGTCTCGCTGAATTATCTGGCGGTGCGCTTGCGCGCCGGCCAGTCGTGGTGCTACGTACCGGCCCACGACCATACCGTGGGATGGATCTCGGTAAGCCATGGCCGGCTTCGTGTGCCTGAACCGGTGGACGCCGGCGAACTGGCGATCTTCGAGTCGTCGAATGCTGCCGTCGATTGCACCGCGGAGGCGGATGCGGAGTTCGTGATGGGATCGGCCGTCCCTCACGCGCACGATTTGGCCCTCGGCAACTATTCGGTGCACACCAGCCCCGCGGCACTCCGCGAAGGTGAACGGTGGTTGGGTGAGATTCAACGACGTCTGCGGAACGAAGGCCGATTTTGAATCTTGCCGACAGTGGAGGAGTTCGTGCTTAGAATCGCGATCGGTACGCGCCCACACTCATCGTTGCGGTCGCACGTTCAAACCTCGCGGCAACCCCGTAGTGCCCGCAAAGGCCTGGCCGATGATTAATGAAAAGGAGGACCACGATGCCTTCAAACGACGAGATTATCCGTAATCTGTACGCGGTCGCAGAGAAGGAACCCAAGATGTTTCGGTCACTGTTCACCAAGAACGGCTACTGGTGGGACGTCCCTGCCGGAGTCAAATACCAGGGCGACGAAGTCGCTCGTGCGGCCGACATCTACTCGGCTGCATTTCCGGATATGCATCGAGAACTCAACCACCTCTACTTCGACGGTGACGTCGTCGTCGTTCAGCTGTCGCTGAACGGAACCCACCGAGGTGACCTTCCCATGGGTCTGGGAACCCTCTCCGCTACCGGCAAGGAGTTCCACGTCCCGTGCGTCGATGTCTTCCATCTTGAGGATGGGAAGGTGAGCGCGTTCGACTGCTACTACGCCGCAACCATCATGCTCGCCCAACTCGGTGTGCTGGGCAACCTGGAGGCCTCGCTCAAGAAATAAAGGCACCTCCATCGACTGGAGAACGAAGGCCGACGCTAAAGCAAAGGATAAACATGTCCCCCAATGAACAAAAACTGATTGCCGTCGTCGGCGCGACGGGACAGCAGGGAGGAGGGGTGGTACGCGCCCTCCAGGCCGGCGGCCAATTCAAGGTGCGCGCGCTGACCCGCAATCCAAGCAAGCATCTCGAGCTCGCCGACGAAGTCACCGAAGCAGATTTGAACCGTCCAGAAACCATCGCCGCTGCATTCAAAGGAGCACATGGCGCATTTCTCGTCACCACTTCTTGGTTAGAAGGAACCGACGAGCGCAAGCAGGGCACCGCCGCGGTACAGGCTGCCAAGGATGCCGGCGTCAAGCACGTAGTCTGGTCCACGCTGCCTGACGTCGAAGCGATCAGCGGCGGCAAGTTCCACGTTCCGCACTTTACCGGTAAGGCCAAGGTCGATCGGATAGTCAAGGACGCGGGGTTTGCGAATCATACGTTCGTGGTTGCACCTTTCTTCTACCAGAACCTGGTGGGCAGTCTTGCTCCGCAAAAGCAGGCGGACGGATCCCTGGGCTGGGCGCTGCCGCTCGATCCGAGCGTGCGTTGCATACACATGGGCGACATTCGCGAGCTCGGCAACATCGTCGCCGGCGCCTTCGCGCAACCGGATCGGGCTGGCCACGGCGAGTGGCTGCCACTGGTCGGTGATTTCATGAGCTTCAACGAAATCGTCGAGACGCTGAATCGACAGGGGCACACGTTCTCATTCAGACAGGTCCCTGCGGAGGTCTTCGCTACTTTCTTCCCTGGGGCCGCCGAGATTGCAGCCATGTTCAAGTATTTCGAGGCACATACCTATCTCGGTTCGAATTCGCCCGACCGAATCGCGCTCGCGAACGAGGTCGCAGGACGCCAACCCACGAAATTCTCGACGTGGGCGCGGACGAATTTTCCTATTCAGGCACCGTGAATCCATGGCAGAGACGCCTCTGCCGGTGCAGCCGATCCATGCATGGTGAGAAGACCGTTGAAGCCCTTGTGATTTGAAAGAGAGAACAATGCTCGACCACATGATTCTGACTGTCAGCGATGTCGAACGTTCGGTGGCCTTCTATGAGGCGGCCTTGAAGCCGCTTAATATCAAATTCTTCATGCCGTATAAGGGCGAAGACGGTCATCCTGATCTGTGGGGATTTGGTGATGGCAAAAGGGCGTTCTTCTGGATAAAGCAAGGGAAGCCCGATCCAGCGGCTATTCATTGGGGGTTCGTGGCAGCAAATGAGAATAAGGTCGATGAATTCTACAAAGCCGCAATGTCCGTTGGCGCCAAAGACAACATTTCGCCCCGCGCACGACTGGAATACTATCCGGGATACTACGCTGCTGATGTATTCGACCCAGACGGATATTCATTCGAGGTCGTCCATAAAAGCCAATGATGGAACAGCACATCGCCAGGGTGAGCGAAGCACGGAAGAAGCCGTCGGCGGGAAGGAGACCCAACATGAATGAAATCGCGAAGCTGGCAATCGACGCCCACGGCGGCCTTGATCGCTGGAAACGTTTCTCCACGCTTTCAGTCCACGGAATCAATGGTGGCCTGCTCTGGGGTGCCAAGGGCAAAGCCGGAGTCCTCGATGACGTGACGATCACAGTAGACCTTCGCAACGAGAGAGCTTCGCATTGGCCCTTCGGCTCTGCGGATCGGAGGTCTCGCTTCGAACCTCAACGGGTCGCGCTCGAGAACGCGAAAGATGGCAAGGTTCTTGAAGAACTCCTTCAACCCCGGACATCGTTCCAGGGGCACACTCTCGAAACCCCCTGGAGTGATTTGCAGCATACTTCGTTGGGTGCGCGATGTGGACGTATCTAAATACTCCGTTTCTCCTTGTCAGACCCGGCGTTGAATCTGAAGAAGTCGCGCCGTGGCAAGAAGCAGGCGAAACGTGGCGTCGTCTGAAAGTCCGCTTTCCCTCGGATATCGCGACCCACAGTACAGAGCAGACACTCTACTTCGATCACCGAGGATTGCTGAGGCGGCACGACTACGACGTCGAGATCAGTGGCGGTACGCCGGCCGCACACTACGTCTCCGATCTCAGGGAGTTCTCTGGCATCGTCTTTCCCACGAAGAGAAGAATCTTTCCTCGCCAACCGGACGGCCATTTCGCACCGGAACCCTTGGTCGTCTCGATCGATCTGGATGAGTTTGTCCTCAGTTAGCGGCTAACGGTTCGATCGCTGCTCGTCTGAAAGTGTTCAAACAGGAGAATAGTCGTGAGTTCGACAGAAACAG
>Ga0137427_10001373_pt1 | contig 11092 bp, 6 predicted proteins | sample EasRivERMZT700_2_FD_102309 | JGI IMG/M metagenome (GOLD analysis project Ga0137427, IMG submission 102309) | Soil microbial communities from meander-bound floodplain in the East River, Colorado, USA - East River MetaG ERMZT700_2 | ecosystem: Environmental > Terrestrial > Soil > Floodplain ...
AGCCACGGGTTGATGAATGACACCAGCGTCAGCAGCGATAGCAACGCCGTCCGTGCCGCCTTCAGCGCCGCATCGATCGCCCCCCACGGACTCAGCAGGATCAGAATGTTGATCGCGTGCGACGCAAGGAACACCACCGCGAACACCGCCAGCGCAAACGGCATGATCAGCACGTTGTAAACGCTCGACATGTCGATCGCTGCGAAACCCATGCTCGCGAGCGACGACGTTTTCAGCGGCTCGAACACCGACGCGAACAACGGCACGAACGCGCCCGCCGCCACCAGCGCGCTCAACTTGTTCTCGATCAACTCCGCGACATCGAACGGCTTCTTCCATCCGGGCGGGAGCCCCGCGCCAAACACGTCCTTCGCAAACACCAGCGCCACGATGAGCAACCCCGTGACCCAAAACCACGGCTGCGCGAACCATGACAGGTTCCCGCGCTTGCTCGCGTCCGTGCGGAAGTAATGCCATGCCCCGACCGCGCTCACGCCCAGCAACGGCGAAATCGCCACGCCGGTGATCGTGGTCAGCGCCTGCGCCATCTCGACACCGGGAGTGGGCTTTGTGCTTTTTTGTGGAGTGCTACTCGTCCCCGCCGCCATCGCGCTGCACAACAGGCAACATAGCGCCGACGCCCATAAGTGCCGTTTCATTGATTCACAATAGCTGTGCCGCGCCATTGAGCAATCGCTTTGCGGCAACCCAAAGGTCAGTGCGTTCTCCCTTTCCGCGCCGCCACCCCTGTGATAATCTACCCCTTCACCGTGACGCTTCACGGCTGACTTGAGGTTCCAAATTGGCACCTCAAGTTATCGTAACCCCCGACGTAAGGAGGGGGCTGACTATGAGTAACGACGACAAAGAACGAAAATCGCTCGACGATCGCGCGAAGATGACCGAACTGGAGCGCATCCGGCACTCCTGCGCGCACGTCATGGCCACCGCCATCCTCCGCCTCTGGCCCGACGCCCAGTTCGCTTACGGCCCGCCCGTTGAAAACGGCTTTTACTACGACGTCGATCTCAGTCACCGCATCTCCCCGGAAGACTTCGAGAAGATCGAGGCCGAGATGAAAAAGGAGATCAAAGCCAACAACGTCTTTGAAAGACAGGTCGTCACCCGCGAGCAGGCCATCAAAGACGCGCAGAGCGGGCGCCTCGGCGGGCTGGCCGAACGCTCCGGCAACGCGAGCAAGTTCAAACTCGATTTGCTTAACCAGATTCCCGAAGGCGAACCGATCTCGTATTACAAAAACGGCGACTTCATCGACCTCTGCGCCGGCCCGCACGTCATGCGCACCGGCAACATCGGCGCGTTCAAGCTCACCACTGTCGCCAGCGCGTACTACAAAGGCGACGAGAAGAATCCGCAGCTCCAACGCATCTACGGCACCGCCTTTAAAAACAAAACCGAGCTGGAGGCCTACTTCACGATGATCGAAGAAGCGAAGCGCCGCGACCATCGCAAGATCGGCGCGGAGATGGGCCTCTTCGCCATCGACACTGAATACGTCGGCCCCGGCATGCCGCTCTGGCTCCCAAAAGGCACGGCCATCGTCGAAGAACTCGAAAAACTCGCCAAAGAAACCGAGTTCGCCGCCGGCTACGTCCGCGTCAAAACTCCCCACCTCGCCCGCGAGAAAATGTACAAGACCAGCGGGCACTTGCCGTATTACGCGGAGAGCATGTTCCCGCCGATGGTGTTGGACGAACTAGCGGCACAGCGTAACGAACTGCTTCGGAAAAAGCAGATGCTTTGGGATCGAAGTTGGGAAACTGGAGCAGTGGAGGCATTAAAAATCACCAACCTTCACCAGCAGGCTTTAACACCCAGTCAGGAACTCCAACTGCTTGAACAGCGAACCAAGCAACCGCAAGTTGAGGTGTCGCCAGACAAGCTTCGCCTGCTGGAGGAACTTCGCGACGTCACCCGAGAACTGGTTCAGATGCCAACAGCGGAGCGCTACTACCTCAAAGCAATGAACTGCCCGCATCACCATCGCATTTTTGCGGCGGAACCGCGCAGTTATCGCGATCTCCCATTGCGCATGGCGGAATACGGCACCTGCTATCGCTATGAGCAATCCGGCGAGCTGTTCGGCCTCATGCGCGTCCGCGCGCTCAACATGAACGACGCGCACATCTACTGCACCGAAGAGCAGTTCGCCGACGAATTCCGCGCCGTTAACGAAATGTATCTGAAGTATTTCAAGATCTTCGGCATCGAGAAATACCAGATGCGTTTCAGCACCCACAGCAAGGAGGGCCTCGGCAAAAAATACGTCGACGAACCCGAACTGTGGCTCAAGACCGAGGACATGGTGCGCCGTGTGTTGATCGATAGCGGCATCAACTACGTCGAGGTCGCCAACGAAGCCGCATTCTACGGACCCAAGATCGACGTGCAGGTCTGGAGCGTCATTGGTCGCGAATTCACCCTCGCCACCAACCAGGTCGATTTCGCCGTGCCCGCCAAGTTCGGCCTGACCTATCGCGACAAGGACAACACGGACAAAACTCCGCTTTGCATCCATCGGGCGCCGCTCGGCACCCACGAGCGTTTCATCGGCTTTCTCATCGAGCATTACGCCGGTAATTTCCCGCTCTGGCTGGCACCCGAGCAGGTCCGCGTTGTCACCATCGGCGACGACGCGAAACTCGTCGATTACGCGAAAGCCATCGTCAACGAACTCCGCGCGGGCATGGTCCGCGCCGAAGGCGACTTCACGACGAACCCCATCAAGGCCAAGATCGCCGAAGCTGAGACCGCCAAAGTCCACACCATGCTCGTCATCGGCCCGCGCGACATGGAAGCCAACAACGTCTCTGTCCGCCTCCACGGCAAAGGCAACGTCGGCGCAAAACCAAAAGGCGAAGTCGTGGCCGAGATCCTTTCCGCGATAAGGAACCGTACGGCTTAGCACCTTGAGCAAGCCAATCGACAACTTGTTGGCGCTGAGGATTTAGGGTATTCTGTCGGCGTGAGCACGATAACGGTTAGCGATCTGAAGAAGCGGTCCGCGAAACAGTGGAGCAAATCCGCAAAGAAGGGCGAGTTGGTGATCACGTCGCAAGGTCAGCCTGTTGCGGTGTTGCTACCAACGAATGCTGGTTCGCTGGACGCGACTCTTTCGACTTTGCGCAGTGTGCGCGCGCTTCAGGCCCAGCGATCGCTGCAGCAGGCGGCTGAACAAAATGGGACGTCCGAGTTATCGATCTCCGACATTGACGCTGAAATCACGACCGCTCGCCGCGCGCGTCGCAAATGAGAATCGTGCTCGACACCAATATCCTCGTGTCGGGCCTGCTTCAATCCAAAGGAAATCCGGCTCAAGTACTCGCGTTGGCGTTGGCTGACGCTGTTCAGGTTTGTCACGACCAGCGCATCCTTGCTGAATATAAGGAGGTCCTTGCTCGCGCGCGCTTCAAATTTGATCCCGAGCGCATTCGCGATGTTATCGCGAAAATTGAAGAAGATGGTCTGTCGGTTGATGCCAGCCAGCAAGGCGGCCTGAACCTGCCAGACGTTGACGACGAGCCCTTTCTTGCCGTTGCGCTCGCGGCGTCGGTGGATTTCCTGGTTACCGGTAACGTGGCTGATTATCCACAAGAGCGGTGTCGCGGGTGCAGCGTAGTAACGCCTGCCACGTTCATGGAGCATTGGCGACAACTGCAGGGAGGTGACGCACCATCGACATAGTTCGTCTCCAAAGGAACACTTCGTTCCCCATTGATTTCATTCATCAGCAATGCTCCGATGAGTGCATGACCGCACGTTTGCTTCTGGCACTCTTCCTCCTGTCTGCGCACGCGACGGCTGGCGCCGAAACTATCAAGCTTACTCGCGCGGATTACCTTGATCGCGTCCACGCCATGTGGGTCGGCCAGATCGCGGCGGTGCTCGCGGCGTGGCCGTTCGAGCATCAAACCGCTTCGACGCTCTCGATCACCAATTACCCAAAAAGATACGCGATCGCGCCGGTCGACGACGATTGGTATTACGAAATGGTCGCGGTGCGCGCGTTCGAGAAGCACGGGATTGGCCTGACCGTGGAGCAACTCGGCGAGCATTGGAAGGAGAACGCGTGCGGCTCGTGGGGATCAAGTGAGCAGGCGCGCCTGAACCTCTCGAAAGGCGTCAAGCCGCCGGACACCGGTCATCCGCGTTACAACAAGCTCTGGTTCACGATTGGTCCGCAGTTCAGCGCGGATGTTTACGGCGCGCTCGCGCCGGGAATGCCCAACGTCGTCGGACGCCTCGCGCGTGAATTCGGCCACATCAACGGTTACGCGGAAGGCACCGATGGTGCGGTGTTCATGGCGGCCATGGTCAGCCTGGGCTGTTCCGAAACGTCGAGTCGCGACATCGTCCGCAAAGCCGCGCAACTGATTCACCCGAGCTCGCCGTATCGCAAGTGCCTCGATCTCGTCATCTCCATGGCAGAGGCGGGCGCTTCGTTCGAAGACATCGTGAACGCCGTCGAAGACCGCTGGCACATCGAATATCCGGCCACCAACAACGCCGTGCCAAACGGCGGCATTGTCGCGGCTTCGGTTTGGTTTGGTGAAGGCGACTTTCTGAAGACCATCAATCTCGCTGCCCGCGCTGCGGATTTCACCGACGCCGATTGCAATGCCGCCAACGCCGGGGCCGTTGTCGGCGCGATGCGCGGCCTCAAAGGCATCCCGGCGCATTTCGTTGCGCAACTCGGCGACCGCATCAAAGGCGAGAAGATGGGGCCGGTGACGTTGACTCCGCCGGTGGACGAATCCATCACCGAGCTCGCTCGCCGCACCGTCGCCGTGGGCGAAAAGTTCCTGGCAAAGCACGGCGCAAAACTGGAGGGCGAAGCGTGGATCATCCCGTCGCAGAAAATTGAAACGCAGCCTGCCGAACTCTTTTCCCTCGCCGACCTCGCGAAATTTTGGAATCCGGATTGGAAACTCGAGCGCGCCGGTTTCGGCGGCGCGGGCGGCGGCATGGGGGGCATCCGCGGAATAACGCATCTCGAGGGCGAGGTTCTCGCGACCTACCCGCGCGACGAGGTCCGCGGAGCGGTCCTGCGGCGCAGCGTGAAACTCTCCAGCGCGCCTTCATTGCAATTGACCGTCGGCGCGGACGCGGGCCGCGCATGGGAACTCAACGTCTACGCTGACAACAAGCTCCTTGAAAAACGAGTGATTGAAGGCGGCACCGAAGGTGGCCGCCGCTGGCACGAGATCAAGGTCGACCTTGCGGAATTCGCTGGCAGGCAAACCCACCTGCGCCTTTACCAGCGCGTGCTCGTGCCGAACCGCGTCGCGGGGAATGCCTACTGGAAAGCCATCGTGCTTAACTGAGGCTGTTCTTCAGGGGCGGGCCGAACGCGATTGAATCGCAGCACGTTGGTCGAAGTCATCGTAGAAGCAGGGTGCGGTCAGTCACGTTTTTCTGAGAGGCCAGGCAACCGCGATTGATGACTACCTCTGCCGCTTGTCCGGCAGCCCCAAAATATCGAGCACATTCGTCCGCATGTTAGCCCCCGTTTCAGGATGCCTGAACGTGCTCCTTTTACCCTCGGGTATGACCATTAGCCTAATCCTTCCCTTCAATTCAGGAAACTGCCGTTCGATCTTCTTTACCCACTCCTCTCGATATGCCTTGTCCAGCCACCGTTGGTCCGTGCCTCGAGAATACACCAGGAAGTGCGCATGCGGAACGCGGATCCCCACCCTTCCCATGGTTTCTATTAACTTTTTGTCCGCAAGTTCGTAAAGCGCTTCCCATTCTTTCAACTCCTTTTCGGTGTCGAAGGGCGGGTAGCGCCAGCCCCATTTGGCAGCCATGGGATGGAAGAAGGATGAACGGTGGATTACCACCAGATGTGGGCGCAATGCCACGATATATTCTACGCGATCCCATTTATAGTCCACGACCGGCTCCCTCACCAGGGTGCGCGGCAAGTCGTCTTTCAGCACCTCGACCAGTTCATCAGCATTGAATCGGCGGAGTCCGATGTTATCGGGGTCGTAAATACCTTTCTCCGCAGTCGTGTCCATTAGGACGACCACGGGATCGCGGTGTCCGAAACTCTTCACGACTAATACGGCGCCGGCGATGACGAGCAACAAGACGAAGAGCGTGACGGCCATTCGTTTGGGACGCGCGAAGAGGGCCAGCAAAGCAACGAGGGCGGCGGCGATCCATCGGGGACGAGTCGAAGTACCGCCAGTCCGAGGAGGGACACGTTCTCCCGGTTCGTGAGCTGGACGCTCACTCGCCTTGCCAGGGCTGCGTGTCCCGCGCACCGGCGGGGCTGGAGTCCTGGCTGGAAGGAGCTGCTTAAGGTCAGCGCCGCGCGCGAACGGGGCCAGCGCTTCGGCGACTTCGACTGGGGTCGCGAGGCGTGCGGCGGGATCTTTTGCGGTCATGCGCGCGAGGATTGCGTTGAGCTCGGCCGGAGCACCTGGCAATGCCTCCGCCAGGCCAGGAAAAGGTTCATTAAGATGCGCCTGGACGACTTCGGCCAGGGTCGTCCGCTGCGAATAAGGCGGCTTGCCCGTGAGCAGATGATACAGAGTGCATCCGAGGCTGTAGATGTCCGCACGAATGTCGACGCGCGAGGCATCGCGGAACTGTTCCGGGGCGCAATATCTCATTGTACCCAGGACCAGACCCGTCTGGGTCAATTGCCCGGTGGACTCCTCCTGGATGACAGCGAGCCCCATGTCGATGACCTTGATCGTCCCCGCGTGCGTGAGCATCAGGTTCGCAGGTTTGATGTCGCGGTGAATGAGGCCGTGTTGGTGCGCGTATTGCAGCGCCAATCCGGCCTGGCGGGCTACTTCGCACGCGGCGGCGACGGGTAGCGAACCTTGAGTCTGCACGAACCGCTCAAGGTCCATGCCGTCGATGAACTCCATGGAGACCATGTGCCAACGGCCGACGATACGGGCGTCCGCGGCAGTGACTAGATTGGGGTGCTCGAGATGGCCCATGACCCGCAGTTCTCTCTGGAAGCGGGCGAGCCGGGCGGGATCAGTTATAGCGTCGGCAGGAAGCAGCTTGAGCGCGACGACCTTATCGAGCAAACGGTGACGGGCCTTGAAGACGAGGCTCATGTTACCACCGATTCTCTCGATGATTTCATAGTCTTCGAGCACGTCGCCAGGTGCCGGAGCGACGGTGGTCATTGAGGCCGATGTTGCGCCCAGGTCCGGTGCGGAGCAAGCGCTTTCGTTGGCCTCGTTTACAATGTTCTCAAGGCCCAGAGGATCTCGGGCGAGAAACTCATCGGCGTGGTGTTCGGCCTCGAGCAAGCGCTCGACGCGATCGCGCAACGCATTGTCGTCGCCGCACGCATCGTCGAGATATGCGGCGCGATCCTGCGAGTGCGATAGCTGGCGCGCCACGTTGAAGATCGTCTCTTCGCGTGCCGCAGGGTCGCTCATGCCAACGCAAGTTTTAGCCGGAGGAACCACAAGTGCGAAGGAAGATTTTGATGAAGATGGGCCCGCCGGGCGGGCCCATCGCTGCTGGTGTAGGGTGCTCGATTCACTCCTGGAAATCATCCTGTTCGTTTCGTTCAGCGGGTACGACGCGGCCCTCATATTTGCTGATGTTTTTGATGTCGTGCTTCAAGGTATTGTCGCCGAAGGCGGCGCGCATCACGTTGAAGAACACGTCGGTGTTGTCCATGACGCCGGTGAATATTCCAGCGCCGCGACCCATCGCGGAGAGGATGATGTCGGAGGCAGTGTGCGTCGCAATGGTGTCGGAGATTTGGCCGACGACGAAGTAATTGCCAGCCTGGTCGCGATCGCCCGGCGCCTGAGGGCCAAAGGGCGGCGCGGTAACAATACCGTGGGACGCATTCTGTGTCGGGAGGAGATTGGTGATCCAGTCCTCGTAGCGGTCTGCGTTGCAGGCGTAACCGACGAGCATGCGGAAGTCGATGTCGGTGGTGACGGGATAGCCGTCGACGTCCGTGACATAGGCAGGAAAGCCAGCGCGGTCGAGTGTGCCGACGACGCCATTGCGTAATTGGTTGGTGCCGCCGCCGGAGGCCGCGCGCGCCATGAGTTGGGCGTGCGTGACCATGGAACCACCGATGACACCCGCGCCGGCGCATTCGTGGTCCGCGGTAACAATCACCAGCGTGTCCAGGTTCGCAAGGGCGAACTGGCGACAGCGTTCGATGGCGTAATCGAATTCGATGGTGTCAATGATCCAGCGATCCGAGTCCATGAGGTGGGCCTGCTTATCGATCGACCCGCCTTCGACCATCAGCACGAAGCCGTTGGGATCGCGGCTGAGGACCTGGAGAGCTTTGTCTGTCATTTCGTCGAGCATCGGCTGATCGGGAAACCCGTAAGCTGCGACGACAGTCGATGAACCGGGAGGAGAACGCCGGCCGTCGATCTTATCTTTGGCAACGTTCATGTTGGAAAAGTTGAACAGGCCGAGCAGCCATTCTGTGTCTTGCGGAATGGCATTCAGCGCTGCGCCATCGGGAACGTAAGTGAAGCCGGCGGCGACGAATGCGCTCAACAAGTCACGGCTGGGATTGACGGAGCTGGCCGGTACACCCCAGGCGGCTGCGGCATCAGCCGGAACGATGTAGTCGGTGGCAGCGGTTCGCACCGAACCCAGTGTGCCAGCGGGCAGGAACCATTTGCGGCCGCCGCCCATGAGGACTTTGAGCCCGGTGAGATTCCGTTCATCGAACATTTGATCGACAATGCCACTGCCTGCGGCGCGCGCCTGGGTGTGAGAACCGAAAGCGCCGGGCGTGGAATCGAAAACGTCAGTCGTGGTTACGATGCCCAGCGCGCGGCCCTGGGTCCGGTGCAGGTATTCGCCGATGGATTCGATGCGCGGATTATCGCCGTTTTCCGCCGGATTGTTGCCGCCGGTGTCATCGGGAAAAACGCCGTGCTGATTATTGTTCGCCTTATTGCCCGTCGCGTAGCAGGAGGCACCGGGAGACGAGTCGGTCACAATCGAGTTGAGTGAGTGTGTGGTGACAACGCCGGTGAAGGGAAATGTGTCCATAGACAAGGCCGCGTTGGCTTTGCCCAGGGTCACGCCATTTTTCATGATTCGCGCCGCCGTTCGATGGGCCACGCCCATGCCGTCGCCGATGAGGATAATGACCTGCCGCGCAGCGAGGCCCGTCGGTTTGATTGGAACCACCTGGAAGTTGCCGTTCGTGATGACGAGTTGATTGTCGCTCTGGAGAGCAGTCACACTCAAGGTGTGCACGCCCGGATCGGTGTTGCCGTAGGCCCGCAGGGTGGCAATGGTGCGCCCGGCTGCACTGCCCGTAGCGGGCTTGAGCGTTACAGTGCCACCCAGCACCGCGCCGTCGACGAAGAACTGCACGTGCGAGATCGTCTGGCCGCTATCCGGTTGGATAGTCGCCTGGATATCGAACCGTTGGTCCGGCAGGAACCTTGAGATGATCGGTGGATTGGGATTCCCCGCACTGAACAGCGCGCTTGGCGGAGTCAGGCGCGTAACCTGCGGCGCGGCGTGAAGGACGAGGGTAGTTGAGAGAAATGCGAGGATGCTGATTTTAGGTTTCATAGTCACGTAGTTGAGTTGAGGAGGCTTTGGTAGTCATGTCACCCCTCCTTACGTTCTTTGTTTGGGAAAGCCGCCAAAGGCAATTTGAGGTTACAAAAGTCTGCTCGAACATTTGCGTCGAGCCCGCGAGATCAAATTGAGTTACGAGGCGAGGGCAGTGGTGGTGTCGCTGGATTGTTGTGTCATCAAGCCCTGAGTGGACTCAATGCCGCCGCTGCACGGATATTCGAGCTTGCGTTGATCGAACGATGAGCACTGTCAGCGGCCACCGCCAGCCGCCGTCGGTGGTGTCTGAAACTTCCACTGCGGATCGGTCAGCCTGCGGTTGAATGTAAATATCGTCTTCGCGTCGCCGGAGTCACCCACGGTGAATTGAACCGTGGGAAATTTGGTGTCCCATTTATCGACCTGGATGCGGCGAATGTTTTTTTCGGGCCACGGTTGATCGTCAATCCACACGTGTCCATCGGCGTGGAGGAAGAGCAGCGGTTTTTTCCAGTCCGCTGCCGCTTCGCGGAACGGAAGCACGAAAGGTTTGAATTTGTCTTTCGGATCGCCTGGTTTGAGGACAAACGGATTTGCGTGGCATAAAACGACGGCGGCACGGACATCGCTCGTTGACGGGCGAGTCAGCACCTCGTTGATCCAGGTCGCATCCTGGGGCAGGCGAAGGGCCCATTCCGAGGCATCGTGGACGCGCCCGCCCACGAGGTTGATGCCAATGAAGACGACACCCTTGCGCACGAATGCAAAGTTTTCGGGGCGTTCCGGCGGACGCTCGGTTTTCCAGGCAGCCTGAAAACGCTCCTCGAATCTGGAATAATACTTCTGCCACCATTTCCACCCCTGCGCGGGATCCTCGAGATCGCTCCATTCGTTGTCACCTGGCAAGATCCAGGTGGGAATCGTATTGCCGGTGGTGAGCAGGTCTGCTGTCTCGCGATATTCGGCCTCGGTGGGCATTTGATCGGGCAGTGGCGGCTCGGTTTGGCTCGGCTTTTTTGCCGGGCTGGCGACGGCATCTTCCGGTCTTTTCAGCGGTGGTTTTTTGAAGACGTCGCCCAGATGCACCATGAACTCCGACATCCGCTCGCGGTTTTCCTGCCGGACATAAAAGGCCGTCGCCGGCTTGTCCGGAGGCGTGTAAGGACCGCAGCCCATCGCGGAAAATATGACCGGCTCGCCCGCGGCGGCAGCCGCGAAGCTCAACCACGCCAGTGAAACCGCCCAGTGATATTTGTCCTGAACAAGTGTTAGCATAAGTGGATATTTTCGTGCCCGTCGTGTCGAGTGTTAGTTCACCGAGCTTGCCGTTCATATTTTTTCGTTCCGGTTTGATCGTTTGATTTGCTCTTTGCTCCGCGACCGAAGCGTTTTTGAGGGTCCAGGGTGAGTCGCACAATGGAGACGCGCCCGTCGGGCTCTGGCCTGCTACCCACGCTGAGGGTTCCGGTCAGCAAAAGTAGTTTCCTCGTCTGGCCAATCGAGGGTTCTCCGGGCACGGAGACGTGGACTGTTG
>Ga0137427_10001375_pt1 | contig 11083 bp, 13 predicted proteins | sample EasRivERMZT700_2_FD_102309 | JGI IMG/M metagenome (GOLD analysis project Ga0137427, IMG submission 102309) | Soil microbial communities from meander-bound floodplain in the East River, Colorado, USA - East River MetaG ERMZT700_2 | ecosystem: Environmental > Terrestrial > Soil > Floodplain ...
CCTCGTCGTCGGGGATCGTGACCTCCGACGGGAGCTCCGACTCGAGCTTGACGCGGCGGATCGGGAGCGGGCCGATCCCGCCATCGGGCCAGGCCGCCATGAACTCCATCCGGTCTCCGACGAACGGGCTCGGCGGCGTTGCCGGGAACGAGACGAGGGCGATGATCCGGACCGGCTCGTTCGGAGCCTCGGTCGTGACGCCGCGCAGAGGCGGCGAGAATGTCGCGATGCTAGTCATCGGGGTCTCCTATCCATAGCTCGATTTTCTCGACGATGGACCCGAACCGGAGCCGCTCGACACGCTCGACGAGGAGGCCGGTCCGGGTGTAGCGGAAACCCGCCGGCATCCGGCGGGCGTGGCGGAGGAGTCTCATGCCAGCGCCCCGAGCTTCCACGGCGCGAAGACGGACCGCGGCGGCGGGATGCCCTGGCGCCGGCGCTCGAGCTCGACGAGCTCGCCGGTGTGATCCGGCTGCCGGAACAGGAGCCAGGCGGCGAGGATGATCCAGCCGATGATCGGCAGGAACAGGAGCAGAATCCCGATCAGCCCGAGCTTCAACGCGAACCGGACGACGGCCCAGAGCAGGACCGCCGGGACGACGATCAGGTATTGCGTCGGCCAGAGGATCAGGACGTGGAGGGCGATCCAGGCCGCACGTTCGACGGTCATGGCGCGCACTCGGTGCAGCGGCCCGACGCGTCGAGCTCGGAGGGACGTTCGACCTGCACGTCGCAGACGGAACAGCGGCACTCGATCCGGCCGGCCGACTGGTCGCGCAGTATGCGCGCAGTCTGCTGGTCGTCGTAGAGGATCATCGGGGTTCTCCTTCTAGGTCGGTCGCGGCTTCTCCGGCCGCGCTCCGACCCTAGTGTACTCCCCCCGCGGGGACTGTCTAGCCCTCCGGGACCGTCTGGACCTCCGGCTTGCCGGCCGCCTCAGTCGTGGACGTGATCGCCGTTTCCTGCGGCGTGACCTGGTTCCGCGTGACGAGGAGAAGGATCGGGACGAGGAGCCCGTTGATCCCGTTGACCTGCTCGCCGGTCAGTTGCAATCCGTAGCCGGTGCCGAGAGCGACGAGCGCGCCGAGCGCGGCCGTGAAGACTCCGGGCGAGAGCGGCCGGGTCGTCCACGCCAGGACGGCGGCGGCGATCGCATTCACGCCGGCGATCCAGAGGCCGGCCTGGTCCATTGACAAGAACGAGAAACCGAGTGTGCCGCCGAGCGAGATCAGAGCTACGACGACGCCGATGATTAGCGCGGGTTCGTGTCCGAGAATCTTCATGGTCCCTTCCTCCTAGTTGCCCTCAGGGTGGCAGTGTTCACAAGCCAGCGCGGGGTCGTCGGCGAGCATAGCTTGCGCGGTGGCCGAGTCGACGACCTGTTTCTCCGCGTCGTCGTCGGTATTGCAGGTCTCGCCGGGGTTCAGGTGGACGCGGAGGACGGTCTCGCCTCGACGGGTCAGGACGTACTTGTCGGCCATCAGGCGCCCTTCGTGTCTTCGGGGACCGGCTCGTCCACGCCTTCCGGTTCCTCGTCGTCGTCCGGCGTCGCCGGCAACGTCTCCGGGTCGATCTCCGGAGCTCGCTCGGTCTCCGGCATTTCGTCGGGATGCTCGAGTTCTGTCTCCATTTGCCTCTCTCCTCCTAGAAAACGCGGTGCATGAACTGAGCCTGGACCCACGTCCCGCCGCCGAGGTTGACCTGGTACCAGGTCACGCCGCCGACAGAGCGGGTCGCCTTGAGTTCGCGCCTCGAGCTCGTCGACCCGATGCGCCGATCGGTCTCGGCGCCGCGGATCCCCCTCGGGTCGGCGTAGGCGATCGCGTAGACGTTGTTGCCGATGGCCGGCGAGGTCCGGATGTTCACGCCGTTGACGCCGTCGTTGAACTTGCAGTACCGCTTCGTGAGCGTCGCCGTCGGCTTCGCGGCATTCGGGACGACGCAGTTCCGCGGGGTGTTGTTCGCCCAGGCGATCTGCATGAGCGAGTCGGAGTAGAACCGCCGGCTATACGGCGAGCCGGCCGCGAAGTTCGGGTCGTTGATCCAGAACCCACGCGCGCCGTTCTGGAAGGCGCCGGAGATCACGACAACGGCGTGCCATCCGGTGAACGAGTGGCCTCGGATGCCGGCGGGGACACGACTCATTTCGATCCCGACGATGACCGGCCGGCGCCCCGAGTCGACGAGACCATGCAGCTCGGCGACCGAGTTGATGGTCCGGACCGTGGCCGGCACGCCGCGCTTGCCGAGCATATCGCGCTGCTGCTGCGCGTTCGTCGGGGTCCGAGCCGGCGAGCCGTAGACGGGGGAGCTCGGGCTGGCGCCGATGCCGTAGTACGGCCCCATGCCGCCGATCATGCGGCGACTGTATTCGATGGCCGGGTGACTGTCGGTGTAGAACCCGGCGACGAACGCGACGCACGTCGGGCCGCAGTTCCACGACTGGGAATACGCCGAGCTCGCCTCCCACTGTTGCCGGTTCGGCGCCTGGAGCGCCACGGTGTACGTCATCGGGTCCTCCTTCTGGTCCCGAGAGTCTAGACCGTCACGGCATGATCGCCACGACGACGGTCACGGCGGCGATGATGGCGGCGATCGCCAGGCCGGCCATTGACACGAGCGCGCCGGTACTCAGTCGGCCCTCGACACGAGTCTCGCTGGCGCCGATTCCTCGAGACTCGATCCGCGTCACGGCCTGTTTGAGCTCGTCGAGTTGCTTCGTCAGGTTGTCGGTCGTGGCGCGGTTGAGGTCCTGGTTCGTCTTGATCGTCTCAGCCGTGGCGCGCTCGCTCTTGTCGATCGCCTCGCGGTTAGCCTTGTTCTCGGCGGCGGCCGCTTCCTTCTGCGCCGCGAACGCCGCGTCCACGGCGACCTTGTTGTCTTTCGACTCGCGCTCGCTGCGGACGTCGCGCTCGACGAACTGTTGCGCTACCGAGTTGAACCGTTCATTCACTACGACGGTGCGAGCTTCCACGGCCCGGTCAATGTCGCCCTGGATCGAGTCGTGGGTGCGTGTGACCTGCTCCAGCCGCAGGGCGGTCGCGGTGTCGATGCCGCGGAGCCGCTCGTCGCGAACCGCGAACCCGCCTTGCATGAGGTTCGTGAGCTCGTCGCGTAGGCGGGCGATGGCGCGGTCGGTGAGTTCGGTCGGATCGGGAACAGGACGGCTGCCGCCGTTCAACGGACGGACTGCGGGTTCGTCAGTCATGGGCGGATTCTACTCATAGCCCGTTCAGTCGGCGCTCGCCGGTGTCGACGTTCACGAGCGCCACGAGCTCCTTCGCCCCAGGCGGGCCGGCGAGCTCGGCTCGGAGGATCCCCGGCGGGAGGTCTCCGATCCATACCTTCGAGCCCTTCGCGCCGTGCGTCCTGTTGAGCCGCGCGAGTGGCATCCCGTTGAGCTGCATCGCGACGAACTCCTCGTCGGCCAGGTCGTGTTTCGCCTTGTCGTCGTAGACGCGATCGACGGTCGCCAGGACTAGGCCGTCCTTGTCGTACGCAACAATCACAAGCCCTGCTCCCTAAAGATCATCCAGCGGAACTTCACCGACCCGTTCGAGAATCCTATCTGAGCGCGGGAGCGCGCGGTGATATCGACGTGCGTCGAGTCGGTCCGCACCGCGAGCACGAAGTACTGCTGCTCCCACTGGCCCGTAGATGCGTTGAGCTGAGTCCAGGGAACCGGGATGATCGAGCCGGTTCCGGCGTTCTCGAACCAGCCGAGGACGACCGGCGACTCGGATCCGTAGCCCAGGCCGGAGATATTCACGGTGGTCGTCGTCTCCCGGAAGACGCTCCCCGACGCGGACAAGAACCCTGCGACGGTCAGGGTTCCGGTCGCGGCGATCTTGAGCGCGACGCCGTCCTTGAGGACGCGGGTGATCGTCGCGTCGTCCGCGGCCTTCGGCTCGGTGATCGCGTTGTTCGCGATTGCCGGCGTGTCGATCGAGGCGGCGATAATGTCGTTCGTTCCGTGGATGCTCTTCGTCCAGGTCCCCGAGACGTTGCGGTAGATCATCCCGGTCGAGGTCAGGACGACGACCGAGAGGCTCGGGTAGTTCGAGTTCGGGAGGGCCGGGAGGCTCGAGACGACCTCGACCGGCCGGAGGTTGTTGCCGAACTGGATGTAGCCGTCGATCGCGCCGTCGTCGATCTCCGCCGACGTGATCGCCTTGCCGGCGATCTTGATGGTCGTGACCGCGCCGTCGGCCAGCTTCGGCGACGTAACCGAACCGGGGAGAATCTCCTGGGGACGAGGCCGGTAAGCGCCGAGAATCTTCCCCTGCTCGTAGCGCCAGCCGTCGAGTTGATACTCGAACGTCGCCGTCGACACGCTCTTGACGACGACCTGGACGGCCTTCGTGTTCGCGTGGAGGGCGGTCGTTCCCTTCTCTTGCTCCGGCCCGAACCGGCGCATCTTCTCGTCGAACTCGACGGTGTCGACGACCGTCGTCGGACCGATATCGCGGATCGTCGTCGTCTGGAGCAGGGTCCCGCCCGTCTTCGCACTGTACTCGCGGAGCTCGATCCGGAGCGTGCCGGACGTGTGACTCACTTTGCGAAGATGGACGCCGGCCCACCATCGCCGCCGGCGGTCGATCGCCAGGCGGGCCGTCGGCATGAAGTCTCCGAGCGTCGCGGCCGATCGGAGGATGCGCGCGACCTTGTCGCCGTGGAGGGCGTCGGTGACGGTAATGAACGTCACGCCGGCGGGGACCGTGAAGTTGTCGCCGTCCTCCTCGTGCGAGCTGTTGAGAATCCGGTTCGATCCGCCGGCCGTGAGGTCCCCGTCGTTCGGATCGTTCGTCCGGTTCTCGAGCTCGGGGAGTTGCTGTCGGAATCGGCCGATCAGGGTGCCGAGCTCCGGGATCCGGTCGCCGAGCTCCAGGTCGAAGATCGGCCGGGTCGTCGAGAGGAGCCGCGTCGTGACCTTCGCGAGGTAGAACGGCTCGGCGACCAGGCCGAACCGCGCCGACGTGACGTCGATCAGGACGCCGGGATGGAGCCCCGGCTGGAGGACGCCGCATGTCAACGATTCGCGCTGAGTGTGATCCTCCAGGTAGGCGAGGCCGGCGGCGTCGAGTTGCGCCAGGGTCGTGATCGCGTCGTCGATGATCTGTCCAGCGCGTCGGGTTGCGGCGGACGGCGGCGGGTCCGGGACCCATCCGCGGACGCCGGTCCCTCGGACGTAGACGGCGTTCTTCCGGTCGATGCTCGAGCGCGGCCGGCGGAGGCCGTAGTGGGCGAACGTCGTCGTCCCGTTCGGGGTGTCCGATAGGTCGAACGGCGGGACCGCGCTCTCAGTGCCGATGAAGTAGTGGAGCTTCCGCGCGGTGTCAACGTAGAACCGCGCGCCGGTGATCTTCGCGACCTGGGCGATCGCCTGGCGGAGCGTCTTCCCGCCGAAATCCTGCTCGGAGCTCTCGTCGGTTCCGACCGGCATCGGCGACAGGGTCGAGACGACCGTCGAGCCGCCGGTGATCCCCTTCGTCCCGAACGTCAGGAGCCACTCGACGCGCGCCTTGTCCGACTCGGTCGCCGAGCGGTACGCCGGATCCTCGATCACGTCATCGTCCAGGAGGGTGTTCGCGTCCTGGGCCGTGACGTCCCATATCCGCGTCGGTCCCATCAGGGTCTCGACGACCTCGCGGACGTAGCCGTCGAAGATCGTCGCGCCGGCGTAGGTGGCGATGACCGGCGCGTCCATCGCGACGACCGTCAGGCCGTCCTTGTCGATCAGGCGGAACCGAGCTCGGGCGATCCCGTCGGCCTCCTCGACCTCGTATGTGTCGATCTCCAGTTTCGAGGCGACGCTCACTCCGGAGATCGTCATGGCGAACAGGCCGGCCGCGAGCGCGTCGGTGGTATCGGTGGCCGAGCCGGTGTCGGCGACAGTCGGCGGCGTTGCCGTGAGCGCCCAGGCTTCGACGCCGGAGCCGACGTCGTCGACGACGTGCTCGGCGTAGACGAGGATGACGGCGTCGGCCCCGACGCCCGAGTCGGAGGCCGGAGTATCGGCGGAGAGGGTCGCCATCGCATCGGCGCCGGCGCCGACGTCGTCGATCTGTCCGCCGACCGGGTCGACGACAACGGTGTCCGCGCCGGCGCCGGTGTCAGCTGTCGAGACGGGCGAGGCGACGTCGGCCGCGTCCACGCCGGAACCCGTATCGGCGACGGTCCCCGGATCGGCGTCGAGGGCGATCGCGTCCGCGCCGGAGCCGGTGTCGGTCCCGGCCTTGTCGACTGGCCCCCCTACGGACGGCTTGATGCCTACGCCGATGATGGCCCAGAGCCGCGAGGCCGACAGGGTCCACGACATTGTGACCGTCGTCGCGCCGGCCTCGGACGACGAGCCTCCGGTGCCGACCATCCCGGTCGAAGACGTACCGCCCACGTCGGCTTGATGCGCCGTCTGCCCTGCGCCGACCGTCGGTGCGGTCATGGCCGCCGCCGCACCGCGAGCGCCCATCGCATCAAAGACGAGCTCGTCGGTCGCGCTCGCCACGTCTACGGTCGGGTCGGTCGAGCTCCCGCTATTCGTGGCCGGGGTTCCGGTCGGCGTCGTCTGATGTACGCCGTCGAGGTCGTGAGCCGCGGCCTTGATCCGCTCGGCGGCCGTCAGAGTGATAACGACGTTGCCCGTCGCGACGTCGGGGTTGATGAGGCCCCACAGTGAAGCGGCGATGTTCGTGTTGACGATCTCGCCGATCTCGGTCAGCGCGTCGCCATTGAAGGTGACGCCACTGATCCGGTCGGCGGTTGCAGTCTGGACCTGGATCGCGACCAGTAGGTAACGATCCGTGCCGGAGGCAACCGTCACGCTAAACGAGTGCGACGACAGGTCCGTCGTTGACTCGTCGTAGGTTGTGGTACTCCGGCGGGAGATTGCCACGGGCTACCCGCCCTCGTTAGCTAGTAGGTGTCTAGGGCCAAAGGTAATCGCTACAACAGAGGCTCTTGCCGTCGCCGATTCCGAGCGGGATGTACGTCTGGCCGAACTCGTTGCGGGCTAGGTGGCCCTGCCACTGATCGTCGCCCGTCGGCGTGCAACCGATCCGGAGGAACGCCGCGAAGATGCGTCGGTAGGCGTCGGCGACCCACGTCTCGGTGGGGTAGCCGGCGACCTTGAGCATCTTGTTTTGAATGAGGAACTGGCCCGAGGCGCCGAAGTTGTAGTTGCCGCAGTTCCACGGCGGGTTACTCCCCGAGCGGCGCTGCTCCTCGATCAGGATTCCGTCGGAGCTCAGGCCGCCGCACGTGTCGTTAGGGTGGCCGACGACGACCGGGCCGCTCGGCGGAAAGCAACCCGAGCCGAAGTTGAGCGCGATGCTCGCCTGGTCGTCTCCCAGGCGCTCCTTGATGACTGGGAGGACCTTCGACTCCAGGTGCGCGATATCGCCGACGTGGAGGTCGATCGCCGTCACGCTCATATCCGAGGCGCTGCCGTGATTGTTCGCCTTCTTCGCCGCGCCTCCGGGATAGACGATCGAGCCGAAGTTCGCGTAGACCAGGTCGCGGTGCGTCAGTAGGTTCGCGTCGAGCGAGTGATCCCCGATGAACGAGAGCGCGATCGCGATGGGAGCCAGGCATCGGCCGGCGGCGAGGCTGTTATCGGCGGCGGTCAGGGAGGCGAGAGCGGTTACGGCGTGAGCGTGGGCCTCCGAGGTCCGGCGGAGGATCGCCTCGGCCAGCATGACGTCGGAGCCGGGACAGGAGATATCCCCGGCGTCCATGTTCGTCGACTGATCGGCCAGCGCCTTGACGCGGTTGTAGGCGGTGCCGCTCGTCGGGAGCGACGCGAGGTTGACGCCGAGGATGTTCGCGCCCTGGGGAGCCGGCGTCGGTGTAGCCGTCGGTGCCGGCGTCGGAGTGGGCGTCGCCGTCGGTGCCGGCGTCGGTGTAGCCGGCGGAGTCGGCGTCGCGGTCGGTGCCGGCGTCGCGGTCGGAGCGGGTGTCGGCGTCGCAGACGGCGCCGCGGTCGGAGCCGTACAGACGAGCGAGAACCCGGTCGGAGTGTCGGAGAGGTCGCAGTCGTAGCCCTGGGCCGCGGCCGCTCCGAGGAGGCCGAGGCTGCCGTCGTCCTGGCCCTGGTCGCCGGAGACGCGCGAGCTGATAAGGACGAACGCGATCAGGAGCGCCAGAGCCGCGAGGAGTCCGCCCCAGACGATCAGCGGCGAGAGGTCGCGCTTCGTCTGTTGCTCGTTCATCCGCGCACCTTCTCCGCCGCCTTGTGCTTCACGAGCTCGGCGATGTTCGTGTGATCCGGCGGGTCCTCGAACTCCTGGCCGGCCTCGATCCGGACGGTCGTCGGCCGGCCCGCCGCGTCGGTGTTCTCGTAGTCCGGCCACTCGATCACAACGAGGGCTCGGTACTTCTGTTTCGCCATCGGACGCCCTCCTAGCTGAGTGTGATCGTGACGGTCAGGATCCAGGTCGAGCCGACGACCTTCGTCCCGAGCGACTGGACCTTGCGGTTGAGGTTCTCGTTCGGGCCCGATCCGTTGTCGACGGAGAACTCCTCCCAGGCTTGATTCGCGTCGGCCGATCCGAACGTCGAGCGGAACGTGATCGTCTGCGCGGCGACCGTGGGATAGGTCGCGTCCATCGCCTTGAAGACGCCGCCGGCCTGGAGCGCCGTCTGGGAGGCGGCCGCCGCGGTGTTCGAGGTCCCGACGCCGAGGCGCGCGTTCGCGTTCGAGTACGGGTTCGTCGTCGTCCCGGCCAGGAGGTTGAGGAGCCGGGTGATCCCCTCGTTGAGGAGGAGGTTGTCGCGGAACTCGACGACCTCGTCAGGAGCTCCGTCCTCCGGCGCTCGGCCGGGGTGCCATTTCTCGACCATCCAGTCGGCGCGCCAGCCGAGCCGCTCGACGAGTCCGCTCGAGGCGTCGGCCCGGACCCGATCGCTCCCCACTCCCACGCTATCCACTCTGCAAGCTCCTCACGTCTGCTTCGATTTCTCGCGCGTACATCCGAGCTTCCTCTCGGGTCCCGACGTATCGGTCGGCGTGTAGGTTGACGATCATCGTTCCTGCTCCGGCGGCGAGGGCCGGAGACGAGGTCCTCGCAGTCGCCGACCGAAGGGTAGCATTCCGCGCTGCGGCGCCCAGGGAAAGACGGCCGGCGGTGACTGCCGGGATGGACGTACCGAACCCGCCGAGGCCGGCGACTCGTCGGACCGATCCGGCCATTGCCCGCTCGGCGAACTTCGAGTTCTTCGCGATCCCCTCGCCCAGGCCGTACATGACGTTGCGGCCGATGCCGGCGAAGAGCTTAGACGGCGAGCCGATCCCCAGGAATCCGAGGACGTTGTCGACGATCCCGCCGATCAGGCCGGAGACCTTGCTCCACAGCCAGCCGGCCAGGCTCGCGATTCCGTTCCAGAGCCCCGTCACGATCGCCTTGCCGGCGTTGACGACCATGCTCCCGATCCGACCAGGGAGGCCGCGGAAGAACTCGCCGAGCTTTCCGATCAGGCCGGTGATCGCGGCGATCGCGCGGGACGGGAGCTGCTTGAAGAAGTCGACGATCTTGAGAACGACCCCGTACGCCCATCGCCCCGCCGAGACAGCCAGGCCGGCGAACCATCGGGCGACGTTCCCGAGCAGGGTGCCGAGGATCGAGAGGACCTTGCCGGGGAGCTGGCCGATGAACCCGACGACGCCGGAGACGAGGTTCGCGGCGCCGGTCCGGGCCGACGTCTGGGTTCGCGTGATCCAGGAGACGACGCCGGCGAAGAGCCGCTGGAAGAACGCGATGACCTTCCCTGGGATCGTGCCGACGAACGTCACGAACCCGGTAAACATCCGGATCGCGCCGGCGAATACGGTCGTGATCGTCTTCCACGAGGCGGTGAAGAACGGACCGACCTTCGACCATATCGTCGTGATCGTCGTGAAGACGAACCGGACGATGTTGCCGACGTCCTCAAACCATTTGCCGATCGCGCCGAAGACGAAGCTGATGACCGGGAGGAGGTTCGAGGCGGCCCATCCGATCGCCGGGAGGAGGACCTTCGCGACCTCGACGAGGATCGGCCAGGCGACCTTCAACGCGTTGACTACGGCGCCGAACGCCTGGCCGAGGACCTGGCCGATCATCGGTCCGTTCTGCTGGACCCACGCGCCGATCGCGACGAACGCGGTCATCAGCGGAGGGATGACCTCCGCACTAAGCCAGCGGATCAGGCTCGAGACCTTCGGGCCGAGCCATTCGGCGATCGAGCTCCCGACCTGGATCACGACGGGGATGATCTTCGCGAGGATGCCGACGACGGTCCCGACGCCGGAGACCAGGGAGCCGACGAACTCGGTCACGCCGGCCTGGAATCCCGGCGAGCTGATGACGCCGATCAGCCCCTCGATCGCGCCCTTCCCCGACTCGAACAGCGGCTTGAACGCGTTAGCAATAATCATCTTCGCGCCGTCCATCAGGGTCGAGACCATCCCGTCCCACGTCCCGGCCTGGAGCTCCATCGCTCCCTTCGTCCGGGCCATATCGTCGTTCATTACCTTCCAGACTTCGGAGTTCGAGGCGCCGGCCGCCTGGAGCTCCTCCATCTTTCGGCGCGCCTCGGCGGTCAGGATCCCCATTTCCTGTAGGCGGGCCGCCGATTCACCGAACGGCTTGCCGGCCTGGATCGCGTTGTAGGCGCGGCCGGTCCAGAACGCGACCTCGTCCATTTCGACGCCCATCGCGGCGGCGGCGTCGCCGACGAGGGTGAGGTTCTTCTCGGTGTTCAGCGCGTCGCCGCCGAAGACCTGGAGATGCTTCGAGGCGGCGATGATCGGGCCGGTCTCGAACGGCGTCTTCGCCGCGAAATCGAACAGGCCGCGGACGTGCTCCTCGGCTCGGTCGGCGTCTCCCATCAGGGTCGTGAACTGGAGGGTCGAGGTCTCGAGCTCGGCGTTCATTCCGACCGCCGCGTCGGCCACGAAGTTGAACCCGCCGCTGGCGGCCGCCATCCCGACGGTCGCACCGATGAACCCGAGCGCGGTGCCGGCGGCCGTCTTGAAGATACCGCCCGTCTTCTGGCCGGCGGTGTTCAGCCGGCCGAGCCCCGCCTCGGCGTGCGCGGTGTCCGCTCG
>Ga0137427_10001376_pt1 | contig 11071 bp, 10 predicted proteins | sample EasRivERMZT700_2_FD_102309 | JGI IMG/M metagenome (GOLD analysis project Ga0137427, IMG submission 102309) | Soil microbial communities from meander-bound floodplain in the East River, Colorado, USA - East River MetaG ERMZT700_2 | ecosystem: Environmental > Terrestrial > Soil > Floodplain ...
GTCCAGCTGACGAGGGCTCGTTCAAGCATGGTCGCGCGAGCCAGCCTCTTCGCGAAGTTGAGCAGGAGTTCTGGCTCAATGCTTCCGTGCCGGCGCAGCAGTTCAACGGGCAAAAGGTCTTGCGTGAGAAACGGTTGCAAACGCGCGACCGAGTCAGCAGTTAGGTCATCAGGTTCAAGCTGCATTAGGACGCTCTCAGGTGTATCGGCGCCCTGCGTAAACACTGGAAAGTCAACGAACGGTAACTCCTCGCGTGGCGGGTCATGAAACAGAAACACCCGGCCAACAAAATGCTCAAACATTCGACCGGCGCGTCCTCGAATGTTGTTGAACGTGAAGTAATCGTACCGACGCTGCGCAATGACATTGTCCAAAATAACTATGTTTTTCGCCTTTGTATTCACTCCCTCGATCAGCGTCGAAGTGCACACTAGCACCTGCAGCATTCCTTGGTTAAAGGCGCGGACTATGTACTGTCCGAGCGACCGCGGCAAACGACCGTGATGCACGCCAATGCCCCTAGATACGGCGCGAGCTACGGTCCACTCCGGATGAAACTCATCCTTCATCCACTGAGACGCTAGGTCCGTCGCGCTGTCACTTGTGCCGACGCCTCCGTCCAGGAGGGCGCCTGCAACGTCATTCGCGCGCTTCGGTGACTTGCAGAACACCAAGGTTGGCTCACCGGCCAAGTTCCTCACAGTGTCTGTCAGGGTCTTCAGTGGATCTGGGCCAGGGTCAACCTGAACATGATCCGCTGCCACGGTGGCGAACGTCGTCAGATGGAACCGGCATCTGAAACGGTCCTGCAGGCCTTCGGGGATCTCCCTAACGCTCGGGCCGAGCATGTAGAACTGAGCCTTCGACCGAGCTAGGCGATAGAAAGCTTGATTGAGAGCAACGGTGCGTCTCCGATCCTCTGACATGGCGCCGATCTTGTAAAACTCATCGATAACAAAGAAATCTATGGGGGGGAGTCCCTCGTACGCGTTCACGCGCTCAGCAGTAAAAACGAAAACGTTGCGCTCTCCAGGGGGCTGGGAAATCTGTGTGACAATCTTGAACTGCGCTGAGAATTGTGCCAGCCTCCGTCGCGTTTCATCTATTAGTGCAATCGTTGGGACGACCACAACGATGTTCTTGTATGTCCCGCTGGCAATTACTGCGTCGATCACTCGGCTTTTGCCGAAGCTGGTCGGAGCGCTGAGGATCACCGACTCGCGCGCCATTAGGCGTCGGTAGACTTCAGCTTGCTCCCGGTGGAACACAATCTCGCCAAGGTGGTCCGGTCGGTGGAATTCGTATGCTACTGCGTCCGCTAGTCCCAGTTCTGTTTTTTCAAGGTACGGGAAAAGCCCAACCTCGCGGACCAACGCTAGCAGCACAGTCTCGAGCTGGCCGAATGCGGCCCTATGCTCGAGTGCACGCAGCACCGCTTCCCGACACCCGACCTCATCTCCTTGGTTGAGCAGAGTCGAGATCTCGCGCAACACACCGAATGGCTCTTGGGCGATCGTCGTCGGGTTACTCAGCTTTTCGCGAAGGGAGGCGATAATCATAGCGTTTGAAGGGCTCGCAGTTTGTTGTCTAGCTCGGCCAATAGGATCTGCTTCGTGAACAAGGGCAAGAGAATCAAGTGAATCGATAGGTCTGGAGGTAGATTCCTCCCTGCGAAGTTCGCATGGTGCTTCATGATTTCTTCGATGAATTCACTGCGGTATTCTTCACTACACTCGGTGTGCCTACTCAAACAGTCGCTGTCATACGTGAGCAACACTGCAATGCAGGCTTTCTTGAAGACATCGTCCAGTGACCGATTCTCGCTAATCATCGCCTCAAACTCAGCGGCCCGAGGCCAAGCCGGATCAACCTTGCCTCGTATCAACAGGAACTCATCCCTGAGATAGTCAGTTTGTGTGTGTGCGTCGAGCTCTTTCACTACTGTTCTGATTGCCGCCGCAACATCCTCGTAGAACTTCGCCTCGCCCAGCCAAAGTTCCGGGCCGTTGGGGCCGTCAACAACATGAACCGCATCAAAGCCCTTGACCGTTTCGTTCCGAGCTGACTTATAGACCACCTTGGAAACGGCGGGCTGGGAATCAAAAACCTGCCTGATCGCGGCATGAAGAAACAGTTCGCCGAACTCCCCACGATTCTCAAACGTCGCCGACTCGTACACTCTCTTGGCGGCGCGACGAACCAGGGACATCAGTTCACCCGAAGAGATATTCTGGATTTCTGAATGCTTTAGCGCGAACTCCGGTAACCAATCCATGATGTGTGCCGCGAATTGAGAGGCACGCCATGTTCCTCGCTCATAACCAACGCACAGACCGCTGATTCCGGGAGCGCGGTTCACGTCGTGCACTCGCACCTCCAGGAACTTCGGCGGGAGTGAGATGGCCACCTACTTGGCCCTCTGCTCTCTAGCCGCGAGAGGCCGCAGCTGACTACACGAGTGGCTGTATCGCGCCCGGGTCCTGAGCGCGGCATCGCCGCGCAGGTCGCTAGTACAGCCTGTGAGCTGCCGATGATCGTCCACGTGCCAGTCGGTGTACGGGAGGCAGAGCCAGGGCTCGGAGGTCGGGCGTTCGGCAAGAGTGTGGTCCGTCACAGCCGGGGTGACCGGCATTCTACTGTGCGATCAGTGTCCTTCGACGCGGTGACAGGGTAGGTCAACGAAACCGGGCCTCACTGTGTCTGCGGCTTACGCCGTTTTCGGGCATCGACCTCTGCCCGCCATTTGTCGATTCGTTCACGAAAACCGTAGACGGTCTTGATCTGCCGGCGGCTCTGCGAATCCGGTGCACGGGGAAGCCGCGCTCGGTCTCGTAGCGTTGGACCGCGCTCACACTGCGGCCCAGGGGAAGATGGCAGTGTCCTTCTAGCCATTGAGCGGGTTTGAGTTGGGGAACGGGCTCGTCTTAGCACACGGTGTGCGGCCGCTTTGGTGAGCTGCCCAGACCTCTAGGGCTCCTGGCCCTGAGACGGCGGGCCGCCAACCACTGGCAGCTGGAGGAGCTCCTGTTACGCTGCCCAAACAGTCGGACGTGTGGCTGTTCGAGCTGTTCGCGTGGATTGCCGACGATCTACGCGGCGCCTATTCCGGATCCGAGACCATCGTTACACCGCGCCGAGAGAGTTCCGCTACGAGGCTCCAGCCAGTCGGGTGATTCGATCGCTGAGCGGCGAATCGGGCCTGTCAGTCCATTTTCCCGGGGTCGCCAAGGCGGCTATCGAATTCCTGTTCGAAGGCGGAGCGAATTCGTTCTTCACCGACAAGCGCCACGATGAACGCTGGCACCCTAACGTCCATTAGGACCTCCGTATCGCCAACGATGAACTCCGCAGAGACCGCAACGCTCTTGGTGATACCGAGGAGGCGACGTTTTGCCGTAAAGGAAAACTTCATGCTGTGGCCATTCCAAGTCTGAGCCACGTCCGTGATGCTGGTGGCACGAGGTGGATGCGCTAAGCGCCAATTGATGTAGTCAGTCACGCGCCGCTTCATCTCCTCTTTTCCGAGGGAGTGACTTCGTCGGACGATCATGAGCGTTCCCCCAAGCCAGATTGCTGCGCTACGGTCGAGCTGCCGGGTATCGGCGACCAAAGGGACACGGCTGGTCGCTCGCTGAGACCCGGGCAAATCCTACCGAGCAGCAGGCTTGTCACAAATCCGGTCCTCGCAAGTCCGATAGATTCCGGGGTTTCCCATCCGAAGTAGAACCTCGAAACGAATGTCTGGCGAACGCGATGACCTATCTCACGAGATTGCGCTGCCCTTTGCCCGCGGCAGCATCGAGGTGTAGCGACTGCGAACCCACTTGGCGCGACAGGGTTCCCGACAAATCCTCCAGGGTCGGGCGTCCTTCAACAGGCAACTTAGGCGTGACGGACGAGTGAACGCTCATCGCACATTCCCGGCTGCGGGTGGGCTCACTTCAGCCCCGCTTGCGCATTGCCTTCGCGTAGCGCATGGAAAGCACAGTTACGACGCCAACAAACGATAGGGGCATCACCCAAGTCGCCCAGGGACCGAAGCTCGACCCAACACCTGCAAGAACAAAGAAGGTCAGGATGAACGGAACATTGCCGATGAGGGTGGACCAAAAGAACAGTGTCGGCGAGCAGTCGGTGAGGCCAGCAGCATAGCTGATGTAGTCAAACGCGGGGCTGTTCGGTAGCCGAAGAACCACCCAGGAAACAAAGCGCTCGCTAGGCGGGAGAGTCATCTCCCATTCCCGAACCTTTCGCAGGAATGCGAAGCGGGCGATTGCCCGCTCTCGGAAGAGCCGCCCGATTGCGAAGGCGGTCATCGCCCCGATCATGATCCCAATTTCAGCGAGAACGAAGGCAGGGCCCCAGCCAAAGATAGAAATGGCGGGAAGATCCAGAAGCAGCCCAGGCACTGGTGAGACGACTACCGCAATTGCCCTGAACAGCACATAGACGACCGCCGCCAAAAGCAAGTGGGCTTCGGCGAAGGCGCTGAACCAAGCGGGCACACCCCCTCTCTATGCCTCGGCGCCTGGCACTGCTAGGGCGGCCGGCCGCGCAACCACCCTTGGAGACGGGATCGTTGCAAGAAGAAGCGACGCCAAACCCAGAAGCATCCGGCACCAGGTCAGGCCATACCAGGGCGGAGCGTGGATCCCAGCTGTAATCGGTGGCCCTGCTGGCGTGCCCTGCGGAGTCAGTTCTGGCAAGAAGCCTAGGAGCAATAGGACGACAAAGACCAGCACCGCAAACAGTTGCTTCTTCCAGCCTGCCTCATCCTTCTGGCCGATCATAAGTAGAACCTGAACGATGAACCCGATGAGACTTGCGAAGAAGAACGCCAACTGGATCAGAACTGCGCCGTCCCCATCTAGGCTTTGGCTCAGATGAGGTGAGTGGGCGTCAACGTAGAGCTTGGTTGCCCATGGTCCAACGACAGCAGGACCGACGGAGCCGATCGAGGAAACCTGCGACGGGCGGCCTAGAAGGTAGACTAAGAAGAAGCTAGCCAAAACCACCGCGAGACCAACCGCGCCCGACTGGTATTCCGACCGGTAGATGAGCAGAAACACCACGATGGCGCCGCCAGGAAACACAAACAGGGGCAGCCATCGAAACCGTTCGACGAATTGAGCTACCGCCTTCTTCATCGAGTCCTCCGGTTACTCAGCGAGGCCCGGATCTAAGACTGTTGAGCCACGATGCGCAACGAGTGATCCACCTTGGTCAAGATTCCCATCGTTGTAGTCCGATGGTGCTGCGACACCGCAATCACTGCTGCCGCTTCGCCAACGGTGTCCAGAGCGGTGTCCAGTGCTTCAAGGAGGCTCATCAGAAATGACCATGAGCTGGTGGCCTCGCGAGGGCCATACGATCGGCGAATCAGAGGCAACTGGCCCCGTATCGCATCGCGCACATCGATCAGAACGCGCTCCAAAGCTCCGGAAACTACAAGAGCCTCGAGAAGATCAAAGCGAGAAACCGGCGCGGCTTTCTCTGGAAGCCACTCCTGGCGGAAGCGCAGGAATGGCGTTGTGTTTCGTCTCGCCCAATCAGTTTCAAAGTCCGCAATATCGTCTAGGTGCTGCAGCGCGAGCAAGAGGGACCGCGTGAATCTCTCCAGAGCTGTGGCATCGCAAACGCCGAGCGCGGCGAAAGCAGCCGTGCAGATCAGGAAGCCGGTGTTCTTTCCTGCGGAACTGATTCGCCTCGCGTCTGCGCTGATCCCGCTGTCTGGGAGTGTGACGTCACGAAATTGATGACCTAGGGCTAGACGGGCGGACTCCCTGACAGTCCGCTGCCAAGGCGTTCCGGCCGTAATTGAGAGAAAGTCTCCCAGTCCGACTTCGAACAGGAGAGCGCCGGCCAGCGTAGCTTCTGGCGTCGGCCTTTCGGGCTCGTCGCATGCTCGATCAATCAGCAGCGTGTAGACATAGACTGCGAGCCAGGCTCTTGCGACATCCGCCACGGTCTCTTCCGGCAGACCGGCCAAGTCAGCCAGAAGCCAAGGCCAAACCTCGCCGATCGGCGGCGGATCCAGGCCATCTCGGTCACTCAGAGCCTTACAAACAAAGCGCCCAAGCGGGGGCGACACCGCCCTAACTTGGCGCAGCAATTCAAAGCGATTGCGCCGGATCTCAGCCCGCTTGCTTCTCAGCAGAATCGCGCCGGGATGTTGCGACGAAATGTCCTGCAGCGCTGCGAAGGATCTTTGGACCATCATCGTCTCCTCGCTAGCCGACCAAAGGCAAGATGTGCGGTGATGGAACACCATAGTCGGCCCAGCTGTCAACCAATGCGCCGGCCAGCTGGGAAGCTTGCAAGTTCGCGCAACTTTCTCCGGCGTCCCGGAGCGTTCCTATATAGGTCCGCGACGTCTCCCAAGTCCTTGAGGAGGAACGCTCGGCCAATCCACCACGGAGTCATCGCACGCAGGTAAGCGGTCGCCGTCGAGCACGTCGAGGAGAGCGGCGGAATCGTGGACGCCCGGCACGACTCTGCGCCGGCCCGACTGGCTCGCCACGCGCAAGCGGTAGCTTGGCGAGCACGCCCCCTTGACACCGCACGGTGGCCGCGGCAAGACTACGAGTTGGTCAAGCTGGCCTGATCGGGCACGGCGCAATTTCGCGCACTCCCCGTGACGGCGGGCATCCTGGCGGATGTCCCAGCGCGACCCATTCGACGCGGCCACAGCCAGTGGTCGCCGCGAGGGAGTCAGCCGATGCCGTCGATCTGCGGGCGCTATTCAGCCGCCCTCTTGCTTTCCTTGAACGTAGATGAGCGCGGGGGACTTCTCCTCGCGTACTTTCGTTCTTTGCCCACCGCCGGCCGTGCGTTCGCTGAGCGGTGTATCCGTCACGCCGTCCGCGCTTGTCCAGAGCCGGAGCGGGACGCGCTCCTCGCGGCACTGCTGGATTCATGGGCTTGGCTGGAGCGACAGGGTTTGTTGACTCCGCCTTCGGTCAGCTCAACAGGCCAGTCTGGGTGCCGAACTGGGAGTTCCACGAAGATCTTGAACGCAGCGTAACCACGGGCGGCTGCAGCATGCTGCACGGGCGCGACGCTTTCTCAGGTCCATCTCGCGCATCACCACTGCAGCCGCCATCGACACCGGCCGCAAAGGCCGCTTGCGAAGGAGAAGCACATGTTCCGAGTCCAGAATGCTGATTTCATTGCGGACAAGCTCGCCGAAGAACTCCTGCCCGATCAGGAATACCGCGAGGTTCTGAAGAACGCGCTTGAGGCGGTCGAGAGGAGAATGCACGCGGAGCACATCGAAGACGGCGGGCGGGTCGAATTCGATATCGATTGGAGCCTACTGGAGAAAACCGGCAGGTGGTACATCTGCTGCGCCGACAACGGGGATGGTATGACACGCGCAGAGCTGGACAAGTACACGACGACACTGGCGGTGCAGGGCGCCGGTCGCAATCAGTCCTTGAGGGGCAATCAGGGCATGGGGCTAAAGATAAGTGGCCCCACCAAACACAAGAAGGGCGTGCTCATCCGATCGATGAAGCACGGCGAGCGGACGGCCGTGCAGATTGGGTGGGACGGAACGGAATACGGGCTGATCCCCATCGGTCAGAATGACGAATTGGTTGTGGGCATGCCTCCGAGCGCCTTTCCGGACTTCGTCAACACGCAGAGTTCCGGTACGGTGGCCACGTTCCTCGGCAACAAGGACGACGACAACACGGTGGTGCCGCCCGGCAAGAACAAGGGCTGGCTCTTGAAGTACCTCAACACGCGGTTCTTCAGATTGTCAGACAGTGGCATCCAGGTCTATGCGCGTGTGCCGAGCGGCGAAATCGAGGACTGGCCGCGGAGGCGCGAGGAAGCCAACAAGAGCAAGTCGTTCAACATGACGAAGGTTCGCGGCACCGAACGAGGGTGGAACGAAGCCGCGGATTTTCAGGGAGCAGGATTTCGCGGCTCAGTGCCGCTCGCCGGAGATCCGGCGCTGGGCATTCCGACCGCTGAGATCCACTGGTGGGTGCTGCCGCCGTTCGATGCGCCTAAGGAGATCTCAGCACGCCATTACGGCGGAAGCAGCTTTGCTGTCTTGTTTCAGAACGAGCTACATGACTGGAAGACCGGGTTCTTTGCCAGCCCCTACTTCGCGCGGCTGGGTGTGCTCTGGGGCAAGTCCAGAATCGCGTTCATCCTCGAGCCGAAGGGCACCACCGTTTCATCGGATTTCGCACGGGCACATGTGCTTGTCAATGGTGCCCGTGTTCTGGATAGCGAATGCTGGCCGGTGTGGACGGAGCAGTTCAAGGCACTGATGCCCGAACGGATCAAGCAGACGATGGAGGAAGAACAGGCACGGCTGCAGGTCGAGGATCCGGATCGCATTCGTCGAATTCGTGACCGCCTGAAGGAAGTCATGCAGCTCCTTCGGCCTCGTCGTTTCCGCCCGATGGAACAGGGTCGGGTCAAGGCGGCGGGCCCGGTGGTCATGGGGGTAGGTAGCGAGGGCGGTGAGGTAGTGGAACTGCTGAAGGACGGAACTTCCCGGCCGACGAAGCGCCCAAGAAGTCGCGGAATTGGTGCGGTCCTCTCCGATCTGGACGATCAGGCGGGAGTGCCCGCCTCCGAAAGCGTGGCAGTCCAGAACCTCCAGCCGAGGTGGGTTACTGAGGAAGAGTCGGAGGGGTTCACGATCGTCAAGGGCAATGGCCACGGGCTGCGGGATCGGGCAGCTGCACTTGCCGGAACGGACGGTCGGTCCGCTACGATCCTCCTCCTCAACCGCGAGTTCCGCGGCTATCAGGCGATCGTTGGCTCGATGAACGACTGGGCTAATCCTGAGGGGGACGATGACAAGCTAGCGAAGATCGAATCAATAACTCAGGAGTGGATCGATCAAAAAATGATCGAGGCCGTGGAGGGCTTGCGGCAATTGGAGAACGGCAAGACGTGGATCACGGAACACTACGACGAGGCCATGAGTCCCGTGGCACTCACGGCGGCTTTTATGGCCGACCGCTACCACCTCCTCCGCGAAGTGAAAAGACAGGTGGGAGCGTTTCGAACTCCGTCTGCAACCAAGGCGGACTAGCGTGGCCGGGCTCGGCGGAGGCGGGCGCGCACCGTTTTAACGATGCGCGCCGCCGCCGTCGCCGCCGGCTCGTGACCCCACACTCGCGCGACGGACCAGCCGGCCTTCTTAAGCCGGCGATTCGTATCTAAGTCGCGCCTCCGGTTCGTTCTTAGCTTTGCCAACCACCACGCCGAATTGGCCCGAGGCTGGGTTCGGTGGATTGGACAATAGTGCCAGAAGCAGCCGTCGACAAACACCGCAACCCGCGAAGCGGCGAAGACGAGGTCAGCTCGCCGGTTGAAGTCAGGTAGGACCTTCTCGTCGATACGAAACCGCAGGCCCTTTGCGAACAGGAGGCGTCTAAGAACAACCTCGAGATCGGTATCACGTCGTCGGGTGTTCTTCATTCTTCGCAGGGCTTCAGGAGACGACGCTCGCGGCGCAGGTGCCGTCACGCGCGTCGGCGATCCGCGGCCCGTTGTGCGAGGGCCGACAGGACTACACCTCCTAAGGACACCATCAACAGCGGAGGCACCGCGTTACCGATCGCTCTTGCTAGCACCCCTCGGCGTGTCTGCGAGCCGAAGCTGAACCAGTCAGGGAACGTCTGCAGGCGGGCGGCTTCGTGCGGCGTGATCGTTCGCCACCTCTGAGGATGCACGTAGCGCCCTTGTCCCATCGACCCGAAGCCTGTAGTGATCGTCTGAGCGGGACGATGCCATTTCAGCCGGCCGTAAACTGAACCATAGCTGTGCTGCCCATCTTTGTGACAGTCCGGACGCTCCGCATTCGGCAGGTCATAGCAGCCGTGGGTGAATAGGTATGCGATTCGCTTCGCGTTCTCACGGCTTCTGTCGCTGGCGGTGTCGAAAGTCGAAGTGCCAGTAAGGCTGTCAAGGTCGCGGATCGCCCAGTCCACTGTGCGGGGTTGATGTTCTCCCCATGCCTCCCTTATGGAAGAGAACACGACGGCTGGATTCAGGGTCTCAACACGGGAAGCGACGAGCACGTAGCGCAGTCGACGTTGTGGAACACCGGCCAATTGCAAGTTCAGCACCCTGCCCATAACTGAATAACCGATTCCCTCGAGGGCAGCCTTCGTAGTCTGCACGACGCCGGATTTATCCCACTGCACCGGCGCCACGTTCTCAATGATCACGGCATCCGGCTTCAAGACCTCTGCGGCGCGAGCCATCTTCAGGTAGAGCGCGTTCTTCGGATCTCGGCGCCTCGTGTGGTTGTTCAAATCAGAATGGCCCTGGCAGGGCGGTCCACCTTGAAGGATGCCAACCTGACCGACCGTCTCCGCAAGCGCCTTTTCGGCTTTGGTCGGCGAGGTACCGATCTCACCGTCGAACAGACTGCCAATGTCTACGCTCTTCACATCGGCGTGGGGGAAGTTCTCTTCATAGATCGCCGCAACGTCCTCGTCCGAATCGACAGCTAGAACAGGTTCGAAGGTCATTCCGTGACGCCGCGCGGCTTCGGAGAGTCCGAGGGTCATGCCTCCGCAGCCGGCGAAGAGATCGATCGAGCGAATAGTCATGCCCCGTGCCGGCGATGGACGCCCCGAGTTCCGAAGGAAACGCTGGTCGGCTGCGCAAGGCCCACATAGGTCTTGAGGATCACATTCTCTGCGTAGTGCAGGCACCAAAGGGACAATACGGGGATGCGGCACTTTGCTCATGGTATCGATGTCAATTCTAGCGCGATGCGTCGGTGCCGAGGCGGAGTCGTTAACTCCTTGAGAGCTAACGGCCGTGGCGGTGATTTTGGCGCCGCGATAGACGCCGGCCGTGCAGCCGGGCGAGCCCGGCGCCGTGAGCTTTTTGAAGATCTCGTCGATGCGAGCGGGGGAGGGCGCTTGGAAAAGACCTCGGGAGTCGTTTCTCGCCGAACGGCAAACTGCACAGCACCGCGATGCCCAGCTTCTGCTCCGGAAACCGCATGAACGTCGATAGAGAGCCCGCGTCCGCGCCGCCGTGCTCACCGGCGTAGCTCCGCCGAGCACCGGGCGCACCCGGAACA
>Ga0137427_10001378_pt1 | contig 11058 bp, 12 predicted proteins | sample EasRivERMZT700_2_FD_102309 | JGI IMG/M metagenome (GOLD analysis project Ga0137427, IMG submission 102309) | Soil microbial communities from meander-bound floodplain in the East River, Colorado, USA - East River MetaG ERMZT700_2 | ecosystem: Environmental > Terrestrial > Soil > Floodplain ...
AGGCGCTCAGGTACGAGTAGTCGGGGGAACTGCCCAAACAGCGCGAACTTCCGAACAGCGCGAACTTCCGAACAGCGCCAACTCCCGAACAGCGCCAACTTCCAAACAGCGCCAACTTCCAGACAGCGCCAACTTCCAAACAGCGCAGGGCCCAAACGGCGAGATAACGTCGTTTGGCCATCGCGCAGGTCGCGTCCTGCTTCGGTCGGCAGTCGCGCGATTGGGCAGTCGCGTCGTTCGGAACTTGGCGTCGTTCGGAACTTGGCGTCGTTCGGAACTTGGCGTCGTTCGGAACTTGGCGCCGTTCGGAACTTGGCGCCGTTCGGAACTTGGCGCCGTTCGGAAGTTCGCGCCGTTCGGGCCCTGCGCCGTTCGGGCCGTGCGCCGTTCTGCCCCTGCGCCGTTCGGGCGTGCGCCGTCCGCCTTACAACCTCGGCAGCGTGACCCCAACCTGCGCCTGATACTTTCCGCCCTTGTCCTTGTACGACACCTCCGGCTCCTCCTCACCCCTGAAGAAGAGCACCTGCGCGATTCCTTCCATCGCGTAGATCTTGGCGGGCAGGGGCGTGGTGTTGGAGATCTCCAACGTGACGAACCCTTCCCACTCCGGCTCGAAGGGTGTGACGTTCGTGATGATTCCGCACCGCGCGTAGGTGGACTTGCCGACGGTGACCGTGAGGATGTTGCGCGGGATGCGGAAGTACTCCACCGACCGCGCCAACGCGAACGAGTTCGGCGGCACGATGCACACGTCGCCTTCCCACTCGACGAAGGAGTTGGGGTCGAAATGCTTCGGATCCACGATCGAGTTGAGCACGTTCGTGAAGATCCGGAACTCGCGAGCCACCCGCATGTCGTACCCGTACGAGCTCACGCCGTACGAGATCACGCCTTTCCGAACTTGCCGATCTTCGTAAGGCTCGATCATCCCGTGTTCGCGAGCCATACGGGTGATCCAGCGGTCGCACATGATCGACATCGGGGGAGGGGAGAGGGGGAAGGGGTGCGGTGTCGGGAGCGCGGGAGGCGGAAAGCTACCCGAGCGCTCAGAACCGGCCAAGCGGCGGAAACTGCGGGCTGTTGGGCTGCTCGGCGGTTGGGCAATCACCGCTTCCAGCCGCCCAGTCGCCCAGCGGCTCAGCGGCCCATTTCTGTGTGGGAGCGCGCTCACCCACACCGACAATCCCTCCCGTTGAACTCCGAAACCGGCCTGGGTAACTTTCCCCGCCTGGACTTAGTGAAAGATTTCACGAAGTGGGAGACTGATGCTCCACACGTACTTCCCAGTCCTGCTCCTCCTCGGTTTCGTCGTCGCCAACGCGGTCCTGATGCTCGGGCTCTCCCACCTGACGCTCAGACCGCGACCCAGCCCCGTCAAACAAACCCCGTACGAGTCGGGCATCCCGCCGCTCGGGAACGCGCGTGAGCGCTTCTCGGTGAAGTTCTATATGGTGGCGGTGCTGTTCATCATCTTCGACATCGAAACGGTCTTCATGATCCCGTGGGGTGCCTACTACCGGCAGCTCTCCTGCGGGGTCGCGCTCGTCAACGACATATGCCCCGCGGGCCAGATGTCGATGTTCGGGCTCGTCGAGATGCTCATCTTCATCCTGATCCTGCTCGTCGGCTTCGTCTATGTATGGAAGAAAGGAGCACTTCAGTGGGACTAGCCGTCGGATGACCGCCGCCCATGTCTAACGTAGAACTGCACGGCGACGAGCCCTGGATCACCACCAAGCTCGACGCGTTCGTCAACTGGGGACGCAAGAACTCCCTGTGGCCGATGCCCTTCGGCACCGCCTGCTGCGCCATCGAGTTCATGGCCGCCGCGGCGAGCAAGTACGACATCGCCCGCTTCGGGATGGAGCGACAAGCATTCTCGCCGCGACAGGCCGATCTGCTCATCTGCGCGGGGCGCGTTCCCTTCAAGCTCGCGCCGGTCCTTCGGCGCATCTGGCAACAGATGCCCCAACCCAAGTGGTGCATCTCGATGGGCGCCTGTGCGTCGACCGGCGGCATGTTCGACAACTACGCCGTGGTGCAGGGGATCGACTGTATCATTCCCGTCGACGTCTACGTCCCCGGCTGCCCGCCGCGGCCGGAGGGACTGCTGTACGGAATCATGATGCTCCAGAAGAAAGTGGAGAACGAGCGGATGTCCGACCGGTCGCTGCGCAACGAGATGGAGCCCGACGCCAAGAGTCAGCTCCACATCGCGCCCGAAGTGATCGACGAGCTGTCGGAGCCGTTCGGCAACTCGGTCCATCAGACGCGCTCGGGCCTGTGAGCAACGGTTTCACGCCGGTCCACGCCGGGGGCGCGCTCGCGTCCGACGCACCCGCGCCGGCAACGCTGAAGAACGTGCCCAACCGCGGCGGCGCGGTGAACCCGTCGGCCGCGGCCTTGAAGGAACACGTCGGCGACGCGGTCAAGCGTGTCGACGTCGTGTGTGGCGAAACGACCGTGGTCGTCGACCGGGCGCGCGTGCACGACGCCATCCAGTGGCTGCACGACGATCCGGCGCAGCGCTATGACTACCTGTCGGACGTGACGGCGGTCGAGTTCCGCGACGACGAGCGGCCGATCGAAGTCGTGTGGCATCTTCGCTCGCTCCCGTATCGCCGCTTCATCCGCGTCAAAGTCCTGCTCGAGCGGGGCAGCACGCTCGAGGTGCCGACCGTCTGGGACATCTATAGAGCGGCGAATTGGCTCGAGAGAGAGTGCTACGACATGTTCGGCATTCGCTTTGCCGGGCACCCCGACCTCCGGCGGATTCTCATGTGGGAGCAGTACCGCGAGGGCTACCCGCTGCGCAAAGACTTTCCGTTGCGCGGGCGGTTCAGCCGCTCCGAGCAGCTCCGCCAGGCGCTGGCCGCCAATCCCGAAGCGCGCTACTCGATGGAAGAGTTGTCCATCGCCGACGCCTACGAGGATCTGCCGACCGAGATGAAGCGCCGGTTGAAGGCCGGCGAGAAAACGGGAGAATAGCCGATGGCGTCGATCAAACGCACGGTCGAAGTCTCCCTGTCGACCTCCGGGCTGGACGCCGAGGGACGTCCGCAGCGCGTGCCCCTCGTGACGGACGAGAGCGGGTCGCCGGTCCCGCTCGAAGCGCCGCCGGCACTGGAGCCGGAACTCTCCGGCGACCACATGCTCATCAACATCGGCCCGCAGCACCCCGCCACGCACGGCGTGCTGCGACTGGTGCTGGAGCTGGACGGTGAAACGGTGGTCCGCTGCATACCGCACGTCGGCTATCTGCATTGCGGCTTCGAGAAGATCGGCGAGTACCGGCAGTACAACCAGATCATCCCCTGGACGGACCGTGAGGATTATCTGAACTCGCCGGGGAACAACGTCGCCTTCGCCCTGGGCGCCGAGCGTCTCTTCGGCATCGAGATCACGGAGCGCTGCAAGGTGCTGCGCGTGATGGCCTGCGAGTTGTCGCGCATCATCTCGCACCTCGTGTGGCTCGGCACGACGTGTATCGACATCGGCGCCTTCACGCCGTTCCTGTGGGCGTTTCAGGAACGCGAGAACGTCTACGAGCTGCTGGAGAACTGGATCGGCGCCCGACTGACGACCACGCTCACCCGCGTTGGCGGTATGGGCGCCGACATCCCCGACGGCTGGCTGGACAAGCTCACGGCCTTCACGAAGCACTTCCCGAAGACCATCGACGAGATCGATCGCGTCGTGACGCGCAACGGCATCTGGGTCGGGCGCTGCGTCGGACTCGGCGTCATGTCGCCGGAAGAGGCGGTGAACTACGGGCTGTCCGGCCCGATGCTCCGCGCCTCGGGCGTGGCCTACGACGTCCGGAAGGACTTCCCGTATCTCGACTACGAGACGTACGACTTCGACGTCCCGGTCGGTACGAATGGGGACGTTTATGACAGATATCTCATCCGCATGGAGGAGCTGCGTCAGTCCACGCGGATCCTCGAGCAGACGATCAAGCGTCTCCCCGACGGCCCGGTGAACATCGACGACCACCGCGTCATTCTCCCGCCGAAAAGCAAGGCGACGAGCGACATGGAGTCGATGATCCATCACTTCAAGCAGGTGATGGAAGGCCCGCGTCCGCCGGCCGGCGAGGCGTACGTCGTCGTCGAAAGCCCGAAGGGCGAGAAGGGCTACTACATGGTTTCGGACGGTTCGTCCAAGCCGGTGCGCTGGCGCATCCGTCCGCCGTCGTTCGTGAATCTCTCCGCCATTCCGAAAATGGTCGAAGGGCATTTGCTGTCGGACGTCATCGCGATCAACGCGTCCATCGACATCGTGATGGGGGAGATCGATCGATGAACAGTTGTCATCCCGAGAGAGCGCAGGGTTGTCATCCCGAGGGAGCGCAGCGACCGAGGGATCTGCTCTTGTGTCACGCAGGTCAGTCCCGGAACGACAACGGCGTTCATGAAAGCAGATCCCTCGCTTCGCTCGGGATGACAAGGTGAGCACGCACACCGACCACGCCCCCGTCTTCATCCCCGGCTCAGCGCGCCGCAAGGAGCTCGACGAGCTCCTCACGCGGTACCCCACGAAGATGGCCGCATTGCTTCCGGCCCTCTGGATGGTGCAGCACGAGCGCGGGTGGGTGAGCGAGGCAGGGATGGCCGAAGTGGCCACGCTCCTCGAGCTGACGCCCGCCTACGTGAAGGGCGTCGTGACCTTCTACACCATGTACCACCAGCACCCGGTGGGGAAGAACTTCGTGCAGGTGTGCACCACGTCGCCCTGCAACGTGTGCGGCGCCGAAGACGTCGTCGAAGCGTTTCTCAAGCACACCGGCTGTCAGGAGCTCGGCCAGACGTCCCCCGACGGCAAGTTCACCGTCATCGAAGTCGAATGCCTCGGCGCGTGCGGGTTCGCGACGCCGATCATGATCAATGAAGAGTTCATCGAATCCGTGACGCCCGACAAAGTGCCCGGCATCGTCGCCGGCCTGAAATAGCTCATGGGATATCCGCACAAGCCGCACGACCGCGAAGTCACCGTCCTGTCGAAGTACTTCGGCGACCCCGAGGCGCGCACGCTCGACGGCTGGAAGAAGCGCGGTGGGTACGCGGCGCTTCAGAAAGCACTCGGCATGTCCCCGGCCGAGATCGTCGGAATCGTGAAAGACTCGGGGCTCCGCGGACGCGGCGGCGCCGGGTTCCCGACAGGCGTGAAGTGGTCGTTCATGAAGCCGGGCGACGGCAAGCCGCACTACCTGTGCTGCAACGCCGACGAGTCCGAGCCGGGCACGTTCAAAGATCGCGAAATCATGCGCTGGACCCCGCACGCCCTCGTCGAGGGGTGCGCGATCGGCGCGTACGCGATCGGCGCCGAGACAGCGTACGTCTACATCCGCGGCGAGTTCACCGAGCCGATCAAGTACATGGAGGCGGCGCTGAAAGAGGCGTACGCCGCCGGCGTGCTCGGCAAGAACGCCATGGGGACGGGCAAGACGGTGAACGTCTACGTCCACCGCGGGGCGGGCGCGTACATCTGCGGCGAAGAGACCGCGATGATGGAATCGCTCGAAGGCAAGCGCGGCAACCCGCGCATCAAGCCCCCGTTCCCGGCGGTGTCCGGCGTGTTCGGCATGCCCACGACGATCAACAACGTCGAGACGCTCGTCGTGGTGCCGCACGTGTTGAACAACGGCGCCGACTGGTACAAGAAGTACAGTCGTCCCGACAACCCAAAGTCGACCGGCACCAAGCTGTACTCGGTCTGCGGCAACGTGCAGCGCCCGGGGAATTACGAAGTGCCGATGGGTTTTCCGTTCAAGGATTTCTTGTACGATCTGTGCGGCGGCCCGCCGCCCGGCCGGAAATTCAAGGCGATCATCCCCGGCGGCATCTCGGTGCCCATCCAGACGCTGGAAGAAGCCGAGGCCACGCTCATGGATTATGAGGGCTTCGTCGCCAAGGGGACGATGCTTGGATCCGGCGGCGTGATCCTCATCGACGACTCGCAGAACCTGGTGAAGCAGATCGCCCGCGCGGCGCGCTTCTTCGCCCACGAGAGCTGCGCGCAGTGCACGCAGTGCCGCGAAGGCACGGCGTGGACGACGAAGATCCTCGAGCGCATCGTGGCGGGCGACGGAACGCCGGAGGACCTCGATACGCTCCTCGAGATCGGCGAGAACATGACGGGGAAGACGATCTGCGTGCTGAGCGATTCGTGCGCGGTGCCGGTCGTGTCGGGCATCCAGAAGTTCCGCCGCGACTTCGAGGTGCTCATCAAGAAGAAGACGGTGCATCTTGTTCCGGCGGTCGCATGAGTAGTCATCCCGAGGAGCGAAGCGACGAGGGATCTGCTTCTATGTCACGCCTTTTCATCAACGGCGTCGGGAACTGCGTTCATAAGAGCAGATCCCTCGCTGCGCTCGGGATGACTACATGGTCAATCTGACGATCGAAGGTCGTAAGGTCAGCGTTCCCGAAGGCACCTCGATTCTCGAGGCAGCCAAGGCGGCCGGCGTTCTCGTGCCGCACTACTGCTATCATCCCGGCCTGCCCGTGGCGGGCGTGTGCCGGATGTGCCTCGTCGAGGTCGAGAAGGCGCCCAAGCTCGCGCCGTCGTGCGCGACCGCCGTGGCCGAGGGGCAGGTCGTGCACGTCCACTCCGACAAGTCGCTCGAGGCGCGCAAGGGCGTGCTCGAGATGCTGCTCATCAACCACCCCCTCGATTGCCCCATCTGCGATCAGGCCGGGGAGTGCGAGCTGCAGGACTACACGTATCAGGAAGGACGCGCCGAGGGGCGGTATCGCGACCCCAAGCGCTTCAACCCGGTGGAGGATTTCGGCGGCGACGTGTTGTACGTCCCCAACCGCTGCATCCTCTGCACGCGCTGCGTCCGCTTCATGGATGACGTCGCCCACGACCCGGTGCTCAACGTGAGCGAGCGCGGCGACCGCGCGGTGATCGGCAAGTTCGAGGGACACGACCTCACGCACGCGTGGGCGGGGAACGTCGTCGACCTCTGCCCTGTGGGCGCCCTGTTGTCCAAGGACTCGCTCAACAAAGCGCGCGCCTGGGAGATGGATCGCTCGGCGTCCGTGTGCAGCGGCTGCAGTCAGGGATGCAACATGACGGTGGAGACGCGCGACAACGTCGTCGTCCGCCTGCGCCCGCGTCCCAATGAAGAAGTGAACAGCTACTTCATGTGCGACCACGGCCGCCTGGACTACCGGTGGATGAATCGCACCGACCGCGTCGACACGCCGATGGTGCGGCACGGCGCCGCGCTGGCGAGCACCGATTGGGAGTTGGCGATCACGGAGGCGGCGCGCGTCCTCAGCGGCAAGCGGGCGTACGTGCTGGCGTCGCCGAATCTGTCGAACGAAGCGTTGTTCTTGCTGTCGGAGCTCGTTGGCAAAACGGGCGGGGCAGGGTCGTTCCGCGTCGCCAAGGGCGATGAAGCGCCGCTTCCGGGCGTCGAAGATCTGGCCCTGCGCAGTGACCGCGCCGCGAACGTGCGTGGCGCCGAGCTGCTGGGCTTCACACGCAGCGACGCGCCGCTGGCCGGACTGAAGGCGGGAGACGTTCTCGTCGTCGCCGATGAAGAGCTGACGGGCGTCGACGCGCCCGACGTCGCCAAGGCGAGTGCGATCGTTGTGATCGGCACCACGCTGCCTGCGTGGTGCCGGCACGCGGCGGCGGTTGTGCTGCCAATCGCCAACTTCGTCGAAGAAGAAGGCACGTTCACCAACCTGCGCGGACGCGTGCAGCGTTTCCTCCAGGCCAAGGCCGCTCCCGGCTACGCGCGGCCAAGCTGGTACGCGCTCGCCGATCTCGTCGCCGCGGTCGGCGCCAAGGGCGACTATGCGCTGGCGAGCGACGTGTTCGCCGGCCTGGCCGCGAAGAACAAGGAATTCGGCGGCATGAGCTACGACACGCTCGGGATGCGCGGTCGCCCCGTGGCGAGTGCGGGGAGCGGGAAGCGGGTAGCGGGGGCGCCATCGTGATGTCTCCGTTCGTTCTCGCGCTTCAGGCTCAGGCGCCCGCCGCGGCCGCCGTACCGCTTCAGCATTTGGCGGAGCCGGAGAACCAGTTCGTCTGGTTCCTCGCCACGGTGGTGAAGATGCTGGTCATCTTCACCATCTATATGATCGGCGTGATGATGGTGATCTGGGCCGAGCGCCGGATCTGCGCGTTCATTCAGGACCGGCGCGGTCCGAACCGCGTGGGACCGCACGGGCTGCTCCAGTCCGTCGCCGACGGCGTGAAGAACATCATGAAGGAAGAGACCTACCCGGGACAGGCGAACCTCCCGCTCTTCATTCTCGCGCCGGCGATGTCGTTCACCGTCGCGCTGATAACGTGGGCGGTGATCCCCTACGGTGCCCCCTGGCACTCCAAGTGGGGCGTGATCGACATGGCGATCGCGCCGATGCCGATCGGTTTCCTCTTTGTGCTCGCCATCGGATCGCTCGGCGTGTACGGCATCGTGCTCGCCGGCTGGGCGTCGAACAACAAATACTCGCTGCTCGGTGGATTGCGTTCGAGCGCTCAAATGATCTCGTACGAGATCGGCATGGGCATGTCGACGATCCCGGTGCTCCTCCTCGCCGGCAACGTCTCGCTCAACCGGATCGTGGAGCAGCAGGGCGGCTGGGGCCTGCACTGGAACGTGATCAACTGTACGATCGCGTTCATCATCTTCATGATCGCCGCCTTCGCCGAGACCAACCGGTTGCCGTTCGATCTTCCGGAGGCCGAGTCCGAGCTGATCGCCGGATATCACTCCGAGTACAGCGCGATGAAGTTCTCGATGTTCTTCATCGCCGAGTACGCGAACATGATGACGGCGAGCGCGCTCATGGCGACGCTGTTCCTCGGCGGGTGGGACATCCCGTTCACGATGTGGGACAACGTCGCGCCGCACACCCTGATCAAGACGCTCCTCACCTTTGGCATGGTGTGGGCGAAGATCCTGTTCTTCGTCTTCGTCTTCATCTGGATTCGCTGGACGCTGCCGCGCTTCCGCTACGACCAGCTCATGTCGCTCGGCTGGAAGCTGATGCTTCCGGTGGCGCTGGCGTACATCGTCGTGGTGGCAACGTTGACGCTGGTGCTGGATTGGGTGGGGATCCACCCGTCCGACTGGAGGTTCGCCGTGACGATGCTGGTGGTGAACCTCGTGCTCGTGGGGCTTCTATTCGGGGTCGTAGACCGCGGACGGCTGATCAGCCCCGCGTACTCACGGCTCGACAAACGCAACCTCGACAAGCTCCGTCAGGTAACGCGCGATCGCGAGCATCTCGCGACCGCCGGCCGGGCGGGAGGAACGGGCGACTAAATGGCCATCGGCGTAAAAGTTCTCGAACGGCCCATCGATCAGACGAGCTACGTGCGCGCCACGCTCAAAGGCATGGCGTTGACGCTCAAGCACCTCGTGAGCCCCGAAAAGGTCACGGTGCAATACCCCGAGGAGAAATGGGCGCTGTCGCCGCGTTGGCGCGGCACGCACCGCATGCTCACGACGGAGGACGGCAAGTCCAAGTGCGTGGCTTGCGGGCTGTGTCCCACCGTGTGTCCGGCGAACTGCATCAAGCTCGTGCCGGGCGAAGACGAGAAGGGGAACCGCTATCCCCTCGTGTTCGAGATCGACGAGTTCCGCTGCATCTTCTGCGGCTACTGCCAGGAGGTGTGTCCGGAAGAGGCGATTCACGTCGGCCGGCACTACGAGAACTCGGAGTACAGCCGCGAAGGGTTCGTCTATGACCTCGAGCGGCTGATGTCGCAGACGCATCCGGTGTGCGAGATGTGGGACCCGGCGGATCCGAAAGGTGAGTAGTGGTAGTCATCCCGAGCGCAGCGAGTGTTGTCATCCCGAGCGCAGCGAGTGTTGTCATCCCGAGCGCAGCGAGTGTTGTCATCCCGAGCGCAGCGAGTGTTGTCATCCCGAGCGCAGCGAGTGTTGTCATCCCGAGCGCAGCGAGGGATCTGCATTTGTCTCACGCCTTTCCTACTAGATCAACAACGTCAATGCACTGCGTTCATAAGAGCAGATCCCTCGTCGCTCCGCTCCTCGGGATGACGTAAATGCCTCACGGAACTCTCCCGCTCCTCTACACGTTCCACTTCTACCTGTTCGGGATCATCTCGGTGGTCTCGGCGCTGCTCTTCGTCACGCGCAAGAGTCCCGTGGCGGCGGCGCTGTGGCTGGTCAACACGATGTTCTGCCTCGCGGCCATGTACGTGCTCCTCGACGCGCCCTTCATCGGCGTCATTCAGGTGCTCGTCTACGCGGGCGCGATCATGGTGGTGTTCCTGTTCGTCATCATGCTCCTCAACCTCGGTCACCCGAGCGAGATCGCCGACGCGCGCGGGCTCGGCGCCAAGCTGATCGCCGGCGCGATCGGCGTGGCGCTCTTGGCCGAGGTGTTCGCGCTGATCAAGGCGAGGACGCCCGACTTGCTGACGCTGCCGGAGGGGTACGCGGCCGCCGAGGTCGCGCGCACGGGCGCCATCGCACCGATCGCGGGACCCCTGTTCAACGAATACCTCCTGGCGTTCGAGGTGACGAGCGTGTTGCTGCTCGCGGCCATCATCGGCGCCGTGATACTCGGTAAGAGGAAGGAAGCCGATGCTCGGTGAAGCGCTGTTCTTCTCGGCGATTCTGTTCGCCATCGGCGTCGTGGGCGTGCTCACGCGACGCAACGCGATCATCGTCTTCATGTGCGTCGAGCTCATGCTCAACGCGGTCAACCTGTCGTTCGTCGCGTTCGCCCAGGCCTACGGCGTCACGGGGCAGGTGTTCGTGTTCTTCGTGATGACCGTCGCGGCCGCTGAAGCCGCGGTCGGACTGGCCATCATCATCGCGCTGTTCCGCCACCGGCAGACGGTGAACCTCCAGAACATCAACCTCCTGAAGGGCTGATGCTCCCTCTGCTTCTGCAGGTTGCGGCGGCGCCGGCGGCGCACGCGGGCGCCCATCCCCTCAACGGGACGGCGGCCGAGTGGCTGTGGGCGGTGGTGCTCCTGCCGCTCCTCGGCTTCGTGATCAACGGCTCGCTGTCGATCATTGCGGCGTATCAGAAGGGGCCCGCCGATCCCTCCGCGGCG
>Ga0137427_10001380_pt1 | contig 11057 bp, 12 predicted proteins | sample EasRivERMZT700_2_FD_102309 | JGI IMG/M metagenome (GOLD analysis project Ga0137427, IMG submission 102309) | Soil microbial communities from meander-bound floodplain in the East River, Colorado, USA - East River MetaG ERMZT700_2 | ecosystem: Environmental > Terrestrial > Soil > Floodplain ...
CTTCGGTTTCGAACTCTGATGCATCGGCGCCGCGACGGGACGATTGATAACGTCGAAGCAAGGATAGATCCAGGATGGGCTCGGAGAACTGAACTCGCAGGTCGAAGGCGCTGAACGGGCCAATCAGGATTGGAACGCCGGGGAACCGGAAACCGCGCGCACTCAGATTGATGCTCTGATTCAAATAACTGGCCACGCCATTCACGTTGGGCAGTAACGCTGCCCGTTGTTCCTGCGCTCGGGCAGTCGCTTGAACGGTTTGTTCCTCGGCAATCTGTATGTTCGCGTTGTTTTCGAGCGCCGCCTGAATGGCAGTACTCAGGGTGATCTTCCGCGGCTGAGCGCCAGCCGGCTGTGCAGTGAAGACGAGCGTCATGGCCGCAAGAATCGCGTATAGCCGCATAGGCGGTCCTCTCCTCTTGAATGCTGGATTCGAGCGTTGTAGCGGCGGTCTATTGACCGCCGACAGTCTCCGCTACAACGTTCTCTACTTGCCAATATATAGGTCTGGGAATTCCTTGCGAAGCTTGGATAACTTCGGCAGGTCGTGAAACATCACGTATGGATGGTTCGGATTGATGTTTACGAAATCCTGGTGGTAAGGCTCAGCGATGTAAAAAGCTTTGAGATTGACGAGCTGAGTGACCACCTTATGTTTGAAGACCTTCGCCTTGTTGAGTTGCTCAACGTAGGCACTGGCGATCCGCTTCTGCTCCTCATCCCCGAAAAAAATCGCCGAGCGGTACTGTGTTCCCACATCCGGTCCCTGACGATTGAGTTCTGTCGGATCATGCGCGACGGAGAAAAACACCTTGAGCAGCTTGCCATACGTAATCTCAGACGGGTCGTACTTGATCTGGATGGATTCCGCATGCCCGGTCCGGCCCGAGCTCACCGCGCGATATTCCGCATCTGAGGGCGATCCGCCGGAGTATCCGGACACAACATCCCGGACTCCCTTAACATGCTCGAAGACCGCTTCCACACCCCAGAAGCAGCCGCCGGCAAGAACCGCCACGCGTTCGCCTTTTGCGATAGCCAGGGATTCATCGACAAGCGGATCAGGAATGACGATCGCGGCCGTTACCGCTTTATCCAATACGAAGGTCGAAAGGCCGGCAAGAACGATCAACGCAATCAACTTGGCTCTGGTCATGATTGGAATCTCCGGGCTTATTCTCCCACGAGAAGCACAAAAGGCGCAAAAAGGAGCGCTTCGCGGCATCTTGGGTTACTTCTTTCAACCATCAATGGCCTTTATCGTCTAGCCTTGAAAGAGAGCCTATGAAGACCTCTGCCCTTGCGTTCCTTTCGATTCTTCTCTGTCTTCCGATGTTTGGTCAGGAACCGTACAAACTGTCGGTTGATGTGGATCTGGTCTTGTTCAATGTCACAGTACTCGACCACAAGGGCCATGTCGTTTCCGGGCTCCAACCAAAGAACTTCCGGGTTTACGAAGACGGGAAGCTTCACGACATCAAATTGTTTCGTCCGGAGGATATTCCGGCTACTGTCGGCCTGGTGATGGATAACAGCGGCAGCATGATCAATAAGCGCCAGGAAGCCGTCGACGCCGCCATCGAGTTCGTCCGGTCGAGCAATGTTCAGGACGAACTGTTCATCGTCAACTTCAACGACAGTGTGCAGATGGGATTGCCGGAAGCCACACTTTTCAGCTCCGACTCTTCCCAATTACGCGACGTATTGCAATCCATCAAAGCCGATGGACGAACTGCGCTTTATGACGGTGTTGCAGCGGCATTGACCCACCTCGATAAGGGCACTCATCAGAAAAAAGCGCTGGTGGTATTAAGCGATGGTGGCGACAACGCCAGCCGGCAAACTCTCAGTGATGTCAGCAAGCTGGTAGAAACATCGAGAGCGACAATCTACACGATCGGCATTTACGATACCTGGCAGAGGGATAAGAACCCGAAAGTCCTCCGGGAACTGTCGAAATTGACTGGAGGCGAATCGTACGTCCTTCATAACGTCAAGGACCTCACGAGAATCTGGCGACAAATCGCCGGTGGAATTCGGAGCCAGTACACGGTCGGCTACACGTCCAGCAATACGGCTCGCGATGGCGCCTTTCGCAAGGTGAAAATTGTGGCGGTGAAGGACGGCAAACAACTCGAGGTGCGTACTCGCCCGGGATACGCCGCGCCACGAGAGTAAAGTGGTAGACTTGACGTATGCCATACCCTGAAGTGCTCATCCAACCGATGCGTGAAGATCTGACCCGTCACGGCGTGAAGGAAACCCGGACTCCGGAAGAAGTGGATTCCGCGGTTCGTGATAACGGCACCGTGATGATCGTTGTTAATTCCGTTTGCGGCTGCGCTGCCGGTCGCGCCAGGCCCGCTGTTGGAATGGCCCTGAAGCATCCAGTCCTTCCAGACAAGGTCGTAACGGTGTTCGCAGGTGGCGACGTGGAAGCCACCGATAGAGCGCGCAGTTACTTCAAAGGATACTTTCCATCGTCGCCATCAATTGGAATCCTGCAGAACGGCAAGATCGTCTACATGATGGAACGCCATCAGATTGAAGGCCGCGAAGCACCGGAAATCGCGAAGGATCTGACGTCGGCGTTTGACCGCATCTGTCAAACCACTGCGAAAGAGAAGTAACCACAAGAAGCACAAAAGGAATTCGGGGTCAGGCACGTAAAACTGATAAAGCAAGTGCCTGACCCCGAATTCCTTTTGTGCTTCTTGTGGTTACTTCTCTTTCTCAGAGTGCCGAAAGTAACTGCGAAAGCCAAAGATTGCTGAGCTTTTCCTGCACGGTGTTTTGCTGGAGCCGGGCATTCAGGTTCTTGAAGTCGACATGATCCATGGGCTGATCCTGATTCAGGCACGAGAAGATGATGGTTTCCTTCCCGGTAGCCGGATCGATGTGTCTTTGCAGACACTGTGCGCAGACCTCTTTCATCATGCACTGCATCGGCGAGTTGATACTGGCGATGGCTGTGTGATCGGGCTGTAGCAACGACTGAAGCACACCGTGTCGCGCATCTTTCACGGCAGCCATCATGCGGTCCGAACCGATCGCGATAATCCGATTGATCGTCGAAAGCGGAACCAGCGGTTCGCCGAGTTCGCCGCGGCCATATGACACCATTGCTTGCACGATATTTCCACGGAAGTGCCGGTCCTGTGGACGTTGCGACTCGATCGCGACTCCCATATCGGTACTCCAGATCACTTGATCTGTAGCCGCTTCGATCTCCTCCCGCTTGAATAGATCTTCGCCTTTCTTGTAGCCGGCGAAGTAAATCACGCGATTCCCTTTCTCGCGCATCTCCTTGGCGATCGAAAACAAAACCGCATTGCCAAGACCGCCACCGGCCAACAGGACGTTCTCCGACCGTTCGATTTCAGTCGGCGTTCCCGTGGGTCCCATCACGACCACCGGTTCGCCGACGCGAAGATAAGCGCACAAACGCGATGACACGCCGAGTTCTAACGCAATGAGCGAGAGCAAGCCCTTCTCTCGATCCACCCAGGCACCCGTCAGCGCAATCCCTTCCATAAGTAGACGGGTATCGCGAACCTGTCGAGCCTGCGTTTCAAAATTTTGCAGACGGTAGAACTGGCCCGGCCGGAATTGTCGAGCGGCTGCAGGGGCATGGACTATCACTTCGACGATGGTTTCAGTCAGCCTGTTGACGGCATGTACTCGAGCGGTCAACTCGCCATCGAGTCGTCGCGCAAGCCGATCCCAGTCCACATCGCGTTGGGACTGTGCCGCAGGATCGAGCTTGGCAAGTTCGTCCTGGAATAATTCGACGACATGGGGATAACCATCGCGCGCCGACGCCATCGCTTTCACAACGTTGCCTGCATAAAGAGGATGGTTGTCTCCGTAATAACTCACGAACCGCCCGTTGTTGCTATATGAGGTAAAGACGGCGCCGGGTGTCTGGTCGGATGCGGCTTCCAGTACCACCGATCCATCGGCGTTCCGAACTGCGCAGTGCGCCGCAAAGAATTTTTTGCGGCTGTCCATCTTGAACGTACCGGGGTACTCCTTCTCGTAGCCGATATTCGGAGTCGTACCGGCCGCTACCATCACTGATTTGGCCGGTAGTTCAATGACCTGTTTTTCCGGCCCGCGAAATCGCAATGCAATGACTGCATTGTCTTCATCGACCACGGCTTCTTCCGGATTGATGTTCTCAATGAAGGTGATCCCTTCTTCCAGGGACTTGATCACTTCCTCGTGATTCAAACGGTACGCCGGTGAATCCAACAGACGTTTTCGATACGCGATGGAGACTCCACCCCATGTTCGAACCAGCGGAACAAAGTCAGGTTGCTCATTTGCCGCCGCCGCTCTCACGCGTTCTGCGCGAACGGCTGCGCCGTGGTTCAGAAACTCCTTCAGGATGCCGATCTCGCGTTTATTGAAGTTCGACAAGACTGTCGTCTCGCCGACTTCCTTGACGAGCTGTTCGTATCGCTCCAACACTTTCTCGACCTGCACTGGGTAGTACGCAAACAATTCCGTCGCCGTATCGATCGCCGTTAGCCCGCCTCCAATCACGACGGCAGGCAACTGCACCTGAAGATTCGGCAAAGCCGAACGTTTGAAGGCACCGGTGAGCTGGAGGGCCATGAGGAAATCCGAGGCCTTACGGATGCCGTTGGCGAGATTGTTCTTCATCTCGATGATCGTCGGACGGCCGGCACCGGCAGCAATCGCGATGTGATGGAACCCCAGATCCCAGGCGTCGTCGATGCTGAGCGTGCCGCCAAAGCGCACGCCTCCGTATATGCGAAATCGCTCGCGGCGCGCAAGGGTGAGGTGCAGCAGTGTCAGGAAGTTCTTGTCCCAACGGACAGTGATGCCGTACTCCGAAACGCCGCCAAAGCCTTCAAGGATGCGCTCATCAAGCGGCTTGTAGAGGTCGGACCACGAACGGACCGGCTTCGGCGCCTTTCCTGACGACCCGATGAGCTCGTCATCCAAGGGCTCGATCTTCAGGCCATCCACACCGGCGACGCCAAAACCTTCATTCACCAGAAAGTGAGCGAGCGTGTATCCGGCAGGACCCAGCCCGACGACAAGTACATTCTTTCCGTTATACGGCAACGGATAGGGCCGCGCGATATTCAGAGGGTTCCAGCGAGTAAGCAGGCCGTAGATTTCGATACCCCACGGAAGATTCAACGTGTCGGTGAGAACAGCGGTTTCGATCTGAGGAATGTTGACCGGGTCCTGCTTCTGATAAATGCAGGCCTTCATGCAGTCATTACAGATTCGATGGCCCGTTCCTGGACACATCGGATTGCTGATCATCACCAGCGCCAGGGCACCGATTGCATCGCCCAGCTTGCGCATGTAATGCATTTCCGAAATTTTTTCATCAAGAGGACAGCCGGCAAGCGGGATGTCGAGGGGATTGATGGCGATCTTTCCATCGGAGCCGCGGATGCCTTTGGAACAGGTGTCCTTGTCTCGTTCGTGACACAGAATGCAATAGTGAATCTCACCAAGAATCTCGCGGGGGTTCATTCTGGGGTCAGTAAGCTCGAACCCGTCGCGCCGTCGCAGTCGCTCATCAGGCCCAATCAGAGCTTCCGGCAGGTTGGCAAACGGCCTTTGCATCGGGACAAGATTGAAGTGATCTGTCGTTTCCGGGAATTTGAAGCTCACCCAATGCCGATATGCCCGATCGTGCAGATGAACCGCGCACCAATGCAGCAACGTTTCTGTCCACTCGGCGATGATCTGACGCGCATCCTTCTTGTCCGCCGATTCGCCCAGCGCTTCGCGCAGGCGGTGTACAAAGGAATCGAAACGTTCGCGCTCCTCTTCCGTACCTTTGTCGCCAAATGCCCGTTCGGCGTCGATCAACATTGCGCCAGCGACTGCCGTTGACAGTTCGAGGTCGCCGACCACAGTGCTCGCGATGGAACGTATGATCTGAATTTGAACGTCGAGATTCGCAATGTCCTTAGGAAGGACAAGCTTCTTGAGGGAAGGGAGGACGCGGCGTCGAACAAAATCTATCTTGAAGCGAAATATGGGATTCTGATCGGAGGTTGCCGCGGCCAGCCTCTCGACCTCTGTTTCGATCCTGAACAGTCGAGTTAGGAATTGGCTGACGTAGCCCGCCATCGACACAAGAAGAGCAGACACTTCGACCGACGATCGCGGCTCACCTGGCGACTGCCGATACGCATCCCATTTTGAAAAAAGCTCAGGGTTGAGCGTCTCGACCTCCCGGTCGAAAACGGCCAACAGGACTCGTAATCGTTCGGACTTGTAGAGATCGGGATAAGTGAAGCCGGCGATGCCCAGACGCAGATGAGCAGCCGGGCTAGTATCTCTAGTCTGCATAAAGCCTGTGATTTGTTAGTAACTTAAAGCCCAGGAGGGAGCTGAAAGCGTTTTCCTTGTTGGTCTCTGGCAGTCTGTTGAGCTGTTCCTCCCGACATGCCCTGCAAAACTCAATTCTACAGCAAGAGCGCGCAGCCTCGTTCAGGCTTTGTTGTACGCCGCAGTGCCGGAGGCGCGTAAGAATGTAGCCCCGGCCGGCCGTAATCCATGACTGGGCCCCTCGCTACCGCTCGGGTACTGTTGTCTCATGAGGCCATAGCAGTACCCGAGCGGTAGCGAGGGGCCCAGTCATGGATTACGTTCAATTCATTCACACGTTCTGACGGCCTGGGCTACATTCTGGCGCGCCTCCGGCGCTTCCGGCGCTGGGCACAATCAGCGCACCAGAGAGCCTGTTCGCAGCCATCTGGTCTTCGAGAAGAAGTGTCCGGCAACTGAGGCCAAACGACGAACGCGGTCCTCAAGAGTTGGGTGAGGGGAAGCGTTTGGATCCGCTTCAAACGACCAGTAGACGAAGGTCGGCTTACCGATGAAATCCTCGCGACGGGCAAATCCCCAAAATCGGCTGTCGTTACTGTTGTCGCGATTATCCCCCATCATGAAGTACTGGTTTTCGGGAATCTTCACCGCTGCAAGGTTGTCACGCTGTTCAAGTGCATTGGAATCCACGTGAACCTTGTAAGGTTCGTCGAGCGGTCGCCCATTGATGAAAACCTGGCGATCGCGAATCTCCAGGGTTTCACCCGGAAGTCCGATAACTCTCTTCACAAGCCGGATCTCTCGATCCTGCGGAGACCAGAACGCGAGGATGTCGCCCCGCGCGACGGAACGTAGCGGAAGGTACTTCTGGACGGCCTCCGGATAGTTCGCGGGAAATGCAACTTTGTCGAGGAAGAAGTGATCGCCGGGAAGAATCGCCGGCTTCATGGATTCCGTCGGAACTTCAGTAGCCTGCGCCACGTGATTCGTGAAAAGCCAGACAAACAGGACCGTAGAAGCCAGAGTCTCCAGAGATTCTCGAATTCTGCTCTTTTGAACGGGACGTTCCCGTCGCGACAAAAACCTCATAAGTCTCCTTGAATCTGATCCAGATGATGTTGCATGTGGACCACGTAGTCCCGAATGATGAACTCGAGATCGACGACTCCGTCCGGTGAGTTCCACGTATGCTTCAGGGCGCCGGGATCGACACATCGAATGACGTGCGCCAAATGACGGTTATAGCCCTCCCACAGCGATACGAGGTCCAGCCATGGCCGGTTCTGATACTGCTCGAGCCGCACCCATGCGTCTCCTTCATAGCCTGGGAGTTCCAGTTGATCCAGCATCTGCAAACGAACAAAGCGTTGATGATTGTTAGCGGCCGAATCAATCAGGTGCCCGATCGTCTCCTTGGCTGACCATTTTCCGGGTGCGGGATGTTGAGACGCTGCATGCTCGTCAATTCCACGCAACTTTCCCGCTACCGATAACCGTGACTCCAGATCATCCGCAACGTTTCTCATATCGACTATTGTAATTGATTGAAGACCAGACGATCACTAACCAGGAAGTTAACGACAGAGCAGATCAGAATCGCGCCGATGTTGGCGAGCAGGTAATGGACATTAAAACGCGAAACGAACAACCACATTAAACCGACGTTGCCGACCATTGAGATCAAGCCATTCGACAGATTAAACTTTACCAGCCGAACAAAGATCCCCGACACATTCTTCTTGCGATCGTTCCAGGTCCAGTGCTCGTGCCACATGAAGTTATGCAGGATTGTTGTTTCAACAGCGAGGATGGTCGCGACGAGGTAGTTCATTGCGAGACCTGTCTTGAGAAATGTCAGGATGATCAACTGAACTACGACACCAATGATTCCAACCAAATTGAACTTCAACCAGTGTTTGATAGTCGTCACGGTAAGCGTTCCTCGTCGTAGAGTCGCGCGGTGTTACGAATGACAGATGTGATCACAACGATGCCAAGGCCGACGATGGCGACCACCGCACCTACGTCGTACAACAGATATCGGGTGCCGGCAATCGTGACCATCGGCCGAAACAACAAAACGAGATTGCCCGCAGCCAGCAGAATGCGCAACTCCGTGGGTCCCCACCATCCGAACGAAAGTCGAAACACGCCGATCGTGTAGGTCGCCAGATAGACCTCGATTGAGAGAATGAAGTACGCGATCAGAAGGGCCATAGCAATCGTGCCGGTCATGTAACCGGACAAGCCCAATCCACCTAAGAGAAAAAGTGTGCCGAAGACATCGACGATATGGTCAACGTAAAACCCGTACCGCGGACGCTGCTTTTGTCGATAACGCGCCAGCGTTCCGTCGAGACTATCGCCGAACCAATTGATCGCCAGACAGATGTTCACGGCATGTAAAGCAAATGAAGAGTAACTCGCGAAGTAGTAACACAAACCCGCAGCCAGCATCGCCGCAAAACCGAGAAGCGTCAGGTGGTCGGGCCCAACCCAGGCCGGCATCCTGGCGGCGAGCCACAATAATGTTTTCTTTTCGAGCGGAGCGAGAAGACTTTGCTGTTGGCGTGCGGCGGATTTGAAGGACGAACTCATCAGAGACGATGATAACTGGAGGGCCGTCTATGACCGCCGACAATTCATCAAATTGAATATCGTCGGTCATAGACCGCCGCTACAAGCCGTTACACCGTCTGGCGTGCACTAAACTCTTTACGAACCATCGGACGCGCTTCGTTCACGGTGAGCGGGCGGCCGTTGAACGGGTAGCCAGTAAACCGCTCGATTGCTTTATCCGCGTCATCGGCAGCCATCGAAACGAATCCAAATCCTTTGGAACGTCCGGTTTCACGATCAATAATGATACTTACCGATTCAACGGCGCCCACTTCCGCGAAAAGGTTTGCGAGTTCTTCTTCGGTCGTCCTGAAAGGCAGATTCCCAACGTACACTTTTTTGATCATGCAATTCCCTGAAGGTTTTTAGAAAAATAGGCAGTTCAAGCGAGAACTGCCGCGTTAGCGGCCGAGAGAATAGCATGGAAGTATTCGGTGTCACGGAGTTTTTCGGAGAAACCCTTTAGCAACGGCATCATCCAGTAATCGACGCGTCCATTCCCAAAGTTGAGTAGAACCTTCTTCCATCGGAGCGTTCTTCGCGACGACTCGATCGTGCGTGATGTCGTGCTCTCTCCACGATCCACCTTGTGTGTGATAGTTGTGAAGTTGCGGAATCAAGCGGTCGAGAGTGGCCGCAAATCGGGCCTCCGGAGTCTCACGCGCCTCGAATTCATCCCAAAGCCCGCGCAGGTCCAATGCCTGATCATCGGGTAACAGACCGAACAAACGCTCCGCCGCAGCCCGTTCCCGATCGCCCTTGTCCAGTGCGCCCTGAACGTCGTAGACGAAAGTATCGCCCGCGTCTATCTCGACGATGTCGTGCACAAGCGCCATCATCAGTACGCGCTTGATGTCGATCGGTTCATTCGAGTATTCCGCCAGTAGCATCGCCATCACGGCGATATGCCAACTGTGCTCTGCGGTATTTTCATTACGTCGTTCGTTGATCAGATAGGTTCGGCGAAGAATCGACTTCAACTTGTCGATCTCGAGAATGAAGCGGATTTGCTTTTCCAAACGTTCCGGATCGGAGCCCGTCGTCATTAGACGACATTGTACATGTTATTCTTCGTGACCAGGATGATGAGCAGGCTCGAGTTGATTACGCTTCCGCTCCGTACCGTCGTTTTGCTTTTTCTACTTTGGGCCGCATATCACTTCGGCAACGACAACCCTCTACTGGATTCGCGGACGGATACTCCTGAAACCGGAGTCGTGGCGAACTATTCTCGCAATGGGAGACCGTTTCGCATCTTTTACGATCGCGACCGCGACAAGCGTTGGGATATGTGGATCGATGCGCGAAGCGGTGCGCCGCCGATCGTCAGCATCGATGACAACGGAGATGGTCAGCCGGACAGGTTCGAAGACGAATCCGGCCGGCCTCTGTCCGCCTGGCAACTGGCCCAGCTTCGACTCAAAAAGGGCTTCGTGGAGTTTGTTCGAAATTCTCGACATGTTCAGTACACCGGCCTGGCGCTGCTGCTTTACATACTGCTGGAGTTTGGTATTCGACTTGTAACCAGGTGAACTGGAGTGCCACTTTCCAAGTTTGGCCACAGACCATGGAAGGTCTGGAAACCGTTGTCAGCAAACAGCAAACGTTCTTAGGCACAAACATTGCATACAGCAAGGCGTGAAGCAAAGAACTGCTATGCTGTCCCTGGCGCGAGCCATCGCAGATTCGGGCGTGCCGGTGTTTTTGAAGCACGTTCCCGTGGATTCTGTGCTGATCGACATACTTCGATTCGCCTATCACGGCCGCGGCATGGTTCTGATCCATCCTGAACCCGGCGGCCAGGACGTCTCTGTCTCCGCCTATCCCGCATCGATGCGTGGCGTGTCGGCTCTTGCAACGGACGTCTTCCACTTCGGATTTCAACGATTGGCTCCTCGGTATCGTCTGGATCTTGCGGCATAATCGTCTGCATGAAAACGATCGCAGTGTTGACCAGCGGTGGCGATGCGCCCGGAATGAATGCTGCGGTCCGTGCGATTGTTCGGACGGCCGTCGGTCAAGGAATGGCCGTGTATGGAGTGAACCGAGGCTTTGAAGGATTGATCTCAGACTTTATGTCGCCGCTCAGCGCGCGTGATGTCGGAGGGATC
>Ga0137427_10001382_pt1 | contig 11041 bp, 9 predicted proteins | sample EasRivERMZT700_2_FD_102309 | JGI IMG/M metagenome (GOLD analysis project Ga0137427, IMG submission 102309) | Soil microbial communities from meander-bound floodplain in the East River, Colorado, USA - East River MetaG ERMZT700_2 | ecosystem: Environmental > Terrestrial > Soil > Floodplain ...
CAAAGCTTTACACCGACGGTAAGGGCTCCCCGATCGATTTGATCGATGCAAATGGAGCTGAAAAGCTCGGCTGGCCCTTGGCGATGGTCACAGCAGATCCAAAGCTGAATGAGCTGTTGGCATCGGCAGACTTTCTGGTGACACGTGAAGGAAACGGTCTTGAGTTGGAATATGCTGACGGCTCGGTTCATGCGCGGAAAACCATGACGTTCGAACCGGACAACTATGATCTGGTGCTCACGACGTCGCTGACGCGCGATGGAAAGGCTGTTCCTCACGAAATAGTCTGGCAGAGCGGATTTGGAGATCAGTCCATAACACCCGACCCGGCGAAGCGATTCGTCGTGTATCCAGAAGGCAGCGCCCTGACAAAAACTGCGGTAGCCAGCCTGGAAGACAAGGCGCTTATGGCGGATCGTGTCGGAGTGGAAGATCAGTACTTCCTTGCGATGTTTCGTATGGCGGGAAGTGGTGGGATCAAACTACGTAAACAGGAGTACCCTGGCTCCGACGGCAAGCCCGTAGCCACAAGCCATATTTCGATCGACGCGCAGGAACAACCCACCCGAATCTATATCGGTCCCAAAGACCAGAAGGCGCTGGCGAAAGCGGATCCGAGGCTCTTCGCGGTCATCGACTACGACTATGGTTATTTTGGATTCATCGCCAAGCCGCTAACCCGGGCTTTGTTCTGGATTCACAGCTACATCGGTAATTTCGGGTGGGCAATAATCGTCCTGACGGTTTTGATCAATCTCTTACTTTTCCCGCTGCGGCTGAAGCAGCAATCTTCGATGCTGAAGATGCAGACAATCCAGCCGCAGATGCGAACGCTTCAGGATAAATATAAGAAACTAAAGCCTAATGATCCAAAACGAGCCGAGGTCCAGAGTCAGATGATGGGACTCTACAAGGAACACGGCGTCAACCCGATGGGTGGTTGTCTCCCGCTACTACTACAGATGCCGTTTCTGATGGCCTTCTGGAGTATGTTGAACGCCGCCATCGAGTTGCGGCAGGCGCCGTGGATTCTATGGATCCGTGACCTTTCTGTGCCCGATCCCTACTTCATCATGCCGATAATCATGGCCGTTTCGATGGTGGTTCAGCAGAAAATGACGCCAAATCCCACGATGGATCCCATGCAGGCAAGGATGATGCTGATCATGCCTTTGATGTTTTCGGTGCTCTTTTTGTGGGCGCAAAGTGGTCTGATGCTTTACTGGCTCACGAGCAACCTTGTCGGAATCGGTCAGCAGGTCTTTATTAATAAATACTGGGCTCCCCCTCCAAAGAAGGGCCGATCCAAGAAGAACGAACCCGAAGAATGACGCATGCGCGAAGGCCTCGCAAAAATAGTTTCTCTGGATGAAACTATCGCTGCCATTTCCACGCCTCTCGGTCGAAGCGCTTTAGGCGTGGTTCGAATCTCCGGAGCGGACGCTGCCCGTATAACGAAAGAGTTTTTTCGTTCGTCAGCTCCGTTGCAACATCGTCGGTCCCAGGTTGGTACATGGGTGGACGGCCGGGGAGAAGCCGTTGATGAAGTCGTGGTTATTCTTGGCGAAGCTCCACGGACTTACACCGGAGAAGATCTTGTGGAAATCACGGCCCATGGTAGCCCGCTCGTCCTGAATAGAATTCTTGAGACGATTCGTTCAGCCGGCGCTCGACTGGCGGCGCCAGGCGAATTCACACTACGAGCCGTCGCCAACGGCAAGATGGATTTGATGCAGGCAGAGGCTGTGCGCGAATTCATCGACGCTCAGACGGAGGAACAGGCACGGGTCGCATTGCGACAGATTGAAGGTGCGTCCGCGAAGAGAATCAACCCGCCTAAGAAAGAATTGGTCGATGTCATCGCCCACCTAGAGGCCGGAATCGACTTTGCTGAAGATGATGTCGATATACCTGCTGCCGAACTGGTCGAGGCCCGAATCAAGGGCATTAGCGAGCAACTAGCCGCGCTACAGAAGACCTTTGGCTTCGGCCGGCTGCTTGTTGAAGGATTGCGGTTAACGATCATTGGTAAGCCGAATGTTGGAAAGTCCAGTCTGTTCAACCGTCTTCTCGATTCGGATCGTGCAATCGTGACGGAGTTTCCTGGGACAACGCGCGATATCCTCACTGAAGCCGTAAACCTCGAAGGGATTCCGCTGCGATTGGCGGATACGGCAGGCGTTCGAGAAACATCAGACCAGGTCGAACGCATTGGAGTCGGACGCACGCTCGAGGCCCTCGCCGACGCCGACCTGACGCTAGTTGTGCTCGACGGTTCCAAACCGATCGATCCGGATGATCGGAAGGTTTTAAGCAAAGCTGAAGGGTTGCCACATCTGGTAGTCATCAACAAGAGCGATCTCCCGCAAATCATCGACTATTCTTCAAGCAATGTCTCGGCGCTTCGCGTCAGTGCTCTGACGGGCAGCGGCTTTCAAGATTTGCGCGCGGCCATTCGAGCGTTTCTGCTGGAACGCCGAACGGATTTGGCGGATGATTTTGTATTAACGAGCGCCCGACAGAACGAAGCCTTGGAAAGAGCGCTGGTCGGGTTAGAAACGGCGTCCGCCGCGGTTCTTGAAGGTGTTCCACACGAGATGGTTTTATTGGATCTATACGGTTCACTCGCGGCATTAAATGAACTCACAGGTGAAGTCGTCACCGAAGATATCCTGGATCGCATTTTCTCCACCTTTTGTATCGGCAAATAAGATGTTTGATGAAGAGTATGAAGTAGTCGTAGTCGGCGCCGGCCACGCAGGATGCGAGGCTGCACACGCATCCGCCCGGATGGGACGGACCACAGCGCTGTACACGATGAACGTCGATCTCATTGCTCAGATGTCGTGCAATCCGGCGATCGGAGGCATCGCGAAGGGGCACTTGGTGCGCGAAATCGACGCGCTCGGTGGTGTTATGGGTGTTGCGGCCGACGAGGCAGGAATTCAGTTTCGTTTGTTGAACACGAGCCGAGGTCCAGCGGTTTGGTCGCCGCGAGCCCAACAGGATAAGTCGGGTTATCGCGTGACCATGCGCCATATTCTTGAATCAACACCGAACCTTTTCATCAAGCAGGCAGAGGTCATCGAGATTCTGTTTAAGGCCGGCCGAGCCGTTGGGATCGAATTGCTGGACGGCCGACGTGTAGCTGCGGGGTGCGTGATCCTCACTACAGGTACGTTCTTGAACGGCTTGATTCACATTGGGGAGAAACAGTTTCCTTCCGGCCGAAGTGGCGAACCGGCGTCCATAGCGCTTGGGAATTCCATTCGTGGTTTGGGTTTTGAGTGGGGTCGATTGAAAACCGGAACACCACCCCGCCTCGATCGCCGAACAATTGATTTCTCCAGGTTTGAGGAACAACCTGGAGATTCCAATCCCACTCCGTTTTCGTTCCGCACCCAGCGTGTTCTTAGTAACAGGATTTCCTGCTACATCACGCATACGGATGAGAGCATCCACGACATCATTCGCCGAAATATGGCTCGATCGCCGTTGTATAGCGGTCAGATTCAGGGGATTGGCCCTCGCTACTGCCCATCGATTGAGGACAAGATCGTCAAATTTCGGGACAAGGACCGTCACCAGATTGTATTGGAGCCTGAGGGCGTCGATACGCATGAAGTTTACGTCAATGGTATGTCGACGAGTTTGCCGATTGACGTTCAGCGCGAAGTCTTAAGCCGAATGTCCGGACTTGAAGCTGCACAAATGATCCGACCCGGTTATGCGATTGAGTATGACTTCGTCCAGCCGACGGAATTGCACTCTTCATTGGAGACAAAGCGGATCGGCCGGCTTTTCCTCGCAGGACAAATCAATGGCACTACGGGTTATGAAGAGGCGGCCGCGCAGGGCTTGATGGCCGGCATTAACGCAGCGCTGACAGTAAAAGAACAACCTGTATTGGTGCTCGATCGGGCAGCGGCGTACATCGGGATCATGATCGATGATCTCGTAACGAAGGGTACGAACGAACCTTACCGGATGTTTACGTCGCGCGCGGAATTTCGCTTGAATTTGCGGATTGATAACGCTGATACAAGGTTGACGGCAATCGGTCGACGGATCGGGCTAGTGAGTGACGATCAATGGCAAGGGTTCATGGACCGGCGGGATAGGCTTCGGAGTCTGCGCGATCGTTTGGCTGGAGATCGTGTGGATACGGACCACAGCTTCTTTACCAATCGACGACTCACGTTCAAGGATCGGCCTGGGTTTATAAACCTTCTACGCCGGCCTGAGATTCGTCTTGGTGATTTGATTCATGAAGGTGTGTTTCAGGGTGAAGCGTTACGCGAGGAAGATATCGTTTCGATCGAAACGGATATTAAATACGAGGGATATCTTCGACAGCAGGATCGAGAGGTCGAAAAACTGCGTAAAGCCGAATCGAAGCGTCTTCCGGAGGATCTTGACTATAGTGGTATGCCTGGATTGTCCAGAGAGATGGTCGAAAAACTGAATCGGGTGCGTCCACAGTCCATCGCTCAAGCGAGTCGAATACCGGGCGTGACCCCGGCTGCAGTTTCTATTCTTCTCTTTCATATTGAAATGCGTCGTCAGCGGGTGCAATCCAATCAAGTCGTCTAACGTGCCCTACGATGAGATTCTGCGTTCGGAACTCACGAACGCGAGTCTCGTAATTCCGCCTCCGATCCAAACAAAACTCGTGCGCTACTGTTCGGAATTATCTCGCTGGAATTCCAAAGTGAATCTCACGGCTCTTGCGGGCGCCGAACTGGTTCGTCGTCTTGTAGTAGAACCAATTTGGATAGGGAAGAGTCTTGGAATGAAAGGGAGGCTGCTTGATGTGGGCTCCGGAAATGGTTCTCCGGCCATTCCGCTAGCTGTTAGCAGGGATCTGTCCGAGACCTATTTGGTTGAGTCCCGGACCCGCCGTGCCGCATTTCTACGACATTTGAAGGTTCAGATGGGCCTGGAGACGGTCAGAGTCTGCAAATGCCGACTGTCGGAACTGGGGCGGGAAGTTGAACCTCTCGAGTGGATTACATTGCAGGGAGTAGCACTTACAGACCAAATCAGACTTGAGCTAAGACCTTTCTCAAAGACGACGACAAACGTAGTTTGGATAACATCCGGTGAGCTGTCCAGGCAGCTGAATCCTTCAAGGCGTCTCGATGTTCCCTTCTCGAATACTCAGGTTTTAGTTTTCTCCCTGGACCACTCCTGACCAGAGTCCTTATCAAAATGTTCCACGTGGAACGTTATCGGCTCCTGGGTCGTCCTCAGGTCTTGTTTCAAGCCCTCACGGAGCAACCGCGTTCCACGTGGAACAATTCACGCCAAACGGTGTAAAGTCGGCTACCTATGGGCAAGGTCATCGCGGTCGCGAATCAAAAGGGTGGTGTTGGTAAAACCACAACAGTCATCAATCTCGGTGCTTCGCTGGCTGCGGCTGAAATGCGCACGCTTCTAATCGATCTCGACCCACAAGGCAACGCCAGTTCTGGACTTGGCATACGAAAAGGCTCATACGGACGATCGACTTACGACGTTTTGGTACACACGGAACCTTTAGCTTCAGTAATCCTTCCAACTGAGTTGGACTGCCTATTCATCGCACCTTCGAAACGGGAATTGGTTGGAGCAACCGTTGAATTAGCTCAAGATCCCGATCGGGACCAAAAACTGAAGACGGCTCTTGCCTCAATTCGAGATAGCTACGACTTTTTCCTCATTGATTGCCCGCCATCTCTGGACATTCTCACAGTTAATGCCCTGGTCGCTGCGGACAGCATTCTTATTCCGATTCAATGCGAATACTTTGCATTGGAAGGAGTTTCCGAGTTGATGGAAACCTTCCGTCAGATACGGAAGTTGCGGAATGCAAACCTGCAGATCGAGGGTGTGCTGCTGACCATGTTTGACGAACGGACCAATTTATCCAACCAGGTTATGGAAGATTTGAAAGCCCATTTTGGCAGCCAGATCTTCTCGACGATAGTCCCGCGGAATATTCGACTTGGGGAAGCACCCAGTCACGGCAAGCCAATCATCCTCTACGACATAAAGTCGAAGGGTGCTGAAAGCTATATTCGTCTGGCGAAAGAGGTTATTCATGTCAACGCAGAGAAAGGCTTTGGGGCGAGGATTGAGCGCACTTCTGGGTACGCCGGATCTTGAAACCGACCAGTTGCGGGAACTAGATATCGAACGAATCCTCCCAAATACCCATCAACCGAGGAAAAGCTTTGATGAAGAGAGTCTTAACGAACTGGCGAATTCGATTCGCGCCCATGGCGTCGTACAGCCGATTGTCGTCCGCCCGCTGGATGATGGCTTCTTTCAGCTAATCGCCGGAGAGCGGCGGTGGAGAGCGGCCCAACGGGCTGGTTTAACAAAAGTCCCGGCCGTGATTCGGGACTCAGGCGAACACGCCGCCCTGGAAATCGCTCTTATTGAGAACCTCCAAAGGGAAGACCTGAACCCCATTGAAGAGGCCCAGGCTTACGAAAGACTAATCGTCGATTTTGGTCTTACCCAGGAAGAGGTCGCCCGGCGTGTGGGAAAGAACCGAACAACCGTCGCGAATATGTTGCGGCTGCTACGCCTTCCCTCGGAAGTTCAAGACTGGCTAAGAGAAAACAGATTAACGACCGGTCACGCAAAAGCTCTCTTGTCTCTAAATGACCTCGGTGCGATACTCGACGCCGCGCGCAAGATTATTCAGGCTAATTACTCCGTGCGTCAGGCCGAAATGCTCGTCGCACGGTCCACGAAGAGCGAGACACAAAAAGACGCGTCGCCTGAAACAGCGCCCGCTGACCCAAACGTCGCGGCCGCCATCCGGGCTCTTGAACAGGCGCTCGGAACCAAGGTGACGATTCAGGAAAGTGGAGGACGGGGCCGAATCGAACTCCACTTCTATTCATTAGAAGAATTGAACCGGCTGTATGAAGGATTGATGCGGGCCCGGTTCTGAAAGGAATCCACTATGAATTTCCGTCGCAAGCCGTCCTCCGAAGAGATTTCAGGATTTCTCGACCAGGGAACTGCGGTGACCGGAGAACTCCAGTTTGCCGGAACTCTTAGAATAGATGGGAACTTTCACGGCTCCATCATGACCAACGATATTCTTATCGTGGGCGAACATGCTGTCATCCACGCTGATATTCAAGCCGGTGAAATTGAGATCCATGGCCGTGTTTTTGGAAATATCCAGGGTCGGCGTCGTATAGAGATTCACCCCACGGGCTACGTACATGGCGATGTTCAGGCCACTGTGTTTGTTGTTAATCCAGGGGCCACCTTTGATGGGCGCAGTCGGATGATTAACGAAAGCGACGAAGCGTCCGCCGCTCACGAGGATCGGCCCATGATTGCCAGGGGTGTTGACGAGGCTGACTAAAATAGCCCGTCAGTTTTAGAAAGTGCCGCAGGCTTTTCCCGCCTGTGGCACTTTGCTAGGCGCAAACCCTTCGCGAAAAAGACACTCCAAACACTTCTTCCTTTATTCGAATCAGGCGGAAATGCTCTGCCTTACCTGATTTCCCGGAACTGCTTGACACCATTCAATGCGGATGCTACTTTCCAAAATTTGGCGCGCCGTTGTGGGCCTTTTCTGCTGACGCTCACCTCGTTTAACACCTAAAACTTTTTAAGGAGCGCGATGTCAATCGCAGCGAATCGTTACGCGAAAGCCCTAATCGACGCGCTTTACCCCGACAATGCAGAACCCGGATATAACCAACTCGTCGAACTTAATGCAGTTTTACGGAATCAACCCGACGCTCGCAGGGTGCTCGAGAATCCGACAGTACCCGCGGATCGACGAAAAGCGCTGCTGAAGGAAATTGGAGGGGTCTTGGGCTTTCTGCCCCGGATCCACAATTTTGGCAATCTCTTGATCGAGCGTAACCGCTTGGATCTTTTGGAAGAAATCGTTGAGGTTTACCGAAAGTTCCTTGATGAAAAACTCGGTATTGTCAGCGCATCCGTTACCGCCGCACAGCCTCTCGATGACTCGCAACAGAAAGAGCTGGCCTCCAAGCTCGAAAGTGTGACCGGAAAACGTGTGCGGATGCAAGTAGCGGTCGATCCCGGATTGCTCGGAGGGGTTGTAGCTCGTGTCGGCAGCACCATATATGATGGTTCGATGCTGCAGCAATTAAGGACGTTTAGGGCCAAGCTCGTTCAAGAATAGTCATTCGAATTGAGGGGTCATGGAGATCAAGGCAGACGAAATCAGCAAGATCATTCGCGAACAAATTGAAGGATACCGAGCCGGTGTCGAAGTAAGCGAGGTCGGGACAGTAATCTCGGTGGGCGACGGTATCGCTCGCGTCTATGGGCTCGAGAGGGCGATGGCAGGGGAGTTGTTGGATTTTCCGCACGGTGTGATGGGGCTCGCACTTAATCTCGAAGAAAGCCAGGTCGGTGTGGTTATGCTTGGCGAGTACACGCAGATTCGCGAAGGCGATCAGGTTCGACGCACGGGCCGCATTATGGAAGTTCCTGTGGGTGAGGCACTGGTGGGTCGTGTTGTAAATGCGCTAGCCCAACCCATTGACGGGAAAGGCCCGATCGTGTCAGATAAATTCTTTTCAGTGGAACGCATTGCACCCGGCGTCATTGATCGACAGCCCGTCAAGGAGCCACTGCAGACTGGTCTTAAGGCCATCGACTCGATGATTCCCATCGGCCGCGGTCAGCGCGAGTTGATCATCGGCGATCGTCAAACCGGAAAAACGGCCGTCGCACTCGATACGATCATCAATCAGAAAGGCCAGAATGTCATTTGCGTATACGTTGCCATCGGTCAGAAGCGTTCGACGGTGGCGCAAGTCGTAAAGACTCTCCAGGAATACGGTGCGATGGATTACACCGTCGTCGTCTCGGCTTCAGCCAGCGATCCCGCGCCGATGCAGTACATTGCGCCTTATGCGGGGTGTGCCATTGGTGAGTATTTCCGAGACAACAAGCGGCATGCACTATGTGTTTATGACGACCTTTCGAAGCACGCCGCAGCTTATCGAGAGATATCACTCCTGCTGCGCCGTCCGCCCGGCCGAGAAGCATATCCCGGCGATGTGTTCTACTTGCACTCTCGATTGCTCGAGCGAGCGGCCAAGCTCAGCGATCCAAACGGCGGCGGTTCGCTAACAGCGCTTCCCATCATTGAAACTCAAGCCGGTGACGTATCCGCCTACATTCCGACGAACGTCATTTCGATCACCGACGGACAAATCTTTCTCGAAACGGATCTGTTTCACTCCGGCGTTCGACCTGCGGTGAACGTCGGTATTTCCGTGTCTCGCGTCGGCGGTAATGCTCAAATCAAGGCCATGCGTCAAATCGCCGGTTCGCTGCGACTCGATCTGGCTCAGTTCCGTGCGCTAGCCGCGTTCGCTCAGTTCGGCTCAGATCTCGACAAGGTGACGCTGGCGCAATTGTCGCGTGGGCAGCGTTTAACGGAAATTCTGAAGCAGGATCAATACGCTCCGGTGTCCGTCGAAAAGCAAATTGCGATGATTTTTGCCGGTACAAACGGTTTTCTCGACGATCTCGAAGTAGCGGATTGCCGTCCCTTCGAGCAGGTTTTATATCGATATCTCGATACGAGTTTCAGCGGTCTCCTGGGCAAGATTCGGGAAAAGAAAGCGATTGACGACGACATCAGAGCTGAGTTGAAACAGGCGTTGGATCAAGCGAAAGATAAATTCAAAGCAGATCGAGGCAAGGCATAGTCTCATGCCAAGCCTGTTAGACATCCGCCGCAGAATCCGATCTGTCAAAAACACGCAGCAACTGACCAAGGCCATGAAGACCGTGTCCGCCGCGAAGCTCCGGCGAGCTCAGGAACGAGTTCTTAGTGCCCGGCCTTATGCGGCGCAACTCAAGAAGGTATTGGCGAACCTGGCTGCTCGCATCGAGAACGTAAAGCATCCTCTTCTGGAAGTAAGACCGGAGAAAAACGTCCTGCTGGTCGTCGTTACGGCGGACCGCGGTTTGTGTGGCGCCTTCAACGCCAACATCATCCGAACCGCGCAGAATTTTATCCGGCAGCATCGCGAGACCCGTCAAATACGGCTCATTATGGCCGGCCGGAAAGGTCGCGATTTTTTTCGACGGCGAGACATCCCAATTCTTTTCGATTTCGTGAATATCTTTTCGAAGCTGGAGTTCAGTAACGCCAAAGACATTGGCGAACGCATCATCGAGGCCTATGCCAAGGGCGAGTTTGATGCCGTGTACCTTGTTTATAACGAGTTCAAATCCGTAATCCAACAGCGTCTCGCTATTGAAAAGTTGTTGCCGTTCGACCGTGGGGAATTGAAGGAGCCGCAATCACAAATCGATTACATCTATGAGCAACCGCCTCAGGAGATTTTCAATCGATTGCTGCCGCGTTACGTGGAAACCCAGATATTCCGCGCTTTGCTGGAGTCCGCGGCGGCAGAACACGGCGCGCGAATGGGCGCAATGGATACCGCTACTCGAAACGCTGGCGAAATGATCGAGATGCTGACTCTTAATATGAATCGCGTTCGGCAAGCTGCGATCACGCGAGAAATCATTGAGGTGGTCAGCGGAGCTGGAGCTTTGTAATGCCAAACATTGGACATGTTTCACAGATTATCGGACCCGCAGTCGACGTTGAGTTTCCTGAAGGAAAACAACCGCAGATTCATACCGCGCTACGAATCACGAGCAAGGGCTTTACGGTTCCCGAGCCGCTGGATGTCATTGCCGAGGTACAACAACACCTTGGTGAAGGCCGTGTACGCTGCATTTCGATGCAGGCGACCGACGGTATGGTCCGCGGTATGGAAGCCGAAGATCTTGGAGGTCCAATAACGATTCCCGTCGGCAGTGGTTCCCTGGGTCGCGTCATGAACGTTATCGGCGAACCCGTGGATAAGCTGGGTCCCATACCGGCCAAGCGTCGAGACCCGATTCATAAGCAGGCGCCGCCACTGGTCGATCAAAACACCAACCTTGAGATGTTTGAAACGGGCATCAAAGTTATCGATCTCATTGAGCCGTATCTTCGCGGCGGAAAGATCGGCCTCTTCGG
>Ga0137427_10001383_pt1 | contig 11041 bp, 14 predicted proteins | sample EasRivERMZT700_2_FD_102309 | JGI IMG/M metagenome (GOLD analysis project Ga0137427, IMG submission 102309) | Soil microbial communities from meander-bound floodplain in the East River, Colorado, USA - East River MetaG ERMZT700_2 | ecosystem: Environmental > Terrestrial > Soil > Floodplain ...
CAAAACGCCTGAACATCCCGCAGGCCCATTCCGGCTACAAAGCCAACGAGCGCCCGGTTCGTTTCTATCTTGATGAAAGCCTCGACTCGCGGATTTACGGAAATCGCGGCAAATCGAGGACCGTGCAGGATCTCCCGGATGCCTTTAAAATGGGGTCGATTATCGTATCGAGCCGTAGTAGGTAACACTCCGCAGCCCGATCAGTAGATGCTCTACGTAATCGAACTTTGATTCTGTTTCGCTCATTGCCAGAGACACGGCTTTCTTCATTTCCGGCTTAACGATCCGAACATATCCCGCTCCGTCGATCGCTACGAATGTAATGAAGGGACCCGCCTCAATCGCCACGAGCTCTTTGTTTTCACGTGATGCCCAATAGTGTTTTTCGCCGATTCTGCTTATGACACATTCAAGATTGACTGCCCGATCCCGCGGCAGGGATTCTGGTGAGCGCTCAATGCCACCTTCGCTGATCTTGAAGGTCGGAATACCTTTAAACACTGTCGTTACTTGCAAAGCGGCTGATCCGTTCGTCGCAACGATCAGGATTGCAAAAACCAAAGCAATTCGCTTCATGGGATAAAGATTCCTCCCGGAATGCGCATGGGGGATCCTTAAAGCGCCCCTGGCAAGACGTTGTGTGTTTAACGACCTTCCGTCTTCCATGGCTGCTGCAAAACCCCATAGAAAGCAGCTGCTGCTGCTTCAAGGGGTAGTTGTCCGGCCTTCAATCCACTCTTGATGGAGGGACCGAAAGCGGCCTCCAATCGTTGCATCAGCACTCTTTTCTGCTGTTCAGTAATGTTAAGTCGCATTTTGTCGGACTCTTCATCAGGACGCAAAACTGCATACGTCGAAGCAATGCTCGCATTAATTAGAAGTTTCCAGGATTGATCCATGCGTAATTGAATATCGCTCATGGAATTGGCTAACGAGCCTGTGCCTCGGGGACCAGAACCATCTGCAATAGACGTGAGAAGAGCGATTAGTTTCTTATTCTCATCGATGAGTACGAGAAACATTGTCTTCGTCGCCGCAGCACCGAGTTGAATGGCTTCGGATTTGCTTTTAGTGAATGGATCGATGTCATTGATACCTTTCTGAAAGTCCTCGTTGCCAAGCTTTATGGTGAACAGCATCTCGGTCAAACCGTCGAAACCTTGTGCTGTCTTTTGAGAATCGACCGTCCTAGACCGGCCCGATTAGGCCATCGGCATCGACCACGGCGTGAACCAGTCGCAAATCCGCCGTCGCTTCTGGCCGCTCCCGGATGAGTCCTACCATGCGTTGAACAGCATCATCGAAGCAGGTACCCGTCGGCCGGATGTCATCGTCATGATCACTCACGATCAAAACATCGCCGTGATAGGTGACGGTGACGTTGCTATGCGTTACTGACTCCATAGTCATTTCTTAAAAAGTGGGCCGGCCACTTTTAACCGGCCCGCACCCAAATGAACCAACGGGACACCTTTAAGCAACACTTCGCCAGGTCGGTTTGCGTTTCGGCTCAGACTTACGAATAGCGTCCAAGCGCCTCTTCGCCTCATCGGAGGTGATGGCCTCGAGAAGCAGCGAGCGCGCTTGCTTACTTGCATGGGGGATCCATCCGCGGGCGCCAGGCCGGCCGATCATCAGCGCGCGGTACTCGGCGTAATCGCGAATCTTCACCAGCACGCTGTTGCCGCCGCGGTCGTACCCGTACTGCTCATCGAGCCTTTCGGTGTTCGCGAGTGTCGCTCTCTCGATCGCGTCAAGGTTTGCAATGAAGCCGGTGACCATGTCTCGCAACCAGGACGGCGCGGTCTCTTTCAGGGTTCGACGCAGCGTGTCGACGCGATCCCGATGGACTCGCTGTCGAGCGGAGATGGCTTTCAGCATCCCCTCGGCCTTAACGCCGTCCGAGCCGCTGGCGAAAATGCTGGTTCGCTTAAGCTTCGGTGCCGTTTCGACGAAAGCATTCTGCTCGGCGATCATTCGCACAAGTTCTTGGTCTGACGCTTCCGCTTCCCTTGCGGCCTCAAGCTGCTGAACAAGTCGCTTTCGTTCTTCGACGGCTTCAGCCGCAAGCTTGCGTTCGGATTCTTCCTTCTCGCTCAACAGTTTCTTTCCCGTCGGAGTTGCGCCGAGCCACGCGGGTAAGCCGCCGAGAGCATCCGTTACTTTTTCGATTACGTTCATTTGGGTTCCTCCTGAGTTGTTTTCTTGTCTTTTAGGCGTTGCGCGCCAACTCGAGCCTCATCCTCATGCGTTCGAGCTCACCGTCGCGCGTGGTCGTGGAGCCTTCCGCGCGGGATTGCGCCGCGATCATCTTGTCGAAGGATGTCTGTGCCTTTCGCTGGAACTTTGCGCGCAGCGCAAGGGGCAGTTCGGCGATCAGTTCCGCCGGCGCCATGAATGCCGGCGCTCCAATCGCACGGCCCTGCAGCCTCGCGATGGGTTCGGGTAGCTTAAAGTTCGTCCACATTTTCGATTTCCTCCTTTTCAAAACCTCGATAGGTAAGGGCCTACTTCAAGCGTCGCCGCTGGTCTCGGCCTTTACCGATCGATTGACGGATGGCTTTTACGCCTGTTCGATCCGCATTTCGCTGTTTCGTCGAAACGACTCGCTTCCCGTGTTTATCTGCTGCTTTCATTGCATTTCTCCTCGTAATAAGATCGTCGTGGAACGTGGCCCGGCGTGATCGTCCGTAAGCTGGCCGAAGCTGAACGTGATGGTTCGTGATCGGATTGAAAGGGCCTGCGGAGCGCAAACCCCTTCTCGGAATTACGCGGTTGAGCACAAAAAAGGCCTGGGGTTTCCGTATCTCGCAGACTTGGCAGGAATTGTCGATCCCTACCCTCCGGTGACCTCGATCCGAACAAACTTTGCCGGATGGCCGAACTAACTCTGCAAAAAACTGCGCCGGTCTCCAGGTGTCGCCGATCCCTAGAGATTTCACATACCCTACCCTTGTCCGCGCCGACCGCTTCTGCCGAATTCAACAGAAGCGGTTTACCGGGCTGCTGTGCGATATCGCACGCACTACCCTCGTTAGAATTCGTACTAGGGTCAGTCGCAGAGGAAACACCGACTTGCTCGGCTGCGATTACTAAGGCCCTGCCACCTTGATTAGAATTCGAATCAAGGTCTGGTTTCTTCCCAGTCAGTTGTCGCTTAAGCGACTCCTCATGAAGCATTGGCAGACACTCCACGGCGAACCGGGGCGACATGACGGTCTCCCGTATATCGATGAACGGTCGATACAATCCACCTGGTTCGGGTTGAGGCGGGGTGGCCTTGTGGCCAACTGCACAGGGCGCCAGGGGGCTCATGATTGCCGCCTTTCGAGCAGGTTCTCGAAGTACTCCAGGGAGTCTTCGATTTCCCTTCGCTGCATCGGCGTGAGTGCTACCGGATGAATCACCGTCGAGACACTTCGAACGTTCTCCAGGTCCTGCGAGAAGACGACGCATGCCTGGCCGGTTGCTCGATCGAGACAGATGTGGATTCCGTGTCGGGTTAGGCGGTCTTGAAGGTCAGAGACTTCTTTCGCTAAATTCGCTTCTTTCGCAGTGTCTCTTTCTGGATTATCTAAGTTATTTATAGTCTTTGTATTAAGGGCATTGTCTTCCTGCGAAAAAGGTAACTGTTGGCGTGCTTTTTCAAGATATCGTCCCATACATTTGTTTCCTCAGAGAGACTGCGAATTAAGCGAAATATGCGAATTAAGGGTCACAGGTAGTCGTGAACGCTCTGTTCACGCCTCACCACTGGCTCTCCGATAGCCAGCCACACTTCCGCCGGCCTGCCGCCCGAGTCGAGCGTCTCGGTTCGCACCTTGGCTTCCTTCAATAGGAGCTTGAGTGCAATTCCGATTTGGCCGGCTGTCCGGTGTCGGTTGAACAAACCGCTAATCTCAGTTCGTGTGAGTCCCGCCGGATTCCGACGGAGAGCAGCCAGGATTTCGTCGGCCAACGGATCCCCGAGAGCGTCACCAAAGATGTACCGTGCGGAAGCTTCGCAGTATTCCCATAGCGCCAATGCCGCGCAAAGATGCTCCTGGCGGATCTCATGCGAGCAATCCAGCAGCGCGTATATCAGTGCCAGCCGGACAACTTGAGCTTCAGCACGAGACGTGACGGCGCCGAACAGTCCCGCGCTTCCTTCGGAAAGTTCGGGATATACCGTGCACCAGGTCTGCCGGGCAGGCTCGTCGAACCGGATGCGCTCCGCGTGCCTCGAGAAATCAACGGCCCGACTCAGTTGAGCAACGATCGAACTGAAGTCCACCTTCCAGACCGCCCCGCCTTCCGGCAGACACTTCGACCGCTTCACGCAGAACCACAAATAGCGATTTGCGAAACCGTTCCCGGCCTCGGTGCTGTCCAGGTATCGCCGGAGTTCGTCTTCGGTAATGTGGCCAACTACAGAGATGTGCGCATTGGTGGCGACGGCCGGGCTATTCTTCGTCAGGGTGCGAAGGTTGCCGTTATCCCAAGCATTTCTCAGAACTGCCGACAGGGTGTTGCCGTCACGGCCCAGAACGCGCAGTGTGCTGGCGAATTCCGGCTCGAGTACAAGTAAGCGTTTGTCCGCGACGCCTTCGTCAACGATGACGTTCTGGTAGCCGAGCACCTTGCTCTTTTCTTTGATCGGTTCCTTTTTCTCGATCGCGTCACGTACTGCCCAAATCAAGCCCTCGCCGGAAGACGCGCCGGATAACACCCGTGTTTGAGTCCAATTTTCATCGACCTTCTGAAACTGTGCCAACACTTGGCTCTTGGATGTTCCTTTGCGGCCCTTCGACGGCGGACCCACGAGACTACAGAACAGGTTCGCGTAAGGATGATCGGCTTCGACGAGATAGGAAGCGGTGCGACCGATGACGCTACCGAAAAATGTTAGGAATTGCGCCAGCAGCGCCACAGGGTCCGCTTCGGTGTGCGGCTCAATCATGCGCACCATTTCGCCGGCAATGCCATAGAGAGCGGTTGCGTCTAGAGTTGGCCATGGCGCCTTTTCAGTTTCAACGGTGCTCGGTTGCGACAGAAGACGATTTCGGAATTCCGCCACCTCGTCTGCCGTGAATTCCGTTGGTGATATTTCCACTGTTCTGTGTTTATCCACGTTGTCTTCGATAAACCTCCAGGGCTGCAGCGCCTGAACCACGGAGAAGTACGTCAAAGTCGAGTTGAAGGCCGGCATAGCCGTCGACGAGCAATCCCAGATAGTCCCAAAACGTTTGCTCAGAGATCGTCCCGTCTTGCATGTATTGACTGAGTTGGATCCGTGCGGCATCACGGTCCCGGAGGGCTTTTGCCACTCGACGGAGCGTGCGCTCCCGCCAAAGGCTGAAGCCTTCCATGGCCTCGCGCTGCCCTTGAACACGGTGACGCTCGACAGGATCGTTAATTCGCGGAGGGAACAGGATGCTCCATGCCATTCCTAGCGCGGTGAGAATGTCCCGCGTCGAGCAGCCACCGAAGTCTTTCAGCAGAACGGTTCCGTCTTTAACATTTAGCCGAACCGGCCGACTTCTTTCGCTCTTGGATTCATGCGCCGGGCATTTGTAATAGCCCGGATGCCGCTGGATGATTGCTTCCTGGAGCGTGAGGCTCATGCCGTCGCCTTCGCCTTCTCGCGTCGAGCACGGCGCTCGAACTTTCGACGTTCGGCTTCAGTGGCGTTCAATTCACGACGGCGTAATTCAGCGAGGATTTTGTCAGCGAGTCGATCGATTGCGATTTCGCGATCGTGGTTCATGCCGCGCCCTGCCCTGAAAGCACGCGGTCCGATATGGAGCGCAGTATCGACTTCATGTCTTGCTTCGGCGGTTCCTGAAGTTGGGTGTTCACCCACTCGTCAAAGTCGGATTTTCGAACCACGCGTTTACCGCCGAGCTTGAAGACAGAGAAGCAGCCCTCCGCGGCCCGTCGCTCTAGCGTTCGAGTCGAGAGGCCGGAATACTCTGGCAACGTCTTCGAGATGGTGAGGTATTGATCGCCGGTCAGCATGTGCATTTAGCCGGCGACGACTTCCACCTTCACTTGCTCCTGGAGATCCTTCGCGTCCAATTTTAAGACTTGCGCTAGTCTCTGCGCCTGCGACGGGTAAGGCACCATTCGAGCGTTTTCAATTCGGGAAACGTCTGCCGAACTCATACCGGCCTGATAGCCGACCGCCTGTTGGGACAACTTCAATTCCTGTCGACGGAGTCTCATTTTGGTTAGCATGAAGCGGATTATCTTTGACATGCACATGCACTATAAACCATGCCATTACGCATATTGACGCGCTTTTGCATAAATGCGTTGACTGACTTCGCGTCAAATTGCTACTGTGTCCGCATGTACAAGCGCAAGGAAATCCCGCCGAGTCTGCGACCGCAGCGCCGCGCTTCTCGGCGTAGCAACAAAGCGGATCTATTGGCAGAGGTACTGCAGGTTGTGAATGGAGAGGTTAGATTTGCTAATCGCTATGAGCCGTCTAGATCCCGGGTCCGTGAAGCACTTGACCGCATCATTGAATACTGCGACGAAGTCGAAGATGCTCTGGCAGGGGTAAACTGGGTCGCCGATCGGCTCGGTCAGCTACATCATGTACCACTTGTGCGCACAGAACGGATATCGAAGGCCGTGAGGATGGCTGGCGGGCTGTACGGTGTCTTTGCTGGAATTCCAAATAAATTCACAGTCAGCGTTTACCCGAAGCGCCGAGAGAGCCAGGCAGCAAGTCTGGACATGGGGACGGAGTTCCACGGGAACGCAATAGCGGCACTTACGGACCTTGGGGACTTACCAGAAGAAGAAAAACCGAATGTCCTACCGTACGCGGACGAGTTGTTCCGAATCACCAAGCTATTCATGTGGCCCGACGGCGATATCGAGGTCTGTTTTCTGTGGGAGTTCTTCCATGGAATTATCCAGCTCGACGATCTCCGAAAGCTACGTAAGTGCTCCGGTTATTTGCACGAAGAACCGCGCTACTTTGTTCGCAAGAAAGTGGAGCGTCACGAGAATTGTTTCTGTTCCGACCAATGCAGGAGTGACTTCAACTACAGGCTAAAGATCGAAGGAGATGATCATGGGCGCAAGCGTCAGACCGAAGGACGGTAAATGGTACGTATTCATTCGAAGCAAAGGCGGTCGTGCGGCTCAGAAATACGACACCCAAGAGGCCGCAGAAAAGGTTGCTGTCGCGGTTCGTGACGCCATCAAGGCTGGTGTTTTCGATATCTCAGCGATGCAGCAGAAACGCGCCAATAAGGCCAAAGAACAGCCCGCAGTGGCGACTTCGCCAACGCTCACGGAGTTCTTCGACAAAACCATGACTCCCCTTTGGGAGGCCACGCTTGCACCCAACACGTACGCTCGATATGAAACGTCGTTTCGAATTCACATCAAGCCGGCAATCGGCGATCTTCCTCTCAATCAAGTGACGCGCGATCGCATCAAGGCCTTTGTCGTATCACTCGTTCAGAAAAACGCGGAGAAGCGAACCTACAGCGTAGAGAGCCAGGCCAAAGAGGCCGAGCGGAAACTCTCGAAGGATTCCATCCGGAACATTGTCGCTGCGCTTCGTGGTGCGCTGACTGAAGCCGTGGAGAAGGGAATACTGGCGGCTAATCCTGCTTCGAAGCTTGGAAAGCTTTACCGCGAAGCCGGCGCCGTTCGTGACGAAGTGGATCCGTTCACGGCAGAAGAAATCCCGTTGCTACTCGAGGCCACACTGAAGCACTTCGGTCATGCGAACTACGTTTTGCTTTTGGCTGCGCTTCATACCGGAATGCGTGCCGGCGAGTTGGCGGGCCTGCAGTGGGACGATATCGACTTCCGCAGCCGATTCATAACGGTTCGCCGTCAGTATCAGGACGGAAAGAATACAAAGACGAAAACGCGCAAGGCTCGGAAGGTCGATGTCTCCGACGTGCTCTTGAAGGAGCTGCAGGCTCTTCGGAAGGCTCGCCGAGAAGACTACCTCGGTCGCGGCAAAAACGAGATTCCTGAGCCCGTGTTTTTGAGTCCTGGTTTACGGCTCGAGGAAGGGAAGCGCGAGGAAGGTCAACCGGTCGACATGGATCATTTCCGAAATCGCGTTTACTGGAAGGCGTGCGAGAAGGCTCAGCTTCGGCGGCGGCGCCTTCATGACACGCGCCACACCTTTGCATCGATTCTCTTGATGAACGGCGAATCTCCCGCCTACGTCAAAGAGCAACTCGGACACTCGAGCATCAAAATCACCGTCGACGTGTACGGACACTTCATCCCGGGCGCGAACAGGCAGGCCGTGAACAAGCTGCCATCGATCTCAACGCCTCAAGCCGCAACTAAGGCCGCGAGTGGCAACTGAATGGCAACCGAACACGAAACTAAAAAAGGCCGCCTTTGATGGCGGCCTAAATTATTGATTCGTAAGTGCGCCCGAGAAGACTCGAACTTCTGGCCTACGGATTCGTAGTCCGTCGCTCTATCCAACTGAGCTACGGGCGCAGGTAAAACCTTCAAAGTATGGCACACACCAAAAACTGGGTGCAACGGCTGCTCGATTCAAAGGACGCGCAGGAGACGTTTAGCTTCGACTTGAAGTGTTCCAAGGTCGAGAGGTTTCGCCATGAATGCATCTGCGCCAGCCTGGATGATCTTCTTTTCCCAGTCCGGTTGACCGCTGATTGCGATGATGGCGGTCTTGTTCCCGGGGTCAGCTTTAATGCGGCGACAAACCTCGACGCCGTCTACGCCCGGAATCATGATGTCCAGAATGAGAAGGTCCGGTTTGCTCCGGCCGACTTCAATTAACGCGGAAATGCCGTCGGATGCCGAATGGATATCATATCCACCGATACGTTCGAAGTAAGTCGTCAGGATTTTGGTGATCTCTTCTTCGTCTTCGACGATCAGCACCTTGAATTTCTCGTCAACGAGAGGAGCGGGGGTCGGTATTTGATGCTTTCTCAAGAAGGCAAGTAAATCTTCCCGACGGATGCGTCGATGTCCGCCCGGAGTGCGATAGGATGGCAATAAACTTTGTTCGATCCAGTTTATGACGGAGCGCGGATTGACGTGAAGAAGCCGGCTCACTTCATGTGTCGTAAAAATACTCTTAGCTTTGGCACTACTCATCAGTGTTCTGAATTCACCAACCGGTTGGGATTATTGAATGGCCTGACCGTAAAAGCGTCCTAAAACATGGCCGAAGCAAGTCAGACTGTTTAACTCATTGTGCTCAGATCTGCAACGGAAATCCTCGTTGGACTTTGTCTGACACCGATATGTCGGCGCGTCAGCATCGCTCATACTTATGCACTGTAGCGGCGGTCTTATGACCGCCGAGCATGTCGCAATTGGTGAACTGTCTGCGGTCATAGACCGCCGCTACAGATCTTGGGGACTAAACAACCGTTCGGGTAGAATAATGAGTTCGTTTCTCGCATTTCATCATTCTGGGAGTCACACGTGAAGATCATTAGCTGTATCAAACCGGTGCCGGATCCGGCGTCTCGACTTGTGATCAACGAGTCGAAGACCTGGATCAAGGACCACGACCTGACTTTCGTCGCCAGTGAAGCCGACAACTACGCATTGGAAGAAGCGCTTCGCCTTAAAGAGAAACACAGCGGCGAAGTCGTGGTGATTTCGATGGGTGGAGAAGAAGCGGCTCGCGTCCTGCGCTCGGGACTGGCCATGGGTGCAGATCGCGCCATCCATCTGCTCGACGTAAAATTCAAGGGCGGGGATGAGTTTGCCACGGCGGAAGCGCTCGCCAAAGCTATCCAAAAGGACGGCGGAGCGGATCTCATTCTCACCGGCGTTCAATCCGACGATCTCGGAACCGGAATGACCGGAGTCATGCTTGCGGAGTTCCTGGGTTCCGCGCACGCGACCGTGATCGTCGGTGTTGAAGCGAACCCCGAGGGAAAGACGATCCGGGCCAAACGGGAGTTGGAGGGCGGCATCAATGAAACCGTCGAGTTGCCGCTGCCTGCGCTACTCACCATCCAGTTCGGCATTAACCAGCCTCGTTACGCATCACTGAAAGGAATCATGGCCGCAAAGAAAAAGGAGCTCAAGGTCTGGGGCGCCAGCGACCTCGGCCTGGCCGACGATCATGTCGGACGTGCAGGCGCAATGTACGAAGTGAAAGAGGTTCTGATTCCAGAACGCAAGAGCCGCGTGGAAATCCTGACCGGGACCCCGGAAGAAGCGGTCGCGAAGTTGGTAGAGAAGCTGCGCAAGGAGGCGAAAGTCGTATGATTTACGTTTTGACCGAGCACAAAGACAACAAGCTGAAACCGATCACTAATGAACTGCTCGTCTTCGCACAACGCGCGGGCCGCGAGTTCAACCAGCCCGTGACTGCGGTTGTACTCGGCAACAACGTCGGCGCGGTTGCGGACGAACTGAAGTCGAAGAAGATCGATCGCGTAGTTACGGCGGAGCATCAGGATCTCGCCGAGTACAGTCCGGATGCTTACGTGAGCGTGCTTAGCAGCCTGCTGAATTCCGAAAAGCCATTCCTTGTGATAGCCGGACACACAACCCAGGGTTACGACTTCGCTCCGCGTCTTGCAGTGGCATTGCGCAAGCCGCTGATCGCGGGTTGTGTGGACTTCGAAAAAATTGGTGACCGGTTGATCCTCACGCGTCAGATCTTCAACGCGAAAATGAACATGAAAACCGCGGCTCGCGGCGACGGTCCATACCTGGCAACGGCGTCGCCCGGTGCATTTCCAGGAGATGACGTTGAGAGTGGCGGCAGCGCACAGATTGTTGCTCACCCCGTTCAGCTTCAAGGTCCGCCCAGGAGGAAGGTTATCGAACGAGCGGAGGCACAGAAAGGACAGGCTGATCTGACGACCGCTCCGATCATCATTTCGGGCGGGCGTGGCCTGAAGCAGAAGGAGAACTTCCAAATCATTTTCGAACTCGCGAAAGCGGTTGGGGGAGCGGTCGGTGCATCGCGGCCGGTTGTCGATGCGGAATGGCTGCCACGGGAATACCAGATTGGCAGTTCAGGTCAGACCGTCTCGCCGAAGTTGTACTTTGCCATTGGGATTTCGGG
>Ga0137427_10001384_pt1 | contig 11041 bp, 9 predicted proteins | sample EasRivERMZT700_2_FD_102309 | JGI IMG/M metagenome (GOLD analysis project Ga0137427, IMG submission 102309) | Soil microbial communities from meander-bound floodplain in the East River, Colorado, USA - East River MetaG ERMZT700_2 | ecosystem: Environmental > Terrestrial > Soil > Floodplain ...
CGCCGTCTGGTGCCACACCGGTCGGATCGACAGATCACTCTTCTGGATTCGGAAGGCTGCCTCGGCCTCGGATAGTTGGCTGTAGGTGCGCCAAAGGTCCTCGGCCTTCCAGTCCGTCACGTTGGTTCTGAGGATGTAGCACCCCTCGCTGTGGCGTGCCCATTCGTCCCAGTCCTCCCGTGGCGACCAGCTCAGTCGGAGTCCCGAGGCCGCGGAGGGTTCGTCCACGAGCCGGATGTCATAGCGACCGACCGCACGGCTGTACCGCTCGCGCAGGCGACCGATCTGCTCCGCAAGGCCGCCGCGGCCACGACCCAGCCCACGCTGAAGAAGTTCCTCGAGCTGCGCGCCGCCGCATTTCAGTCCAATGACTACTTCGACAGCGACATGGCCTGGATGGAGCTCGACGCCTCGATCGAGCCCACCATCGGGCCGTACGAGACGTACGAAGACGAGTGGTTCGGCTACAGGGCGGCCTTCGAAGCTTTCATCACGTTGCGTGACGACGTCGAGACGAACAAGCTGGCGGCGTTCGGCAAGGAGCTACAGGGCCTCGAGAACGCGCTGCCGATCGATCCGAAGTACCGCAATCCGAAGCTCGGCGCGCTCGCCCCGCTCCGTGTCGTGAACGTCGTCATCGCCTCCGGCGACGGCAATCGTGGCGTCCAGACCGCGGCGTTCAATCTCCCGAACGACGACCGCGTGATCAAGCAGAAGGGCGCGAAGCGCGTGATGCTGAAGAACGTGCAGGACGCGAAGTTCGCGAAGGTGCTCGTGCCCATCGCCGGCGTCGCGCTCCCGGCGGCCGACCGCAGCAAGGTGTCCTTCGACGCGTTCTTCACGCACATCCTGATGCACGAGGTGATGCACGGCCTCGGCCCGCATCAGGTCGCCGCGAGCGGCACGCCCGTGCGCAAGGCGCTGAGCGACACCTACTCGGCCATCGAAGAAGCCAAGGCCGACATCTCAGGACTGTGGGCGCTGCAGCAGCTCGCCGACAAAGGCGTCGTATCTGCCGAGGTCGCCAAGTCGATGTACACGACGTTCCTCGCGTCCAGCTTCCGCACCTTCCGGTTCGGCATCAACGAGGCGCACGGCAAAGGCATGGCGCTGCAAGTGAACACCCTCCTCGACCGCGGGGCCTTCGTCGTGAACGCCGACGGCACGTTCTCGGTCGTGGACGCGAAGATCAGGGACGCCGTCGCCGGACTGACGCGAGACCTGATGACCATTCAGGCCGAGGGCAACTACGACGCGGCGAAAGCGCTGCTCGCGAAGATGGCGGTCGTGCGCCCCGAAGTCCAGCGCGTCCTCGACCGGCTCACCGACGTGCCCGTGGACATCGAGTCGAGGTTCACGATTCTGCGCTGAAGAGTTGTTAAGCCAAAAGCCAAAAGCCAGAAACTACAAGCCAGAAGCCAGAAACGGCCTGAAGCCTCGACTTTTTGGCTTTTGGCTTTTGGCTTAACTCTCCGTGGCATCAATCTGCCCGACGTCGGTCCGCTCGAGGAATTTGCCGACGGCCTCGCTGCCGATCCAGGTCTCGGCCAGCAGCACGATCGCGGCGACGATGCTGGGCAGCAGGATGTGAATCGTCTGTGTGGACCAGTAGAGCGCGAATCCCACGGCGACGCCGGCGATCGCCGCGGGGAGCACCGCGACGACGAGGACGACCAGCATCCCGAGCATCATGATCATGCGCTGCCCCATCACGTCGATGCCGCGCGCTTGATGCGCGCCGATGAGAACCCATGAGGGCCAGAGCACGGCGATCAAGTTCTGAATGAGCAACTGCACGAGGATCACGCCCGGCGCCAGCAGGACGGCCGCGGCGACGTACGAGAGCGGCAGCTTGAGCCGGGGGGCGGTGAACATGGCCGCGAGGGCCGAGCACCAGCAGATCGAAATGAGGATCGCCGCGGGCGCCAGCATCTCGCCGCGCACCAGCGCGGCGCCGCGCACCGGCCAGGTGCGGAGCACCGCGAGGTTCACGAGGTCGTGGCGCAGGTCGTTGCGGGCCAGCTGCGCGCCCATCAGCACCGTGATCGTGAACATCACCCCGGAGACCACGGCGACGAGCTGGGTGAAACCGCCGCGCGACGGATTTTGCATGACCATGACGCCGAAGATGGCGACGCCCGGGAGGAGCCGCAGGAGGGTTTTCAGTGACACGTACCGGCCGACGAGAATGAGGTTCTTCCAGAGAATCGCCGTCTCCGGCCGGCCCTCGAGGGCCAGGGTGAATGGGGTCGCCTTTGACGCCGGGCGCGGCGCCGGCGGGCCCTTCTTGATGCGTGCGACCTTTTCCGCGAGCTCCGCCGACGCTTCCTCGAACGCCGCATCCGATCGGACGACCCAGATGTAGTTGAGCAGGACGATCCCGAGCGCCGCGGGCAGCGCTCGCACGAAGGTAGCCGGCGCGTCCGCCAACGGCAGTCGCACGAGGGCGCGAAACGGCCACAGCACGACGCCGGCAGCGCCGGTCGAGGCCAGCCGGCCGATCTCGTCGAAGAGCTCGCCGCCGGTGCTGGCCGCGGTGAGATCCGGCCAGTACACGACCGCGGTACCCACGAGCACGACGAAGGCGCCGCCTACGACGACGATCGGCAGCCACTGTCGCGCGAGTCCGGCCATCCCGTGGGTGCCGAGGCTCTCGCGGCTGAGCGAGACGCCGGTGAGATGCAGGTTGATGGCCGTCATGATGAGCGAGATGCCGACGAAGAAGATCAACCCGTTGGCGGCGCTCGTCGGGCGGAGGAAGAGCGTCATGAATGCGCTGCCGATGACGACGCCGAGCTGCGATCGCAGCACCCGGTAACGGATGAGCTGGCGCCGCGTGAACGGCGCGGGAAACAGGAACTGCACATCGGCGCGCGAGAACGTGAGCGCCGGCCGGCTGCGGCTCGGCCAAATCCACGCGAGCGCCGCCACGATGAAGAGCGCGGCCGCGCCGGCGAGCTCGAGGCTCACCCGCCCGCGGCCGAACATCGCAAAGGCGCCGCCGCCCGCCCCCTCGGCCCCCATGCTCGGCGGCCGTTGCCGCCAGAACAGAAAATAGAAATACGACACGCCCACGATCAACCCGATGAGATAGCGCGGCTCGCGCAGGCGCTTCAGACGGACCCGCAGCCGGTTCCGCATCGAGCAGAGGGTGAGATACGCCAGCGGGCCCATCAGGACTCGCGCGCCGTGACTTTCAAGAAGATCTCTTCGAGGCTCGAGCCCGCGCCGGCCATCTCCGCCTGGGCCGACAGCTCGGCGACCGTGCCATCGGCGACCTTCGTGCCGTGGTTGATGATCACCACGCGCGTGCAGATCTCTTCGACGAGATGCAGCAGGTGCGACGACACGAGGACGGCACCGCCGGCCTGGCCGCGCGCGACGATGGTGCCCTTCATGTGGCGGATGCCGAGCGGATCGAGACCCGTGAGCGGCTCGTCGAAGAGCAACGCGCGAGGGTCGTGCAGCAGCCCGCACGCAATCGCGACTTTCTGCTTCATGCCGCGCGAGAGCTCGGCCGGCAGCGAGTGCTCCTTGCCGGTGAGCTGCAATTCGTCGACGAGCGCCTTCGCGCGCGCGTCGAAGTCGCGAACCTGATAGATCCGCGCGGTGAGCCGCAGGTGCTCCATCACGGTCAGATAGTCGAAGAGCTGCGGCTCGTCGGCCATGAACGCGAGATGCCGCTTCGCCGGCACCGGGTCCTTCACGATGTCATGGCCGCCGATCGCGATGCTGCCCGTGGTCGGGCCCTGGATGCCGACGATGCAGCGGAGGGTCGACGTCTTGCCGGCGCCGTTCGGCCCGATGAGCCCGACGATCTCGCCAGGGTTGACGGTGAAGGAGAAGTTGTCGACGGCTTTGAGGGTCCCGTAAACCTTGGAAAGACTCTGAACGCTAATCATGGTTCCGGGTTCGGGTTCCAGGTTCCTAGTTCCGAGTTCGGTTCCGGGTTCCAGGTTCGGTTCCAGGTTCGGTTCCGGGTTCGGTTCCGGGTTCGGTTCCGGGTTCGGGCTTGAACTCGGAACCAGAATCGGAACCTGGAACCAAATCGAGAACCTGGAACCCGGAACTCGGAACCTGGAACTATTTGTCTATTTCTTGATCGACATCCCCGTCAATTGCGCGATCGCCCCAAACGTCGTCTGCGCGGCGTTCAGGCCGAGACGGAAATCCTTGTCCGTGAATGTCGTCCATACATCGAGCGGGGTGTGCCACGTCGGGTTCCAGCCTGCGCCGGTCTGCGCGCCGCGCTCGTTCTCGCGGAGGCTGAGCGACGGGATGATGTCCTGGAACGCCCCGGAGTCCGTGTTGGTCATATGCGGGCCGACGTTGACCGGATAGTCCGTCGCATACTTTTCGCCCGCCAACTTGAAGTGGAAGGCCAGCTTCATCGCCTGGTCGGCAAACTGCGAGTTGATGTTGAACTCGACGTTCACGTCCGCTTCGGGGCGCTGTTCTTTCGGTGCCATGAACATGCCGCGGCCGTTGGCGTCCATCTGCGGCTTGCCGTCGGGACCCAGAACGGGCTGGGGCATGCCGTGATCCCACATCATCATGTCGTGCTGGATCATGGCGAGCCATTTCGGCTCGGGGTACTTGCCGGACCCCGCTGGGTTCTCGATGCCCTGCAGCGCCTGCCGCTGCGCCACGTAGGCTCGCGCGCCGTTGAGGCCGCCCTCTTCGCCGTTCCAGAGCGCGAAGCGGATCGATCGCTCGGTCTGAATGTCCGCCGAGGCGAAGATCCGCGCCAGTTCCATCACGAGCGCCGTGCCTGAACCGTCGTCGTTCACGGCCTCGTTGTAGCCGTGCCCGTCCATGTGCGCGCCGATGATGTACACCTCGTTCGGGTATTTCGTGCCGATCTTGGTCACGTAGACCTCGTCGACCGGACCCGGGATGATGGGCCCGGAGTTCAGCGCGCGGATGCGCTCGTCGGGTTGGGCCATCGGATCGCAGTTCACGCCCGTGCGCGCGCGATTGCCGACGACGCGCGGACCAGGACGGGCCGCAGCGCCGCCGCCCCCGCCTCCGCCGCCACGAGCACCACCGCCGCCACCACCACCACGCGCGACGACAACCGATGCCGGCACGCTCGGCCCGCATTCACGCGTCGGGACTGGCGGGTCGTATTTGATGCGCTCGTCGTTCGTGTAGCCGTAGCTCCGAAGCTGGGCGGCAATCCAGTTGACGGCGTCGCGATTGCGCTGCGTCCCCTGACGCCGATCGCCAAACTGTGTGAGGCCCTTGAGCGTGGTCTTGTAGCTCTCGAGCGTCAGCCGTTGGAGGGCGATCGCGATGGGGTCTTCCGGCGCCGGCGTCTGAGCCGCCGGTGCAGCCGGTCCAACTCCAGTTCCAGTTCCAGTTCCAGTTCCAGCGCCAGCGCCGCCTTGGCGTCCGGCACCTTGCTGCCCTTGCCCTGCGCCCTGCTGGTTGCCGACCTGCGCGAGCAACACCACACTCATCGTCACTACCGACATCACCGCTACGCCGATCCATCGTCTTGCGTACATGTCCACCCTCCCGAGCAACGGCAGTTTATCGCAACCGTACGTAGCGCGGACCGCACTTTGGTCCGCGGCGAATGGCGGACCACACCACCTTCGCCAAGGCTACGGTGGTCCGCCGAAGCTTTACGCGAAGGCGGAGCCCGGTCCGCCCTACGTACCGCCCTGCGACGAAGCAGCCGAGAATCCGCCATTCGCTCGGAGGTACGGCACGAGGCCGCCCGCGGCGAGGATGGATTGCATGATCCCGGGCAGCGCCGGGCCCGTGACCGTCGGGCCGGCCGTGAGGTTCTTCACCACGACGGCCGTTTCGCTGAGGGTTACCGACAGCGACTGCCCTTCCCGCATCGCCTTCGTGTCGCATTGCACGGGCAGCAGGCCGTTGTTGATCGCGTTGCGGAAGAACGTGCGCGAGAAGCTCTCGGCTAGTACCGCGCGGATGCCGGCGGCGAGGATGACCGACGCCGCAATCTCCATCGCCGATCCGCAGCCGAAGTTGCGTCCCGCGACGATGAGGTCGCCGGGCTGGACGGAGGCGGCGAATTTCGGATCGACGACCTCGAAGAGGTACTGCTTCAGCACGGACACGTCGAGCGTGTCGCGCTTGCGCGTCGAGGTGATCACGTAGTCGGTGTTGACGTGGTCACCGAATTTGCGGACTCGACCTTCAAGAGCCAGCGTCATAGACACCTCGCCTCAAGTCTAAGTTTGAAGTTCGAAGTTCGAAGTTCGAAGTTCAAAGAACTTCCCCCTTTGAACTTCCTCGTCACCTCGGATCCGTAATCCTGCCCGTCGCCGCCGCGGCCGCGCACGCCGCGGGCGACGCCAGATAGATCGACGCCGTCGCGTTGCCCATGCGTGCCTTGAAGTTGCGATTCGCGGTCGACATCACGTTCATGCCATCGGACGGAATCACGCCGCTCGTGCCGCAGCAGGCGCCGCAGCCGGGGGTGGTCACGACGGCGCCCATCGCAGCGAGCTTGGCCAGCGGTCCGTCGGCCTCGAGCTTGGCGCGAACCTCGGCGCAGGCGGGCGTGACGACGAGCTGCACGCCCTTGGCGATGCGGCTGCCCCAGCGGTTGAGCACGTTGATGACTTCGTGCACATCCGAGACTCGCCCGCCCGTGCAGGTCCCGATGAACACCATCTGGATCGGCACTCCCAGAGCTTCCTCGATCGTGAAGACGTGGTCGGGCGCGTGCGGCATCGCGATGCGCGGCGAGAGCTCGCCGAGCGTCATCGTGACTTCGCGGGCGTAAACGGCATCGGCGTCGGCCTCGACCGGCGCCCCGGGCTTCTCGGCCCGGCCGCGGAGATACGCGTCGGTCACCTCGTCGGCGGGAAAGATCGCCGCCTTGGCGCCCATCTCGACCGCGAGGCTGGTAAGCACCAGCCGCTCTTCGAGCGTGAACTGCGGGAGTGCGGGCCCCTCGAACTCGAGGGTCTGATAGCTGGCCCCTTCGGCCCCGATCTCGCCGACCAGCGCGAGCGCCACGTCCTTGGCGGTGAGGCCGCGTGGCCGCCAGCCTACGAGCGTCACGCGGATGCTCTCGGGCACCCGCAGCCAGATTTGCCCGGTGATCATCGCGGCGGCGAGGTCCGAGGATCCGACGCCCGTGGCAAAGAGGTTCAGGGCGCCGCACGTGACGGTGTGGCTGTCCGCGCCGATGACGAGATCCCCTGGCCGCACTCGCCCTCGCTCGACGGCAATCTGATGACTGATGCCCTCGCCGACGTCGTCGACCGCGATGCCATATTTCTGCGCGAACACGCGCACGCGGTCGTGCAACGCGCGCGTCGCGTCGTTCGCCGGCGGCGCGTAGTGGTCCAGCGCGAAGAAGATCTTCGACGGATCGAAGACTCGCGACCCGCCCATCTGTTCGAAATAATCGATCGCCATTGGCGCGGATGCATCCGTGCCGATGACGAGGTCGACGTTGCAGACGACGATCGCGCCGGCGCGGGCGGGGGCGCCGGATTTCGTGGAGAGGATTTTTTCGGAGATGGTGCGCGGCATCGTTGCGGCGGGGGCTTTCGGGCTACGGGGGCGGGCTGAAGCCCGCCCCTACGTCTGTCCCTGTCCCTACGGCTGATTCTGCTCCATTTTTCCGATCACGGCGGCGCCGACGAGATTGCCGATCGTGTTCACGGTCGTCCGGCACATGTCGAGCGGGCGGTCGACGCCGGCCACGAGCGCGATGCCGGCCGCGGCGTTGTCCTCGAGCCCAATCGCGCGAAGGACGATCATCGTCGTGACCAACGAGCTGCCCGGAACGCCGGCGCCGGCGAACGCAGCCGCCGCCGCGGCGACGCCGATCGTCACGAGCTCGGTCAACCCCAGCGTCATGCCCGCCAGTTGGGCGATGAAGACCGCCGTGACGGCCTTGTAGGCAGCGGCGCCGTTCTTGTTGATTGTGGCACCCGTCGGCAGGGCGAAGCCGACCACGTCACGCGGAACGCCAAGGCGCTCGGCCGCGGCCATGCTCACGGGCAACGTCGCGGTGGATGACGCGGTCGAAAACGCGAGCAACAGCGCGTCCGACGTGGTGCGGAAGAACGACCGGACGCCGATTTTCGCCACGCTACGAAGTAGCGGAAGTAGAACCAGCGCGGCGTGAAGCGCGAGGACCACGACGACCACCGTCATGAACCACACGAGGCTGCGCAGGACCGACGCGCCAGATTTGACGACGAGCACGGAAATCAGCACGAACACGGCCGCCGGCGCCAGACGCATGATCCAGCCGATCACCACGCCGGCGAGGTCGTTGACGCCTTCGAAGAATGCGACGACGGGCCGGCGGCGCTCGGCACTGACGACGGTGGCCGCTGCGCCGAAGATGGCCACGGCGAGGATCAGCGGCAAAAGATCGGATTGCGCCGCCGCCGCGAACGGGTTCTGCGGCGCGAAGTCGATCAGAGGTTGGAACCACGGCGGATCTGGCCGGCCAGCGACGTTCTCGGCATTCTTGACATTCTCGATCGACAGGCTCGCTGTGGCCGAAGGCAGCAGCGTCGCGGCATCCAGCCCCCGGCCGACCTGCAGCAACGCCGCGATCGTCACGCCCAGCGCGGACGCCATCGCCGTCGTCAACAGGAACCACGCCAACGTCCGGCCACCAATCCGGCCGAGGCGCCGGATATCTCCCAACGACGCGACGCCGACGAACAGACTCGCAATCACCAGCGGCACGACGACCATCGTGATGAGGCGAATGAAGATGATCCCAACCGGCTCGGTCCAGAGAACGGCATTTCGCAACCACGTCACGCCCGGCACGGACGCGGCGAGACCGACCAGTACGCCCAGGGTCAGGCCCGCCAGGATCTTCGTGCTGAGCGTCACAGCACCTCGGCGAGCGCCGTGAGCGTGCGATCGACATCGGCGAGTCGAATGTCGCCCATGTGGCCGATTCGAAATGCCGTCGCTTCGAACGGACCGAGGCCGGACGCGACCTCGATCCCTCTCTTGCGCAAGCCGTCACGAATGATGGCCGGATGCTTGCCCTGCGGCGCCGCCACCGCGGTCAGGGTTGTCGAGAGACGCCCGAGCGTTGGACATTGCAACGACAGGCCGAGGCGCGAGACGCCCTCGCGCACCCGCGTGCCCATCTCGGCGTGGCGCTGAAACACGCGCTCCAGACCCTCTTCGTGAATGGCCCGCAACGCTTCGACCACCTGGAGCAGTGGATGCACCGGCGGCGTGCCATGCGTCATCGGACGTGGCCCGGAGATGCTCTTGCGAATCTCGGGAAAGTCCCAATACCCGCGCGGCAGCTTCGCGCGTGCTGAGGCCGCCCACGCGCGCTCGCTGAACGCGACAAAGGCGACGCCGGGGCTGGACATCAGGCACTTCTGTGAGGCCGTCATCGCGACGTCCACGCCCCACTCGTCCATCGCGAACGGCATTCCACCCAACGCGGAAATGCCATCGACGATCGCGAGCTTCTTGTGGGACGCGGCGATGTCCACGAGACGACGAACGTCGTTCGCCACGCCGGTCGACGTGGCGCAGTAGACGAACGCCACGGCCCTGATCCCAGGCCTCGACTTCAGCAGCGCATCGAGCTCATCCGCGTCGATGTCGCGGGACCAGTCTTTCGCCATCTGATGCGCGATGACGTCGTGCGACTGCGCGATGGTCGCCCACAAGGCCCCGAAGCGGCCGTTCGCGCACACGGCGATTTCATCGCCCGGCCGAAAGAGGTTGCAGAGCGACGCCTCCATCGCGCCGCGGCCCGTCGTGTGCACCGGCAGCACCGGCTGCTTGGTTCCGAAGATCGGCGCGATCATCTCGAGCAGCGCCGCGAGCTCTTTCGAAAACTCGACCGAGCGATGGTGCAGCATGGGGCGCGCGCCGGCCTGCAGCACTCGCTCGGGCACGCGCGTCGGTCCGGGCGTCATCAGCAGCGGCGCCTCTAATCCCAGGGCGCCCGTTTCGATCATTCGATGACTCCCCGGCTGCGCAGCAGCTCGTCGACATCGCCGCGCACGACATGACCCGACTGAATGTCCGCGATGCGTTTGCGCTCGCGCTCGAGGAGACCGTCAACGGTCTCGAGCACGACTCGCGCGTCCTGACGCGCGACGACGACCACACCATCCGCGTCACCGACGACGATGTCGCCGGGCGCTACGACGGCGCCACCGCAACTGATTGGGACGTTGATCTCACCCGGGCCGTCCTTGTCGCAGGCACCCGGACTCACGCTTCGACTGAATGCCGGCAGGCCCAATCGCGCGATGCCCTCGACGTCACGAATCGCCCCGTCCACGACGATGCCCCCAACCTTCAGCGCCACTGCCGCGTGGGCCATCAGCTCGCCAAACACCGCGTTGGCCGTGTTCCCGCCCGTGCGAATGACGACGACGTCCCCGGGCCTGGCGACTTGCAGGGCCTTGTGCACCATCAGGTTGTCAGCGGGGCGGCATTGCACGGTGACGGCGCGGCCGCACAGCGGCAGGCCCGTACGTTGACGGATGTCGGCGTCCATGAAGCCGAACCGCCCCATCGCATCGGCCAGTATTGAGCTGGGAAGAACACGAAATCGGTCGATGGTGGCCGCGTCGATCGGCGGCGGCGCATCGAGCACTCGAAAACCCAGGCGGCCCTTCTCAGCCATCGTGGCGCGCATGATATCGCTCGACGTGCCCGACGGCCACGTCCGGCCGATCGCTGATGAGGCCCGTGACGCCCCATTCGACGAGCATGTCCATGTCCGACGCCTCGTCGACGATCCACGCCTGCACGGCCAGCCCCGCGCGTCGCGCGGCTTCGACGAACGGACGATGGAGCGTCTGCTGTCCCTCCAGCCGCAGCGGTACCTGAAAGAGGCGGTACCCGGACGGCACGGGGCTGTGACCTGCCCGCACGCGTCCCATCGCGATCTCGACTTCATCGCGCGAGGCGCTGGTCACGATCGTGGGCTCGCGGCGCCGCACCACGTCGATGACGGCCTGGCAGAAGCCGCCGACGATCACGCGTCGAGCCGCATCGCACTCGAGAATGACGTCGAGTGTCGCCTCCGCCGTCTCCG
>Ga0137427_10001386_pt1 | contig 11038 bp, 7 predicted proteins | sample EasRivERMZT700_2_FD_102309 | JGI IMG/M metagenome (GOLD analysis project Ga0137427, IMG submission 102309) | Soil microbial communities from meander-bound floodplain in the East River, Colorado, USA - East River MetaG ERMZT700_2 | ecosystem: Environmental > Terrestrial > Soil > Floodplain ...
CCAACTCGCGGCCCCGAGCAGCAGCCCCGCGGCCACGACGAGTCCAGTGTGTTGGCGTTGCACACCGTACAAGAACACCGCACACGCCGCCGTTGTGAATCCCAGCAGCGGTCCGTCGAGCCACAACCGGCCCGTGACGTGCGCCATGATCGGCGTGAAGGCAGCGATCACCGACAGCACCACGCCGGCCGCGCTCCCGAACGGGCGCAACGTGACGTAGCCCAGCAGCATCACGCTCCAGAAGAAGATCGCGAAGCTCACGACCTCGGCCAGCGCGAACCCGGATTCGCCCACGAGGGAACGCATCGCCCAGAAGAACGCCACACCACCCGGCGGATGGAAAAAGAGCGGCTGACGGTAGTGCGGGCCGACGATGAACGGCTCGTTGAGGATGGGATGGCCCTGGAGCGTGTACCCCCGCCCAGCTTCCAGTTGCTCGACGAGGGCGATGTAGATCCTCTCGTCAGCTTCGAGTCGCGTCAGTGAGTCGTCGGGCCGCCACCGCGTGATCTCCGCGAATCGATTCGGGCCGATCTTTCTGGGCACATCCAGGCCAACGACGCGGCTGGACAGACCGATGACGAAAAAGACGGCGATGGCCGCCCACACGGCGCCGCTCCAACGCCGATGGCGCTCACGCGACGGGTGGACGATGGGTTGACGCTGCTGACGGGTCCCTGATCTCACGGGGTCATGGCTTCGACCGACGACACGCGTGAACGCTGGCAGCGTCCCACCGGCAGTCAGACGACCAGCGGTGTCGCGTGGTTGGCCGAAGTTCGAGATACAAGAACCCCGCGCGCGGGGAGTCGTGTCGGCGATCTGTAGGGCAAACCTTTAGGTTTGCCTCGCCTGGCAGACCTGAAGGTCTGCCCTACGTACTGTTTGGTCACCCTTGCGGTTTGTAATACAGCACGAGTCCCGCGCCGACCGCGACGAGCAGCATACCCACCCACAGCAACGGATTGGGTGTGACCTTCGGCGGATGCATCGCCATCGTCACGATCACGTTGACGACCGGCGCGCCGCCGAAGACGAGCGGCATGACGAACGCCGGTACGCCGCCCGCGCGAAACGCATAGATGATGAACACGGCGCCGAGCGCGCCGAGACCACCGGCGAGCGTCGCGCCGACAAATCCATTCGTGTTCCATCCCCGCGTGAGTTCCCCCTGCGATGCCAGCGCCACGACCGGCACGACGACGCCGACGAGCATGTACGCAATTCCTACGCAGAGTAGTGCTCGAAAGGGACTGCCGAGGCTCACTTGTCCTCGATGCAGGGAGGGACCATACATCCCCCACGACAGTGCTGCTCCAAAAGCGAACATGATCCAGCTCATGCGCACAAAGATACTTGTTAATGGGCGAATGGGTGAATGGTTCCATGCGTGATCGCGAATGGCGACTCGGACATAATGGCCTGATGCAGACCATGACGCCTTCGTCAGAGAACACCTTCACATCGTCCCCCAGGCGAATCGCCACGTTGCTGCTGGGTCTCGGTTTCACCGCGGCCTTGAGTGTCCCGGCATTTGCGCAAACCGGTCAGACGCAGGATCCGAAGCCGTCCGGCCAGACGCCGCGGATCACCGCACCGCCGGTCACCGTGACGGCGCAAAAGGAGCCGGCGGACCCGCAGAGGCTCCCGATCAGCGTCACGACGGTGACCAAACAGATGCTCGACAACGCGGCGATCGAGATCCCGAGCGACGCGGCGCGCTACGCGCCCAACACCTTCTTTTCGGAGTTCACGGTGCGCAAGCTGAGCAACCCGCGCATGCGCGGCGTCGGCTCGAGCCCAACCAATCCGGGTGTCACGACCTACTTCGACGGCGTGCCGCAGCTCAACGCCAACTCGTCGAGCATCACGTTCCTCGACGTCCGGCAGGTCGAGTTCGTGCGCGGTCCGCAGAGCGCGCTGTTTGGACGTAATGCGCTGGGCGGCCTCGTCAACGTCGAGACGAGCAAGCCGTCCCTGACGGCGTGGACGGGCGGATTCGCGGTGCCGCTCGGCAATCATGCCGCGTGGGACTTGAACGGCAACATCTCAGGTCCGGTGACGAGCACGCTCGGTGTGGGCTTCGCCATGGGGTACGGCGAGCGCGACGGGTTCACCCGCAACAGCGTCACGAACAACTTCGTGGACAATCGCTCGGCCACGTCCTTCAAGGGCCAGGCGCTGTGGAAGCCGTCGGCGGCGTGGGAAGCGCGCGTCATCATGGGTGGCGAGCGAGCCCGCGACGGCGACTACGCGCTCACCGACCTCGCCGCCGCGCGCAGCAACGCGTTCGTGACCGCGCGGAATTTCGAGGGCCAGAACGATCGCAACCTGTTCTCGACGACGGTTCTCGCGCGGCACGAGGGTCCGAACCTCGTCTTCTCCACCACGACCGGCATTCTGCGGTGGACGACGCTGGACACGACGGATCTCGACTACTCGCCGCTGCCGGCGGCGCAGCGCTCGAACGACGAGAAAGATCTGCAGTTCACACAGGAACTGCGAGTCGCGAGCGCAGCCGGCGCGCCGATCAAGTTTGGGAGCAACGCCGCGCTCCGGTGGCAATCGGGCGTCTTCTTCTTCACGCAGAATTACGACCAGAACGCGGTCAACAGTTTCGCGCCGTTCGTGCTGTCACCGTTCGTCGGCATCCCGGTCGATCAGACGTCGCCACTGGCCGCACTCAACGACAAGGGCTTCGGCGTCTACGGGCAAGGCACGGTGACGATCAACGACCGGTTCGACGTCACGGCCGGCGCGCGGATTGACTACGAGACGAAGAGCGCGGACATGACCACGTCGTTCTCGCCGGCGATCGCGCCGCCCTCGAGCGTCATCGCCGAACAGAGCTACACGGACGTCTCGCCGCAGTTTGCGATGGCCTACCGGCACCAGCCCAATCTCACGTTCTTCGCCTCGGTCGGGCGCGGGTTCAAGGCAGGCGGCTTCAATCCGGCGTCGCCGTCGGGGAGCGGGACCTACGGCGAAGAGCGGACGTGGAACGTCGAGGGCGGCGTCAAGACATCGTTCGCCGACAACAAGGGCACCGCATCCGCCGCAGTCTTCGTCATCGATTGGGACAACCTGCAGCTGAACCAGCTCAACTTGGCGGTGCCGGGCCAGTTCTACATCGCGAATGCCGGCACGGCCCGCAGCCAGGGTATCGAGCTGGAAGTCAGCGTGCGCCCGCGGGCCGACGTCGAGCTCTTCGGCGCCCTCGGCACGACTCGCGCGACCTTCGGCACGGGCAGCTTCCTCGGCGCGAACATCGCCGGCAACACGCTGCCGAACACACCGCAGGTCACCGGATCGTTCGGCACGCAGCTGTCGCGTCCGGTCGCGCAGTTGACGGTGTACGGCCGCGCCGAAATCGCGTTCTTCGGCGAGATGCAGTACGACGAGACCAACACGCAGTCGCAGGGCGCGTACTCCCTGGCGGACTTCCGTGGCGGCGTGCGCCACAAGCACACGTTCGTCGAGGCGTGGATCCGGAACGCGTTCGACACGCGGTACATCCCGCTGGCGTTCCCGTACCAGTCCGCGTCGGGCTTCATTGGTGAGAACGGTCGGCCCAGGACGTTTGGGGTTAGAGCGGGCGTTTCGTTTTAAGTTAAGCCAAAAGCCAGAAGCCAAAAAGCTAGAAGCCAGGAGTCAGGAGCCCGTTTCTGGCTTCTGGCTTTTGGCTTTTTTTGCTTCTGGCTTTTGGTTTACTTCCCCACTGTCCACAAAGCGACCGTCGCGTTGTCCTTCACGAACATCCGTTGTCCTGAAATCGTCGGCGCCGCCCAGGTCGGGCTGTCGGCCACCGTGTAGGTTCGCAGCGGCTCAAACGCTGAGGTGCTGACCCGCGCGACGACCAGCTCGGCGCTGTCCTTGAGGAGAAACAGGACGTTGGCCGTGGCGAGCACGGCCGTATTCGTGCCCTGCCGGGGCTCGCTCGTCCACAACGTCTTGCCTGTCTTCGCGTCGACCGCGAAGAACTGACCGCTGTTCCGGTTCGTCATGCCGAAGATCGTGTCGCGCACGAGCACGGCGTTGCTCATGTAGAGCGTGACCTCCGGGTTCGTCCACACGTCGGTCGTCGTCCACTGGCCGCTGGTCCGGGCCACCGTGAAGGCCGTCAACGGATTCTGGAGCGCCGAACTGATCACCATCTGGTTGTAGACGATGGGCGTGATCGAGTTCTGCTGGGATGGCGAGACGAGCGCGCGCTGCCAGAGCAACTCGCCCGTCGCGGCCGAAACGCCGACGATGTTCCGCTGCGTTTGCACGACCACTTGTCGCGTGCCTCCGAACTCGGCCAGCACGGGCGATCCGTACCCCGGGCCGTCGCCCGTCCACGACCACTTCACGGCACCGGTCGCGGCGTCGAACGCCGTCAACGCGCCGTTGTCGTTGTTCCCGCCGACGTGCAGGATCACGAGGCCTCGATCGACCAGCGCGGATTGCGCCGTGCCGAACGTCGGCGACGCGAGGTCGCTCTTCTGCCAGAGAATCTTGCCGCTCGTCGCGTCCCATGCGGTGACGACGCCGCCGTACCCGAGAGAGAAGAGCTTGCCGTCCGCGAAGGTCGGCGTAGACTTCGGTCCCTCGCCGTGGCGTACGGCCGCGCGGTGCATGGTCACAGGCGCCGGATAGCCCGTCTGCCACACGACCTTGCCGGTGTCCGCCTCGAGGGCCTGCATCACCTCGTTCGCCTCCTGGCGCGCGAAGATGAAGACGCGATTGCCCACGAGGACCGGCGTGGCATATCCAACCCCCACGCTGACCTTCCATTTCTGCGTGAGCTTGTCCGGCCAGGCGGCTGGGTCGGAGAACGACGTGATGACGCCGTCACGATTGGGTCCGCGCCACTGCGGCCAATCGGCCGCACCCGCGCGCGACTGGGCGCCTACGAAAACGACGGGGTCAGCAACCGCCAGGGACGCCGCCATCGCGGCGGTCAACAATGTGTGTGTCAGCAGGCGCATGGTCCGGCTCCCAGTGGATTATCTCCCGGCATGAAATAATCGGTCCCCTCGTCCATGACTGCGCGCGCCGATCGTCCAGAGCCCGCTGGCGTGCGTGTCAGCTGGTACCTCACGCTCCTCGCCGCCACCGCAGGCGTGGCGGCCCTCGGGTTCTTCGCCATCGCCGGGTACGGACAGCGCCTGAACGCGCCCGGCGCGTCCTTCGCCACACTTCAGGCCACGCCAATCGGCGCCTTCTGGTCTCCTTTCGACCTGCTGGTGCGGCTCCCCATCGCGTTGGCGGTGGTCATCATCGCAACGCGGATCGTCGGCGCGATCGTGCAGCGGGTCGGCCAGCCGGCCGTTGTCGGTGAGCTGACCGCGGGCATCCTGCTGGGCCCGTCGTTGTTCGGCGCGATCGCTCCCGACGTTCAGGCCGCGCTCTTCCCCGCCGCGGTCCTGCCGCCCCTGTCGCTGCTCGCAAACGTCTGCGTCGTCCTCTTCATGTTCATCGTCGGGATGGAGCTGGACCTGTCGGCGATGTCCCGGCGCGCGCGGGCAGCGCTGTTGATCTCCCATGCCGGCGTGGCGCTGCCGTTCCTCATGGGAGCGGCGCTGGCCCTCGGTTTGTACTCCTCGTTCAGCGGGCGCGTGTCGTTCGAAGTGTTCGCGCTGTTCGTGGGCACGTCGCTGGCCGTCACAGCCTTTCCCGTGCTCGCGCGCATCCTCACCGACTACGGAATTCAGCGCACGCCGCTCGGGACGATCGCGTTGAGTGCGGCGGCGATCGGCGACATCGCAGCATGGTGCCTGCTGGCCGTCGTCGCCGGCATCGCGAGGGCGCAGGCCGGCACTGGCCTCGTCGCCGGCGCCGGCCTCGTCACGACGGCGCTGACCGTGGCGTTCGTAGTGGCCATGCTCGGTGTGGTGCGTCCGGTCGTGGCGCGTCTCGCGGAGCGTCCGATGTCCGCCGGATCCGGCGCGAGCCTGCTGGCGGGCCTGCTGCTGTCGGTCACGATTGCGCAGGGCATCGGCATCCACGCCCTCTTCGGCGCGTTTCTGTTCGGCGTCCTCATCCCGCCGCATTCGCCGGCCGCCGGCGCGATGACCGGCCGGCTGGAGCGCGCCGTCCGGCTCCTGCTGCCGGCGTTCTTCGCCGTGACGGGCTTGCGGACCGAGGTCACGCTCATCAGCGGCGCCGCCGCGTGGTGGGCGTTTGCCGGAATCCTGGCGGTCGCGTGCGCCGGCAAGTTCGGCGGCAGCTATGTGGCCGCCCGGATTGCTGGGCTCGGCGGCCGTGATGCCGTGGCCATCGGCGCGCTCATGAACACCCGAGGACTGGTCGAGCTCGTCGTCCTCAACGTCGGCCTGAGCCTCGGCGTGATCTCGCCGGCGCTCTTCGCGATGCTCGTGCTCATGGCGCTCGTCACGACTGCGGCGACGACGCCAGTGCTGTGGATGTTGGGGTGGCGGCCGATACTCCCGCATGGCGGCCCGGCGGGGCCAAAACGTATCATTGGTGTGCATGAGTGAACCGACCAGGACTGCGCTGGCCGAACCGGACGTCGGCAGCTACTTCGTCGCGAACTATCCGCCATTTTCAGTGTGGAGCCAGGAAGCTGTGGGGCGTGACGCGGAGCGGGCGATCGACACGCCCCCGGCCGCGGGTGTGCCGCTGGGACTCTACCTGCACATTCCGTTCTGCCGGAAGCGCTGCCACTTCTGCTATTTCCGCGTGTACACGAACAAGAACGCGCAGGAGGTCGAGCAGTATCTCGATCTCGTCGCGCGCGAGTGGGAGATGTATCGCACGCGCCGGGCGATCGCCGGACGGCCGATCGATTTCGTGTACTTCGGCGGAGGCACGCCGTCGTTTCTCTCGACGAAGCAGCTCGAATCGCTCGTTCGACGGCTCACGGCCTCCTCGTCGTGGAGCGGCGCCGAAGAGATCACGTTCGAGTGCGAGCCGGGCACGCTCACGGACGCGAAGCTGAAGGCCATCCGCGAGCTGGGCGTCACCCGGCTCAGCCTGGGCGTCGAGAACTTCGACAGCAAGATTCTCGAGCTCAACGGCCGGGCGCACCGCGCTGCTGAGATCGGCAAAGCGTACCAGCTCGCGCGCGATCTCGGCTTTCCCCAGATCAACATCGACCTCATCGCGGGCATGCTCGGCGAGACCGACGAGAACTGGCAGTCGTGCATCGAGAAGACGCTCGCGCTCGATCCCGACAGCGTCACCATCTATCAGATGGAGCTGCCGTTCAACACGACGATCAGCGCCGACATCCTGAAGGGCACCGGCCAGTTTCACGACCACGTCGCCACGTGGGCGACCCGCCGGCGCTGGATGCGGCAGGCGTTCGAGGCGCTCGAAGGCGCCGGCTACACTGCCGGCAGCGCGTACACGGCCGTCAAGGACCCGTCGAAGACCAAGTTCGTGTATCGGGATCGGCTGTGGCAGGGCGCGGATCTGGTCGCGCTCGGCGTCGCGTCGTTCGGCCACATCAACGGCGTGCACGTGCAGAACGTGGACGCGTGGGATCCGTACGCGGCCGCGCTCGACCGCGGCGAGCTGCCGCTCGGTCGCGCCTACTTGCCGACGGCCGAAGAGCGCATGATTCGGGAGTTCGTCCTGCAGCTGAAGCGCGGATCGATTCGACCCGCGTACTTCCAGGACAAGTACCACGTCGACGTCCTGCGCCGCTTTCCGTCGCAGTTCGCCGCGCTGCGCGCCGAAGGGTTTCTCGCCTCGGCGACGGCCGAGGCGGTGAAGCTGTCACGCGAAGGGCTCTTGCGCGTGGACTCGCTGTTGCCGAGATTCTTCCTGGCCGAGCACGTGGGCGTGCGGTACACGTAAACTGCAGTACGTAGGGCAAACCTTCAGGTTTGCCATGACGGGCAGACCTAAAGGTCTGCCCTACGTACTGCCTTGATAACCTTATGTCCCTGAAGGAAACGTACGATGCCATTGTCATCGGCGGCGGCCCCGGCGGGTCGACCGTGTCGGCGCTGCTCGCGGAGTACGGCCACCGCGTGCTGTTGCTCGAGCGCGAGTTCGTGCCGCGTTACCACATCGGCGAATCGCTGATCCCGTACACGTGGTTCACGCTCAATCGTCTCGGCGTGGTCGACTGGCTGAAGCAGTCGGCGTGCCCGAAGAAATACAGCGTGCAGTTCGTTTCGATCACGGGCAAGGTCTCGCAGCCGTTCTACTTTTTCTCGACCATCAAGCACGAGTGCTCGCAGACGTGGCAGGTCTGGCGCGGTGAGTTCGACGCGATGCTCCTCGACAACGCGCGCAAGAAGGGCGTCGAGATCCGCCAGGGCGTGACCGTGCGCGACGTCCTGATGGAAGGCAGCCGCGTCGTCGGCGTGCGCGCGGATACGAAAGACGGGGCGAAAGGCCACCCCCCTTCGCCAGAGGCTTCGGGGGGCAAGGGCCGGGAGATTCGCGCCAAGGTTGTCGTGGACGCCACGGGCCGCGACTCGCTGCTCACCCGCAAGTTCGAGTGGAAGAGCCGCGACCGGTACCTCAACAAGATCGCGGTCTGGAGCTACTACAAGGACGCGCTCAGAGATCCAGGGTTGGATGAGGGCGCGACGACCGTCGCCTACGTGCCGCACAAAGGGTGGTTCTGGTACATCCCGATGCACTCGAACATCGTGAGCGTCGGCGTCGTGGCCGAGCCCGGCTATCTCTACCGCGACACGCGCGATCCCGAGGTCATCTACCAGCGCGAGATCGACAGCTGCGTCTGGATCCGCGACCACGTCAAGATCGGCACGCGGTGCGAGCCCGTGCGCGTGACCGGCGAGTACTCGTACCACTCGAGCCAAATCGGCGGCGACGGATTCTGCCTGGTCGGCGACGCGTTCGCGTTCCTCGACCCGCTCTTCTCCACCGGCGTCTTCCTCGCCCTCAAGAGCGGCGAAATGGCCGCCGACGCGATTCACGCCGGACTCTCGACAGCCGGCCAGGTCTCGGCGCACCACTTCGACGAGTACTTCAAGAAGCAGCAGCATTCGGTCACGAGCTTCCGCCGCCTCGTCATGGCCTTCTACGACGAGACGTTCAGCTTCCGCGAGTTCCTGCAGGTCTACCCGGAGATGAACTCGCTCATCATCGACACGCTTGTGGGCAACGTGTTCACGGACCTCGAGCCGCTCTACAAGGCCCTCAAGGAATACGGCCAGCGGCAGACGCGCGCGCACATCGACGCGGCGACGGCATGACAGAACACCGCTACCGCCGTCGTGTCCAGTTTGCGGACACCGACATGGCGGGTATCGTGCACTTCAGCAAGTATCTCTGCTTTGTCGAAGAGGCCGAGCACGCGCTCTGGCGCGCCGCCGGCCTCAGCATCGTGCCGCCCGGCGGCGAGATCAGCTTCCCGCGGGTGGCCGCCTCGCTCGAATTCCACGCGCCGCTCCACTTCGAGGAGGAGTTCGAGGTGCTGATCAAGATCGCCGAGCGCACCCGCCGGTCGATCCGCTACACGACCCAGATCACGCGCGGCGAGACGAAGATCGCGACGGGGACACATACGGCGGTGTGCGTACGAAAGTCGCCGGCGCCGATGAAGGCCATTCCTATCCCGGACGAGATCGTGGAGCGACTTTCGTAGGGCAATCGGCAATCGGGTAATCGGCAATCGGGTAATCGCTTAACGGAGAATCGGAAATCGGGGAATCGGCAATCGAAGCGGCAATCTGGTAATCGGCCGCTCCCGATTGCCGATTGCCAATTACCGATTACCGATTCCTCGATCCGATTCTCGATTTCCAATTCCCCGATTCTTCGATAAGCGATTGCCAGATTACCGATTTGCGATTGCCGATATAATCCGCGCTCAATGCGCCTCACCCCCATCCAATGGCTGATTTGCGTCATCGCGGCGATCGGCTTCGCGTTCGATACCTACGAGCTCCTGATGCTGCCGCTGGTCGTCGGGCCGGCGCTGCAGAAGTTCGTGCAGGCGGCGCCCGGCACACCGGCCTATAACTACTGGGTCGGCCTGCTGTTCTGGATCCCGGCCATTGCCGGCGGGGTGTTCGGCCTGCTCGGCGGTTATCTCACGGACCGCTTCGGACGCCGCAGCGTGCTGGTCTGGAGCATCCTGCTCTACGCGTTCTCGGCGCTCGCCGCGGGGTTCAGCACGAACATCTGGCAGTTCATCTTCTTCCGCTGCACGACCTTCATCGGCGTCTGCGTCGAGTTCGTCGCGGCCACCGCCTGGCTGGCGGAGCTCTTCACCGAGCACAAGCAGCGCGAGAAGGTGCTCGGCTACACGCAGGCGTTCGCGTCGCTCGGCGGCGCGATGGTGGCGTTCGCGAACGCGATGGCCATCCAGCATGCCCAGTCGCTGCCGGCCATTCACGGTGCCCACGAGGCGTGGCGCTACACGCTGATGTCCGGCGTGATCCCGGCGCTCCCCCTCATCATCGTCCGGCCCTTCCTGCCGGAGTCGCCGGCCTGGCAGCAGAAGCGCGCGGCCGGCACCCTGCGGCGGCCGCGGCTCGGCGAGTTGTTCACGCCGCAGTTGCGCCAGGTCACGATCGTGACCACGTTGATGATGGCGGCCGGCTACGCGGTGGCCTTCGGCGCGATCCAGCAGATGCCGCGGATCGCGTCCGGCATCGCGCAGGCGGCCGGCATGGCTGGCGCGCCCCGCATCGCCGCCGACGTGCAGTGGTGGCAGGAAATCGGCGGCCTGACCGGCCGCACGGCGCTCGCCGCGCTCGTGCTGGTCATCATCAGCCGCCAGCGGCTGATCCGCATCTTCCAGATCCCCGGTCTCATCGTGGTGCCGCTCGTCTTCTGGTTCGCGCCCTCGCGCGACATCCAGGAGCTGAAGATGGGGATGTTCTTCGCCGGCTTCTTCACCGTCGCGCAGTTCAGCTTCTGGGGCAACTATCTGCCGCGCATGTACCCGACGCACTTGCGCGGCACCGGTGAGAGCTTCGCGGCCAACGTCGGCGGCCGGATGCTCGGCACCTCGGCCGCGTTCGTGACGACGACGATCGCGTCGAATCTGTCGGGGGCCCCGTACGTCCAGACGGCGACGGCCGCGGCGATGGTCGCGCTGGCG
>Ga0137427_10001387_pt1 | contig 11036 bp, 7 predicted proteins | sample EasRivERMZT700_2_FD_102309 | JGI IMG/M metagenome (GOLD analysis project Ga0137427, IMG submission 102309) | Soil microbial communities from meander-bound floodplain in the East River, Colorado, USA - East River MetaG ERMZT700_2 | ecosystem: Environmental > Terrestrial > Soil > Floodplain ...
CACCAGCACGTCCTCGGCGTCCTCGCGATTCGAGACAATCCGAAGGACGAGAGTGAACGCGAGCCGACGATAACGGGTGTAAAACGCGTCCATGGCGTCCGCATCTTTAGCCGCGATCCGTCGGATCAGGTCGCGGTCCTCAATTTCGATGCGGTTCTCGTCCGACATAGCATGAGGTGTTGGAGACCCGGTCGCTACCGCTGGAATTCGGGGTCAGGCACGTAAAGCTGGTAAAACAAGTGCCAGACCCCGAATTCCAGCGGTAGCGACCGGGTAGTCCTAGGGCAGGGGTGTGACGATGACTGACGCCAGCGTTCCATTGAACTGGATGGCCAGGGCCGATAGCACTCCATTCCCCGTAGCCGGTCGATTTTCGATGGTCACCGTGCCACTGTATTGTGTTTGTGTAACACCGGGCATGAAGTCTCGGACGAAGCCGAGTAGTTGCTGACCTGCAGTGACGTCGAACGACACGGATCCACCCGGAATCGCTGCACCCAAGCTGTCTCGCAAAGTCATGATGACCGTTCCGGCCGTGACGTTTAACACCGCGATACCCGTCGTGAGACTGCCAGGATTCACGTTAACTGGAATCCGAACCATTCTCGCGGTCACGGGCGTGACCGTCGCGGCCTGCGGGAACGCCAGATAGTAGTTATAGGTGCCAGTGACATTGACGTTCCCACTTGAATAAATTCGCATAGTCCCGCTGGTGAGGTCGCCCTTGTTATGCAGATTCACGGTCGTGGAACCACCCGGCGGAATCATGAACGAAATATTCGGATCGACAAACGCTGCCGACATGGCCGAACCGTTGGTTTGGAAGGTGTCGACAATTCCGTGGACGGAAGCCGTCGTTGATGGGTTGGTCAGAGTAATCGATGAAATCCATTCTCCACCGCCAGCGACCTGCGGAACATAATTCACCACCGGGAGTAGCTGGGCTCGGGCCAAACCGCCGCCGTTTACGGAAGTGTGGATATTGACGTATGCCTGGTCGGGATTGTTGATCAGCGTCCCGAGCATCGTCAGTTGCGCGGTATCGGTTGAAGTGATGTTCACGACCCGCGTGATGTTCACCGTTCCGGTTGTGCTGTCCACGCTGCTTGTTCCGGTCAAGCCGGTGTCGATCACAACGCCGCCGTTCACCCCCGCCGCTCCGCCATGGATATGCAGACCCGTAAACGTAGTCAGGGTTCCGGCTCCCACGTTGTTAACGTCGAATGTGACCTGACCGCTGGTGATGGCTCCGGTCGCTGGATCGCGGCCGACTTTAACGGTGATTAATCCTGTTGCCGAAGCGGTTGAAGAGACCGGCGGAACTTCATTCGCCGGACTCATGGCGGTGACGTAATGATAAACCTCGCGCGCCAATTGAGCCCGAATGATACCTCCGCCGAACACCGTCGTGTGAATGTTGACGTAGTAGGCTTCCGGATTGGCCAGGAGTCCTTTTACTGCGTTTAAGGCCGTCGCAGCCGTTGCATCAAAGTTGACATCTCGGCTGATGGAACCGACACCATCGTCATCGATTACTGTATTCGCTCCACCAATGCCGGTATTGATCACGACGCCGCCATTCACTCCGAAACCCGCGTTGTGAATGTGCAGGCCCGTGAACGTGGTCGGTATGGTCATTCCGCTGTACGCGACGTTAAAAGTGACGGTTCCCGAAACGATATTCCCCGTCGTATCCCGGGTGATCTTCACGATCGTCATGGTGTTGGCAGTGCCGGTGGTTGAGTTCGTCGGCACTTCCTCGGCCGCGGTCATCAACCCGAAAAACGCAAACGTGTCGAGCGACAATTGGCCGCGCATAATACCGGATGCAAACGTCAAGGTGTGCATGTTGACGTAGAACTGTGTCGGATCGTTGAAGATTCCGGTCAAAGCGGCGAGGCCGGCTGTATTGCCGCTGTCGATATCGGTGACCCGATAGATGTTCCCCCGGCCGCTCGTTGACGTTACGGATCGCGTGGTGCTGTTTACACCACTATCGATGACGATGCTTCCGTTTGCTCCTGCGGCTGCATTATGAATATGCAGCCCGGAGATGACCGCGCCAGCCGGCAATCGGTAGTCGACGTCGAAAGTTACCGTGCCTGACGTGATTGCGCCGGCGTTGTTTCGCACTACCTGTATCTGGATTAAAGCTGCACCTTCCGCATCAAGCGGCGCGAGCGACGGGACTTCCTGTGCTGGGGTCATTTGCGGCCGAAGGGTCATCGATGTCTTCAACATCGGACCACGCATGATGCCCCCGCCGAACGTGGTGGAGTGGATGTTGACGTAGTAGTTTTCAGGCGCGTCCAGCAGACCAGTAACAGACGTAAGGCCGGTGTCGCCCGTTACATAGTTGACTACGCGTGTGATGTGACCGCTGCCGGCGACAACATTTAACGGGTTCGCCCCGGATAAGCCTGTATTGATCACCACTCCGCCATTTGCACCGGTTACACCATTGTGGATATGAAGACCAGTGAACGTGGTTGCGACTGGCACGGTGTAGTCGATGTCGAAAACGACTGTGGCGGCGTTGATGATGCCCGCCGTACTTCGCGTGACTCGCACCGTGATCGTTGCAAAACCGTTGTTGCCTGGCGCCACAACCGGAGGTACTTCGTTGTCCGTCGACATCACTGTTTTGAAAACCGTGGTGTCCTGCGTATCCGCCCAAACTCCAGGAGTCGCCAGGACAAGAAACAAAATCAGCGCACAGAGCTTTCTCATATAGTTTCCTCGCATAGACAAAGTTCGAGCCAATGGTTCTTGTTCGTATTGGGGGGGAGGAGACAATAAGTCTATTCCACCCTAGCTGTGATGCAAGCCTAAACTGGTGCTGGAGTTCCGGCTGTCCAGCACGGGGAGATTTCGAATTTGAGGTGCAGGATTCGTCCAATTTCGAAATTCCCCCGCCTCAGTTGCAGGTATATTGATGTTCCTTGGAGGGACTCATGAAGCTTACCTGGCGATCCGGCATCGCGCTTGCGGCCATTTTGGGTGTTCCCGCATCAATGATTTCTGAAACACATCGATTCACGCCGACCGTTTTCTACAACACATATTCGTTTGCGCATCCGCCCGCCCTTCGCATCAAACCCGGCGATCGGGTTATTACCAGGACCATCGATGCGGGCGGCGTCGATGAAAAAGGCCAGCGTGTCGCCATGGGCGCTAATCCGGAAATTGGCCCTTTCTATATCGAGGGTGCTGAGCCGGGCGACATGCTGGTGGTTACATTCGAGAAAATCGAGACCAACCGCACGACGGCAAATTCCGGAACCAACCTGGCGCCTTACACTGTCGATCCGCAGGCGTTGCTGCAGCGGCAGCCGGGACCGGCCCCTCGGGCCGCATGGATGATCGACAAAGCGAAGGGCATTGCCCGTCTCGAGAATCCCGATCTCCGGCCCACCGTGATGGAACTTCCTTTAAGACCAATGCTCGGTTGTGTGGGTATTGCGCCCGCTCGAAAGGAAGCGCGTATCGCCACGGAACCCGGGCCCTGGGGTGGCAACATGGACTATAACGGGCTGGTTTCCGGAGTTAAGGTCATGCTGCCCGTTAATGAGCCGGGCGCCCTGTTGTTTATGGGCGATGGACATGCCCGCCAGGGCGACGGGGAAGTTGTCGGCACCGGCATGGAGACGTCGATGGACGTGGAATTCACCGTCGATGTGGTCAAGAAAAAGACCATCGCCTGGCCCCGCCTGGAGAACAACGATCACATCATGGTGCTCGGCAGCGCGCGTCCGCTGCTGGAAGCCTTCCAGCATGCCACCACCGAAATGCAAAGGTTGCTTGTCGCGGACTACGGATTCAACGAACATGGCGCCGCTGCCTTCATGGGGCAGGCGCTTGAATATGAAATCGCGAATGTCGTGGATCCGAGTTTTACGATTGTCGCCAAAGTACGGAAGTCACTTCTTCCGGCTTCGGTTCGAAGGTGAACACCGCTTCCGCTTCTAGGACGGCGTGGTTCGAGTAGTCGCGACCGGAGATATGACCTTGATCTTATCGATGTCGATCGCGTAATCGCCGAGTTCGGATTGCCCCGTAATCCGCATCTTGCCTTTGCGGACGAGGATTCCGGTCTGCTTTTGTCCTCTCTTTGTCACGATGTCGACCCGCAGGCGGCTCGGTGTGACGGAGTCGTCTCTGCCGGAGATCGTCAGTGATTCGATGTTGTCCCACTTGACCAGGATCGTCGCGTCTCCCTGAACGATGCGGATGCCTTCCTTCTCTTTGTCGTTACTGAACGTGCTGTAATCAATGATCACGTCGCGGACCTGAACGGTCGTGTTCCCGCTGTCGGTTATCCTTAGATCTGCCGCCAGAATCCGCCCTGTCATTAACAACGTAAAGATGGTCGCCCTGAGAATCATGACTGCTATGTTAAACGGAAATCAGGGCTGGATGTGAATAAGAACGTTTCTTGTGGCGGCGGTCTGTGACCGCCGCCACTGAGCTTGGACTTACTTTCTCTTTGAGGAGGTGGTCGTCACCGGCTTGTCGAGGACGATGACTTCCTGGCCTTCAATGTTCAACGGAAGGGTTGAGGAGTTCTTGACCTTTTTCAGGAGCGTTTGCCCGCCAGCACTCGACGGATCCAGCATCACCATGTCGTTGTTGACACGAGTCACTGGCACGAACGATACGCGCTGGATGTTCTTGCCCTGGATGACGACGCGAACAACCATACCGTCGGTCGAGTCCTCGTATCCAGGTTGGTCGAAGGCGGAGTGGCCAACCGCGTAAAGAATCGGTTTGCCGTTGTACAGTTCGACACCTTGCACGGTATGCGTGCCGTGGCCAAACACAAGGTCTGCGCCCGTATCGAGAGCAGTGTGCGCGAAGAGCTTCTGATATTCCTCGGCCTTCGTACGATCGGCGGCCGCGCGGGGAGGATTATTCGAATTCGCCGGGCGTTCCGCTCGCGGCGTCGGCGCAGTCATAGGAACGGCCTGCCGTTGCTGCGAAGGATCGAATTGAACCGGAGTTGCGCCGTCGCGATTGTGGTGGGACACCACAATGACATCGACCTGGGGACGCAGCTTGCGAACGTCGGCGCGCAGACGTTCGAGATCGCCCGCGTCGATGGTTGCGCCGTCTTTTGACAGGATTCGAGCCACACCGGGAAGGGTTGCAGTCGCGATCTGTTCTTCTTCGCGATACCAGCGCGCAGTGTACTGGAGGAAACCGATCTTGACTCCCTTGCGCTCGATGATCGCCGGTTTGTGCGCTGCATCCATGTTCTTTCCTGCGCCCGCATAAGAGATACCGTTTGAACTCAGTACCCGCAGGGTTTCCATGATGTTGTCCCGGCCGTAGGCAACGTTATTTGCGACGCCGACTACCTTGATATTTGCGGACTTCAGCGCCTGGACGCCTTCCGGACCCGGATTCACCCACCTCTTGTCCGGAATGTCGACTCCGGCCGCGCCCTTCGATTTAACGAGCACTCCTTCGAGGTTGGCGTAAACCAAATCCGCTTTGCTAAGGGTTTCGCGCACATGTGCGAACGCCGTTGTCGGATCTGCACGGCGCTGGACCTGAATATCGCCGATGATCAGCATCGTGACGGCCTTGTCGCCAAACGAGCCGCTCCACTTCCAGGCCGCGTCCGCGGCTGCGAGAGTGGCAACGACACACAGAATGGCGATAAAGACCTGCAAGGAAAGTCGCAATCCACGGTTCGAGCTTTTCATGACTCCTCCAGTTCGTTCTGATTGTCCCCCACTATATGGAAGCTACTTTCGCCGCACAAGCGTTTGCTACAGGCATTAATTCCGGTTCGCGATGAGGAGCGCCGCGCTCGAATACGCCGTGGCGGCATCCTGCATGAATGCTTCTTCCATCGAACCTGACGGGTAGCTCTTGTTCATCGATACCGCCGTCCAGGCGCCGGATGTCGGATCCTGGCGTGATCGAAGCCAGTCCAGCGCGCGCTTCATCCGCCGATCGGAGGCCTCGACGCCTGCCTGCTGCAAAACGAATGAAACGAATCCCGAAGCGTAGTTGCTGCCACCGGTATCTGGCGGGGCCGCGGCTTGAGTCTGCCATGGGCCCAAGGATGCCATCGTCCAGGCGCCAGTGGTGTCCTGTGCCCGGAATACCTCTGCGATCAACGACTGCCGCATGGCGCTGGGCAACACTTCCGGCAATGCCGAAGAAGCCCATAGAACCACGAGACGGTTGTGAATCGGTTGAGTCTTGAACGCGTTCTGCAGATACTGGCTCATGCTGTCGATCTTTTCGCGAATCTCTGGACGGCTGCGATACTGGCTTGGAGTGGTTCCGACCGCCAAAGCGGCCAGCGCGGTGCCGTAGTAAACAGAATCCGGTGTTTCCCACGGATTCAAATTGGCGTTGTACCACTTCCATGATCCTCTCATGGCGCCTACCTGCACCTGCAGAGCCCACAACTGATCAAATGCCTTTTCCGTCACAGGACTGAGCATTTTCCTTCCTGAATCCTCACGGGCGAGGAAGAGCGCAGTGAAAATCACTTCAACATCGCGTAATGCGGCGGCCGGTTTGTTGCCGGCATTGGAGCGCAAACGCTCCATGAGTCCGATTTCATACCGCGTCGGTTCGTCGTGGCCGAGCGACTTCCGCAAAACCGGACGCGCAAAGAGGTAGGTCAAGCCCGTGTGACATGAGATACAGGGTCCGTTTTTCGATTGTGCAGCGGGCCACTCAAACCATTTTTCCTGTCTGGAGTCGAGGTAGGTGGCCGCTAATTCCGGTTTCCAGCCCTGAGCGAAGCTTGAGGACGCGCACACCAAAACGACGAGTACCAACTGACATGTTCGAAAGAGTTTCATAGACATGACCAAATTCTGAATCCTCGAGCTTCGTTCTGTCCATTGAATTACCCTGCGAGTTTGTTCCACGAGCAGCTTCCCTTATTCGCGGCAACTATCACACAATGAAAGGCCATTATGCGGATCTTCCTGACCGGAGTTGCTGGTTTTGTGGGATCGCGGCTGGCGAAAGAGTTGCTGGCCCGCGGAGACGAGGTCGTCGGACTCGACAATCTGAACGACTATTACGATGTTGCACTCAAGAAACTGCACCTCGCAGACATCGAAGGCCATTCGTCCTTTACATTCATCAAAGGCGATCTTCGGGACAGTTCGCTGTTGCGTCAGTTGATGGAACAACACAAGCCGGATGCCATCGCGCATCTGGCCGCAATGGCGGCGGTTCGATACAGCATCAAACATCCACTGATCTACGGTGAGGTCAACGTTCAGGGAACTCTTAACCTCCTGGACGCAGCCCGGCTTGCGGGCAAACCGAGATGTATTCTGGCGAGCACCGGATCGGTGTACGGCTCGATCACGCCGGTTCCATTCAAGGAAGATGCCCCTGCGGATCGTCCGTTGGCGCCGTATCCGGCGAGCAAGCGGGCAATGGAGCTGATGGCTCACAGTCATCACCACTTATTTGGCCTTCCTACCACGATCGTCCGGTTCTTCAATGTTTACGGACCGCACGGCCGGCCCGATATGATGCCGTGGCAGTGGAGCGTCGCGATTCAGAAGGGAGAGCCGATTACGTTGTTTAACGGCGGCAGGATGAAACGCGACTGGACATACATCGACGACATCGTCCGAGGTTTCGTCCTGGCGCTCGATTACGAATTCGGCTACGAAATCGTCAATCTGGGCTGCTCGTCTCCTGTGGAGAACTCGGACTTCGTTCACATCATTGAAAAATTGATCGGGAAAAAAGCGATCGTCATTGATGAGCCCGCCCCGCCTAGTGAGCCGATCATTACCTATGCCGACGTCACCAAGGCCGGAATGATCCTCGGCTACAAGCCCAAGGTCCATGTTGAACAGGGTTTACACACGTTCATCGATTGGATGCGATCCGAAAGCTTCCTGTAGATCTGTCCCCCTGAAACTTAGAATGATTTGAGTGAAAATGGAATTGGAGGTTCTGTAAAGAGCACGAGTATCAGGGAGCATTTATGTTTCATAAGTCAGCGGTGGGACTCGTCGAGGATAGGAGGCAGGCGGACCGCGCAATGCTGGAACTTCACAACGCCGGCTTTTCCAGAAACGACGTCAAATCCATCGATAGCCGTGGATTTAAAGTGCAGGATGTTGAGCGAGATGAACACAGTGGCACCGGAATGCTGAGTCTGCTGAAGCGGATGTTCGGCGTCGACTACCGCATCGAGCATGGGCATTCCAGCCCACTATATGCAGAATGGCTTCAGAAGGGCGGCATTCTGGTTGCGGTGAATACCGACGATCAGCATATCGCTCAAGCGACCAGGATTTTGGAAACGTACGGCAGCACCGTCACGACCAGTCGCGTGAGCCGGCCGGAAGTGGCCGCAAGAACACCGGTGATCGAGGATGAACCCGTCCGCTCGTTCGCCGGTACGGACATCGATAGAGACCAAAAGAAGCTGGAAGTTATCGAAGAAGAACTTCACGTCGGGAAGCGCAAGGTTCAACGTGGATCCATTCGGGTCATCAAACACGTGACTGAAACACCGGTTGAAGAGACGATCAACCTTCGCGACGAGACAGTGATTATTGAACGCCGGACGCTCAATCGAATTGCGAATGAGGCCGACCTCAGAGAGTTAGCCGATTCGAGATTCGAGATTATTGAAACTGCTGAAGAGCCGGTCGTCTCGAAGGAAGCGCACGTTAAGGAAGAAATCACGATCAGTCGGAAGGTTTTCGATCACACGGAGAAGATTCGAGACACCGTGAGGAGGACCGAAGTCGACATCCAGGGCATGGAGCCTGGAAGAATCCGGGACGTCGAGTTCAGAAAAGATTTCACGGCCAGATTTGCGGACTCAGGCCGTGGCTATTCCGAATTCGCTCCAGCGTACGAACTCGGTACCACGCTGGCTTGCGACGACCGTTATCGGAATCGTGACTGGGCCGACATCGAGCGCGACGCGCAAAGGCGATGGGAATCGAAGCGACCCGGATCATGGAATGAGTTTGCTGAAGCTGTTCGTCACGGCTGGAACACCATGCGTCGGCGAGCGGCTTAGTTACGGTTTGAGGTTGATCATCCAGAGGTCGGATGAGGCGCTTCTGGAGGTGAAAAAGATCTGATGCTTGTCTGGAGAAGATAAGCCAATGACCCCTCCGGTTTGCATGCCCGGTACGGGGACAGGTATCGACTGTTTGCTCTGGATGTTGACGACCTGTAACTGGCCTCCAGTGGAGATCATGAGGCGTTGGGCATCCAGGAATTTCGCGAACCCTGGAGTAAACGGAATTCGTTCATACCGTTGAGTGTCGAAAGAATAAAGTGCGAACCCGAGTGCGCCGAGGTTTGAAGTGAGCAGCCGTCCCACCGCCGTCCCTCCGTCCGGGGACCAGTCAGAAAAGTAATCCGTGACATCTCCAGAATCATTAACCGGCGGAAGCTTTACCGGCGTTTGTTCCTTCCATGGCTTGCTGGAATCGATGACGTAGTTGGCCCGCTCCGTATAATAAAGGATGCGCGAGCCCTCCTTAAACCATAACGGATAAAGGACATTGGTTGGTGACTCCGTGATCTGTTTCAAGCCGGTCCCGTCTCTGCTGATGGTATGCATCTGGTACCCGCCGGAACGGTTTGAAGCGAACGCTATCGTTTTGGAATCCGGCGACCACGTGGGCCATCGATCGCGCGCGTCATCGTCCGTCAGTTGAACCACATCCGTTCCATCGGTTCTCATGACGAAGAGATCTTCCCGGCCCTCCGCCGCCGAATACGCCAGGTATTGCCCGTCGGGGGATACTGCCGCTCCGGCTTGCGCCAGATTGCGTGAGCCTTCAGTGAAAGCCGCGACGTTGTCGACTTTGAGGGTGGTCGTGTCAAAAGCCGCCTTCATCAAATTCGACGACAGAAGATATTCGACATAAGTCAGCCGGCTTCCGTCACGAGATATCGACGCATGAACACGCGCCGCAGTCCCACCGTTCGTTACGGGTTCCGGTTGGCCGAGAGTTTCGCCGTTACTTTCGTCGATCCGGACTCTCCAGATATTCATGCCGCCGCCGCGTTCGCTGGAAAAGTAAAGGTACTCGCCATCAGGCGACCATTCCGGACTCCAGTCCAGTGGCGTATCGTTTGTAACCGCTACGGGACTCTTTCCGTCGATTCCTACGGTCCACAGGTCTCGCTGGCCCGAGCGGCCGGGAATTCCCCTGATGCTCCAGTAAGCAATGCGCTTGTTGTGGGGGGACCACTTCGGTTGAACGGCGTCGAAGTCGCCAATCTTACGTTTTGATCCCGTCGCGACGTCGATGATCCAAAGGTAACTGTCGGTGCCGGACCGGCCAGATGGGGCGAGGACCACACTCTCATCGGCGATCACAAGTTCTCTCCCGTCCGGAGACCACGATGGATTGAAGCCAAAGTCGGTGAGCCGGCGTCTCGCCTCGCCGGTCGCGCCCATCAGATAAATGCCGCCTCCATCCCGGATTGACCGGAATGCGATGCGATTGCCGTCAGGTGACAGTGCCGGCTGATCATCAAGGATCTGTGGATCCCTGGTAATGTTGGTCGGATTCTGGCCGCCGACTCGTTGTGAATAAATATCGCCGGCTTTTGAAAATATGACCGTCCGACCATCCGGTGACAGTGCTGGAAAGGATTCGATGCCCTGCTCTCGAGTGACTTGCGCAAAGGAGCCCGGCAACGTTCTCTCGGAAGGTGTGATTGCCGGGGCGAAAGCGGCGCGCCATCCCAGAACGGCCGCGGCGCCCAGCACGATTCCAGCAACAAGGTAGAGAAGAACAGTCTGCCGTGACGCACGCGGCGGAGGTGCTGCCACCGCAACGGGAACCGATGTGGAACCCGTATCGCGTCGAAGTCGCTTGAGATCCGCACGCACATCCTGGGCCGACTGGTATCGGAGATCCCGATCCTTCTCGAGAGCCTTTGAAATTATGCGATCCAATTCGACGGGGAGTTCAGGATTCAATCGAACCGGCGAAACAGGTGGACGATTCAAAATGGCATCGAACAGACTCGCAGTCGTCGTTCCCTTAAAAGGTGCG
>Ga0137427_10001392_pt1 | contig 10989 bp, 10 predicted proteins | sample EasRivERMZT700_2_FD_102309 | JGI IMG/M metagenome (GOLD analysis project Ga0137427, IMG submission 102309) | Soil microbial communities from meander-bound floodplain in the East River, Colorado, USA - East River MetaG ERMZT700_2 | ecosystem: Environmental > Terrestrial > Soil > Floodplain ...
CCCCTTAATTCCCCTTACCTGTCCCGGGACCGGGGAATAGTAACTGGATTATGACAGTGACGGTTTCGGTGCTGGGCAGCGGCAGTCGCGGAAACAGTACATTTATCCGGACGGACCAGGTTCGACTTTTTATCGACGCGGGCATGAGCCGTCGCGAGGTTGCAGCCCGGCTGGAGGCTATCGGCGAAAACCCGGATGGAATCGACGCCATTCTGGTGACCCACGAACACACCGACCACGCCGGGGCGCTCCGCGTCCTCGTTAAAGAGTTGCCGATTAAGGCGTATCTCACGCGCGGGACGATGGACGCCCTCAAAACCGATGAGTACGAACTCAACGGATCCAGCATCGAGGAAATCAAGCCGGGCGTTTCTTTTTCGATCGGTGATGCTGAAATCATGCCGTTTACCGTCCCGCATGACGCTGCGGAGCCCGTCGCTTTCAGCATTACCGTCGATGGATTCAAGATCACGCAACTGACCGACGTCGGATGGCTTCCTCAGACCGTAGTGACACAACTTCGCAGCTCGGACGTCCTGATCATGGAGTCGAACCACGACCTCGAGATGCTTCGCGTCGGCCCCTATCCCTGGAACCTGAAACAACGACTCATGAGCCGGCACGGACATCTGTCCAATACCGCAGTCGCCCAGTTCATTCGCAGTGACTATGACGGAAGGGCGAGAAACATCGTCCTGGCGCACCTGAGTTCTCAAAACAATCACCCTGAGATTGCACGGCAGGAAGCCACACGAGCGCTGCGTTACCGGGGATTGAATTCCGATAGTTTGTACGTGACCACACAGGACGAACCTAGTCCGCCGATCTGGCTTTGATGGCTTAAGGCATAATAGAAGGTTCCGGTGAGGTTCATTTGATACCACGCTATACCCGCCCCCGAATGGGCAAGATTTGGGAAGACCATAACCGATACCAGAGATGGCTGGATGTCGAGTTGGCCGTGACGGACACGCTCGCCGACGAAGGAATCGTTCCCAAAGAGGCTGCCCATGAGATCAGAGCGAAAGCGGGATTCTCAGTCGATCGGATCAATCAGATCGAAGCTGAGGTGAAACACGATGTCATTGCCTTCACTACTTCAGTGGCCGAATACGTTGGACCCGCTTCGCGCTATTTCCACTTTGGACTCACTTCATCCGACGTCCTCGATACTGCAATGGCGCTGCAGGTCGCTGAAGCGTCCGCGATTATTCTGGAGGGTATTCAAAAGCTTCAGGGCGTTTTGAAAAAACGCGCAGTTGAATTCAAGCACACCATCGTTGTCGGCAGGACGCATGGAATCCATGCGGAACCCAGTACCTTCGGGCTCAAGATGGTGATCTGGTACGACGAAATGCGACGTCACGAGGGGCGGATGCGTGAAGCTGTCGAGACCATGCGGGTCGGAAAACTATCCGGAGCCGTGGGAACCTTCGCTCATCTCTCGCCGGACATCGAAGAAAAGGTGATGAAGAAGCTCGGTTTAAAAGCGGCGCCCGCGGCATCGCAGGTCGTTCAGCGGGATCGTCATGCTCATTACATTTCGACTCTGGCCTTGATCGGGGCAACGCTCGAGAAGATCGCCGTCGAAGTCCGGCATCTTCAGCGGACCGAAGTCCGCGAAGCCGAAGAATACTTTTCGCCTGGGCAAAAAGGTTCGTCGGCGATGCCGCACAAGCGCAACCCAATCACATCCGAACAGATATCGGGGTTGGCCCGCGTGCTTCGGGGCAACGCGATGTCGGCAATGGAAAACGTCGCGTTGTGGCATGAACGCGACATTTCGCATTCGTCGGTGGAGCGCATCGTCTTTCCTGACTCGACAATCCTGACGGACTATCTACTCGAGAAGACCTCCAATTTGATCGATAGGCTGGTGGTCTATCCGAACAGAATGAAGCAAAACCTCGAGTTGACGCAGGGTCTGGTGTATTCCGGTGAATTGCTGCTCGCGCTGGTAGCCAAGGGCGTCACGCGCGAGGATGCCTATCGATGGGTACAGCGGAACGCTATGCGTGTCTGGGACGAAGGTGGGAACTTTCGCGAAAAGGTCACGAGCGACCCGGATATCGGAGCGGAGCTATCGGCTGCCGATGTGGCCCACGTCTTCGATTCCGCGCGTCTGCTCGAAAACGTCGACAGGATTTTTCAAAGGGTCTTTGGCTAGGAGAAGGAATGAAAGCGACCGTTATCGTAACGCTCAAACCCACAGTGCTCGATCCGCAGGGAATGACGATTCAACGCAGCGTGGCGTCGATGGGGCTGGCTGACGTGACGGACATTCGGCAAGGCAAGTACTTCGATGTCAGCCTCAAGGATGGAGCATCCAGTGAACAAATCGAGAAGCTTGCCAGGGAAGTCCTGACGAATCCGGTCATCGAACAATACCGAATTGTTTGGGAGTGAATCATGAAGTTTGGCGTGGTGATTTTCCCAGGCTCGAACTGCGATCACGATTGTTACTACGTGGTCGAATCGGTCCTTAAGAAACCCGTCGAGTTTATCTGGCACCAGGACACGTCCGTGAAAGGATTCGACGCCGTGATTCTTCCCGGCGGCTTTGCCTACGGCGACTACCTGCGGACGGGCGCGTTGGCCAAGTTTTCGCCCGTGATGGCCGCGGTAAGAGATTTCGCAGAGAAGGGTGGACTGGTAATCGGCATCTGCAACGGCTTTCAGATTCTGTGTGAGGCGGGCTTGTTGCCGGGAGCACTAATGCGGAACGTCGGTATGAAGTACGTGTGCAAATTCCTGCACCTGCGCACGGAAACGACGAATACGCCTTACTCGAACGCGCTGGCGAAAGGACAACTCCTGCACATCCCGATCGGCCACGGCGATGGGAACTATTTTGCGGAGACCGAGACGCTGAGCCGTATCGAATCGAATGACCAGGTCGTGTTTCGATATGCCGATGCGGATGGCCAGATCAGCCGCGACGCGAACCCAAACGGTTCGCTGAACAATATTGCAGGAATTGTGAATGAGCGGCGCAACGTCCTTGGCATGATGCCGCACCCGGACCGGTCGAGTGAGTCGATTCTGGGAAGCGCGGATGGCCGACTGATCTTTGAGTCGATAGTGAACACACTCGTCGCGAAGTGAACGGCAACACGGAACGCTTATGGTTATTACAGACGATCTCTTAACTCAACACGGCATCTCGGAATCCGAGTATGCACGGATTGTCGGAATTCTGAAGCGGGAGCCCACGCTCACGGAACTCGGCATCTTCAGCGTCATGTGGAGCGAGCACTGCAGCTACAAAAGCTCGCGCGTCCACCTGCGCCGACTACCGACGAAGGGTCCGGCAGTTCTGCAAGGACCGGGGGAAAACGCCGGCATCATCGATATTGGTGACGGCCTCGCTGTAGCCTTCAAGATCGAATCCCACAATCACCCATCGTACATCGAACCATTCCAGGGCGCGGCGACCGGCGTCGGCGGCATCCTCCGCGACATTTTTACGATGGGCGCTCGTCCAATCGCGGCGATGAACAGTCTTCGATTCGGCCCACTCGACTCGATCCAGAACAAGCGCATTCTTGAAGGAGTGGTCGGCGGAATCGCGTTCTACGGGAATTGCTTCGGTGTACCGACCATCGGTGGAGAGGTGGTCTTTTCGAAGTGCTACTCGCAAAACCCACTGGTCAACGCGTTTGCTCTCGGTATCTTCAAAAAGGATCAGATCTTCTATGGCCGCGCGCACGGCGTCGGCAATCCCGTGATTTATGTCGGCGCCAAGACAGGTCGCGACGGCATTCATGGCGCCACGATGGCATCGGCAGGGTTCGGTGAAGATGCCGGGGCCAAACGGCCCAATGTGCAGATCGGTGACCCCTTCATGGAAAAGCTGTTGCTCGAAGCCTGCCTCGAAGCCATGCATAAGGGACTGATCGTCGGCATACAGGACATGGGTGCAGCGGGCCTGACTTGCTCCGGCTGCGAAATGGGCGCGCGAGCAGGCACAGGCGTTGAGATGGAACTCGACAATGTTCCACAGCGAGAAGACGCCATGACGGCCTACGAAATCATGCTGAGTGAATCGCAGGAACGCATGCTGCTCGTTGCCGACAGGTCCAAAGAAAAGGAAGTCTTCGAGGTCTTTCACAAATGGGGGCTCGACGCCGTAACCATCGGTCGAGTTACAAATGATGGCCTGCTTCGCGTCCGGCATCATGGCGAAGTCGTCGCCGAGATACCCAACAAGGCATTGGCTGACGAAGGGCCGGTGTACGAACGGCCGATGATGCCGCCGCAATCCACGATCCCCGCCGTCGCCGCACACCATCCCCATTTCGATCTCTACTCGTTTCTCGACGGCTGCGAGCAGCGGACGATCGACGCGTTCCTCAATGCCGATCAAAACACTGGCGGTCAGGACTACAACCAACTGCTCAGACTCGCTGTTCGCTCCCCGAACCTTTCGTCCCGTCAATGGGTGTGGGAACAGTACGATCACATGGTTCAGTCGAACACGATGCTTGGGCCCGGTTCCGACGCCGCCGTGATTCGAGTGAAGGGTACCGGGAAAGCCCTGACCATGACTCTCGACGGGCCCGGGTATCGCATCGCGCGTCATCCGCGCGAAGGCGCGAAGCTTGCCGTTGCCGAAGCCTGCCGCAACATTGTCTGTTCGGGCGGACGGCCGCTCGCCGCAACGAATTGCCTGAATTTCGGCAATCCCGAACATCCTGAAGTGATGTGGCAGTTCAGCGAAGTTGTCGATGGCATGAGCGAAGCGTGCAATGCCTTTCAGACGCCAATTACCGGGGGCAACGTCAGCTTTTATAACGAAACGTTCGGGGAAGACATCTACCCAACGCCAGTCATCGGTATGGTCGGTCTCATCGATGATCTAAGCCTGGTCACGGCATCGGCTTTTCGCGATTCCGGAGATGCGATCCTGCTCGTCGAAACGGTCGAGCGGCAAGTCGGCAAGGTCAACCTTGACGAAGAAAAGGCGTTGCAGCGCTTTCTTTCGGCAGCTATTCGCAACAAATGGGTGAAGTCGGCTCACGATTTGAGTGAGGGCGGTCTAGCCGTAGCGTTATCGGAATGCTGTTTTTCAAATAAGGATCGCAAGGCGATCGGCGCGAGCATAGACGTTCCTTCACACCTGGAAGTCTGCAGGGACCTGTTCGGGGACTACACCTCCCGGATAATACTGACGACTACTGAACCAAATGAAATCAAGCGTGCGGCCGAACTGGCCGGGTTGAACTGTTTCCAACTGGGAACGGTAGGCGGTTCCCGTCTGGTGATGAATTACGAGGGAACTCGCGCGATCGATTTCGCCGTAGACGAGCTCGAAGCAGACTGGCGGCAAGGATTGCCCAGCCTGCTGTAAACTGTTAGTTACTGATCCGGACCAAACCAGGGGCAACAAAATACATGTGTGGAATCTTCGGGATCGCTAACCACTCCGATGCAGCAACGATGACTCACCTCGGGCTGTATGCCTTACAGCATCGAGGACAGGAGAGTTGCGGCATTTCTTCGTCCGATGGCGAGGAAGTCCGCACTTTCAAAGCGATGGGCCACGTCGCCGACGTCTTCACCGAGGACGTACTTAAGCGACTAACCGGGGACTGCGCGATCGGCCACACTCGTTATTCCACAGCCGGCGATTCCTCCCAGAGCAACGCGCAGCCGATCGTTGTGAAATGTGCCCACGGGACGGTGGCCTTGTGCCACAACGGCAATCTCATTAACGCACACACGCTCCGGGCGGACCTCGAACAGGATGGAGCGATCTTCCAATCGACCAGCGATACCGAAGTCATCTTGCATCTCATTGCGCGCTCTCAAACCGGTGATCTGCTAACCGCACTCGGCGAAACGATTACCAAAATCCAGGGCGCGTTTTCACTCCTGTTATTGACGGAGGACACCCTCGTCGGCGTTCGTGACCAGAATGGTTTTCGACCTTTGAACCTTGGAAAGCTCAATGACTCCTACGTCTTCGCATCCGAAACATGCGCCTTCGATCTGATCGGCGCAACCTATGTCCGCGAAGTCGAACCCGGTGAGATCGTCATGATTCGCGGCAAGGAGCTGCAATCGGTGAAGTTTCCTGCGGCGCCACGACTTTCGAAGTGTATCTTCGAACACGTCTATTTTTCCCGTCCCGACAGCATCGTTTTCAACCGACCTGTCCAGCAGAGCCGCGATTTGATGGGACGCATTCTCGCTCAAGAGAATCCCGTTGACGTCGACCTGGTCGTTCCGGTCCCCGACTCCGGAGTGGCGCCCGCAATTGGTTACTCTCAGGCGAGCGGCATTCCATTCGCGTTCGGCCTGATTCGAAATCACTACGTCGGCCGGACGTTCATCGAACCCAGGACCAAGATTCGACATTTCGGGGCGAAGGTAAAATTCAACGCCGTTCGACACCTCCTCGAAGGCAAACGGGTAGTGCTGATCGACGATTCGATCGTCCGCGGTACAACCAGCCGCAAGATCGTGAAGATGGTCCGGGCCGCCGGCGCTACCGAGGTTCACATGCGCATCAGTTGCCCCCCGACGATCTCACCGTGTTTTTATGGCGTCGATACGCCGACGAAGAAGGAACTCATCGCCTCCAGCCACACGGTGGACGAGATCGGCAAGTACATCGAGGTGGACTCGCTCGCTTATCTGAGTCTCGAGGGCATGTTGCGAGCGGTCGAAAGTAAAAACGAATACTGCACGGCTTGCTACACGGGAAACTATCCACTCGAATTCGTAGACATGTTCCCGGACGCCAAGGCCGAGGATCGTCAACTCGATTTGTGGGAGGCAGGACTGCGCGAATGACGAATCCGCTGACCTACAAAGACGCCGGCGTCGATATCGACATGAAGAGCAGTGCCAGGGAAGGCATTCGCGCGCTGGCTCGATCGACTTACACGGCAGGCGTGATTTCCGACATCGGTTCATTCGGTGGAATGTTCGAGTGCTCAGCTTTTAAGGCTGTCCAGAATCCCGTGCTGGTCTCGAGTACGGACGGAGTTGGAACAAAGCTGAAGATTGCCGTGATGATGAACCGTCACAACACCGTCGGGGCCGACCTGGTCAACCACTGCGTGAACGACATACTCGTCCAGGGGGCGAAGCCGCTCTTCTTCCTGGACTACATCGCCACGGGGAAGCTTGATCGCGACGTGCTGCTATCGGTGGTCGAAGGCGTCGCAACCGGATGTCGTGAGGCAGGATGCGCGCTGATCGGCGGCGAGACGGCGGAAATGCCGGGGTTCTACAGCGAAGGCGAGTATGACGTTGCCGGTTTCATCGTCGGTGTTGTTGACAAGGCCAAAGTCATCGACGGAAAGTCCATCCGCCACGGTGACATTCTGATCGGATTGCCCTCGGTGGGCCTCCACACCAACGGGTATTCGCTTGCACGAAAGGTTTTCTTCGAGATTGCCGAGTATAAAGTGGATTCGCCAGTCGAGGGACTGGACGACACCATCGGCAATGTTCTCCTTCGGCCGCATATCAATTACGAACCCATCCTTCGAGAGGCCATTGCCAATGGCATCATCTCGGGTCTGGCTCATATCACGGGCGGCGGAATAACGGAGAATCTGGACCGCATTCTTCCTCCGGGCTGTCAGGCGGAAGTGCAGTTGGGTTCGTGGCCGGTTATACCGCTGTGCCGATTGATCGCCGTGATCGGTCATGTGGAGGAGCACGAAATGTTGCGGGCCACAAACATGGGAATCGGAATGATCGCGGTTGTGAATCCATCCAAGGTCAGCGACTTCACCTCGACTCTGAAGACACCGTGGTACGAAATCGGCAAGATCATCCCCGGTGAACCGCACGTCACGTATCGTGCATGAAGATCGAACCACCGAATCGCCGGCTCGGCATTCTATTGTCTGGCCGCGGCTCCAACTTCGAAGCCATCGCCGCTAACATCGCCTCCGGCAAACTGAACGCGGAGATCGCTGTGGTTATCAGCAATGTCGAAGACGCGCCGGGCATTCAACGGGCTCGCGAGCGCGGACTCAAATCGCTCTTCATTCCGTCGAAGAAACGGGTGCGCGAAGAGTTTGACGCGGACGTTGTGGCGGCCCTTCGTGAAAACTCGGTTGGGCTCGTCGTGCTGGCCGGCTTCATGCGAATCTTCAGCAGCGTCTTTCTCGAGGCATTTCCGTACGGTATCCTGAATATTCATCCGGCGCTGATGCCCGCTTTTCCGGGACTCGACGTGCAGAAAAAGGCGCTGGAACACGGCGTGAAGTACAGTGGCTGCACGGTTCACCTCGTCACCAGCGTTCTGGATGACGGCCCAATTGTCAAACAGGCAGTAGTCCCCGTCCTCGACGACGACACGGTCGAAACCCTGTCGGCGAGAATCCTGACCGAAGAGCATCGCATTTACTCCGAGGCAATCGATCTGATTCTCTCCGGACGCTGCGAACTCGTCGGCCGGCGGCTGCTGGCCGGAAAGTGATTATGAACTTTTGCGACGAAATCAAATGGCGTGAACTCTGGCACACCGGTTCCGAAGGGATCGAGGAGCACTTTGCGAAGACGAAAGTCAGCGCGTATATCGGCTTCGATCCCACTGCCGCCAGCCTCCACGTTGGAAGCTTCCTCCAGATGATGCTGCTGGTTCGTCTGCAGCGTGCCGGACATACTCCGATCGCCATCGTTGGCGGCGGCACGGGTTTGATCGGAGATCCATCCGGCCGAAGCACGGAGCGACAGCTTCTGACACGCGAATCCACCGACGCCAATCTTCAAGGTATTCGCAAGCAACTTGAACGATGCCTGGATTTTTCCAACGTTTCGAATGCGGCAAAGATTGTGAACAACGCCGATTGGCTGGTGCCGATGGGCACGATCGACTTCATGCGCGACGTCGGCAAGCATTTCACCGTGAACCATATGCTCGCCAAGGACTCCGTGGACCGGCGCATCGGCAGCGAGGACGGCATCTCGTACACGGAATTCAGCTACATGCTGCTTCAGGCGTACGACTACCTCGTGCTCTCTCAGCGCATGGATTGCAGTTTGCAGATGGGCGGCAGCGATCAGTGGGGAAACATCGTCGCGGGAATCGATCTCATCCGGAGAACTTCGGGGAAGCGTGTGCATGGTCTGGTAGTGCCGCTGATCACCAACTCGTCGGGAATGAAGTTCGGAAAGACGGAAGGCGGGCCGATCTGGCTGGACAAGGATCTGACGTCACCGTACAGGCTGTACCAGTTCTGGTTTAACACCGCCGATAGCGACGTGATCCGTTACCTGAAGTATTTCACGTTCCTCGACCAGAACCAGATCGCTGAACTGGAGAATCGAGTTCGCGAGGCCCCGGAGTCCCGCGACGCGCAGCGTCGTTTGGCCGAAGAGTGCACACGATTGATCCACGGTGAAACGGCATTGGCGAGTGCGATTCAAGCGTCAAAGGCGCTTTTCGGAGAGGATGTCACGACATTGCCGGCCGCTGATATTGCCGAAATCTTTGCGGAAGTGCCTTCCAAAACGCTGGCACGTGCCCGGCTCGAAACAGGGATCGGCGTGTTGGATCTCATGACGGAGTCAGGGCTGGTGCCTTCCAAAGGGGAAGCCCGACGATTGATCGAGAACGGTGGGTTCTACCTCAATAACCGTCGAGTGAGCGACGCAAAGCAGCAGGTTGGCTTATCGCAAACGATCGAAGGTAAATTCCTGGTGCTGAGGAAAGGTGCGAAAGGCTACGTCCTGGTTCGCACGGAGTAAATGATGCAGCGTCGGAGGGGCGATCACCTTCTCATGAATACTTACCGAAGGTATAGTTCCAGCGAATCCGAACGAGGTCGAATAGCATCTTCAGGCCGTCGCGAACGGGATTCACTTTGCTTCCTTCGGAGTGATTCCATTTGACTGGGACTTCTTTGATCTTCAACCCGTAGCGAGTCGCAAGGAACAGAAGCTCCGGGTCGAAGCCATAACCTTGTGTGGTCTGTTTTTCGAAAAGAAACTTCGTCCGCTCGCGGTGAAACAGTTTGAAGCCACACTGCGTGTCGTGAATGTTGAGTCCAAGTAACAGGCGCACCACCTGATTGAAAGCGATTCCACCGATCTCGCGAAACCGGCTTTGACGTTTCCCGATGTAGCGTCGATCGACGGCACGGGACCCGATAACGATGTCGGCATCTTCACTCATTGCAAGATCCAACAGCTTCTTGAGTTCGTCGATCGGAGCAGAAAGGTCGGCGTCCGTAAACAACACGTAGCGGCCGTCAGCTTGCATCACACCCTGACGAACGCTATAGCCTTTACCGAGGTTTCTACCGTTGCGGATCAATCGGAGATTGGGCGACTTCGCGGATGAAACTACCGAGGCCGTCGCATCCATGGATCCATCGTCGACAATAATGACTTCAGCAGAAAACGGTTTTCGTTCCAGGAATTCATCAATCTTGCGAACTGAATCTCCGATGCGAGTCGCTTCGTTGAAAGCCGGAATGACGATCGAGACCGTCGGCTGAAGACCGGCAGCTGCCGCCGCCCGCACTCGCGCCTTAATCGATGTTTCCGGTAATGCCATAAAGTTCGTTATTGTATCATTCGAGTTTCAAAATGAACGATCGCCTCATCCGTGCATGCCGTCGCGAAACCCTGGACCGCTCTCCCGTGTGGATGATGCGACAGGCAGGCCGTTACCTTAAAGAATATCGCGAGATCCGCCAGCAGGTGGGGTTCCTCGATCTGTGTAAAAACACCGACCTGGCGGCGGAAGTCTCATTACAGCCTTATCGCCTCGTCGGCGTGGACGCAGTGATTTTCTTCTCGGATATCCTCATACCCGTCGAGGCCATGGGACTCCGCGTCGAACTTACCGACAAGGGCCCGGAACTTCCTCAACCGCTTCGTTCTCAAGCTGATATCGACCGCCTTCATGTGCCGGATCCGGCCAGCAGTGTACCGTTCGTCGGCTCGATCCTCAAAAAACTTCGCAAGGAACTGGTGAACGATGTCCCGCTGATCGGCTTCGCCGGGGCTCCATGGACA
>Ga0137427_10001393_pt1 | contig 10985 bp, 12 predicted proteins | sample EasRivERMZT700_2_FD_102309 | JGI IMG/M metagenome (GOLD analysis project Ga0137427, IMG submission 102309) | Soil microbial communities from meander-bound floodplain in the East River, Colorado, USA - East River MetaG ERMZT700_2 | ecosystem: Environmental > Terrestrial > Soil > Floodplain ...
CGCGCTGACCAAGCAGAAGCCGATCCATGATTTCACGGCATGCGGTACGGAACAGTGGGGCGAGTCCGACGTCGAGGAAATCGTGCAGGCGCTCGAGCGCCTCTATGCGGATTCCTCGTTCCGTCACAAGACGGGCCGGGACGGCGCAGCTTGGATCCTGGCGCGTGCCCGCACCTGGCCAAACCATGCGCGGCAGCTGAAATCTCTGATACTGTCGCTCTGAAGCCTTCTCGCCGCTCCGGATCGCGACCTCGAGTGCCCAGCATTATCGTTCCTGCCCGCAACCATGCCCCGTTCACGGCGGCGTGTCTCGGCTCGATCCTTCACTCGGTGTCGCGTCTCAACCTCGCCTGCGAGTTCATCCTTATCGACGATGCTTCGGAGCGTGAGGAGAAGATCCTGGATGTGTTCCGGGACTTTCGCTCCAAGGCGCCGGGCCATCGCTTCAAGATCGTCCGCTCGAACAAGCACCAGCATTACTCGGGCGTGTTCTCCATCGGGCTGAGCCTCGCCACCCGCGACGTGATCTTCTTCATCAGCAACGACATGGTGACCACATCGTCCTTCTTCGAGGCGCTGCTGCTGGTCTCCTCGCTGTCGCGGGATATCGGGATCGTCCGCGGCACGTCGAACTACACCGACAGCCATCCCGAGCATCAGGTCGCGCCCCCCGAACGGCTCAAGACCTATCCCGACATCGACAATTTCGCGCGCAACCAGCTGAGCGCGAATGGCTGCGCCCACGTCGAGGACAAGGTCTTGTCCGGGGATGCCATCCTCTTGAAGCGCGCGCTTGTGGAGCGGATCGGGGTCCTCGACTTGCGGTTCTTCGGCTATTTCGGCGATCTCGACTATGGCATGCGGACGCAGCTCGCAGGCTTCAAGATGGTCTGCGCCAAGGGCGCCTGGCTCTATCACGAAGGCGCGGGTCACCTGAAAGGGCAGATGCAGGCAAAGCCGGTGCAATATGCGGAGCTCCACGCCAAGCGCATGGCGCTGGTGGATGCCGCTTATCAGGAGTTCCGCGCCAAATGGCATCTTGTTGGACAGGACACCTGGGAGGTGCACCAATCGACCGACTTCATCACCAAGGCCATGGCCAATGCGGACCGGGTCGCGCTCAAGTATGATCTGCCTGCGTCCGCCAACGATGATCTCGAATTCCATTAAGGTGCCTGCATGACCACAGCGCTGATCACTCATCCGGCCTGCCTGGGGCATGAACCTCCGCCGGGTCACCCCGAGCGTCCCGCGCGCCTGCAATCGATCCTGGGCGCGCTCGAGGCCGATGAATTCCGTCCGTTGCTGCGGCGGGAAGCGCCGGAGGCGAGCCTCGATGCGCTCGCGCGCGTGCATGATCGCGATTATGCCGAAGAGGTGCTAGCGGCCATTCCGTCACGCGGCGTCGTCCATTTCGATGCTGACACAGCCGTATCGCCGGGATCGCGCGACGCGATCCTGCGCGCCGCCGGCGCCGTGGTCGAGGCCGTCGACATGGTGATGAGGGGTGAAGCGCAAAACGCCTTCTGCGCCGTGCGTCCGCCGGGCCATCACGCGCTCCCTGACCGCGCGATGGGGTTCTGCCTCTTCAACAACGTCGCGGTCGGCGCTGCGCATGCGCGTGCCGTACACGGTCTCGATCGTGTCGCCGTGATCGATTTCGACGTCCATCACGGCAACGGCACGGAAGCAATGTTCTTCTCCGATCCGTCGCTGTTCTATGGCTCGACCCATCAGTGGCCGTTCTATCCCGGCACGGGCCGGCCGGGTGAACGGCGCCCCGAGCACATCGTCGATCTGCCTCTGCCTGCGGGCACGGGCGGCGCCGAATTCCGCCGCGTCTTCAGCGAAACGCTGCTGCCCGCCCTGACCAGCTTCCGCCCGGACATGATCTTCATTTCCGCCGGGTTCGATGCGCATCAGGACGATCCGCTGGGCCAGATGCGCCTGGTCGAGGACGATTATTCCTGGGCGACCGAGGCGCTCTGCGCGCTTGCCGCGCGACAGAGCTCGGGGCGCGTTGTGTCCACGCTTGAGGGCGGCTATGACCTTGGCGCCTTGGCCCGTTCGGTAAAGGCCCATGTTCAGGCGCTGATGGCGGCTTGAGCTTCAAGGAACAGCGCGATGCAGGAAACACGTCCAGAGGCGCTGCCGGTCGTCGAAGATTTGAGCTTCGAGGCGGCTTTGGAGGAGCTGGAGACCATCGTCTCCCGGCTCGAGCAGGGTGAAGTGGACCTTGAGGATTCCATCGCGCTCTATGAGCGCGGGATGGCTCTGAAGGCGCATTGCGAGAAGAAGCTGAAGGGCGCCGAGATGCGCCTGGAGAAGATCGTGCTTGGTCCCGACGGTGCCGCCAAGGGCACCGAGGCGATGGAACTGTAATAGAGGGCCGGAACCGATGAGTCCTCCGGTGCTCGCGCCGATCCAACCGGCATTCGCCGAAGCGGCGTCGTTTATGGAAGCGACACTGGACGCGCTCCTGCCGAGGCCGTCGGGCCCCGAGGCCCGCCTGCTCGAGGCCATGCGCTACGCGACGATGGGCGGCGGCAAGCGGCTGCGCGCGTTTCTCGTGCTGCAGAGCGGACGGTTGTTCGGGGTCGACCGCCGCGCGCTCGGCCGCGTTGCCGCGGCGGTCGAGTGCGTCCATTCGTATTCGCTGGTGCACGACGATCTTCCCGCGATGGACGACGACGACATCCGGCGCGGCAAGCCGTCGGTCCACAAGGCGTTCGACGAGGCGACCGCAATCCTCGCGGGTGACGCGCTGCTGACACTCGCGTTCGGGCTGGTGGCGTCGGCCGAGGCGCATGGCGATCCGTTCGTGCGCTGCGAGTTGATCGCGAGGCTCGCGCTGGCGGCGGGACACGGCGGCATGGTCGGCGGCCAGATGATGGATCTGGCCCTCGAGGGCGAACACCCGCCGCTTCCCGAGATCACGCGGCTGGCGCGCATGAAGACGGCGGCACTTTTGACCTTCTGCTGCGAGGCCGGCGCGATCATGGGCAAGGCGTCGGCGTCGGCGCGTCAGGCGCTGGCAGCCTACGGCCAGGAAATGGGCCTTGCCTACCAGATCGCCGACGACCTCCTCGACCTCGAAGGCGAGGCGGCCCAAACCGGCAAGGAAGTCCATAAGGATGCGGCTCGCGGAAAGGCCACGCTCGTCTCGGTGCTGGGGCCGGAGCGCGTGCGGGCGCAGGCGGAAGCCCTGGTCAAGCAGGCCGCCAGTCACCTTGATTTGTTCGACGAGAAGGCCGATCTTTTACGGGCGGCCGCGCGTTTCGTGATTGCGCGAAAAGCCTGAATTGTACGGCGATTTCAGAAGGTTTGCGTGAACACTTCATCCAAAACTCCATTGCTGGACGCGGTTACCGATCCGGCCCAATTGCGTTCGCTCTCAAGGGACCAGCTGAAGCAATTGGCTGCCGAGCTGCGGCAGGAGACGATTGACGTCGTTTCGGTGACCGGAGGCCATCTCGGCGCCGGCCTCGGCGTGGTGGAGCTGACGGTGGCGCTGCACCGTGTTTTCGATACCCCGAACGACCGGCTCGTCTGGGACGTCGGCCATCAATCCTATCCGCACAAGATACTGACCGGACGGCGCGGGCAGATGAGAACCCTGCGCCAGGGCGGAGGATTGTCGGGCTTCACCAAGCGCGCCGAGAGCATCTACGACACGTTCGGCGCCGCCCACTCGTCGACGTCGATCTCCGCGGGGCTGGGGTTTGCGGCGGCGCGCGATCTCGCGGGAGAAAAGCGCAACGTCGTGGCCGTGATCGGAGACGGCGCGATGAGCGCGGGCATGGCCTACGAGGCAATGAACAACGCCGGCGCGCTGGGCGCGCGGCTGATCGTCGTCCTCAACGACAACGACATGTCGATCGCCCCGCCGGTCGGCGCAATGAGCGCGTATCTGGCTCGGCTGGTGTCCAGCCGGACCTATCGCGGCTTCCGCTACTTCCTGAAGAAGATGACCGAGCGCTTGCCTCGTCTCTTCCGCGTCTCGGCCAAGCGCGCGGAGGAATATGCCCGCGGCTTCTGGATGGGCGGCACGCTGTTCGAGGAGCTCGGCTTCTTCTACGTCGGGCCGATCGACGGTCACAATCTCGACCATCTCATTCCGGTCCTGGAGAACGTCCGCGACACGGAGAACGGACCGATCCTGGTTCACGTCGTGACCCAGAAGGGCAAGGGCTATCCGCCGGCGGAGGCGTCGTCGGACAAGTATCACGGCGTCTCCAAATTCAACGTGCTCACCGGCGAACAGAAAAAGGGCGCGGCCGGCCCGCCGAGCTACACCAAAGTGTTCGCGGAAGCGCTGATCGCCGAGGCCGAACACGATGAGAAGGTTGTCGCCATCACTGCCGCGATGCCGTCGGGGACCGGGCTCGATCTCTTCGCCAAGCGCTTTCCCAAGCGCTGCTTCGACGTCGGCATCGCCGAACAGCACGGCGTCACCTTCGCGGCCGGACTTGCGGCCGAGGGCTTCCGGCCGTTCGCGGCGATCTATTCGACCTTCCTCCAGCGCGCCTATGACCAGGTGGTGCACGACGTGGCGATCCAGTCGCTGCCCGTCCGCTTCGCCATCGACCGCGCCGGTCTCGTCGGCGCCGACGGGCCGACGCATGCGGGCGCGTTCGACACGACCTACCTCTCGACGCTCCCCGGTTTCGTGGTCATGGCAGCCGCCGACGAGGCGGAACTCGTGCACATGGTGGCGACCGCGCGCGCGATCGACGACCGGCCGAGCGCGTTCCGCTATCCGCGCGGCGAGGGCACCGGCGTTCTCTTGCCCGCGAGAGGCGAGCCGCTCGCGATCGGCAAAGGCCGCGTGGTCCGCGAGGGGGCTTCCGTCGCAATCCTGAGCTTTGGCACCAGGTTGCAGGAATGTCTTAAGGCGGCAGATAGACTGTCCGCCTATGGCCTCTCGGCGACCGTCGCCGATGCGCGTTTCGCCAAGCCGCTGGACACGGCCCTTGTGCGTCAGTTGGCGGCCCATCACGAAGTGTTGGTGACCGTCGAAGAAGGCGCCATTGGCGGATTCGGCGCCCATGTGCTGCACTTCGCCGCCTGGGACGGCCTTCTGGACAAGGGACTGAAGATCCGTCCCCTTGTGCTTCCCGACCGGTTCATCGATCAGGACGCGCCGGATCGCATGTACGAAATCGCGGGCCTCGATGCGAAGGCGATCGTTGCCACCGTGTTGTCCGCCTTCGGGCGCGACCGCGACGCCGCGGCCTTGTTGGCGTAGACCATGCCGGACGAGAGCAAACGTGCCGACGTGTTTCTGGTGAACCAAGGCCTTGCCGCCACCCGCAGCGAGGCTCAGGCGGCGATCCGTGCCGGGCGCGTGTCGGCGGACGGGGAGCAGATAAAAAAGGCGGCGCAGAAGTTACAGTCGAATATGAGCATCAGCTACCAACCGGCTCATCCCTATGTCTCTCGCGGCGGCGTCAAGCTTGCAGCCGCGCTGGATCATTTCGCTCTCTCGCCGGAAACCCGCATCTGCCTCGACATCGGCGCCTCGACGGGGGGCTTCACGCAGGTTCTGCTCGAACGGCGCGCGAGCCGTGTCTACGCCGTGGATGTCGGCCATGGGCAACTGCATGCCAAGATCAAGGCCGACAGGCGCGTGATCCCGCTCGAGGGACTGAATGCCCGCGAGCTCACGTCCGCGAAGGTCCCCGAGCCCCCGCAGGCTATCGTCGCCGATGTCAGCTTCATCAGTTTGAAGCAGGCACTTCCTCCGGCGCTGGCGCTCGCCTCGCGCGACGCCTGGGCGGTGCTGCTGGTGAAGCCGCAATTCGAGCTCGGCCGCTGGGGCACCTCGCGCGCTGGCATCGTCAAGGACAAGAGCTTGCGCGAGACCGCGCTCGCCGAAGTGACCGATTGGGTGAAGGGGCAGGGCTGGCACGTCATCGGCAGCATGGACAGCCCGATCACCGGCGGCGACGGCAACCAGGAATATTTGCTGGCCGCCGCCCGCGGCGAAGCCCCGAAGAAACCGGCGGTCTGACGCCTGCCATTTGCCCCCGCACGGGCAACTTCAAGGTTCCGACAACACTCTCGTGACGATCTCGCGCAGCTCTGCGGGGCGGAACGGCTTGCGCAGAACCGCATTCGCGCCGAGTCGCGATACCGCTTCCAGGTAAAGCGGATGAGCGCCCGAGACCGCGATGATTTTCATGTCTGGAAGCAATCGGCGGATTTCCCGGATGATCTCGACGCCCTCTATGCCCGGCATCACGATGTCTGTGACGACCAGGTCCACTTCATTCTGAGCCAATTGCGCAAGTCCCACCGCGCCGTTCTCGGCTGCGACAATCGAGTGGCCCTCGGCCGCAAGGATCCGCTCGAGCAGGGCTCGGTTCGAGGCATCGTCCTCGATAACCAAAATACGGGCCATGCGCTGCCTCGGAAGTCAGTGCCACTCTCTCAAGGTTTCGCCGGTTCCACGTGGGTCTTGCGCAGCAGCGGCGCAGCCTCCGGCGAAATCATGAACCGGATCATGGCGCGCGCGGCGTCTTGCTCCTTCGAGGCCGTCAGTACAGCGACACTCGAGGGGCATGGCTTGTTCAGGGCGCCAGGCAGCGGCCCGACGTAATCGGTTCCGGCGACGCCGGCCATGATGTTGGTCTGCTGAATGCCGATCTCGAAATCGCCGCGTGCGAGGTAGTCCGTGACGGGACCGCCGGCGGTGAATTTCGTCTTCGCCTTCAGCTGCTCGGCGAGGCCGAGCTCGGCGATCCCTTGCCCGACATTCGTGCCGCTGCACCCGCGCGAGTAGCCGATCGACTTCGCCGCGAGCAACGTCGCCTTGTAGGCTTCCACAGTGCTGATGTTGGGTTTGGGCGCGCCGGCCTTCACCGAAAGCCCGAGACCGGCGAGCACGAACGGCGTCACCGTGTTGCCAACGACCTTGCCGCTCTTCACGAGTTCATCGATCGGGCCGGGATTTCCGGTGATGAGGTCAGCTGTGCCTTGGTTAAGTCTCCGCTGCAACTCGGCGTCCTCTGCCTGGATGACCGTCACCTTGTGTCCGCTCGTCCGCGCGAACGCGGTGGCGAGCTCTTTCACCCCAGGCGTCGCGCCCTGGTTGGTGAGGATGATGAGGTCGGCCGCAAGGGCTGCGCCTTGCGCCGATGCCAGTGCTGCCAAAATGCCCGCTGCGGCGAATTTTGCGCTCGTTCTCATGGCTTCCTCCCGCTGTTGTTTCTCTCGGCTGCCGGATCGAACGCCCGCCGCCCGACCGGCGAAGCCTATGCCCCTGCCGTAAGCCAGTCTACGCCGCCTTCAATCCCATCCTCGCGAGCGCGGCGCGGCCGGCCCAGCCGTAGGGATTGGCGAGCGTTTCCTGCAGCTCGTAGTGATTGTGGTTCGGCGCCACGACGAGCTCGACCTGTTTACCCGCCGTGCGAAGAGCGGCGGCGAAGTCCCTGCTCTGGCGCTGGAATTCCGGCGTCTCGTTGGTGCCGTAGACGAGCGTTACCGGCATCCGGATGCGCGCGAGATGGCGCTGCGTGCTCATGGCGTCTTCCATGGTGTCGTCAAACTTCACATAGGAGCTGCGGCGCGACAGACGGACAGGCTTCATCTCGTACATGCCGCTCAACAGCACCGCACCCTTGATGATGTCTGCCGGCACACCGAAATTTGTCCAGTCGGCGATGAGGGCTGTTCCCGCGAGATGGGCGCCGGAGGACTGGCCCCCGACATAGATGCGGTTGGGATCGCCGCCGAACGACCGCGCATTCTTGTAGACCCAGGCGATGCCGCGCCGGACCTGCTCGGCCATCACGCGGAGGTCGCCTTTGGCGGGTTCGATCGCGATGAAATCCAGCGCGACGTAGTGCGCGCCCGCATTGGCGAAATTCTCCGCCGCGAAATGAAAGCCGCTGGACTCGCCGGTGAGCCACGCGCCGCCATGGACAAAGACGAAGACCGGGGCGTTCGGCGCCCGCGTGCGGAATATGTCGAGCTTCTCGATTTCGCTCGGACCGTAGGATTCGCGCTGCGGCGGACCGAGGCGGCGGCGGGTCTCCTCGCTGTTCGTCGCGCGCCTGGCGGTGACCTGATAACCGAGCGGCGCATACGCGGATTGATCGTAGGCCGCATCGAGCTCGATCTGGTCGTAGTCCATGAACACCAGCGGGCCCTTTGGATGGGGCGGGGGGCCGATCAGGCATCCGCGCGGCTCGGCGGCCAGCGCCGGGGAAGGCACCGTTGCCGCCGTCGCCGCCGCTGCGGCTGTCGTCGTCAGCGCCGTCCGCCGTGTCATGCCGTTCTTGCCGCCGCGTTGCATCCTTCGCCCCATGATCCTATTCCCAGCCATGCTTGGAAACCGAGATTAGCGAAGTCGCGCATGCCACAACAGGGACAGGCGCCCGGCGAAATCGTCGAAATCGTGCGGCTCGGCCATGCCGGCGACGGGATTTCCGCGGACGGATTGTTCGTCCCGGGCACGGTTCCCGGCGATGTGGTGCGCGTGAGGCGCGAGGGTGAGCGGGGTGATCTCCTCGAAGTGATCGCGCCTGGACTGGCGCGAGCCGTTCCGCCCTGCGTCCATTTCGGACGCTGCGGCGGCTGCGCGCTCCAGCATGTCGCTCAGCCCGCCTATCTCGCCTGGAAGCGCGATCTCGTGGTGACGGCGCTCAAGCAGCGGGGGTTTACCGATGTACCGGTCGAAGATATCCGCGCGGTTGCGCCCGGCACGCGGCGGCGCGCGAATTTCAAGGCGCAGTCAGCCGGCGGTGGCGTGTCGGTCGGGTTCTATGAAGCGGGGAGCCGCGTTCTCGTCGATCTCAGCGAGTGTCCGATCCTCGTGCCCGAACTCGCCAGACTCGTACCGCGTTTGCGCAGCCAACTGGGAAAAATTTTGCGCGCGAACGAGACTGCCGAGCTCCTCGCGATGGCGACGGATTCGGGTATCGACCTCACTCTGTCTCTGAAGCGAAAGCGCGATGTCGATGTTCTGATGGATCTTTCCGCGATGGCCTCCGCGCTCGGGCTGGCGCGATTGACCTGGAACGGCGAGGATGTGGCGATCGCCGAGGCGCCGACACTGCGCGTGGGCCGCTTCACCGTGATGCTGCCGCCCGGCGCGTTCCTCCAGCCGACGAAAGAGGGCGAGCAGGCGCTCCAGCAGCTGGTTCTCGCCGCATCGGCCGGAGCGCGCCGGGTCGCCGACCTCTTCTCCGGCTGCGGCACCCTCGCGTTGGCGCTTGCCGGGAGCCATGCCGTCCACGCGGTCGACAGCGTCGCGTCGCATGTCGATGCGCTCATGGCGGCGGCGAAGCTCGGCCGTGCGCAGGTGAGCGCGGAGACCCGTGACCTTTTCCGCCGGCCGCTGCTGGCCGCGGAACTCGCGCGCTTCGATGCGGTCGTGCTCGACCCGCCACGCCCTGGCGCCTCTGCCCAGGCGAAGGCGCTGGCGCAGTCGCGCGTGCCGAAGCTGCTGTATGTGTCGTGCAGCGCGGCCAGCTTCGCCCGGGACGCTCGCATACTCGCCGACGGGGGCTACCGTCTCAACCGCGTCGTCCCGATCGACCAGTTCCTGTGGTCGCCCCATGTCGAGCTGTTCGCCCAATTCTCGCGCTAGATTTGCCGCGCCGGGGCGTTCTGTGGAAGGATGATTCCCTTCGGATTTGGGGACACGAAAATGGGCCGCTACGCCGCCGCATTCCTGGTCGCCCTCGCGGTGCTGGTCGGCGCCTCGGGCGCTTCCGCCAATGGGTTCGAGTCCTGGTCGGCGATCGTCGTGGCCGGCGACTTCAGGGCGCACTCGGGCGCGCCGAGCGAAGTCTTCGACAACGCCCGGCGCGACCTCACCAAGGCGCTCGTGAACCTCGGATTCGTCCCCAGCCACATCAAGCAATTCTCCGTCCGGCCCGAAACCGACATGGAAACCAATCCGCTGCGCTCGGACATCGAGATCATCGATACCGAGTTCCAGAAGCTCGCGCGGCAGAGCAGCGGCGGCTGCTTCCTCTATTTCACCTCGCACGGCGCGCCCCAAGGCATCCTGATCGGCAACAGCCTCGTCGCGCCGCGGGTCATCGCGCAGATGGTGAACGACGCGTGCGCGGACCGCATGACGGTGGTCGTGGTCTCGGCCTGTTTCTCCGGCGTGTTTATTCCCGCGCTCCAGACCGAGAACCGCATGATCCTGACTGCAGCGCGCCCCGACCGCACCTCGTTCGGTTGCGGCGAGGCGAACATGTACACGTTCTTCGACCAGTGCGTTCTGGAGTCGATCCCGCAATCGCGCGACTTCCCGGGGCTCGCGACCAAGGTCCAGGACTGCGTCGCGCAACGTGAGGTCGCCGAAGGCGCGACGCCTCCCTCCGAGCCGCAAGTCAGCATCGGCTACAACGTCGCGCAAAGCCTCAGCGCCTACTCGTTCGCGGGTAATTAGACCCAGCTCGGAGCGTACCGTTTGACGGCACGCTTTGGTTGACATTGCGTACTGTTTAACGGTACGCTTAGTCGTGATTAGGAGCTTTCGCGACAAGCGTGCGGCTGCGATCTTCGCGGGCTTTGCCGTGCGCGGTCTGCCGCCGCAAATTCAACGGCGCGCCCGCGAAAAGCTGCTGATGGTCGATGCGGCGAAGGAGCTTGCGGATTTGCGTGTGCCCCCCGGCAATCGCCTGGAGCCACTGCGCGGCGGTCGGGAGGGGCAACATAGCATTCGCATCAACGATCAGTGGCGGATCTGTTTCGTTTGGCGCGATGGCGAAACTTGGGAAATCGAGATCGTCGATTACCATTGAGGAGCGAGTACTATGGTCATCAAACGCGAGGACATCGACAATCGGAAGGTTGACTTCTCGGGCATCGTCACGGGGCGCAGGCTGCCCCCCGTTCACCCGGGAGTGATTCTCCGCGAAGAATTCCTCACCCCGTTGAAGATCAGCGTTTATGAACTGGCCAGAGCCATCAAAGTGCCACGTTCGCGAGCGAACGACATAGTGCTTGGACGGCGGGCCATC
>Ga0137427_10001394_pt1 | contig 10984 bp, 9 predicted proteins | sample EasRivERMZT700_2_FD_102309 | JGI IMG/M metagenome (GOLD analysis project Ga0137427, IMG submission 102309) | Soil microbial communities from meander-bound floodplain in the East River, Colorado, USA - East River MetaG ERMZT700_2 | ecosystem: Environmental > Terrestrial > Soil > Floodplain ...
TATAGCGGCGAGTTTTGACAGACATGACCACCCCGGCGCCTGTTTTTCCCCTCCTTACTAAGGAGGGGTGCCGGCGTCAGCCGGCGGGGTGGTACTTCGCAACGACCACCCCGGCGCTGCGCGCCACCCCTCCTCATCCGAGGAGGGGAGTAGGCCTGGGGTGGTTCTTCGCCTTTGTCTTCCTGTTTCCAATCGCCACCCACGCGGCGCTGTTCGACGACGTGGAGGCGCGCAAGCAAATCATCCAGCTGAGAAACCAGGTCGACGCCCGCAACAAGTCGATCGAGGAGCGCCTATCGGTGATCGACGCGAAGCTGGGGCAAATGGACTCGTCCGGGCAGAATCGCGCAGTGGATCTCGCGCAACTGCTCGATTCGCTCAAGCAGGAGGTTACAAAACTGCGCGGGCAGATCGAAGTGCTTGCGAACCAGACGGAGACCCTCGAAAGGCGCCAGAAAGATCTCTACGTTGACCTCGACAACCGTCTGAGAAAGATCGAGCAGAACCAGTCACAGCTTCAGGACAAGCTCACACAGGGCGATCGCAACGCGGCCGCCGAGAAACAGGCCTACGAAACGGCGCTCAACCAGTTCAAGCTCGGCAATTACCAGCTCGCGATCACCGGCTTCCAGACCTTCATGACCAGTTTCACCAGCAGCGAGCTTGTGCCCTCGGCGCAATACTGGATCGGCAACGCCCACTACGCGATGCGCGACTACAAGTCCGCCATCGCAGCCCAGCAGAAAGTGGTGAAGGCCTGGCCGGAGAATTCCAAGGCGCCCGATGCGCTGCTCAACATCGCAAGCTCGCAATCGGAGCTCGGACAGAGCAACGCCGCGCGCGAGACGCTGCGCGGGCTTGTGAAGAAGTATCCCTCGAGCTCGGCGGCCGAGCAGGCCAAGCAGCGGCTCGCGACGAAGAGCAAGTAGAAACCGTACGGTATTGGGCTATTTCGCTTGAGCGACTTGCGCGACGGCACGCGTTACGGGTGGCCGCGCGCCGACCGCTTTAATGGAGGCGCAAGCGGCCGGGTACCCGTAGCGTGCCGGTTGTCGCGCCAGGAGCGAAGGCGAAATAGCCCAATTCCGGAAGGATCGCCGGCTGGCCCGCCGGCGTCCCGCTCGTGACCGAACCCAACCCCGCAGCACTCGCCTCCATCGTCGTGTGGGGCGCTTTTGCGCTTGCTTTCCTGTTTGGCGCTGTAGGCAACAAGACGAATTTCTGCACCATGGGGGCGGTGTCGGACATCGTCAACATGGGCGATTGGAACCGCATGCGCATGTGGCTGCTCGCTATCGCCGTGGCGACGGCAGGCGCGAGCGCCTTGCAGCTTTCCGGGCTCATCGATGTTTCGAAGACAATCTACACCTCGCCCAGGTTCGCCTGGCTTTCCTATATTGTCGGCGGGTTGTTGTTCGGAATTGGCATGACGCTCGCCTCGGGCTGCGGCTCGAAGACCCTGATCCGCATCGGCACCGGAAACCTGAAATCGCTCATCGTCGTGATCGTCCTGGCGATCACCGCCTACATGACGCTCAAAGGAATCCTCGGGGTCTTCCGTGTAGCGGCGTTCGAGCCCGTGGGGGCGATGCTCGCGACGGGGCAGGACCTTCCGTCGCTGCTTGCCGCTCCCCTGGGTCTCGACAGGAAACTCGTGCTCACAACCCTTGGGCTCGCGATCGCGGGGGGCCTGCTCGCATTTGTCTTCAAGGCGCGCGAATTTTGGACCTTCGACAACATTCTCGGCGGCGCGGTCGTAGGCCTCGTTGTTGTCGGCGGCTGGGTGCTGTCGGGGCACATCGGGCACCTTGCCGAGGATCCGTCCACACTCGAGGAGAAATTCCTCGCCACCAACTCGGGGCGCATGGAATCGATGTCCTTCGTCGCGCCGCAGGCCTATTTTCTCGAGCTCTTCATGCTGTGGAGCGACAAGAGCCGCGTGATGACCTTCGGCATCGCGACCGTGTTCGGGATGCTCGCCGGCTCGCTCGCCTGGTCGCTTGCGACCCGATCGTTCCGCCTGGAGAGCTTTCGCGATGCGTGGGATCTGATCAACCACTTGATCGGCGGCGCGCTGATGGGCTTCGGCGGAGTGCTCGCGCTCGGCTGCACCATAGGTCAGGGAATTTCGGGTCTCTCGACGCTCGCGCTCGGCTCCATTCTCGCGTTCTTCTCGATTGTCGCCGGCGCGGCGCTCACGATGAAAGTCCAGTATTGGCGGCTGATGAAGCAATCCTGAGCCGCGATCGCCGGCGAAGGATCGCCGATGATAGAATGCGGCCTCTTTTTTGGGCCGTTAGCTCAGTTGGTAGAGCAGCGGACTTTTAATCCGTTGGTCGGCGGTTCGAGTCCGCCACGGCCTACCAAGAAAATCAGTATGTCGCGCGGTATATAGGCCGGACGCTCACGGAAGGACATTCACCGTGGGCGTGGCCCTGATGTCCGTTGCGGACTTGTTCAGGCCCACCAGTTGGTGCAGCACGGACAGGATCTCCAGCGTGTGGTCCCTCCGCGCGGTGTCACCCGGAGGACAGCTGACGCTTTGGCGGGCCGTCTCACGCGACGGGTTGAAGTTCGCGACGTGGTATTCCCTCTCTCTGTAGGTCAGCGAGAAGCGCGCATTGCAGGCATCTCCGTCGAGACGCAGGAACACATCGTCGCAGCCTGCGTCGGGCTGGTCGCCGCAGTAGCCGAACGTGACCGGGCTGTTGAGTTTCACGCCCAACGGCGGGTTGCCGTCCAGGTATTTCCTGACCTCGTCCTGATAGTGCAGCAGGTCGCCCAGGAACTGGAATATCTCTCCGACGGACCGGATATAGAGCCGCAGCTCGAGCCTGGGATAGCCGCCGGGCGTCGCCGCCTGGCCCGGGCCGACGCCGGCAAACCGGTTGAATATCCCGCAGTAGCGGGACGCCTCGTTTGCGGCAGCCGCCCCCGAGAAGAAGATCGGCGACGGGATGACCCCCCTCAGCCCCGCATCTTCCGGCCCGACGTCCACAACGGATTGAAAGCAGTTCTTCTTGTCGCTTCTCGTTGTCCGGTCCGACTCGATGAACTCGAACTGCGCGGATGAAGGCCCGGCGAACTGGGCATCGTCGTAGAAACAGAACGCGACTTTCTGTTCGCTCGACAATGAGTACAGGCTGTGCGTGGCCCGCTCCCTGTCGTAGACCACCTGGACTTTTGTCAGATCCAGCTGAGCTATGGCGCGAACGCTGTTGCTATCCTTGTCTCCCGCCAGGTTCAAGCCCGCGACGAGCAGGCGGCGCTCTCTGTAGGTGTTGGCGAAGAACGTCTTTAGCTTGTTGAGCAGCTTCAAGTAGCGCTCGAAGTCCGATTGCGTATCGCAGCGCAACTCGTCCGGCCCGACGAACGCCTTGCCTCTGTTCCTGATGATGTCCGCCGCTTCCCTGGGCGAGTTCGCGATCCTGATGACGCTGATCGGACCCGTCGCCGACCGGGTCTCGACGATTTCCACGGCGGAAAAGAACAGGAGCAGGACCAGGCGCCGGTCGAGGCCGCGATCCAGCCAGTACTTCACGATCTTCGGATCGATCGGCGATGTTATCCCCGTGATGAACTCTTTCGAGTGGAGATGGTTCAGGTCGAAGGACGGCGTCATCTGAAAAGTCAGGCTGCCGGATCGGGTGTCGCGAAGCGTTGTGCTGCGCACATCGCCCAAGAGATTCAAGAACCCCAGGGTACCTGATTGCTGCATCGATTCGCGAATCACGGGAATATCGGTAAAATGCAGCGGCGCCTTGTCCCGTGCGCGCAGAACGTTCATCACCAGCAGTTTGTTGGTCGTGTCCTCGATGACTTCACCGAAGTCCAGGGATTCCGACTTGATCACTGCGGAAGAAACTCCGCATCCGCTCAACAGGACGGAAAACCCGAAAACCAAAACGCGATGCATGGTCGCCCCCTTTCGCGCCTGTCGCCCGCAGCAAGCCGTCATGCGGTCGCCGCCTCGCCGTCGCTCCTGTGCACATCCTTGAGCAGGCGTCCTGCGACCAGCCGCATGAGGTAGAAACCCAGTCTTGGATTCTGGTAGTACAGCTGGAAGATCATTTCATCCGTCATGTCATAGAGTTCGCTGTCGGTCTCGCACACTATGGTCTGCGTGCGTTTTTTTTCCGGGGAAAAGAGACCGATTTCGCCGATGAGCTCGCCGGGGCCGATCCGCTGGCCGATTTCCGCCATTCTCACGTCGCCGCTCGCAACGTAGAAGAGTCTGTCGGCTGCCTCTCCCCGGCGAAACAGGACCTCGCCCGCTTTGAACGAGCGATGACGCATGTGCGGCAGCAGCCATTGCGAGATGGGTGAGTCCTGCGTGGCTCGCACAATCTCCTTGGACAGTTTTTCTATTTCCCAAAGCCGAGCCACGTTCAGCGGCAGCAGGACGAGATTGAGCGCAAGCGAAGGCAGCGCCGACTCCACAAGTCCATAGGCGACGAAGAAAACATTGCCCACTATGGAGAGAGTCCGCAAGGGAACCATGCGCTTCACGGCGAAACTGGCGAGACAAAAACCCACCCCAAGCAGCCCAAGCGCGGTCCCGATATCCAGGGTCATGGTCTTCGTACTCCCGAATGCTGGTTGGTCTTGAGGGGCCCTGCCCGATTCTTTCCGCGGGCGCGAACTGCGGCACCGGAACCATCACCGAGTGGATGTTCTCGAATGCGAGTTCGACCTTGTGTCGCCGAGCCGGACCCGCGATCCCCCGCCCGCTAGTCGATGGACGTGTACAGCTGTTCGTCGTAAAGGCTGCCCGACAGCGGGTTGATGACGAACAGGGGATCTGTCGCCACGCCGCTGCCCGGCGCGACGCCCGACAGGCCGTCGCGGAAGTTCTTCGTATCGATGTGCACCGAATGCGTCTCCTGGTCCTTCGCGCTCTGCCACATTTCGACGATGGTCATGTGGTTCGGACGGTTCGACTGAGTGAGCGCGTCGAACCGCGTGTTCCCTGCGTGCTTGCGGCTGTCGGCGACCGCCTTCTCGACCAGGGCATTGCCGCAGGGCCCGGCCTCGTTGACTTGGCGCTTGCACGGCGGAAACTGCTCCGGCGGGATGATGTCGACGTGGGTGACGACATATACAGTGCCTCGTCCGCCCCTGGCGATCTTCGCGGGGTCAGCGGCCACGAGACCAACATGAGGTCGTTCGTCGTAGGGGCTGTAGAGGAGCGGCTGCAGGTCTTTTCGAAACGCTACCGCGCGCGCGCCCCTGGCATGCGCCTCCCGGGCGGACTGGTCCTGCCAGGCCTCGAGCAGAAGGAAGTGGTTCCTGCGGCCGGTTCCCTGCAGGGCTTCGAACCGGAGGTTCCCCGCTTGCTGCTTCGATCCGGAACTGTGTTTCTTGATCAGGTCGGCCGCTTTCTTCGCCTCGGACGGCGCTACCTCGATGTAAGTGACAATGAAATAGGGCTTCTCCGGTAACACCGTGCCATCGCGCAGCTTCACCTCCGCCAAGCCAGGATGCGCGACGACAAGGCTCAGCAACGAAACGCCGCCCCAAACGCTCCAGAAACGCTTCGCGTACGGTGCGGCACACGCCGCCGCGAGCGCTGCGCAGGCGATGCGCATCAGCATGGGTCCCTCCCGGTATGATTCAATGCGAACCCTATATTGGACATCTGTTTGCGTGGCGTCAAGAATCTGACCGGCGATGCTGGATCACGCGCCGCATCGACATCGCGCACCACTGTTGAAGCTTCATCCGCATGGATGAAGGCGCTGCAGGACCCCCAGGAGGGCAGATCGCGTCCCGGCGCATGGGGCAAGTGCGGTTGAATTTCCTTCTTTTTCCAACATTCGCACCCTAAAATGCGGCTGCCACGCATGATCCTCCACGGCCCGCGAGGAATGTGAAGAAGAAAAGGAAGGATGGAGATTCACCCATGAATAAGCTGCGCGCATGCCTTGCGGTGAGCGGTGCGTCCTTGCTCATCGTCCTGTGTGGGATGTTTTCTGCACCGCCCGCGTACGCCCAAGGGGGGGATGCCCGGCGGGCTACGCCGCCGGCAGGCAGGGCGCTCGTGTTCGTTTTTCGCAGCGACCGTGAGACGGCAGCCGCGGAGGTGCCGGTGTTCGTGAACGCGGAAGCGGTCGGGCAGTTGGCGAACGGGACCTTCCTTGTTGCGACCGTCAATCCGGGAAGGACTTTCGTGCGCGTGGGAGATCGCGTCGTGAGCGCGGTCGCCCTCCAGGCGGAACCCAACCGAAGCTATTTTGTCAGGACCGAGGCCGTTTCCGGGGTGAGGCCGGTGCGAACGGAGACGCGCCTGGTGAGCGAAGCCGAGGGTCGCCGTTCGGTCGCGCAAAGTCGCTCGGTCGGGGCTGCGCCGGGGGTCATCGCCGCGCCGCGCCCAACAGCGCCCACGCCCAAGCCCGCGCCGCCCCCACGGGTCGTCAAGCCCGCCGCGCCGCCCGCGCCGGCCGTCAAGCCTGCGCCGCCGCCGCGGGTCGCCAAGCCCGCGCCGCCACCGCCGGCGGTCAGACCCTCTCGGGCTCCCGTTGCGCGCGAACCCGAAGACGCCGGCTGGGACATTGCGATCATCGCAAAGGCGGGTAACTTCAAGCTGGCCAATGGCAGCCAGGTGGTCGGCGGCCTCCCAAGCACCTACGACACGACCTCCAAGCCGGTGTTCGGCATGGAGATCGAGTGGCGCAGCCGGGCGGGCCTTGCCTTCGGCGGTGAGGTCTTCTACTACAAGAACGAACTGGCCGCGACCGGAACCGCCTTTGCCGCGGAGCAGGAAGTGTTCGCAGGCATGCTGAACGGAAAGTACTACTTCCGCGCGGCCGACTGGTTCTACCCATACATCGGGGCCGGAATCGGTTTCGCCGGTGCTTCCTACGGCGGCGATCTTACGGGGAAGGCTTCAGGTCCGGCTTATCAGGGCCTCGCGGGGATGGAGTTCCGCTTCAAGGGTGTCGGTCTCCATGCGCAGTTCAAGTATCTTGCCGCGACAACCGACGACGGCTCCGGAGCGAAGGTGAAGGTCGGCGGCAGCGGTGTTCTTGCTGGAGTGAGCATCATCTTCTGAAGCGACCACCCCGGCGCTGCGCGCCACCCCTCCTCATTCGAGGAGGGGAGTATGTTTTTCCCCTCCTCCCTTGAGGAGGGGTGCCGGCGCAGCCGGCGGGGTGGTCCAGGCTGTTCCCTTCCCCTCCTCGCTTGAGGAGAGGTGCCGGCGCAGCCGGCGGGGTGGTGATCCTACCGATGCTTGTTCAGGAACGTAGTCAGCGCCCGCGTAAACGCCGCCGGCTGCTCGAGGTTCGACAAATGCGATGCCGAAGGAATGATCGCGAGCTCCGATTTCGGCAGCGCCGCATGGATCTCGCGCGCCATCGCGACCGGCGTACCGGCGTCCTGCTCGCCCACGATCACGAGTGACGGGCACTTGATCTCCTTCAGCCGCTCGGTCACGTTGATCTGTGGAATCGCCCGGCAGCAGCCCACATAGCCGGGCACGGGCGTCGCGCGGATCATCGCGCTCACGCGCGCGGTCACGTCGGGATGGGTCTTGCGAAACGGTTCGGTGAACCAGCGCCCGAGCGTGGACTCGACCAGCGCCTCCATGCCTTTCTCCTGCGCGGTCTTGATGCGACCCTGCCATAGCGGCAAGGCCTCGGGCGCATAGCGGCTGGTCGTGTCGGCGAGCACCATGCTCGCGAACATGCGTGGAAACTTGAGCGCGAAAGTCTGGCCGATCATCCCGCCCATCGAAAGGCCCACCCAGTGGCAGCGCTCGACGCCGAGTCCTTGCAGCAGCCCGTGCACGTCGTAGGCGAGCATGTCGAGCGTGTACTCGCTCTCGGGCGCGTCGCTTTTCCCGTGTCCGCGCGTGTCGAAGCGCAGCACCTTGAAATTGCGCCTGAACACCGCCGCCTGCTCGTCCCACATCGACAGATCGCAGGCGAGCGAATGGCTCATCACCATCCAGGGTCCGTTGCCTTCAACGGTGTAATTCAATTCGATGCCGTTGGTTTTGATCTTCATTATCGACCGGCCCTATTTCGGAATCGACGCATTCTAATCCACGTCTCTTGCGCGAGGCTACCCCGCGCGTGCAATATAGCGCTCGCTTGCGCGGATGCATCGGACGATGTCCAAACCCAAAACCGCTTTGATCACCGGCATCACCGGGCAGGACGGCGCCTACCTCGCCGAGTTCTTGCTCGCCAAAGGCTACGTCGTGCACGGGATCAAGCGCCGCTCGTCGCTTTTCAACACCGCCCGGATTGACCATCTTTACGAGGATCCGCACGTCAAAGACCGGCGCCTGATCCTCCACTACGGCGACATGACCGATTCGTCGAGCCTGGTGCGCATCGTTCAGGAAACGCTGCCCGATGAGATCTACAATCTCGCGGCTCAAAGCCATGTGGCCGTGTCTTTCGAGGAGCCCGAGTACACGGCGGACTCCGACGCGCTCGGGACCTTGCGCTTGCTGGAAGCCGTTCGAATTCTGGGCCTGGGCAAGAAAACGCGGTTCTACCAGGCCTCGACCTCGGAACTCTTTGGCCTGGTGCGCGAGACGCCGCAGCGCGAGACCACGCCGTTCTATCCCCGCTCTCCGTACGGCGTGGCGAAACTCTACGCGTACTGGATCACCGTCAATTACCGCGAGGCTTACGGTTTGTTCGCCTGCAACGGGATCCTCTTCAACCACGAATCGCCGGTTCGCGGCGAAACCTTCGTGTCGCGCAAGATCACCCGCGGACTTGCCCGCATCAAGCTCGGGATGCAGGAGTGCCTGTACCTCGGCAACCTCGACGCGAGGCGCGACTGGGGCCACGCGCGTGACTACGTCGAAACCCAATGGCTGATGCTCCAGCAGCCCGAGCCCGAGGATTTCGTGATCGCAACGGGCAAGCAGCACAGCGTGCGCGAGTTCGTGAATCTCGCCGCGGAAAAACTCGAGGTGCGCCTCGATTGGCGGGGCAAGGGCGCAGATGAGTACGCGACCGACGCCTCCGGAAAGAAACTCGTCGCGGTCGATCCTCGCTACTTTCGGCCGGCCGAAGTGGACACCCTGGTTGGCGATCCCTCCAAAGCGAGGGAGAAGCTGCGCTGGCAGGCGAAGACAAGCTTCGAGCAGCTCGTCGAGGAAATGGTGCGGGAGGACCTGCGCGAGGCCGAGCGCGACGCGCTGGTGAAGAAGCACGGCCATCGCGTGCAGAAATATCACGAATAGCCCGGTGCACACCAGCGCCCGCATCTACGTCGCCGGCCACAGCGGGCTGGCGGGCTCGGCGATCCTGCGCTGCCTGCAAGCGCGAGGCTACTCGAACCTGGTCTTGCGCACGCACGCGGATTTGGATCTCACCGAGCAAGGTGCGGTACGTGATTTCTTCGAGAAAGAGCGCCCGCAGTACGTGTTCCTCGCGGCAGGGAAAGTCGGGGGAATTCTTGCCAACAACTCCTTTCCCGCCGATTTCGCCTACATCAATCTCGCGATTCAGGCCAACGTCGTTCACTCGGCATGGCGTACCGGAGTGGAGCGGCTGCTTTTTCTCGGCTCCTCGTGCATTTATCCGCGCGATTGTCCGCAGCCGATGAAAGAGGAGTATCTCCTCAGCGGACCGCTCGAGCCGACCAACCGGACCTACGCGGTGGCGAAGATCGCGGGCATCGAGCAGTGCTGGTCCTACAACCGGCAACACGGAACGCGTTACCTCGCGACACAGCCGACCAATCTGTACGGCCCGGGGGACAGCTACGATCTCGAGACCTCGCACGTGCTTCCGGCGCTGATCCGTAGGATTTACGAGGCCAAGGTAAACCGGGCGCCCGAGTTTGTCGTCTGGGGGACAGGACGGCCGCTACGGGAATTCCTCTACAGCGACGACATGGCCGATGCCTGCGTTTTCCTGATGAACCTCGACGACGCGGCGTTCTCGCGGCTCGTGCGGCCGGACGTCTGCCCGCTCATCAACATGGGCTTCGGAGAAGAGCTTTCGATCGCCGAGCTCGCGAGAGTCACCTCCAAGGTGATCGGATACACGGGGCAGGTCCGCTTCGACACCGCCAAGCCCGACGGCACACCGCGGAAGCTTCTCGACAGCCGCCGGTTGCTGGCTCTCGGATGGCGCCCGAAAATGGGGCTCAAGGAAGGAATCGCGCGTGCCTACGCGGATTTTCAGCGGCGGTTTGGTTAGCTGGTTTGAGGAGCCGGAGCGCAGGGCGAAGAATTCTGGTGTGGAAAAAAAGCAGCGCATTGGACTCGTCCAAAAAATGGGTATAAGATTCAACGCCCTGCTGGTAACTCCTGCAGATGATTGATAAGAGGCTGAAACGGCCCTCACGCAGGGGAGTATGAGGGGACGTGTCCCCTCATGATGTAACGGCCCTGGGTTTCCGATCGGTTTTCTCGAAACGGATCTTGATATGCGAACTATTTCTTGCCTCTCCGTAATCGGTCTCGGCCTGCTTTTCGGCGCGTCCGCCTGGGCGCAGGTTGACCCGACGCAGACCGAATCGACTCAGACGCTTCGCTCCGGCGGAGCCGCGGAAGCCGCTTCAACGATGCCGGCAATGCCGAGCCTCCAGGACATCCGCAGCCCGCTCACCACGATCACGAACCGGCCGCGACCGGCGACCGGAACGGCCGCACCGGCGGGCGGTCCCCAGACCGGACTGACTCCCGGCGCGCGCACGCAGTTCCCCGGCACCGATCTCCAGCAGCGCATCCAGGAATTCCAATTCGAGCAACTGCAGCAGGAGCTCCAGGCCGAGCAGAGAGAGCGCAACGAGTTCCAGCAGTTCGTCATGCAATCCACGGGCCGCGACCTGCCGATCTTCGGCGCCAATCTCTTTCGCAACGTGCCCAGCACCTTTGCCCCGGTCGAGAACGCTCCGGTCACCTCCGACTACGTCATCGGGCCGGGCGACGAAATCCAGATCCGGGCCTGGGGCCAGATCGACGTCGATTTCAGTGCGGTCGTGGAACGCAATGGCGCCATCAGCGTGCCCA
>Ga0137427_10001395_pt1 | contig 10982 bp, 10 predicted proteins | sample EasRivERMZT700_2_FD_102309 | JGI IMG/M metagenome (GOLD analysis project Ga0137427, IMG submission 102309) | Soil microbial communities from meander-bound floodplain in the East River, Colorado, USA - East River MetaG ERMZT700_2 | ecosystem: Environmental > Terrestrial > Soil > Floodplain ...
TCCAGTTCGAAAGGAATATCGGACCCACCAGCGGCGACCCGTCCTCCGGCGCTCCCGGTGGAGGCCCGCTGAGCGTATCGCCATGGCACTTGGCACAGGTCGCTTTGTAGAGCGAGTCCCCGCGCGTGGCTTGGGCCTCGGTGTACACGCTGTCCCACACCGATCGGGCGGCCTGGACCCGCGGCGCCCGGACCGACTCGGCGCGAAGGGTCGCCTGGAGCGCGGCGAGGGTGGTTCCGGCGATCACGATGGCGGCGGTATGCTTTCGAATCTTCGCGAGCATGCCCTACGGCGAGCGAGGGGAGAGGAGTGCGGGGAGGAATCAAACCCTCCGCCGCCCGTGCGTTCGTGATAATCTACGTGACGATACGCGCCCCATCCACGACGCGCTGAGATGCCCGACATCGAGCAGGTAACAACCCCCGAACAGATCGCGGCTCTCCGCGACATGATGCGCGAATACCTCGACTGGACCAAAACCGTCGAGTCCGACGCGTCCGACGCGCCGACCTTCAAGGGGGTCGACGAGGAGTTGGCCACGCTGCCCGGCATCTACGCCCCGCCGCGAGGCCGGCTGTTGCTCGCGACACACGAAGGGAGGCCCGCCGGGTGCGTCGCGCTCAAGCCGCGCGGCGACAACGTGGCTGAGCTCAAGCGGCTCTATGTGCGACCGGCGTTCCGTGGGCATCGCATCGGCGAACACCTCGTTCGCGCGGTGCTCGCCGAGGCGCGTCACATCGGATATCACCGCATCGTTCTAGACAGCCATATCTCGATGACCGCGGCGCACGCGCTCTATCGCGACGCCGGGTTCAAGACCGTCGCCGCACCGAGCGACTTCCCGGAGCGGTTCAAGCGCGTCGTGGTTTTCATGGAGTGCGAGCTCGCGGCTCAGCCGGCGATCTAGGCGCTGCGCTTCTGCTTCTCGGCACCGAGCTGCGCTCTCAGAAAGGCGAGGACGTCCAGCTCGTGTTGACGCAGCGTCGGTCCGCGCGGCGTACGCTTGCGCCAGCCGGTCTTGGGCGCGGGTGGGAGGACGTCACCGCGCAGGTACGCCTCGAGCAACGTCGGATGGATGTAGTACTTCCGGCACACGGCGCGCGTGTTCCCCAATCGCGCCGACGTGCGATCGACGGCATCGAGCATGTTGCGAGCGGCTTCGCGCTTGTTCGGCGCCACTCCCATTTCGCGCAGCGCCTCCGCGGCGAGCATCGTTCCGGCGAAGGTGCGAAAGTCCTTCGCCGTGATGTCCCGGCCGCTGATCTCCTGCAGATAGCTGTTGACGTCCTCGGCGATCACGGTTTGCCGTTTGCCGTCGTCGTCGAGGTACTGGAACAGCTCGGGGCCGGGGAGCTCCATGCAGCGTTGTACGATCCCGGCAATGCGCTGGTCGCTGACCGCCACCGAGTGCGTCTTTCCGCTTTTGCCGCGGAACTCGAAGGTAAGGTTCGCGCCGCTGATCAACACGTGGCGGCGGCGCAGCGTCGTGAGCCCGTACGATTTGTTCGCCTTGAGATACTCGTTCGCGCCGATGCGGATCAATGTGCGCTCGAGGAGCCACACGACGGTGGCCATGACCTTGTTGCGGGCCAATCCGGTCTGCGCCACGTCGTGCTCGACGCGCTGGCGGATCTTCCACAACACGTCGGCCAGGACGAACATGCGCTCGAACTTCGTCGCGTCGCGCCGCGCCCGGAACCGCGGATGGTAGCGGTATTGTTTGCGACCGCGTGCGTCGCGCGCCGTGACCTGGATGTGGCCCTCGGGAATCGGACAGATCCACACGTCCGTCCACGCCGGAGGAATCACCAGTCCCTGGCAACGACGAACCAGCGCGCGGTCGCGCACCGCCGCGCCGTCGGGACCGACGTACGTGAAGCCGCGCCCGCGCCGGCGACGCCGGATTCCGGGCATCACATCGCTCACGTATTTCAGCCCCGCCGCTTCGGCGGTGCTCATGTATTCTCGAAGGGAAACCGGGTCCAAGAACTCCTCCAAGAGCGACGAACACAAACGCCCAGCCCGGCGTTTACCGGACTGAGCATCAGCGTATGGACGGCGGCACCTCCCAGTGGGCAACCACGGCACCCGAATGGGCCCCGAAACAAACGCAATCAATGGGGTCAGACTCCATTGAATACCGATTTCAATGGAGTCTGACCCCATTGATTGCCCATTGATTGCCATTTTGAGGGCATGGAGGAGCCAAGCATCGAGATCCGCGTTGCGACGCCGGCGGACCGTACCCGCGCCCTCGCCGTGTACGAACGGTGGGGTTACAAGAGCAGCGTGCAGCCGGCGGATAGTTTTTTCATCGCCGAGCGTGGCGCGGAGGTGGTCGGCGTCGTGCGGCTGGCGCTCGAGCACGGGGTGTGGATGCTGCGGGGCATGCGCGTAGACCCGGCCGAGCAGCGACGGGGAACGGGCACACGCCTCCTTCATGCGCTGGTGTCGCGCCTTGGCGACGAAGACGAATGCTATTGCGTGCCCTTTGACCATTTGCTTGGGTTCTACGGACAGGTAGGATTCGTCGAGGCGAGCCTGAATGGGGCGCCCGCATTTCTCGTCGAGCGCATCGCCGGCTATCGAGCGCGAGGTGACGCCGTCACCCTGATGCGTCGGCCCGCTTTGGCCGAGTCCCGATCACGGAGGTCGATATGAAGAAGCGAGGCAATCGATCGATTCCCGACTTCTCCCGCGCGCCCAAGGGACCACTGCGTCCCAAAGAAGTGGACGGGAAGCCGGCCGCGGCGCCGCCGCCACCGACTCGCGCGATGAAGCCACACTCGACGTCGCAGAAGTCCGGGAGACGGGGAAGCTGACAGCGGGCCGCTGGGCGACTGGGCGACGTCGATCGCCGTGATTGACTAATCGCCCAGCAGCCTCAGCAGCCCAGCAGCCCAGCATCCCGCCTCTCATCACCCCCAATGGCCCTCAATTGCCCCAACTGCGGTGCGGCCTCCGCCCCTGATGCCGCGCGCTGCGAGTTCTGCGGCTCCGCGCTGGCGGCGGTGTCATGCCCATCGTGCTTCGGACCGATGTTCGCCGGGACGCAGTTCTGCCCCCGGTGCGGGGCGAGGGCTGCGCGCGAGCGTGTCGACCAACCGACGTCGCTTGCCTGTCCCGGTTGCACCGCCGAAATGCACGCCGTGCGAGTCGGCGCAACGCCGCTGCACGAGTGTCCGGAGTGCGCCAGCACCTGGCTCGACGGGGAGGCGTTCACCGCGCTGTGTTCGAGCCGCGAAGAGCGGGGGGTCGTCGCGTCGTCGGTAGGGTCGGCCCTCCCGCAGCCGCCAAGGTCTCCGCAAAGCCCCGTGCGCTACGTTCCGTGCCCGGTCTGCAAGAAGCTCATGAACCGCAGCAACTTCGGAAACCGGTCCGGCGTCGTGATCGACACCTGTGGCGCCCACGGGGTCTGGCTCGAGCACGACGAGCTGCGCCGCGTGCTCACGTTCATCGACACCGGCGGCCTCGTGCGAGCCCGCGCCATGGACCGCCACAAGGCAGATGCTGAGCGCGATCTGGCGCGCCTTGTCCGGGAGGGGGCGCCGCGCGCCGCATCAGGAGGCATGGGCGCGCTCCACCTCACCCGGGACGAGGACGATGGGTCGCTCCTCCGCGAGGTGCTTCGCGGCCTCTTCTCGTGACGCCAAAGGGGTGCGTCCGTCGTAATAGCTGAGGTCTCTCTCCACCTACTGGGAGCCAGCTGTGACGATTCGCGACTTCATCGCCGCCGAGCTGATCGACATCATCGAATGGCTCGATGAATCGGGCGACACGATGGTGTACCGATTCTCCCGGCCCAAGCAGGAAATCAAGAACGGAGCGCAGCTCATCGTGCGTCCGGGCCAACTCGCCCTCTTCGTCGACCAGGGGAAGGTGGCGGACGTGTTCGAGCCGGGCCGGCACCGGCTGACCACCGCGAACCTGCCCCTCCTGTCCACGCTGCGGGGCTGGAAGTACGGATTTGAAAGCCCGTTCAAGGCCGACGTTCTCTTCGTGAGCACGACGCAATTCACGAATCGCAAATGGGGGACGTCGAACCCGGTGATCGTGCGCGATCCCGAGCTCGGGCCCGTACGTCTGCGCGCCTTCGGCACGTACGCGGTCCGGGTCAAACGTCCCGAGCAGTTCGTCCGCGAGATCGTCGGGACGAGCTCCGTCTTCTCGGTCGACGAGATCACCGAGCAGCTTCGCGACCTCGTGGTGGCGCGGTTCAGCGGTGTGCTCGCCCAGGGGCAGACGTCGGTATTCGCGCTCGCGACGCAGTACGCCGAGCTCGGCGCCACGGTGCTCGATCGGGTCGCGGCGGAGTTTACCCAGTATGGGCTGGAGCTGACGCAGCTCGTGGTGGAGAACGTCTCGCTGCCCCCCGAAGTGGAGAGCGCGCTCGATCAGCGGACCCGCATGAACGTGATCGGCGATCTCGATCAATACGCCAAGCTCCAATCGGCCGACGCGCTTCGCGACGCGGCACGAAATCCGTCGGGGGCCGCGGCGGGGGGTGTCGGGATAGCAATGGGGATGGCGATGGGGCAACGCGCGATGGCGGGGAACGGCGCGCAGGCCGCGCCAGCAGCGCCAGCAGCTGCCGAGCCACCGCCGCTGCCGCTCGAAGAGTGGTACGTCGTGGTCGATGGCAAACGCCGCGGTCCGATCGGCGTGGCGACGTTGGCCGATTACGCAGCCAAGGGCATCTTCACCATCGAAACGCTGGTCTGGCGCTCGGGCATGGCGGCGTGGACTCGCGCGGCCGACGTGCCCGCGATGGCCGGCATGCTCGCGCGTCGCAAGTGACAACCGACCCCGCGTCAGCCCTCGAGCTCCTTCGGCGGCTGTGGCGCCATAGCGTGTGGGCCGACGCCGAGCTGTTCACGGCGCTGCGTGCGTCCGCGGTGCCTTCGGTGTCCACGTTGCGCGAATACGCGCATATGATCGCCGTGGAAGAACTGTGGCTGGCCCGACTCGAGGGCCGGCCCTCTCGCGTGGAAGTGTGGCCGTCGCTCGGCCTCTCCGAGTTGGAAACGCTCGGCGAACAGGTGCGCGACGGTTTCGAGCGGTATCTCTCGTCGCTGAGCGACGCGCAGTTGGGCACGCCGGTCGGCTACGTGAACAGCGTGGGTCAGGCCTTCATGACGCCGATCGGCGACATCGTGATGCACGTCGCGCTGCACGGCCAGTATCACCGCGGCAAGGTAAATCTCCTGCTGCGCCAGACCGGTGAGCCGCCGGCACCGACGGACTACATCGCGTTCGTGCGGAAGGTGCCGGCAGCGCGTACTTAGGCTACTTCTTCGCCGTGGTATTGAGCCGGACGATGTAGACGTCCACTCCATTCGGCCCCATGACTCCGGCGCGGTAGCTGGCGAACGCTGTGCCGCGAATCAGGCTGCGATCGATCGTCCCGAGCCCGTATCGATTGAGGTTCAGCGGACCGGCGGGTCGCACGGCCACCGCGCGCACGGTGTCCGTGCCCCCGGCGACTCGTACCGCCACCGCGGGCGCCGTAACGTCCGCGCCGCTGGCTGTAATGACACCGCCGCCCGATCCGCCGACGGCGACGGAGCCTCTGGCTCCCCGTCCTCCTCCGCTCGGCGTTGCTATGGCGACGGCGGGGGGCGCGTCGTCAGCCGTCGCGCTGCTGGTGACGTACGCGTCGTTCGCGTCCAATACGAACGCGACGTGCCGCGCCTCGGACGTGCCGTTGATGACACCCGGGAAATAGTTGGTGAGTAGCGTGCGCACGAGCTGTTGCATCTCGGCGGAACGCGTGCTCATCGTGTCCATGGACATAGAGCGCGCGATCACTCCGCCGGAGGCGGTGGCCGGCACCGGCGTTTGGGCGGCGGCCGCGGTTGCGGCGAGGGCGATCGCCACGAGCGGGAGTGAGGCGATGAGTGGACGGCGCGGGCGGACGGCGGTCATGGCGTTGATTCTCCGTTCGAGGAATGGTTGCTGTTGAGCCAGCGATGCGGCGAGCGGAAGCCGTGCACTCCGGCGCTCGCCGACCGCGAGAAGAAGCATTCCGTACTCGTGGCGGCGGCCGACGGCGCCGATGACGCGCGCGTCGCAATCCACCTCGATGGCGAGGCGCAGCCGGCGGACCATCCACCACAGCGCGAAGTTCCAGGGGAACAACACGAGCAGGGCGCCCGCGGCGAGCAACGCCTGCGGGTCTCCGGCTCGAATGTGCTCGCGCTCGTGGCGCAACATCAGCTCACGCGCGCCCGGTTCCAGCGCTAGCGCCCACTTCGGGATCACGATCTGCTGCCGGATCACGCCGACGACGGCCGGTCCGACGTCGGGCGCCAGCCATGCGGATTGTCCGTCGATCGAGAGACGCGTCCAGCGCGCGCGCTGTCTGGTGAGCGCCGCGAGCCCGCGCGCAAACGTCGCCAACACCACCAGGGACGCCGCGAACCAGACGGCGCGAGCCTGCCGGTCGAAGCGGCGGCTCGCGAACGTCAACCAGGCAAGCGCCCGGCGCGGGCGCGCGGGAGGGGACACCCGAACCGGTCGGGCGACGGCCGCGCGCACCATGCCGCCCTGCGCCACCGCTTTGCTTGGAATCGGGCGCGCCGGGACGCGCCGGATCACGACGAACGGCACGGCGACAACGACCACGATCGCGAGGAGCCACGGCGTGCGCCGCGGAATCCCCCAGATCGCACAGACGCGTTCCAGCGCCAGCGCCACGAGCGCGACGAGTGCCGAAAGCACGAGCCCGTAGAGCATCCAGGCGGCGGTCACGGTTCGCGCTCCCGCTCGGCGGCGATCCGGTCATCGAGTGCCTTGCGCAGCCGCCGCAGCGTGTCGGCGTCGAGGTTGCGGTCGCTCACCAGTTGTGTGAGCAGCAACTCCGGCGACCCGTCGAAGATCTTGTCGAGCACCCGCGCGAGGGCGCTCTGTCCGGCCGCGTCCTGCGCGACCAGGGGAACGTACCGGTGTGCCTTTCCCTCGGGCACGTGGGCGACGAAGCCCTTGTCCTCGAGGGTGCGCAGCACCGTAAGGACCGTGGTGTACGCGAAATCTCCCTCGAGCGCGTCTCGCACTTCAGACACGGTCCCGGACCCGTGCTTCCACAGCACGGCCATGACGTCGAGCTCGCGCTCGGTGAATGCGATGTCCGTAGGGCTCTCCTACTAAAACTCTAGTAGAGATTACGGTCGGCGCATCATTTTGTCAACTAGTTTTTTAGTTGACGTTGAGCCTGGTTAATCGCGATCGTTGTGGCGTGCGTGCGCTCTAGGCGGGAGTCTCCCCTAGAGTGCCTCAGATGTCAGTGATCGGTATGAACCAGGTCCCGCACACTCAGCAGCAGCGATTTCCGGGTCGGCTGTACCGGTCCACCAGCCGCTGCTCCGTGAACTCTTCCTTGGTCATCGGCGCGCAGCCCGGGTGATGCGAGTGCACGTGCGCGACGTACCGGTCGTAATCCGGCACACCGATGATCCGGCGCACAACCGCGGCGGCGCGGTTTACCCGCTCGCGGATGGTGATCAATCGCCCGGTCGCCAAGTCGCCCGATCGCCCGCTCATTCTCGCCCTCCAGCGTAGATCCAGCGGCTGTCGGCGCTCCAGGGTACGCGCCGCGGCTCGCGGCCGCGCATGATGTTCTTGACGCTGAATTCGAATCCGGCGGCCTGCTGCACGCCCGCGTTCACGGCTAATGACGAGACGGCGCAAGCGCCACGGATGAGCAGTTTTCGCACGCTGGGACCTGTAGAAACGGGTTGCCGCTAAGTAAGCATGGCGGCAGGACGGTCGCCAGCGGTCTGGCGACCGGCGCGTCCTGGTCGCAAGTTGGGGCCAGGAGCGGGCATACGGAACCCGACGGAGGGGAAGCGTGGGTGGAGTAACCGTTAGCGTGCTGCCACGTTGTCCGGCCTGCAACGCACCGATCAGCGCGCGTGCCACGACGTGCGCGGTGTGTGACGTGGCGCTGGTCCCGATCACCACATCGTCGGGTGCGCGACCGGCCTACGTCTCGAGCGCCCCGGACCCGCTGGCCGGGCGCGAAGAGCTGCGTCCCGTCTGGACTGAGCTGGCCGCCGCGCTCGCCCCGACCATCCGCCTCTTCGGGATCCTCGGTGAAGGCGGCATGGGCATCGTCTTCATCGGTCTCGACGAAACGCTCAAGCGCGACGTCGCCATCAAAGTTCTTTCACCAGCGGTGGCCGACGACTCCGTCGCGCGCCAGCGGTTCCGTCGCGAGGCCGAGGCCGCTGCGGCGGTATCGCACCCGAATATCGTGAGCGTGTTTCAGGTGGGAGAGCTAGCTGAGAGCCGGATCCCGTACATCGTGATGCAATTCGTCGAGGGGCCCACGCTCGCCGACGCGATCGGTCGCATCCTGCCCGAGGCGCGCGTCCGACGGTTGATGGCCGAGATCGCCTCGGCGCTCGCCGCCGCGCATCGCCGGCGCGTCGTCCATCGCGACGTCAAGCCGGCGAACATCGCGCTCGACGGTGAAACAGGCCGCGCGCTGGTGCTCGACTTCGGGATCTCCGCGGCGTTGAGCACGCGCCGCAAGAGCAAGGGGATGCGCCTCACCACCGAAGGCATGTATCTCGGCACGCCGACGTACATGAGTCCGGAGCAGGCGAGCGGCGACGAGGTCACCGTCAAATCCGACGTGTACAGTCTCGGCATCCTGATGTACGAGTTGCTCACGGGGGAGCCGCCCTTTACCGGCAACTCCCTGCAGATCATGGCGGCGCACGTGAGAGACGCGCCGCCGAGCCTGCTCGAGCGGCGGCAGGATCTCTCCTCCGAGCTGGCCGCCCTCGTTGACCGCTGCCTCATGAAGGATCCGGCGCGTCGCCCGACCGCGCAGGAGGTGGTGAACTACCTCCAGCCCACGGGCCACGCCAAGATCGAGTGGCCGCCACCCGGAACGCCGATGCTGCGACGTGCCGGGGTGCGGCTCCTCAACGTGATGATGATGCTCGCCATGACGACGCTCGTGTTCTTCGTCGTGCTCGGGTTTCAACCGTCGTCGACCAGACCGGGCGTCGTGGCCGCGCCGGGCGGCGAAATCATTGGAGGCAACCCGCTGACGCGCAGCGTCGCGGTTCTCCGACAACACGCCGGCGAAGTCGCCGCGGTGTGGTCATTTCTCCTCGGCGCCTGCGTGGTGGTCTTCTGCATTCTCACCGTGCTCCTGGTATTTCACGCCTGGCGGACGATCGGCCTGGCGTGGTGGGCGCGTGTGTCGGGGTATCCCTGGCGCGTCGTGCTCGCCGTCGCGACCGATGTGCGCGGCGACACGAGCGATCTTCGCAACAGCAGCGGCGCCTACGCGATGCTCGACGAGATCGAGCGCGAGCGCATCCGTCGGCTCCGGATCGGCCAGACGGTGTGCGTCATCCTGAGCCTTCCTGTCGCGGTCATCGGGACGCTCCTGTGGATCATGGGTGTGTTGCGTGTGTCGTCGTCCAGCGGGTTCGTGTTGCCGACTACCGAGGGCTTCATCATTGCCGCGCCGATCGCTGCGTGCTTCGCGGCGGCGCTGGTGATGTTGGACGTCGAGGTCCGCACGCTCACGCGCGCCAGCGGGAGCGTGCGTCGTCGTCATCGGCGCACGCCGATCAAGGCGGATCTCGTGCAGTCCTGGCTCACGGCGAACAACGAGCCCGTTCGCGCGCCGCGCCGGCTGATTCCACGGCCGCTCCTTGCCGTCGTGCTGATCGGGCTCGGTGCGGCGACCGCCGTCGCGGCGGCGGCGATTCTCACGACGGTCGGCGAGACCACCGCCCGGCTCGTCCCCGCGCGCGCCGCCGCCGCGGAATGGGTCCAGATGCTCCAGACCGACAGCCTGCGTCCGGCGCGCTGGGCGCAGATCGAGCCCCTCATCGCGACGTCGTCGCTGGCGCCGGCGAACAGCGCGGCTGCGATCCCCGCCGAGACCGTCGCGCGCGAGTTTGTCACGAGTTTCGTGTCGTCGGAGGCGGCGGCTCATATCGCCTGGGTGATCGGCTCGATTGGTAGCGTGGTCGGCGGCGTCGAGCCGCCGGTGGGCAACCTTTCTCTCTCCGCGCTCGCGCGGCAGCTGGCCGACGCGCGCGCTCCGTTCACGTTGATTGCGGACACGGCGTCGCCGCGGCTCGTGGCATTCCGTCGGCTCGCGCATGCACCCGTTCTGCCCGCGCTGTGGGCCTACCGCCCCGGCCTGCCGGCAGTCGAGTCGAGCCTCGCGCTCCCCGCGCTGTCCGCCGCAACGATCAGATCGGTTGGGTACGCCAACGGCGTGGCCGGGCTGCTCGCGTTGCGGCGTGGCGATACGAGCACCGCGCTGTTGCGGGCGCGCGAAAACGCGAGCGTCGCGCGGCAGCTGCTACGTCAGTTCGTCGAGGCCGACGCGGCGAACGCGGCGGTGTTGTTGAACCAGTCGGCGGACGTGATTCACGCCGTGGCCGAGTCGCGCCGGCTCCCCACGCTGGCCGCCGAGGGGGACCGCCTCGCGCGCGCTGCCGATGAAGTCCGCCGGCCGATGCGGCAACGTTATCGGATCAAGGCGCTTGCGTTGTTCGCCGATCCGGCGGACTTCTCCGGCATTCGCTTCATCGGCAACGTGTCGCTCGGGCCGGTCGCGCGCGTGTCACTTGTGTCGTCGATGGTGGTTGGACACTGCCTCAATGCGCGCGAGATGCTGTTCGGCATCGACGGGCGCCGTTCGGCGCTCCTCGACAGCGCCGAAACCGCGCTGGCCAACGTGCCGCAAGCGGGCAGTCTCGTCGAAGCGGACCGGCGGTGGATGCGCCGCTGGCTCGCGGATCAGCGCGGCGTGGCTGCCGCCAACATCGCCGGCCTCACCCCCGCGTCGCCGCCGTCGCTCCTCTTGCGGTCGCTCGGCTGGATCGGCCTCGGATCCGTGCGCGACAGGATGCTGTATTGTCGCGAGAAGTTGCTCTAGGCCGATCAAGGGCAACAGCAAGAACCACAAAAGCATTGACCGCAGAGGACGCTGAGGACGCAGAGGA
>Ga0137427_10001396_pt1 | contig 10978 bp, 9 predicted proteins | sample EasRivERMZT700_2_FD_102309 | JGI IMG/M metagenome (GOLD analysis project Ga0137427, IMG submission 102309) | Soil microbial communities from meander-bound floodplain in the East River, Colorado, USA - East River MetaG ERMZT700_2 | ecosystem: Environmental > Terrestrial > Soil > Floodplain ...
CCCGGAGCCGTTGTCGATGACCCCGTCGTCCTTCGATCCGGTCACGCGCTTGGGCGGGCGTGCTTGCTTGTAGACGTGCTCGACGTCGCAGGTGGTGCATCGAGTCTGACGGATGTCCTCGCCGACCAGAGCGACAACGGCGTGGTTCGTAATGCGTCGTTCACGCGGACAATAGTCATCGACTATGTCCCCAAGACGCAGCGGGCGCTGCTCCATTCAAAACTCCCGAAAACGGAACTTCCGGTCGAGCATCGCGCAACCCGGCCTGACAATCGGCCCGGGCATGCTTAGGGGCGCATAAGAGGCGCGACCCGACGCGGAAGGAATTGCGTGCCTTGCAGGTCACCAGAGCATAACCACAACGACCGGGCGCGGTCAATCCAGGCCAATGCGGCGTCCATATCGGCGTCGCGGCCCGATGCCAGCGTCGCAATGGACACCGGCACGACTTCATCCGGCACCACGCCGCGGCCTTCGAGCGAGCGGCCGTCGGGCGTGACGAAGTCGCCGACGACGTGCAGCAGCACGTCGCCATTCGGCAGCGTCTTCGTCGAGGCCGGCAGCGCCTGTCCCATGGTCTGACGGCCGAACACGCGCGCGCGGCCCGCGCTCTGCATCGCGCCGGCGAAAATCTCCGACGTGCTCGCCGTCTGATCGTCCACGAGGATGGCGAGCAGGCCGGCAAAGGGCACGACACGGCGGCCATCGGTCGTTGCGAGCTGCGGATTCGCCCTGAACGTCAGCGGAGGCGTCGATCGTGTGCGCATCGTGCCGAGCAGATCCTTCTCCTTCATGAAGTGGCCGGAAAACTTCTGGATCATCCCCATCAGACCGCCGGGATTCCCGCGCAAGTCGAGGATCATGCCGTCGGACTCCCGAAACGAATCGACCGCCTGGTCGAAGGGTTCGCCGACGGCGCCCATCCACATCGTGAAGGAAATCAGTCCGACCTCACGGCCCGATCGCGTGGAGAGACGCGCCGAGTTCAGGCGCGCATTGCGCAACGTCACGTTGCCAAAGGCGAGGAGATCGCCCGTGCCGGAGTCGCGGCGCACGCTGATGGTTCGCTGCCGGCCGTCGGTGTCCCGCACCTTCACGACCGCCACCGAGTCATCGCCGCCGTAGAGCGCCCGGTACGCGGCTTCCCACTGCCGCTGGTTCTGCGCGCGCTCGTCGCGGCCGGTGCGAGCCTTTCGCCACGCCTCGGCCGTGGCGTCATCGACGGCCAGCAGCACCTGTCCGGGCTTCAATCCGGCCGCGGCGGCCGGTCCCTCCCGCGGCACGCGCGTGATCACGACTTCGGAGGCCATCACGCGGATGTCGATCGGAATGGAGCCCGCGCCCGGCAGCGCGTTCGAGTCCGACAGCAGCTCGAAGTGCGAGCGCCCCAGCCGGTCGATCATTTCCGTGATGACGGCGCGGACGTCTTCAACGGTCCTGGCGGCCTGCGCGCGCGGGAGCAGCTCCTTGCGTACGCCGGCCCAGTCCACACCGCCGAACTTCGGGTCGTAGAACGTGTCGTTGATGGTCTGCCAGACGTCTTCGAAGCTGGCGACGGCGAGAATCAGCGCCCGGTCCTGCGGCGCCGTGCGGGAAGCGACGACGAGCGCGAGCGCCAGGAAGAGGGCGCGAGCGCTCATTTGATCAGAGCTTTGATCACCGGCGGCAGATCGAACGCGTCGGCCGGCACGGTGTCGAACTCGACGGCCGCGATGCTGATCTCCGTCTCGAACCCCAGCGCGCGCTGCCGGATCGTCGTGGGCAGTTTCACTTTGCCGAAGGGCTTGTAGTTCGAAAGGATCTCGGTGGTCGGCACGTTGCCCATCGGCGTCGCGCGCGTGCCCTCGAAGCCGAGATACAGGCCGGTGGCCGCGTCGAAGTACTCGAACTGCTCCGTGCCCGATTGCAGCGTGACCTTGACTTTGATCGCGGGCGTGCGGGCGAAATCCTCGCGCGACACCGGCACGAACTCCTTGATGAACTCCGGCCCGTACAGGACGCCGTCGAACGACGAGTCGTCGGCCATCTCGGTGAGCTCGCGTCCGGCCAGGACCGCCGGACCGGAAATCGGATCGATCGTCCAGCCGACTTTGCCGTTATAGCCGCTCTCGATTTTTCCCACGCCGGCGAGCTCGACGCGCAGCCGCATCAGCGCCGGGCGCGCGCTCATGAGATCGAGCGTGCCGCTCATCGCCTGCGCCGGCAGACTGAACGTGCCGGTCGCGCGCATCGACTTGATCGCTTTCCACGCCTCAGTGCCGCCGATGGCCTCGAGGTGACTCGCGATGACTTGCTTGCCCGTCGGAAGCGGCGCCTGCGCGCTCGCGCTCGTCTGGCCGGACGCGAACACCGACAGAGACACCAGCGCCGCCGCGAGCACAAAACTCCGGTGTGTGCTTGATCGTCTCAACACGTTACCGCCTCCCGTCGATAATAGTGCGGTTCGTGGAGGATTGCATGAGCATCGCTCGATCCCTCGTCAGTGTCATCGTGGCGCTCGGTCTCAGCGGCGCCACCGCCGGTTCGCAGCCGCAGACGTCGCGCGGAAACTGGCCGGGCTGGCGCGGCCCGCTTCGCGACGGCATCTCCACGGAAACGGGTCTGCTCACGTCATGGCCGCAAGGCGGACCGCCGAAGATCTGGACCACGACCGGGCTGGGCCAGGGGTATGCGAGTGTTTCGGTCGTTGGCGGCCGGATCTTCACGACCGGCGACCGGCCCGACGGCCAGTACGCGTTCGCCGTGGACGAAGCGAGCGGGAAACTGCTCTGGTCCGCCAAGCTGGGCCGGTCAAACACCGAAGAAGGCGAACGCGGCGGCGCGCGGAGCACGCCGTCGGTCGAGGGCGATCTGCTCTGGCTCACGGACTCCGACGGCACCGTCTATTGTCTCGAGACCGCCACCGGCAAGGAACGCTGGCGCCGCAGCATGACGCGCGAGTTTGGCGGCGCCATGATGACCATCTGGGGTTACTCGGAGTCGCCCCTGCTCGACGGCGATCGGGTCATCGTCACCCCGGGCGGGCCGAAAGCCGCCATGGTCGCGCTCGACAAGCTGACCGGCAAGGACATCTGGCGCGCGGCCACGCCGTCGCTCGGAGAGAACGGCCGGGACGGCGCCGGCTATTCGTCGATCGTGATCTCGAACGGCGGCGGCGTGAAGCAGTACGTCCAGCTCATGGGACGCGGCCTCGTCAGCGTGCGGGCCGCGGACGGCGTGTTCCTCTGGAACTACAACCGCGTCGCCAACAACATCGCCAACATCTCGACGCCGATCGTGAAGGACAATTTCGTCTTCGCCTCGACCAGCTACGACACCGGGTCCGTGCTGCTCGAGCTGTCACCGGCCGGGACCGGACGGGTGCAGGCCAAGCCCAGGTACTTCCTGGGGCCCGGGACGCTGGCGAATCACCACGGCGGCTTCGTCCTGATCGACGGCTACCTGTACGGCGGCCACGGCCATAACAACGGCTTCCCGGTCGCCGTGGACCTGAACACCGGGAAGAACGCGTGGGGCCAGGTCCGTGGCGCCGGCAGTGGCTCCGCCGCCGTCGCGGCGGCAGAAGGCCTGCTTTATTTCAGATATGAAAGCGGTGTGATGGCGCTCATCGAGGCATCGCCCGCCCGCTACATGCTGCGGAGCACCTTTCAGATCCCCAATGTCGCGGCGCCGAGCTGGTCCCACCCGGTCATCACCGGCGGACGACTCTACCTGCGTGAGCAGGACCGATTGCACGCATACAATATCAAGCGCTAACCATGCTGAAGGGCACGCGGCAGGCCGTCATCCACCGGATCCAGCCGCTGTCAATTCACGGCCAGGTCTCGCTCGACATCTTCTGGCAGGATCCTGAAGATCCCGAACAGGAGATCCGTCATGCCCGCGTGGGCGATGACGCCGTGCCGCGCGACATGCAGCCCGGCGACAACGTCACGCTGCACTACCTGATGGGCATGGTCACGCGCATCACGAAGTAGCTTTCCGGAACACGACCGGTTCGCCAAACGCGGGGTCCGTTTCGCTCCGCGCGCCGAGCCAGCGCACGAGGCCGGCGCGATCCGCGCCCAGCACCACCTGATTTCGCTCGCCGCGCGTCGCGTGGAGCTCGGCCGGCAGCGTCTTCTTCGTCAGCGCGCCCGAGAACCAGTCGAAGTCGAGTGGCGCGACGGTGATTTCGCGCGCGCCAATCGCGACGCGGAGCACCGTGTGTGCCGGCAGCAGGAACAGCCCCGCGTCCTCGCCTCGTTGCGGCGAGAGATCGAGGTACAGCGTGTCGCGCACCTTGAAGAGATACGCCGACAGGACCCGCGTCTCCGTCGGATGCACGTACTGCAACCGGTAGGCGCGCCAGTCGCTACGCTCCACCGTGACCGTGATGTTGTCGTCGGCATCCAGCCAGGCGCCGAGCAGCCGCTCGTCGAAGACGATCGTGGGCTCGTCGTAGAACCGATCGAGCGCCACGACCAGGCAGCCGGCCGAGGCGAGCGCGATCAGCGCCGCCAGCGCCGCGAGGCGCATCTTCATTGCATCACCCGGCCTTTCGTCTCCGGAATGAAGACCCAGAACACGGCCGCCACGAGATAGGCGGCCGCCGTGATCGACAACGCTGTCCCATAGCCCGCGCTCGCCGTGAGGGACCCGACGACGTACGGCGCCGCGGCACTGGCGACCCGGCCGATGTTGTATGTGAATCCCTGAAGAGTCGCCCGGACGGCAGTCGGATAGAGCTCGGCCGTGACCGCGCCGAACCCGCTGAAGAATCCGGTGGCGAAAAAGGCCGTCGGAGGCCCGAGCGCCAGCAGCGCGTACTCGGCTCGCACAGAGGAATAGACGAAAACCAGGAGCGCCGCGAGCAGCAAATATGCGAGGTACGTGCGTTTCCGGCCGATCCGGTCGCTGACGAAGCCGAACGTCACGTAGCCGAGCCACATCCCGCCCTGCATCGCGATGATGAACCAGTACATCTTGCCGCTGGTGAGGCCTGCGCCGCCCTCGGCGACCGGGTGACGCAGGTACGACGGCACCCAGGTGTTGAATCCCCACCAGGCGAACATCGTGGCCGCGTTCATGAGCGTCACCGCGATCGTGACACCCAGCATCGATCCGGACAGCGCCTGGCCAATCGTCACTCGCCGGGGCGCCTGGCGGGCTTCGCGCCACACCGCCGGCTCCTCGACCCGCCGCCGAATCCAGAACGTGAAGAACGCGGGCAGCACGCCGACGAAGAACACGGTTCGCCAGCCGTAGCCGGCGATGTCCTGGACGAACCACGCGACCAGCGCGGCCAGGCCGTAGCCGATCGCCCAGGCGCTTTGCATCAACCCGAGCGCCTTGCCGCGATCCCGCTCGCGCCACGTCTCGGACACGAGCGCCGCGCCGCTGGCCCACTCGCCGCCCATGCCAATGCCGAGACCAATGCGGAACACCGCGAGCTGTACGGCCGACTGCGCAAACCCGCAAAGCGCCGTGAACACCGAGTAGATGAGCACGCTCAGCATCAACGCGCGCGTCCGGCCGGCGCGATCCGCCAGGACGCCGAACGCGATGCCGCCCGCCGCCGAGGCCAGCAGCGTCAGCGACTGCAGTCCGCCGGCCGCCTTTTCGCTCAGGCCCAGGTCCTCGCGCACGGCGGTGAGGACCAGGGCATAGAGCATCACGTCGAACGCGTCGAGCATCCAGCCGAGCGACGCGGCGATGAGCGCGCGCCGTGCCTGCGGAGTCGCTTCCCTCCAAAAGGTCACGTGCCGAATCCTCCGCCGCCGGGAGTTTCGATGCGCAGGCGATCGCCCGCGCGAAGTGAGAGCTCCACCTTGCCGGGCAGGGGTTCTTCGCGGCCGTCTCGAATCAGCGTGTTGCGGCCTTTCCCGCCCGGCCTGCCGCCCTGCGCGCCGTACGGCGCCAGCGTTCGACGCTCGGAGAGCACCGTCACGGACGCATCGGCGAGCAGCTCGTACTCACGCACGAGCCCTTCCCCGCCGGGAAAGCGGCCGGCGCCGGCGCTGTCGCGACGCAGCCGGTACTGATGAATGCGCAGCGGCAGATCGTGTTCGATCGCCTCGACCGGGGTGTTTCGCGTGTTGCTCATGTGCGTGTGCACGCCCGACAGACCCGGGAGTCCCGCGCGGCCGCCCATGCCGCCGCCGAGCGTCTCGTAGTACGCGAACCGCCGGCCGGTCCGTGGATCCAGACCGCCAAACGTCACGTTGTTCATGGTGCCCTGGCTCGCGGCGGGCACGCGATCGGGCACGGCCTTCGCCAGTGCGCCAAAGACGACGTCGGTGATGCGCTGCGACGTCTCGACATTGCCGCCGGCCACCGCGGACGGCCGCATGGCGTTGACGATGGAACCCTCGGGCGCGATGACCGTCAGCGGCCTCGCCACGCCGGCGTTGTAGAGCACGTCGTCCTTGACCAGGCAGCGGAAGACGTAGAGACACGCGGACAGCGTCATCGCGAAGTTCGCGTTCACGCTGCCTTCCACCTGTGGATCGGATCCGGTGAAGTCGATGGTCGCACGCGGGCCGTTGATCGTGATCGCGGCGCGGATGCGGATCGGCACGTCGCGAAAGCCGTCGCCGTCGAGCGCGTCCTCGAATTCGTACCGGCCGTCGGGAACGGCGCGGATGGCGGCGCGGAGCACGCGTTCGGTGTAGTCCTGCAGCGCGGCGGCGTAGGCGAGCGTCCGCGCGCGGCCGTAGGCCGCGACGGTGCGGCGCAGACGCGTTTCGGCCACGCGATTCGCGGCGATCTGAGCCGTGAGGTCGCCCTCGCGCTCGAGGGGCGTGCGGACGTTGGCCAGCAGCAGCCGCAAGACGTCGCGCTCGATGCGACCCCGGCGTGCGAGGTGCACCGGCGGAAGAATCAGGCCTTCCTGATAGATCTCGCGCGCCACGGGCATCGATCCGGGGCTCATGCCGCCGACGTCCGAGTGGTGCGCGCGATTGGCCACGTAGAACGACGGATGGCGATCACGAAGCAGGAAGACCGGCGACACCAGCGTGATGTCGGGCAAATGCGTCCCGCCGTGAAAGGGATCGTTCAGGATCACGATGTCGCCGGGCTCCATCGGGCCGTTGTCGATGGCGGCGCGCACCGAGAGCGGCATCGCGCCGAGATGGACCGGCATGTGATCGCCTTGCGCCACCGTGTGGCCGGCGGCGTCGTACACGGCGCACGAGTAATCGAGCCGTTCCTTGATGTTCGGAGAGAACCCCGTCCGGCAGAGCGTCACGCCCATTTCTTCCGCAATGGACAGAAACAGGTTCTTGAAGACCTCGAACTCGATGGGATGGACCTTATGGACCTTGTCGACTTTCATGAGGACGTCACCAGCACGTTGCCGAAGGCATCGACGCGAAACGCCGACCGCGGCGGCACCACCACGGTGGCCTCGGCGCCGGTGATCACGGCCGGGCCGCGGCCCCGCGATCCGGGCTCGAGGTCGGGCCAGCGAAAGAACGAGACGGGCATCACCCGCCCGTCGAAGCGGCCAGGCCGGCGGGCCATCGGACGCGGCGGGCGCGACGTGAGCACCCGGACCCGCGGCAACGCCGGTTTGTCCGTGATGCCGGCCGCCACCACCCGCAGCGCCACGACCTCCGTCGCCCGATCCGGATTGGCGTAACCGTAGAGCTGGCCGTGCCGGCGATCGAAGGTCTTCCGGTACGTCGTCGTCAACGGAACGGAGATCTCGTAGGACTGCCCCACATACCGGACGTCGACGCGCGTCTCGATGTGAATGCGCCGCCGCGGGAATCCCTCCGCCAGAAGCTCGGATTCGGCGCGTTCGACGAGCGGCGCGAGGCGCCGCGAGAGATCGCGCATCGACAGCTGGTCTGAGGGCGCGAGCACCGTGGCCGAATAGTCGCGACGCACATCGGCCATGAGCATGCCGAGCGCGGACAGCACGCCCGCGTGGCGCGGCACGATGACGGTGCCGATTTCCAGCTGACGCGCGATTTCGCACGCGTGCATGCCGCCGGCGCCGCCGAACGCCAGCAGCGCAAAGCGACGCGGATCGTGCCCGCGCTCGACAGAGACGACGCGAATGGCTCGCTCCATGTTGGCGTTGGCCACACGGACGACGCCCTCGGCCAGCTCGGGCACGCTCAGCCGCAGCGACGCCGCCATCCTGGCCGCCACGGCCTCCGCCCGGGCGCGGTCGATCGGCATCCGGCCGCCGAGGAAGAATTCCGGGTCGAGACGGCCGAGGAGCAGGTTCGCATCCGTCACCGTCAGCTCCGTGCCGGCGCCGTAACACACCGGCCCCGGGACCGACCCCGCGCTGCGCGGACCCACGCGCAGCGCGCCGCCGGAATCCGCGTAGGCAATCGACCCGCCGCCCGCGCCCACTGTGTGGATGTCCAGCACGGGCAGACGGATCGGAAAGTCACCGACACGCGAATCCGTCGTCCGCGCGACGTCCCCGTCGATGAGGCTGACATCCGTGGACGTGCCGCCCATGTCAAAGGAGATGACCCGCGGGAAGCCGGCCGGCCTCGCAACCGCGCGAGCCCCGACCACACCCGCGGCCGGCCCTGACAGCACGGTCCGCACGGCCTGCGCGCGCGCGGATGCCGCGGAAATGGACCCGCCGTTCGACTGCATGATGGCCAGGCGCGTCGCGCCGAGGGCGGATTCGAGCGCGCCGAGGTAGCGGTCGATCAGCGGCGCAACGTAGGCATTCACGACCGTGGTGCTCCAGCGCTCGAACTCGCGGTACTCGGGCAGCACTTCATGCGACGCCGAGACGAGCCAGCCGGCTCGACGCAACAGATCGGCGACCAGTCGCTCGTGCGCGGCGTTGCGGTACGAGTGCAGCAGGCAGACCGCGATCACATCCGCGTCGCGCGCCCGGCACTCGGCGGACAGGCGTTCGATCGCGGCCGTGTCGGGCACGCGCAGCGCCTGGCCGGTGTGATCGTGGCGCTCGGCCAGACCAAACGTCAGCTCGCTCGCCACGAGCGGCCGCGGCAGCGGCACGAAGATGTTGTAGAGCTCAGGGCGCGTCTGACGCCCGATCCGCAGGACGTCCTCGAAGCCCTCGGTCGTGATGAGACCCACGCGCGCGCCCTTGCGCTCGAGCACGGCATTGGTCGCGACGGTGGAGCCATGCACGATGTCGGGCGCCTCGACGCCCGACGCCGTTTCGCGGAGTCCGCTCAGAATCGCCCGCGACGGGTCGTCCGGGGTGGAACGAACTTTGTGGACCGTCAGGCCGCCGGGACCAAACTGGACGAAATCCGTGAAGGTCCCCCCGGTATCGATTCCCACCCGTGCCGGCACGGCGTGAATTTAGCAGGTCCTCGGTCCTGGGTCCTTGGTCCTCGGTCCTGCGAGCGAGCGGAGCAAGGATGTCCAGGGGGAAAGGGGGGCGCAGCCCCCCAGATCGGCGCGAGCGAGCGGCAGCGAGCGAGCCACACGAGCGCAGCACGACCTGCCTGAGCGCTTTCCACAGGAGGCGGGTCGTGCGAGCGAGTGTGCAGGGGGTCCGGGGCAAAGCCCCCGGATCAAAAAAGAAAGGCCCGCGTGAAAACGCGGGCCTTTTCGGGCTGCCTGGCTCCCCAGCTCTTCACGGCACTTGCCGCAAATTCAGGCGACCCGCCTCCCTATTTAGCAAGGGCCGTGCCGACTGGAATCAGGCGGTTTTCTCTATGATTCCGCTGGATTGCCCCTGGGTGCAGCATGTAGGTACTTCCCTGTTGTCGAAAAGATTACAGGGCACCCGGGGCTCAAAACCGTAAGTTACACCATGGCCCCCTCGGGGTATTGGAGGGCGAGCTTCAGTTCCTTGGCCAGCTGGTCCACTGTTGATCCGGACCGCTTCCAGGCCCCTTCGGTCTCAAAACGCAGGTCGCCAATCCGGCGACCCCAGGGGGCGATGACTCGGCCAATAGCCCGAAAATCCGCCCGGTCGGCATGCTGCTGATCCAGGCGTTTGACGATGTCGGGCGCGACGCGGATAAAGGCCCTCAGCGCGGGTGCGGTCTTGATGCTGTATTTGCGCCCGTTCCACGCGGCGCCAAAGACCACGGCCACCTGCCGGAAATAGTTCACGTAGAAGCGCTTCGCTTCCTCGCGGAAATCGTCGCCCTTCCGGCCGGGCCCGAACGACTCCGACGCGAAGAGTTTCTTGAGCTCCTGGGCGAGCGGCGCCTGCGCCACGCGTCCGCGGCCGACACCGAGCAGCTTGATCTCGCCGTGCAGCGGCGACTCTTCCTTCTCGCTGAGCACCCGCACGACGTCGTGCGCGGCGGCCAGGTTCTCGTCGCGATAGAGCTGGCGTCCCGAGAGCGACACGAGATGCGACGGATTCAGCCGCGTGTGCTTCGCGTTGATCGTGACGAACATCTGGACGACGTGGTCCTCGGGCAGTCGATCGAAGATGATCGCCGGCACGGTGAAGTTCTCGTCGCCGAAGTGTTCGATACCCGCGTGCAGCGCGAGCAGCCGGTGCTGGCCATCGATGGCGCGCAAAATCCCCTCGCGCTCGGGCACTTTCAGAATGCCGATCGTCGGCTCGCCGGAGACGGCCTCGAATTTCAGCGGCTCGTCGCAGGAGATGATGACGGCGCCGGGAATCGACGGCAGGTCGCGCGCCTGGCGGCATTGCTCGTAGTACGCGACGAGCTCATCGATTTTCTTGCGGATAATCTGGCGCTGATAGGCCTTCTCGTTGGAGGCGATCCGGCGCTCCAACAAATCCCATCGCACCTTCGACTGGCGTGCGGCGCCGCGAACCCCAGGCTGCGCGCCCTGCTCGCCGTAGCTCAGAACCTCGAAGCGAACGAGCTTGTCGATGTCGTTGGCCGAAAGTGATGCCTGGTAGAAATGGACTCCGAACTGCTGCATCCGGATGGCGGCGACGCTGATCAATGGGCCTCCAGTAGCATGTTTATATTGCGTCGGCGTCAGAACATCAAGGCTTGAGCCTGCCGGTTGAGTTTCCCCAAGGATTTGCCAGTCAGATACTTACCGG
>Ga0137427_10001398_pt1 | contig 10961 bp, 15 predicted proteins | sample EasRivERMZT700_2_FD_102309 | JGI IMG/M metagenome (GOLD analysis project Ga0137427, IMG submission 102309) | Soil microbial communities from meander-bound floodplain in the East River, Colorado, USA - East River MetaG ERMZT700_2 | ecosystem: Environmental > Terrestrial > Soil > Floodplain ...
AGAGGCTTGGCATATAGGAGCATCACATGGCACAGCCGAATCCCTCAATCTCTCAGATAATTGCCGTCAGCTATCCGGCAGTTCTGAACGAAATGCGGAAGGCCGCAAACCAGTGGGCTGAGAGCGCGTTCATGCGCGAACTCGAACGCCAGGGCGCAATCAAGCGCGAGTCGCTCGGTGCGACCATTGAGCACACGCTCGATTACCAGCGCAACCCCGGAACCCAGATTTCATCCATCGGGCTATCGCCCATCGCGCTGACGGAGACTGAGGTCTTCACGGCGGCGAGCTACGACATCTCGGAAATCACGGCCCCCCTCGTGTGGTCCAAGAAGACCGAAGTGCAGAACCCGACCGAGAATCAGAAGATTGCCTTCGTCAAGGGGCTTCTGGAGAACGGCATCAACTCGCACGACGACATCATCGAGCAGGCGCTTTTTGCAACGTCGACCAACGGATTCCTCGGACTGGGCACACACGTGACCACAGCGGGAACCGGCAGCGACGGCGGAATCGACAGCACGGTCAATACGTTCTGGCGTAACCAGCAATCCACGTATGTCGACGACACAGACATCGAAGCGGCGTTCACGACTGTGTGGAACGCGTGCGCGAAGGGCTCAGGCTCCAAGCTCATGCCGACACTCATGGTCAGCGACGGCGCGACCCAGGCTCTCTTCGAGGGCACACAGCAGGCGAATCAGCGCTACGTCGATAGCGAAGAGCTGAAGGCCGGCTTCAAGATTCTGGGCTTCAAGACGAGCCGGTATGTGTTCTCGCAGTATGGCGGGTCGTCCGTCTACTTCCTGAACCCGAAGAACTTCAACGTCGTGGTCAGCAAGCAGTTCTTCCGTGACCTCGGCGAGACGGAGCCAATTCCGAACGCCAACGGGTTTGTCCGCAAGGTTTACTCGGCCGGCAACACGACAACCAACAACCGGAGCCGACTCGGAGTCGCGCACGTATAACATGATGTAGGGCCGTAGCGATACGGTCCTCGTCTTAACGAAAGAAGAAAAGGACACATCATGGCAGCACAGAAAACAGGCGGAAATCTCGCAAGCTCTGGGAACATGGGCGACGTAGATACGACCGCCAAGAACGCTCTCGGAACGCGAGTGCAGGGCACGGATTCGACAGGTAACGGCGCGGAGTATATCTATCTCCAGGGCGTTGCATCCACCATTGTCGGGTCAGTCGTGACCTATGACGAAGCGGGTTTGACGACTCTTATCGCGGCGAACGCGAAGGGGCCGGTAGCGGTTGCCACGGGCTTGACGGTTGCGAACACCTATGGCTGGTATGGCATCCAGGGCACCTTCCTTACGGATGTTGTGGCAAATTCAGCAGACAACTCGACGATTGGCCGTGAGACTACAGACGGTAAGGTCGGGGACGGCCGCGCGGCTGGCGACCAAATTGCCAACGCATTCCAGCGAGCCGCAACGACTGCGGCGGCCGTGGTTCTGTGTCAGTTTGACCACAGCTACGTTGACGACTTCATGGGCGCGTAATGCTTCGCTTTGGCAACGCGCCTCTTCACGTTGAGCTAGTCACACCGGCCGGCACTGTGCAGGCTGATGCGGCAGCGATTCCCGCTAATGCTTCGCCGGCACTGATTGTGTCGGCGGGCAACGGCACCGCTGGCATTCGGTTGCCGAAGGCGGTCAAGGGAAAGGCATACGCTATCAAGAACACCGGGGGCAGCGCGCTCCTGGTGTATCCTGCGGTTGGAGACGGCATCAATGCGGTTGCCGTGAACTCACCACTGTCCATGGCCGCACTCACGTCGTGCGACATCATGGCATCGGGCTCAGTGACGTGGTATACGGTGCCACTGTTGCCAAGCTAACGTTTCATGTTCTGCTGGTCCTGTGTAGAGCCAGCTTTTATCAACCCCAAAAAGAAAGAAGTCACACATGTCCCTCCAAGTTTCTAAGGCCACTCTCGACTGGCAGACCCTCAATAACGCGCAGACCCAGACCCTCACACGGCGAGGCACCACCTACTACGTGGATGCTGTGAACGGCGTGAACACACGTCTTGGTAAGAGCTGGCGCAAGGCGTTTCTGACCATGGCGAAGGCGTTCTCCGTCGTAGACTCCGGCGACACCATTGTGTTTTCCGGAAAGGTTCGCGAGCAACTCACGACTCCTGTGGGCGTGTTTGACGTTGCGGTCATCGGGACCGGCAACCGGCCGCGTCATGCGGATACGTCACCGGCTGGTGGCAGCACAACTGTTGCTACGTGGACGACTCCTGTAGTCGAGGTTGCAGCTACGCCTCTCGTGACCGTGATTCAGCAGGGCTGGAAGTTCGAGAATATCTTATTCGCGGGTCCTTCGGCGGCGGCAAGCATCAAGCTCAACCGAACGGCGGAGGGCGCTGACGAAACAGATGCCTCGCACCTGTCTGTTGTGAACAACAGATTCGCGTCAGGCTTCGACCACATCTCGGACGTGGGCGGCTGCTACGGCGTGCTCATCAAGGGCAATAGGTTTGTCAGCGCGACGAACTTCGCGATTCTTGGCGTCGGCAACATCGGCGTCGGGCAGAGCGCGTGGGAAATCACGCACAACCGGTTTGACGAGAACGTGAACGGCGTCAAGATTGCTGGTTTCGCGTGCGACATCAACTACAACTCGTTCAGTGATGGAGGCACACCGAACACCACGGTCGTGCTGAACACGAACAACGGCGGCGGCACGAACAACCGCGTGTCGTATAACAACTTCCAGACGACCACGGGCAACTTCAATACCCCGGACGTTGTTGGCGCGACCACGGACTACTGGAACCCGAACTACAGCTTCGATACGCTGGAGACGGGCACCCCGGCGTAAGACGCTCAAGCTCCAGGCTGAGACAATCCCGTCTCGGTCTTCACTCGAAGGCCCGGTGTCCGAAATAACCCGGGTCTTCAACTCGCTCCTGCGAGAGAAGGTTCATACATCATGGCGTTCAAAATGGGCGAGAAGCCCCCCAAGAAACTAATCGAAACTCCCGTTGCTCCTGCTCCTGAGCCCGACGTGGTTCCGGCCGAGGAAGAGTTCGTGGATGAGTATGCGCACCTGAATGGCGCGCTGGCGAAGGGCGCAGCGGTCGGCGCGACAGAGCTTCCCACGGTTGTAGCACCACAAGCAGATGCTGCTGTAGCACCACAAGCGAATACGGATGCGATGGCGCAGCTCGCCAGCATGATTGGTCAGCAGGTAGCGGCGGCCGTCACGGCGGCGCAGCCAGTGAAGCGCATGACGTTCGGTGAGTATCAGCGCAGGGTGAACAAGGGCCGTTCGAAGCTCAAGCGCGTGTGCTGGAACTGCGGCGTCCTGATGCAGGAGTCCGTGCTCTCGAACCGTGAGATTGACTTGCTGAACGAGATTACCCACACAGGGCGATACATTAATAGGCTCGTGGAGGTCATTGTGCGAGACAATGGCGCCGACGAGGAACTGGAGATTCGCTGGAACATGAAGCGGGACGCCCAGTTTGAACTAAAAGGCTTCGCGCGCAATTTTCTTGATATACTTGAGCAGGTTGCGGTGGCGCAGGTTGAAGAGCGTGCGGATGCAGAAGCGAAAGACGAGCGAGCTGCGGCGAGACGCAAGCAGCGCGCGTAACAACACCGGGGTGGGACGATGGTGTCTCCGCCCCGCACCACCTTAGTCAAGAAAAGATCGTCATCATGGGTCAGTGGCAAGAGGATATGGTCGTTCGGCGCGATAACCCGGGTATCGACGCGTTCGGACATCTTCGGGTATCGAATTCGGAAGCTCTGGTGTCGGTGCTCGGCCAGTATGACACTGAGCCTCTTGAAATGGAAAGCGGAGCGACAGGGACTGGTGTGGCTCCCGCACATAATACGACTACTCGCATGACTCGACTTAGTGTCGACGCGGGAAGCGGAACATCCTTTATGCAGTCGTATGTGTATTGGACGTATCAGCCCGGACGAAGCCAGCGCGTAGAGCTAACAGGGCGTCTGAGCACACCTATCGCGGGTGCAGTAACAGACTTCGGATATTTCGATGCGGACAACGGCATCTTCTATCGTCAGAACGATGGGCTCGGCGTAGAGTTCGTCATTCGTTCAAAGACCAGCGGAGTCGTCGTAAACCGGGTAGTCCCTCAGGCATCGTGGAATCTTGACAAAATGGACGGCACAGGTCCTTCTGGGCTCATCCTAGACACAACCAAGGTGTTTATTTTGACGATGGACTTCGAATTCCTCGGCATGGGTCGAGTCCGCATGGGGTTCAACATCGACGGGACCATTATCTACGCCCATCAATTTCTCCATTCGAATCTGGATGAAGTGCCCTATATGCAGACGGCGACTCTCCCGATTCAGATGCTGCTCACGGGCACAGCGACCCCTGCTACGAGCGAAGCCTTTTTCAAGGGCGCGCTCGTCATTTCAGAAGGTGGATTGCTGAAAGAACGCGGGTTTACGTTTGCGACTCCTGAGCGCACGATTACTGCTGCGAACGGCGCACGAACGCATATCCTCTCTGTTCGACCGAAGCTCCTGTTCAACGGGATTACGAATCGAGAATCTTACGTCACTCGCACGCTTGAATTGTGCTTGACGCAGGCTAATGGGAATCCTGTTTTTTGGGAACTTGTTGCCGGGGCTAATTTCAGCCCGAATCCTACGTGGACGGATATTAACACTCAGTTCTCTGGCACCGAAGTGAGCACGGACGGCGTGTTCCTCAACTTGACCGGAGGCGTCGTGCTGAAAAGTGGGTATGTGTCTGCGGGAAATCAAGGCCAGAACGTGGTTTCTACACATCTGGATTTGCATCATCCGCTGACACTAAACCGGGCGGGTGCCCACACATCTATTGGCACTTTGTCCCTGCTGGTCACGGGTATTGGCGGAACGGCTGCCACCCGAGCGTCCCTGAACTTCACTGAACTTCGATAAAGGATAACGAATCATGGGTGTTCCCGATACTGTTCGACGCGGCATTCACGCAGATGTCAACATTCTGGTTGGCACGCAGAATTACGACAACGTGCTGGTCCCGATTAGTGCTGCGTGGCAACTGTTCATTACGAAGATTACGCTGAGTATCACGACACATTTTGCCGGCACCATCACGTTCGACGACGACGGCGCCGGGCCGCCCATTGCCGCGCACACGGATGCTGCAGCCGGGGCTGGGATTCTGTCGGTCGTGCATTGGGATTTCACGGACAAGGGTCGGCCGCTAACCCAGGGTGCGAACCTTGACATATCGCAATCGGCTGCGGGACTCGTCGGCATCGCCCACATCGAGGGCTATCAGATTCTGGTGCCTGCGTAATGCCTTCTCAATTCGTGATTCGAGTCGTTGACCTCACGACGGATGAGTTCGTCGAGTGGGCGCCCGGCAAGCAGGTTGAGAAGAAGCTGGTAGATGACCTGTGTGCGCGCGTAGCGAAGAAGGACGTCGGTATGTTCAAGACAAAGGCGCACGTCGTGGCCGTGGTGCGCGGTGCCCTGGACTCACTGCTGCATGAACTAAAGTCCGAAGTTAGCGCGAGGTAAGCATGGCCCCACCGCATGGTAGACCGTGGCCTACGCAAAGGTCCCTGAATTGGGTCTGGGATATCGCTACCCTCGATTGGGTGATGATGACTCAGCCCGGAGGAAGCTCTGTGGTTGCTTGGGGTGATATCACCGGAACACTGTCGAATCAAACGGACCTACAGGCTGCCTTGGATGAAAAGGTCGAAGGTCCTGCGTCGTCTGTTGACCACGAGATTGCACGATTCGATGGCACCACTGGAAAGCAGATTGAAGGTGGCGGGATTACGATTGCTGATGGGCAGTCGGGGAGCCTGAGCGGAACGAATAGCGGTGACGTGACCCTGGCTGGGAGTCCGGACTACATCACGATTGCCGCGCAAGTCATCACACGGGCGCTCATCAATCTTACGACGCACGTCACCAGCAGACTTCCATTTGCGAACTTTGTGGCGGCAACCGCAGCAAGTCGTCTGCTCGGCCGAGGTTCTGCTGCCGGTAGCGGAAACTTTGAAGAGATTACGCTCGGCACAAACCTGAGTCTCTCGGGCACTGTGCTTAATGCGGCGGGCAGCAGCGCTGTGGCGGCACCCAAAGAGCCCGGTGGACGTCTAACAGTTGTGACAGGCGTCCCAGTGCCCACCGTGGACGTTACTGGCGCAGGCACGTTGTTCTATACCCCTTATGTTGGGAGCACGGTATGGACGTATGACAGCAGTGTCTGGACGGAACATGCGTTGGCGCAGATTTCGCTCGCGCTAACGGTCACTACAGCTAACAACTACGACGTGTTTGTATTCAACAACGCGGGCACGCTTACCCTGGTGCTCTCCGATGCGTGGACGGATGCTACGACTCGTGCTAATGCTCTTGCACTACAGGACGGAGTGAACGTTCTGGGGTCCGACCATTCTCGACTCTGGTTGGGGACTATTCGCGCGTCAGGGGCAAACGTCACAGAGATGAGTGTGCTTAAGCAGTTCGTCTCCAATGCGTATAACACCGTGATGCTTCCGTTGAACGTCATCGATACGACGGATACGTGGACCTACCAGACCTTCACCTATCGACAGGCAAGAGCGTCTACAACGAACCAAGTTGACATGGTGTGCTGCAGGGCAGGCATGGAAGTGACTATAAAAGGCACCGCGTCGTCTCAGGGAAGTGCGGATGGGTTCAATAGTGGAATCGCAATCGGGGAAGACTCTACAACGACGCCGGTAGCCGGTAGCATCTATATATTCGGTGCAGGTATCGCGAATGTGCCCGCACCTAAGGACGCCGCGATGTCCAAGCGCACGTTGCTCGGCTATCACTTCTATGTGTGGTTGGAAATTGCAACAGCCTCCGGCACGCAGACGTGGTTTGGTGACTCCGGTAATGCGGGTATCCAGAGCGGCCTTGTTGGAATGGTAGAAGGCTGATGGTAAACATAGCTGCACGACTTGACACACTACTGCGTGAAGCCCGGGTCCCCATCCACGGAGTGAGTATTGGCCGGCGGGACGACCCGACGTCCTGGCGCATCGGGTATACGGCAGACGCAACAGAGCCCCAGCGGCGGGCCGGAGACGCGATTCTTGCGGCTTTTGACGTGGCGGCTGAGGAGAACATGGCGGCCGGACGCCTCATAGAGGAGCAGCTCAAACAGCCGCTCGTCAGGGCGATGCTTCAGGCGTTTGCCCCGGTTCTAGGGCGGACCCCCGAAGAATGTAAGGAATTGCTCCGGGTTGAGCTGCTTAAAAGTGGACAGTAACGTCCTCTTTCCGATACACTACCCATAGAAGGACCTCCAGATGGCCGTAAACGCTACCCGCAAAATCACTATCGTCTACACCGGAGATGTCGTCGGAACCGAACCTATTGAGGCGGCTGCGAACGCTGCGAGCCCGGGTCAGGTGCAGATTGTTGCGTTGACGTCTGGCGCGAACACCATCACGCCGCCGGCTGGTGCGGTCGCAGTGACTATCAAGCCGCCTACGGGAAACACCGTGACCCTCACGCTGAAGGGTGTCACCGGAGACACAGGCGTCGGGCTGCATCTGACAGACCCGTCCTCGTTTGGAATCGCTTCGGCAGGTTCGACGTTCGTGCTCACGACCAATGGTTCTGTGACCGTCCGTCTCTTCTGGACCTAAAGCGCGATAACACGCACATCATGTGCGTATCCTGACCTTTCGTCGAATCGCCCCGTTAAAGGCTCCCCTACTTCAGGGTGAGCCTTTTCGTTTTTGAGGACACATGGCACTACCTAACACAATGGTTTTGGAATCGGAAGCGATGGCGGGAGCCTCCAGTGCCTCCCTGCAAACGCCGGCTAAGCCTGCGGGCACGTCATCGCCCTCGAAATGGAAGGCGCGCATCGAGAAGTGTAAGACGAAGCGGCGCCGACTGATTACCGACTGGACCATCAACATCGACTACCGCCGGGGAAAGATGTTCGACAGCGACTCGGACTATGACCGGATTGCCGTCGCGTGCGATTGGTCGATGACCAAGTCGAAGCAGAGCCAGCTTTTCTCCCAGGTGCCGAAGATTGTAGCGAAGGCGAAGCTGAAGGACTATTCCCCGGCTGCTCCTATTTTTGGCAAGGTCGTGAACGACGCGCTCGATACGGCCAGTGTCGGTGTAGCGATGGATGAGTGTCTACCGGACGCCATCAACGCAGCGGGCATCGCGGCCGTCATCGTAGCGTATGAGTCGCGCCGGGCGCCGAAAGAGGTCCCGAGTCTCGACCCGGCGGAACTTCCGCCCGAGCTGCAGCAGATGCTCGCGATGGGCACCTACCAGATTCCCATGGAGACCATCGACGCGGTTATCGATGAGAGGTTCACCATCAATCGCATCAGCCCGGCAGACTTGCTATGGCCGGTTGAGTTCACGGGCAGTGACTACGACAAGGCGCCATGGATTGGCCGCTCAGGTCGCATGACGTGGGCCGAAGCGAAGATGGCCTTTGGGCTGACGGACGAGCAGAAAAACCTTGTCGTTGGCGATACCCGGACGGACGTCGACAAGCTAACTCCGTCGATGACGGATGATGCGGCTGGTAATCTGGACGACGAGGAAGTCGTGTCGTTCGACGAGATTTTCTACTGGCGATACCGGTTCCTGCCGGACGAGAAGTATTACAAGGCTATCCAGCGCGTTGTATTCGTCAAGGGCCTTGACGCGCCCGTGATTGATGAGCCGTGGGCCGGGCAGAAGTTTGACGAGAACCTGGGCGGCTACATCGGAAGCTGCAAGTTCCCTATTCGTGTTCTGACACTGACCTATATCTCGGACGAGTGCATTCCGCCGTCTGATAGCGCGATGATTCGTCCCCAGGTGGATGAACTCATCAAGTCGCGCGGTCAGATTATGAAGCAGCGCGACCACAGCATTCCTGTGCGCTGGTTCGACGTCAACAGGATTGATGCGACGATTCAGACCCAGCTTATGCAGGGTGACTACCAGGGCTTCATCCCTACGAACGGGGACGGCAACCGGGCGATTGGTGAGGTCGCACGCAGCTCGTATCCGCGTGAGAACTTCCAGTTCGACTCGGTCATCAAGAATGACATGAACGAGACGCTCGGCATGGGTCCGAATCAACAGGGCACCCCGATGGCCTCGGGCGAGCACTCTGCGACGGAAGCCGGAATTACGGAGCAGAACTTTCAGACGCGCATTGGCTACGAGCGCGCTAAGTGTGTGAGCTTCTTCATTGGGATTGCCGACGTCATGGCCGGGCTCGTGGTGCTCTATGGTGACTTCGACATGCCGACGCTAAGCGAAGAGGACCAGCAGAGACTCATGCTCTGGGACCGTGAGCGCATCAATCATGCGATTGCGTTCTCGGTGCGGGCGGACACGACCGTGCTGCTCTCCGCCGGCCAGCGAACTGAACGCTTGATGAACATCATCAACTCGTTCGGGAAGTCTGGTGCGATAGACCCGCAGAGCCTGATGGACGAAGTGCTCTCCCTGAACGATATCGACCCGGCGTCGGTCATGGTTCAGCCGAAGGAACCACCGAAGGACCAGCCGAACGTGAGCTACCGGTTCAGCGGCGAGGACTTCAACAACCCGATGGCGATTGCTATTCTCGTGGAGTCTGGTATGGCTCCGAGCATCGAATCACTTGAGGCTGCGAAGAAAATGATGATGGCCGTGCAGGTTCCGCCGGCTACGCCTCCGCCGGACCCGAATGCTGCGCCGCCGAAGCCGGGGCCAGGACCTGAGACGATTATGCAGGACGCGCGTCCTGAGTGGCAGATGACTGACCGTATCGATAAGCGAAGGGAAGCGTAATGATTCGACATACTGACGCCGTGTGCCCCCTCTGTGGGCAGGAGTCGCTCAACATCATGGTAGCGGACTATCCGAACTGCACGTGTGGCACGAAGATGGTGTGGTTACCGAAGCGCGGTGATGGCATCGTGGTGCAGGATTCTATCGAGGGCGGGGTCATGATTGCCCACGGTATCTGCAACGACGACGGCACGCCGAAGCGCTATGATTCGCGCGCAGAAATCCGCCGGGCATGTGAAGCGAAAGGGCTGGTCAATCATGTTGAACGAGGAGTGGTCGATAAGAAGACTTACGACCGCTGCACGCAGAAGGGTAGCTACTAATGCCGCTCTTATCAGGGAAAAGCAAGCACGTTATCAGCGAGAACATCGCGACGGAAATGCGGGCTGGACGGCCTCAGGCTCAGAGCATCGCGATTGCCTACAGCAAAGCGGGCAAAGGCAAGAAGTCCAAGAAGGGTAAGAAGTGATGGCAACCGAGAAGAAGGATTACACAGCGGCTGACCGGGTCTCCGCACTGCGCAACACGGGGCTGAGTGAGCGCGATGCGATTCTCGTCAGCATGAAGCGCACGAAGAAGGAACTGAAGAAGGATTCTTCTCCCGAGGCGTGTTGCTCGCCCGGCGGGGAGCGTGACCCATATCCTTATGGGCTGGAGATTAGCCTTGAGGATGAGGGGCTAACGAAGCTCGGTATCACTGAGCTGCCGAAAGTCGGCGACATCGTGAAGCTGTTGGCGAATGCCAAAGTCGAGAGCGTGAGTCAGAATGAGCGCGTTGGTCAGAGCCCGAGCCGCACCGTGCGTCTCCAGATTACTGACCTCTGCTTGCATGATTCTGATGATGCTGACGAGGCTGACGAGGAAGCGGGAGAGTAACCATGACGTTCGACTATATCGTGAACGAGATTTGTGAGCGGCTGAACCTGCTCAGCGATGAAGCGATTGAGCGCGTTGGCCGTGAGGTCAATATTCAGCACCGCTACGTCACTATCTCGTGCAACTTGGACACGAGCCGGCGCATCACCGTGCAGGCGGATACGGCCATCGATAGTCGTGAAGTCACGTTCGTTGGCATCGAGAAGATTGAGCTGCTGTTTGACCCGTCAGTTCCGGGGCAGCGGCGCCAGATATATGAGCTGACGTATAACGAAAC
>Ga0137427_10001404_pt1 | contig 10925 bp, 7 predicted proteins | sample EasRivERMZT700_2_FD_102309 | JGI IMG/M metagenome (GOLD analysis project Ga0137427, IMG submission 102309) | Soil microbial communities from meander-bound floodplain in the East River, Colorado, USA - East River MetaG ERMZT700_2 | ecosystem: Environmental > Terrestrial > Soil > Floodplain ...
GTTGTCCTGCGTGCCGCCGTAGAGGTTGTAGAAAGGAAGCGCCTCGTCGACGGCCACCTTGTAGAACTGCGTGATCGGGAGGTTCGCCGTGTATCTCCACGTGGCGGCGCGGTCGAACGACTCGTAGAGACCCCCGTCGCAGCCGACGAGCAGGTGGTCGTTGTCCTCGGGGTCGATCCAGAGGGCGTGGTTGTCGACGTGCTTGAAGTCCTCTCCGGCCCTCTTGAAGGTCTTGCCGCCGTCCTCGGTGACCATCATGTACGTGTCGAGGGAATAGACGCGCCCCGGCACCTCAGGGTCGGCCACGATCTCCTGGTAGTACTGCGGGCTGGTGGAGACGTGGTCGCCCATCTTCTTCCAGTTGCCGCCGCCGTCGGTGGAGCGATAGAAGCCGCTGTCCTTCCCCGCGGCCTCGATGATGGCGTAGACGGTGTCGGGCGCCGCTGGCGAGACGGCCAGGCCGATGCGCCCCATCATCTCTTTGGGGAGACCGTTCTCGAGCTTGTTCCAGGTGGCGCCGCCATCGACCGACTTGTGGATCCCCGAGCCGGGGCCGCCGTCGATGAGCGCCCACACGCGCCGGAAGCGCTGGTAGGCCGACGCGTAGAGCACGCCGGGATCGCGCGGATCCATGACGATGTCGGAGACGCCGGTGTAGTCGTCGATCGTGAGCACGCGGTTCCAGGTCGCGCCGCCGTCCGTCGTCTTGTAGAGCCCGCGGTCGCCCCCCTTCGCCCAGAGGGGACCTTGCGCGGCCACGTAGACGATCTTCGAGTCTTTGGGGTCGATGAGGATCTTGCCGATGTGCTCGGAGTTCTTCAGCCCGACGTTCTTCCATGTCTTGCCGCCGTCTGTCGACTTGTAGACGCCGTCGCCGTAGCCCACGCTGCGCTGGCTGTTGTTCTCGCCCGTGCCGATCCAGATCGTGAGGGGATCCTTCGGGTCGATCGCGAGACAGCCGATGGAGTAGGAGCCTTGATCGTCGAAGATCGGGGTCCAGGTCGTGCCTTCATTGGTCGTCTTCCACACGCCTCCTGAAGCCGCGGCGATGTACCAGGTCGATTGATGATCGGGGTGAATGGCGATGTCGCCGATGCGCCCCGAGGCAACGGCAGGCCCTATCCCGCGCAGCGCCAGGCCGTCGAACGTCCCCTTCTTCATCTTTGTCGTGTCTTCCTCTTTCTTTTCCTTCTTATCCTCTTTGGCTTTGGCGGCGAGGAGGGAGGATGTCGGCAGCAAGGCGAGACAAACGAAGAGCGACAGGAAGGCGGTCAGCGCGGGGCGCGATCTCATTCAGGATCTCTCCATGGGTTGGTGACTTCGGGAAGGGGTCATTCTACGATCGACGGCACCCGTCCCGCTTCGGTCCGCCGGGCCTGGGGTGGTATGCTCGCCGCCCGTGAACGCCTTCGCTGAACCCGTGATCCAGGCCCGGGGCCTCGTGAAGCACTACGGCGAGGTGCGCGCCGTGGACGGCATCGACTTCGACGTGCTGCGCGGCGAGTGCTTCGGGATGCTCGGCCCCAACGGCGCTGGAAAGACCACGACCGTCAAGATGCTCTACGGCTACGCCCTCGTGGGCGGGGGGAGCCTGTCGGTCCTGGGGATGGATGTGGCGACATCGGCGCGCGCCATCAAGGCGCGCACGGGGGTTTCCCAGCAGGAGGACAACCTCGACCCGGACTTCACGGTGCGTGTGAATCTGATGGTGCATGCGCGCTACTTCGGCATCCCGAAGAGCGTCGCGGGCAAGCGCGCCGACGAGCTGCTGGAGTTCATGGGGCTCGCGGAGAAAGCCGCTGCCCGGATGAGCGAGATCTCCGGCGGCATGAAGAGACGCCTCATCGTGGCGCGCGCGCTGGTCAACGCGCCGGAGCTGCTGCTGCTCGACGAGCCCACCATCGGGCTCGACCCGCAGTCGCGCCAGCAGGTCTGGACGCGGATCCGGCAGCTCAAGAAAGCCGGCACGACCATCCTGCTCACCACGCACTACCTCGAGGAAGCCGCGCAGCTCTGCGACCGGCTCGTCATCATGGATCGCGGTCGGATCCTGGTGGAAGGCGCTCCCGGCGCGCTGGTGGCCGAGCACATCGGACGCGACGTCGTGGAGGTGTGGGGCGGGGGAGAAGATCTGCTCGCGCACGTGCGCGCGCGCGGCTGGCGGCACGAGAAACTCTCCGACCGGGTCGTCATCGCCACGGAGCATGGAGAGGAGATCCATCAGGACATCGCGGGGCAGTTCCCGCTGGATCAGGTCATCCTTCGTCACGCCAACCTCGAGGACGTCTTCCTCAAGCTGACGGGAAGGGGGCTGCGGGATTGATCGAGCGAGCCCGTGCGTTCCTGACCGGCGTGTATCGCGTGTGGCAGCGCAACCGCGACGTCTACCTCGTGACCTGGAAGACCAACATGATCCCGCCGCTTCTGGAGCCGCTGCTCTACCTGGGGGCGTTCGGCGCCGGAGTCGGAGTGCTGGTGAAGGAGGTCACGTACCGGGGGGAGGCGGTCTCCTACGCGGCTTTCATCGCCCCCGGACTGATGGCCTCGGGGCTCATGTTCCACACCTTCGGCGAGAACACCTACGGCACCTTCGTGCGTCTCTACTACCAGAAGACGTTCGACGCCATCCTCGCGACGCCGGTGAGCGCGCGCGAGCTGATCGTTGGCGAGCTGGCGTGGGGGGCGACCAAGGGCTTCTTCGCCAACCTGCTCACCATGGCGGCGATCGCGCTGTTCGGCCTGATGAGCGTGCCGGCCGCGCTGATGATTGTGCCCTTCTCGCTGCTGGCGGGCTTCATGTTCGCCTGTGTGGCGATCATCTTCGCCGCCACCGCGACGCGCATCGACACGCTCAACGTGCCGGCGTACCTGATCATGACGCCGATGTTTCTGTTCTCGGGCGTGTTCTTTCCCCTCGACGTGATGCCACCGTGGGCGCGGGGGGTGGCATCGTTCCTGCCGCTGACGCACGTGGTGGGGTTCATGCGCGGCGCCACGCTCGACCCGTCCGATGGCTCGCTGGCCCGGGGCCTGGCGGGCACGATCGTCTTCACGATCCCCGCGCTGTGGGTCGGCCTGCGCCTGATGCACCGGCGGGTGGTGCGGTGACGGCATGAACGGGACGCTCGAGTTCGTCGCCCGGCACGGTTACGCCATCCTGTTTCTCTGGATGCTGATCGAGCAGCTCGGGCTTCCGATCCCGGCGATCCCCCTGCTCCTCGCAGCCGGGGCCATGGCAGGGACGGGGCGCCTGAACATGGGCGTCATTCTCCTCGTGTCCGCCGCCGGCTCCCTTCTGGCCGACGCCGTGTGGTACGAGCTGGGGCGGCGCCGCGGCGTGCAAGTGCTTCAGTTTCTCTGCCGCGTGTCGCTCGAGCCGGACTCGTGCGTGCGGCGCACCGAGCTGACGTTCGGACGCTACGGAGTGTTGTCGCTGGTCATGGCGAAGTTCGTCCCGGGGCTCTCCACGGCGGCGCCGCCGCTGGCCGGGATCTTCGGCATGAGCCTGCCGCGCTTTCTGCTGTTTGCCGGACTGGGGGCGCTCGTGTACACGGGAACGTTCGCCGGTCTCGGCTACATTTTCAGCGCGCAGCTCGAGGTGCTCGCCGAGCAGTCCCTGAAGCTCGGCGAGGGCCTGCTCCTGGTCCTTGGCGTGGCTCTGGCCGGCTATGTGCTCGTCAAGCTCTGGCAGCGCCGTCGCTTCCTGATGAAACTGAGGACGGCCCGCATCGAGCCCCGCGAGCTCAAGGAGCGGCTCGACGCCGGCGAGGAGATCTTCATCATCGATCTGCGGCACCCGCTCGACGTCGAGGTCGAGCCGCACCACATCCCCGGCGCCTTCCACCTCTCACCCGACGACCTGGAGGCGCGCCACCCGGAGATCCCGCGTGACCGGGAGGTTGTCCTCTACTGCACGTGACCCAACGAAGCGACGAGCGCCCGTGCGGCGCTCCTGCTGCACCGGCGCGGGATCACGCGTGTGCGGCCGCTGCTCGGCGGTCTCAACGGCTGGCGGGAGCTTCAGTATCCGCTGCAACCGCATGTGCCGCCGGCGTCTCCTCAATCCGGATGAGCGCCGGCACGAGAAAGCCAATCGCTCCCATCGCCAGAGAGATCGCGCCGCCGGCGAGGAACCAGGCACGGACTCCCGCGAAGCTGGCGATCGGGGCGGCGAGGAGCAACCCGAGAGGCGCCGTCGCGGCGGCGAGCGACCCGAGGAGCGAGAAGACGCGCCCCTGGAAGGCTGGCTCGATCGTCTTCTGCATGATCGCGTAGATCGGGCCGTCGCAGAACGGGACCATCAGCCCCACCGTCAGCAGCGCCGCCGACGCGATGAACAGCGGTTCCGGCGGGGCCATCCCCAGAACCAGCACCGCGGCGCCCAGGCCCATGATTCCGGCCAGGGTCGTCACGATCCTGCGTGAGAACCCTCCCCACGAGCCCAGGACGATCCCGCCCGCGATCATCCCCGCGCCGAAGAGCGACGTCATCCAGCCGAGCGTCATCGCGTTTCCGCCCAGATCGTTCTGAACCAGGAGCGGCAGCAGCGAGAAGGCCGGGGCGAGGAAGAGATTGATGGATGCGGCGATCATCACCAGCGCCATGTGCCCTTTGCGGGAGCGCAGGTAGTGAAGCCCCGCGAGCGTCTCGCGCAGGACGCCGCCCGTCGGCCGCATCGGCGCATCCTGCGCCTGCCGTTCGGGCTCGGGGATGCGGATGGCGAGGAGCGGCGCGATGGCGAACGCCGCAGTGACGACGTCCACCAGCATCACCCCCGCCATGGAGAGGCTCGCATAGAGGAAGGCGCCCGCCGGAGCGCCCACGATGGCGAGCGCGCCCTGGAGCGACTGGTTCCATCCCTGGATGCGCGTGAGATGCTGCGGCGGGACCATCAGGGAGCTGGCCGCGAGCATCGCCGGCCCGTGGAACGCGGAGCCCAGCGCGCGGACGAAGAGAACGGCGAAGACGGCTTCGACGCCGGCGGAGTCGCTGGCGAAAAGAACGGCGAGGATGAGCGACGCGAGCGCCACGACGGCATCGGCCACGAGCATGATCGTCCGGCGGTTCCAGCGATCGACGAGCGCGCCGATCACCGGGCCCAGCACGACCTGGGGAAGCAGGCCGACGAACGTGGCGCTCGCCAGGACCGCCGCGGAGCCCGTCTGGAGCGTGAGCCACCAGATGAGGGCGAACTGGGCGGCCTGGCTCCCGAACAGGGAGAGGGCCTGTCCGCCCCAGATCGCCATGAACGGGCCGATACGCCGCGCGCCGGGTTGCGTCGCGCCGCTCCCCGAGGCATCGGCTGGCGCGTCGTGTGTCATGGCGCGGAGAATACACAACTCTCCCGGATTATTCAAGAAAACTTTAATAATCACGGGGACCTGAATGAGTGCTACCGTGGCCCGGTGCCCGGACGGCTGGCTGCGGCCGGATCCGGCAGGGCGTTGGTACGCGGGCCTCCGGCCCGCAGCATCGCGCAGCCGAATGCGGGCCAGAGGCCCGCGCACCACGAACGGGGATGGACCGATGAGACGCAAGGATGCCGGGCCGGGTGGGCGCCGCCGCGAGAAGGGCGGAAAGCCAGAGGGAACGTTGACCCTCACCGCCCTCGACCAGGTGTGGGCGCTCGCCGACCCGCTGCGCGTGAGGATGCTGGGCGCCTTCGCCGAGGAGCGGACCACGCGGCAGGTGGCCGAGTTCCTCGACGAGAAGCCGACGAGGCTCTACCACCACCTCAAGTCGCTTGCGGCGGCCGGATTGATCAGGAAGACCCGCACGCGCCGCAATCGCGGTACGCTCGAGACTTACTATCGCGCGGTCGCGGGCTCCTTCAGGGCCGACCCGTCTCTCTTCGCGCCGCCGGGGACGAAAGAGGCCACCGAATCGATCGGCACGGTGATCGGCACCATGCTCGATCAGACAGGGTCGGAGCTGCGCGCCCTGATCGCATCGGGCGGGGGAAGCAGGGAGGTGCAGGAAGTAGGGCTCTTCAGCTTCCTGGAAGTGCATGCGCCGGAGCGCGACATGCGGAAGATCCGCGCGCAGGTCGATCGCCTCGTGGCGGGCCTCAAGGGGCGCGAGTCGGAGGCGACGAAGAAGCGGGCGGAACCCGACAGGCGCTACCGTCTCTCGATCGCCTTCTTCCCGCTGGATCTTCCCAGACGCTGAGGTGTTGTCGCCATCCCGGCCGGGTGCTAGCTTTCCGGGACAAGAACAGCGGGGAAGGAGGACGCTCATGACACCGCGCGACGATCGAAGACCCGGGAGGGCCGGGATGATCGTCGGTCTGCTGGCGTGGTTGATCCTCACGCTCGTTCCCGCGCTCCACGGGCACCATCCGGCGCCCCAGCACGCGGGAAGCCAGACCGACTGGTCCTGCACCCTCTGCGCTGTCTCCTCGGTCCCGGAGCTGGGCGATGGCAAGCCCATCGTTCAGGCTCCCACGGACATCTCCTGGCTCCCGGTCATCCGGGACGCCGTTGTGACGGCTGAGTCCGATCCCTGGACTCACGCCGGCCGCGCTCCCCCCGCTCCCCTCACCTGATCCCTCTCCAGACCTAGCTCTGCGCACCGGGGGAATCTCTCTCCCGGCGGCGCACCCTTCTCTTTTCAGGTGAGGAGTCTTCCATGTGCATGCAATCGGCGCGCCGTGCGCGCTTCTTCGTCTTGATTCTCGTCATCCTTGCAGTCGCTCTGATGGCGCAGCCGCGCGATGCCGCGGCCGCCGAGCCCATCCCTGCGCTGACCGGAAAGGTCATCGCCCAGCACTCGCAGGAACCGATCGTCGGCGCGACGGTCGAGCTGATCGAGCTGCGCCGCATTGCCAGGACCAATGGCGACGGTGTCTACACCTTCGAGGGCGTCGCCCCCGGCGGCTACACCCTCTCCGTGACCGCGACGGGCTACGCCGACCAGGTCCGGCACGTCACGTTCCCAGACGGGGAGACGAACTTCACGCTCGATCTGAGCTTTCACGAGGAACCGGTCATCGTGACCGCGAGTCCCGACGCGCACGATGCGATGCAGATCTACCATCCCACGAGCGTGCTGGGTGGCGAGCAGCTCGAGTGGCGGGCCACGACGGCGCTCGGGACGACGCTTCAGAACGAGCCGGGCATCACCATGACCAGCCTGACCCAGTCCTCGTCGCGGCCCGTGATCCGGGGATTGGGAGGCAACCGCGTGCTGGTCCTGGAGGGCGGCTCGAGGACCGGCGACGTGTCCTACCTGTCGGACGACCACGCCGTGGCGGTGAATCCCATGGAGGCGCAGAGCATCGAGGTGGTGCGCGGCGCCGCGAACCTCCTCTACGGGAGCAACGCCATCGGCGGCGTCGTCAACGTGCTGAGCGACGACGTCCCCACGAAGCTGTACGACCGGCCCACCGGCAGCGTGAGCTTCGGGGGCTCCTCGAACACGGAGGAGCTGACCGGCATCCTGGCCGTCGACGGGGCCCTCGGCTCCATGGGGTATCACCTGGGTGGGTTCCGAGCCGACGCCGGCGAGTACCAGTTCAACGGCGGGACGGCCGGCAACTCGCAATACGATTTCACCAACCTCGACGGGGGTCTGTCGTACATCGGAAGCGCGGGATACATGGGCTTCTCGTACCGGGATCAGGACGGGGATTACGGCCTTCCGGTGAGCGAGGACGGAGAGCTGCTCGACGAGGGAGAGAAAGGAGTCACCATCGCATTGGCGGAGCAAAGCCTGAAGCTGCGCGGGGAGCTCACGCGCAATTTCGGCATCTTCTCCGGCGCGCGTTTCCAGGCCATCCGGCACGACTACACGCACACCGAGTTCGAGGATACGGGCGCCGCGGGGACCGTGTTCGACCAGCAGACCGACGAGATCCGCGCCGATCTGACGCACCGGGCCGTGGGTCACTTCAGCGGGACCTTTGGAGGCTGGTATCTCGACAGCGAGCTCCAGGCCACGGGAGACGAGGCCCTGATTCCCTTCGCGGAGACCAAGGGTTACGCCGCGTTCTTCTACGAGGAGGTCGACCTGGGGGACGCGCGCCTCCAGCTTGGCGGGCGCTACGACCAGCAGGGCGTGGATCCGGGAGCCGGCGCTGACGAGATTGACTTCAGTGGAGTGAGCGCGGCCGGTGGCGTCGTGGTCCACCCCGAGGGGGCCTGGAACGTGACGTTCAACGCGACCAGCAATTTCAGGGCTCCCGCGGCCGAGGAGCTCCTCTCGAATGGTCCTCACGTCGCGACCTTCACCTTCGAAGTGGGGGATATCAATCTGCAGGAGGAGACAAGCTTCGGCCTGGATCTCGGCTTCGGATGGAAGACGTCGCGTTTCACCGGAGAAGTGAGTGTCTTCCGCACCGATTTCACCGATTTCATCTTCCTGGTGCCCGTGATCGATCCGAACACCGGGATGCAGGAGATCGAGGACGGGCTGCCGAAGGAGATGTATGCGCAGACGGACGCTCTGTTCTACGGCGCCGAGGCGCACGCCGGCATCAGCATCGTCGAGCACCTGACGCTGGACCTCACGGCCGATACCGTCATCGCCAATGATGACAAGTCGGGCGAGCCGCTGCCGCGCATCCCGCCGCTGCGGGCGGGGGTGGGCGTGCACTGGGACACCGACCGCTACGGTGTCGGCGCCGAGGCGCGATTCTCCGACGAGCAGGATCGGGTCGCGCCGGGCGAGGAGCCCACCAATGCTTTCACGATCTACAACCTGTTCGGGCACGTCCAGCTCTCGGGAGGTCCCGTGGTGCATCGCTTCACGCTGCGGGTCGCCAACCTGACGGATCGGTTCTATCGCAATCACATCAATCGCGTGAAGGAGATCCTCCCGGAGCCGGGGCGCTCGGCGCGGCTGCTCTATACGATGATCTTCTGACCGCAGGAGACGTCAGTACACCAGGTGGCACAGGCGAGGACGGGCCATTGGATCGGCCTACGACCCGCCCGCCTCGCCCTGGGTGTCCCTGATCTGGACGACGTCGGTCCGCTGCTCCCCCTGCACGAAGAAGGCGCTGCCGGCGTCGTGGGAGAAGAGGATCGGTTGGATGTTGCCGTTGCGAAAATCGGTGAGGGTCTTCACTCCGCTGCCGTCCGCCGCCACCATCTGAACCAAGGGCTCGGTGCCGAGCCGCCGGACGACGAGGACCTTCTTGCCATCCTCCGACCACTGGGCCCTTTCAAGGCGCCCTTCGGTGAAGCGCGTGATCTGCACCGGCTCGCCATTCGGGATGGGCTGTCGCCACAGATTCCCGACGCCGTCAGTGGTGCGGCCGTAGGTCAGGGAGCCATCCGGCGCCCAATCGACGCCGAAGACGAGCCCCTGAATCTGCAATGCGGCGATCGGGGCGCCGCCATCGGCGGGCACGATCGTCCAGATCGTCTGGACACGGCCTTGCATCTCCTTGAACACCGGATAGAGGATCCACTTCCCGTCATGCGAGAATTGCGCGCCCCCCTGGACTGCCTCCAGGAGCCTTCCCGGCTCGCCGCCGCTCGTGACGGCCCAGATGTCGTTGGACGCGTCCCGCCGACTGTAGAGCACGGTCGATCCGTCAGGAGAGACTTCGACGAGGTGCTCTCCCGAGCCGTCCGTCAGCCGCGTCAGGTTCCCACCGTCCCGATCCACGCGGTGGACGTGTCCGACAAGAGGGTCTCCCGAGTAGAGAGTGAAGACCACGCCGCTGTCCTTCCAGGGGAACACGGGGCCCACGGCGTAGTTGGCGCCCGAGGTGATGGCCCGGAGCTGGGAGCCGTCGTTGCGCATGGAGAAGAGACGCCGGTACGGCTCATCGTTGGCCGTGAGGATCAGCGAGCCGTCCTTCATCGCCAGCACATCCCCGATCCCCTTGGAGGACTCGAAGGTGATCTGACGCGCCGGAGACGAGCCTTCAGCCGGCGCGATCCAGAGGTCCCCCCATCCCGTCGCGCGGATCGCGGCGAGGGATCCTGATGCCCCTCCCACACTCAGGCTGCTGTAGAGGTTCAGATCGCTGGTGATCCGCTGGTTCGCCCCGTCGGGATAGGAGATGTAGCGGATCTGCGGCGAGAAGGAGTCCAGCGCCGCGCCGGCGGCGACCAGGCCTCGACCATCGGGAAGCCACGCGAGCGTGTCGATCTCGAGGAAGCGCAGCCCGCTGGTGGTGATGTCTCTGCGGGCTCCGTCCGCGACGTCGAAAGCGACCAGACCGGAGTAGATGCTGCCGTCGATCCCCTGCAACACGGCGACGATCTGCCTGCCGTCGGGGGACCACGCGGGACGCACGAAGGGACTGAGGGCTTCGGGTCTCTCCACCGTGACCAGCGCCCTCTCCTGTCCCGTGCCCAGATCGCCCAGCATGAGCGCAGCCTTCTGGCTCTGGGGGATCCCCCTCACGAAGGCGATCTGCCGTCCGTCGGGGGCGAACGTCACCCCCGAGTCCACATCGAAGAAGCGCTTGCGCGGCGTACCGCCGAGCGACGGCACGTCGAAAAGGGCGGAGTAGTTCGGTGCGTCAGGGTCGCGCTGAAGATAGAAGATGTAGTCGCCATCGGGGGAGAAGGTCGGGCTCCTCACCCCATCCTGCGATGCGGGGATCACGTCGAGGTCGCTCCCCGTGGCGACCTGCCTGACGCGCAGCCGCTGGTTCCCCGCCGTGCCCGCGATGTAGGCGAGGTAGCGGCCGTCGGGCGACAGCATGGCCGCCTGAAGGGCCGGCAGGCTCAGCATGCTGGTCATCTGGGTCGACGCGAACGGGCGCACGGCGGCTCCTCCTCCCAGCCGTCCCGCGGTGAAGGCGAAGATTCCCATGATGATCGCGGCGAGGATTCCAGAGATCCAGGCCACGAGGCGGGCGCGCGAAGCGCTGCGGCGCGGCGCAGGCGGCTGCACGCCGATCCTGCTGGCCGAGGTTACGGAGGCCGACAGCGTGTCGTATTCGTCCGCGATCTCACGCAGCTCGA
>Ga0137427_10001405_pt1 | contig 10924 bp, 10 predicted proteins | sample EasRivERMZT700_2_FD_102309 | JGI IMG/M metagenome (GOLD analysis project Ga0137427, IMG submission 102309) | Soil microbial communities from meander-bound floodplain in the East River, Colorado, USA - East River MetaG ERMZT700_2 | ecosystem: Environmental > Terrestrial > Soil > Floodplain ...
CCTCTATTGGACGGCCAGCGCGGATGCCGACGGCAATATCGATTTCCGGCCTGACCGCTACGGCCGGGACGCGACGTTGATCGCCGCCTTCGCCAAAGGCAGCGCGGTCCCGACGAGGCGGCTGCTGGATACGGACCCGGGCGAGGAGCTGAACCCGATCGGCGAAATGCCCGAGCCGGCGGACGCAGAGGTCGAGGACCTAGCTCCGTAGCAGGTGATTGTCGAAGGCGGCCTCAGCGCGCCAATGCGTGGCCGCCGCAAGGCCGTTCTCTCCCGCTTCCATCTGCACGACATCGCCGTGGCCCGACGTCGCCCAGAACGATTCCGGCCCCGCGTCCGCGGCAAGACCGCAGACATCGTCGAGCTTGAAGCCGCCAAGCCAGCGTCCGTCGGCGAGCGACCACAGGCCGGCCAGCCCCCCTTTGGGCGACGTGGCGGCGACGTAACGGCCCGACTCATCGACGGCGACCGAGCCGATATAGGAGCGAAGCCCGCCTTCATCGCCCGCCGGCAGCGGCAGGAGGTCGATGCCGCGCCCCACACGGAGCAACCCCATCAGCGGCCGGACCATGGAGCGGTCCTGATCCTGCATGCCGAAGGCGATCGTCTCGCCATCCGGCGCGAGCGCCATGTGGCGGAGCGAGAGAGTGCTCATGTCGTCCGGCAGGGCGTGGCGCTTCAGCACCGCGCCCGAGCGGGGATCGAGCTCGAGGATCGCGCTTTCGATCCGGCCCGCATTGATCGGCGGCCCCTTCACGTCGGCGGCCCGCGCGATGCCGCCGATGGCGACCACGAGAATCTCGCCGCCGCGCGCGTACAGCACGTCGTGCGGTTCGATGCCGGCGGCGAAGCGCGCGCGCGGGGCAAAGGACCGCGCATCGCGCAGCACGGCCGCGCCCTCGCCGGTCAGCTCGTCCATCTCGGTGGTGAAGAGCGAATCGCCCCTCACCGCGGCATGGCCGACGAAGCGATGGCCCGCGATGGGGTGGAAAATCCGCGCGGCCGCCTCCGGCGCTTCGAGGTCGAGAACGGCGGCGAAATTGCCCGGACGGCGTCCGATCAGGATCACGGCACCGGCATCGCGCATCAGCACCGGCGCATGCGCACGCGCCGGAAGCGCGAAGCTGCACACGCCCTCGTCGCACAAGAGGGCGCCGCCATCGACGCCGTCGATGCGCGCCGCGGTGAGGAGCGAGGCACCCGGCCATTGCGGGGCCGCGCGGGCTCCACGATGCGACAGCGCGAGCGAACCGCCGAGCAGCGCGGCGAATGCGCCGTAGAACAGGCCCCGCCTGTCGATCTTCAGATCAATCGCCATCGAGACTGTTGAACCCCAATGTGATGCCGAGATCGGCGGGAAGCGTCGCGGCGATTTCGACCTGCACCGCCTTGATGCCGGCACGCGCCGAGTCCACCAGCGGCCGGCGCCGTGCATCGGCGGCGGCCTCGCCAAGATCGGCGGGCACAGCGTCGACCGCCTTCAGCGCCGAAGCGTAGAGCGAATCGAGCTTTGTCCGGTGAGCGGCGGGAACGGTCTCGGCCCAAATGCGTGTCATCGCCTGGGCACTTTCGAGATTGAGCTTCAGGTTGCGCTGCGACCGTCCGCTGCGCCAGGCCTCGGCCACGCGGGGCCGCGCCACGTCGGCGCTCGCGCCCATAACCGCCAACAGCTTGATGTCGTGCATCAGGCGGAACGCCGTCACCTGTTCGGTGAGCAACAGGCTCGCCGCCTCCGCCGTGTCGGCGAAGATCATCTTCCAGCCCTTGTTCGATGCGATCATGGCGCGCACGCCATCGGGCGCCGTCCACTCAGCGAGCACGTCTTTCGCTATTGCCGACAGATTGCGCGCGATCCCCTGCCCGATCTCGGTCCGCCATTCGCCGGGCCTGCCCGGCGCCTTCAGCAATCGAACCGAGTTGTCGCCGTCATAGAGCAGGCGTTCGAGCGCCGTCAGACCCTGGGCGGCCACGCTGTCGCGCACGAGCGCTGCGGGCGCCAGTTCCTTGGGATCGTTGGAGACGATCAGCGCATCGAGCATGCGCTGGGTCACGTTGCGCGCCTCGGGCCAATAGGCGAAGCGCTCATAGCGCAGGAACAGGCTGAGCGGGCCGGTCTTGATGAGCTGGGCCCGAGCCCAGGCGTCGCAGGCCGCGCTGTAGGCCGCGCGCAAGGACTGGACGTCGCCTGCGGCACGATTGGCGGCGAAGGCCGTCCACGCTTTCTCCTGCGCGTCCGCCGCCTGAGCGAGCGCGCGATAGGAGGGGATGACGAAGCGGTCCACCACCGCGAGCACGGCTCGGGCCGCCTGGGCCGCTTTCGGATTGGGCTGGGCCGGCTTGGCATCCGCGACAAGCTTCAACAGGGAGGTGGGTTGCACGGTAGGCGCGATCCCTTACAGCCGACTGACGAAGGCGATAAGGGCGTCCTTTTCGGCAAGCGTCAAGCCGTTGAAACGCAAGCGGACCTGGGCGGCTTCCCCGTCGTGCCACTGTATGGCCTCGCTCACGCTGGCGGCCCGCCCATCGTGCAGCAACCCTGTGATCTTCACGTTATTGCCGAGGTCCCAGAGCGGCGCGGTGCGCCATTCGCCGGGTGGTGCCGCGCCCTCCGCGATGCCGTCGTTCAGACCCGGCCCCATGTCGTGGAGCAGCATGTCGGTGTAGGCGGCAACCGTCTTGCCGTCCGCGAGGCTGAGGCTCGCATGGCAAACGGCGCAACCGATGCGGTTGAAGACCGCCTGACCCTGAGCCACATCCGAAGGCTTTGCATCCACCGGCGCGGGGGCCGGCAAGCTCGTAATATACTCGACGATCAGATCAACCAAGGATTTGGGAATTTCGGCTTCGCCCTTCTCGGCGCCGTGCGGCGCAGCGCGGCACGCGCTTTGGGTCGGCGTGCAATCTCCCCAAGGTTCGGGGTGGGCTTCGGTGGAGAGCCCAATATCGTTGAAGAACGCCATGGAGGTCTGTGCGGCGAGACTGGGTTGAGCTGCCTTCCATCCAAAGCGGCCGAGCTGTTGCTTTCCACCGACGCCGAGCTGTGCCGCCCGACCCGAAATGCCGTCGTGGTTTGCATCATCGGGATCGGCGCGTTTGCGAATTTCCTGATCCGGAATCTGCGCCAGCAGTCCAATGCCGAAGAGCGACGACGAGCGGCGCAGTGAAATCTTGGTGTCGCTTGCGAGCGGACCATAAGCCTGACTGAAGAGCTTTATCGATGCGACGCGACGCGTGCCCGTCGTGGTCCACGTGATGTCGGGATTTGCTTCAGGCGTCTGGCCGCCGACACCGCGCGTCTGCAATTGGCGGCCATAGATGGGATCGCCGGCGCCTTTTGCATTGCCGATCCGGACAATGGTGCCAGGCGCCACGCTCGTCTCGTCGAACTCGGCATTGGGATTGCGGATATGGCACGCGCCGCATGACGTCGCGTTATAAAGCGGGCCCAAACCATCATTCGATTTCGTGGAGGATGGAGCAGACACCCAGTTGCGCTCGAACAATTCTCGTCCGATGGACGCATCGAGCGACGCGCCAGAGGCGAGAGCCGGTGTTGCTGCTATGATCGCTCCAACGATCAGGCGACGCGGAACCACGCCATCATCCCCGTATCTTGGTGCTCTATTATATGACAGTGGAGCATCCAGTTGCCAGGATTATCGGCAACAAACGCGATCTGTACGCGCTCGTTCGGCATTACCAAGACCGTGTCGGCCCAATGAACCGGACGCGGGAGCCTGCTCGAGGAGAGAACCTTGAAGGTGTGACCGTGCAGGTGCATGGGATGCACATGCGGTGTGGTGTTGAGGAACTCGATCCGAACGCTCTCGCCGCGCGCGAAACTCAGCAGCGGCGGCGGCATGCGCTGGTGACCGGCCTGTGGCCAAGTCCTTCCATCCACTGCCCAAAGCGTGCGCGGCGTGGCGCAGAGGGAATCCATCATGTCAATCCTGCGACCATCGGGAAGGACGATGGGAGCGAGCTCTGGATAGGTCGACGCAACCGCGGTGGCGGACAGCCGCAGTTGATGGTCCCGCGCGCCGGCGAGATCGGGTTCCGGTAGATTTGGAACTTTCAACGCTGCAGGAACGAATGAATTCGTGCGTCTGTGTTGCCCTTCCGCAACAAGCGTCGCGAGCGTCACCGGCTGAGCTGCGAAGTAATCCATCAGCGCGATCACGCCGCCATCATCGGGTGTCCTGAGCGCGAGATCGAGACGCATGGCGGGTCCGAGCCGCCATGTTTCCAACGCGAACGGCGCAACCGCGTTGCCGTCGATCGCGATCACGCTGGCATTTGCGCCGCCGATGCCGAGATCGCCGACGCGCGTCGAATCCGCGTTGACGAGGCGCACTCTGATATTCGCGCCGGCCGGCACGACGATGCGCGGTGCCACTTTTCCGTTCACGGTCCGCAGCGTGCCGAAGCTGCCCGAGCGCGCCGCACCTTCCACCGTGAGAAACGGCAGGAAGCTTCCGTCCTTCGCCACGCGCCAATCCTTGAGCACGAGAACGAGATCGTCATCGAAGGGCTCGACTTCATCGCCCTCGACGATCAGAACGCCGGCCAGCCCGCGCCCCAATTGCGCGACCGTGTTGCAGTGCGGGTGGAAGAAGAACGTGCCCGGATCGGGCGGGGCGAAGCTGTAGGTGAATTGCTCGCGCGGCAGGACCGGCATCTGCGTGACATAGGGGACGCCGTCCATCGCATTGGGCACGCGCACGCCGTGCCAATGGATCGAGGTGTGTTCCTGAAGATTGTTGACGAGCTCTGCCGTGAAATCCTGGCCGGCGCGCGCGCGCAGGACCGGGAACGGCGAGTCGCCGTACACCCATGCCGGTGTCGGCATCTCGTTCGCGCCGAGCATGAGCGGCCGCTCGGCGGCCGCCAGCACCACGTCCTGACCGGTCGCTATTTCGCCGAGACGTTCCGCGGTCGTGGTTTCGGTTGTCGAAGCCCGGCTGCAGCCGATCAGCGAGGCGGCAAGCATCGCACCGCCGCCGGCAAGCACCGTGCGGCGTGTCGGCGTGATACGCGGCATCAATGCCTCATCATTGCACGGCGGACGGATTGTCCAGGCTGTCCGAGCCTTCGAGCGCGATCGTCAAACCGAGTGTCGAAACCACGGCTTCGGTCGCGCGGGTTTGCGCGACCAGTGCATCGACGGCGTCCTGCACCAGCTTGTTGCCCGCCGGATTGTCGCCGATCATCTGGTCATAGGCCATGCGGCCGGAATCGGCGGTGTCCTTGATGACTTTGAGCTTGGCGAGCGTGTTGTCCATGCTCTCGTCCATGCGCCGCGCCGCCGCGGCATTTCTCGTCGCCGCGTGATCGCGCAGCGATGCGCCCTGCACGACGCGGCCATCGGTGCGCGTGTAGCGTCCGCGCCACAAATTGATCATGCCGACCTGATCGTAATAGTGCGAATTGTGCGTGTTGTCGGAGAAGCAATCCTGCTCTTCTTCCGGATCGTGAAGGATGAGTCCGAGCTTCATCCGCTCGCCCGCGAGCTCGCCGTACGACATGCTGCCGACGCCCGTGAGTATCGTCGAGAGGCCGCCGTTGACGCCTTTGCCCGACAACTCCATCCGCGCTTTGCCTCCCGGCCGCCAGTTCACCGCCATCTCGCTCAGATCCGCGATCAGGAGCTCGGTCGCGGTCCGCAAATAGGCCGCGCGGCGGTCGCAATTGCCGTGCGTGCACGCCGCCGTGCTGTAATCGGTTGCCGGCCGTTCGCCGGCGCCGGGGCCTGTGCCGTGCAGATCCTGGCCCCAGAGCAGGAATTCGATCGCGTGATAGCCGGTGGCGACATTGGCTTCGACGCCTTGCGCCATCTGAATTTCGCGCAGCAAAGTCGCATTGACGACGGACGCGTTCACCTGGCGTGCACCGATGCGGATCTGGCGGTTGGCGATGACGTTCAGCGTGTAGAGCGGATTCTCGTCCGACGTGGTGCCGTAGGACATCGCAACGTAGTCGATCAGCCCCTCATCGAGCGGCCATGCATTCACCTTGGGCTCCCACTCGTCCACGATCGCGTTGCCGAAGCGCAGGCCTTCGGTCTGCAGATACGGCACGCGCGCGGTCTTCCACGCATTGCGCGCGGCGGTGAGCGTCGCCGGCGTCGGAGTGGCGAGGAAGGCGTTGATCGCGGTCTGCATGGTCCGCGCCCCGGCGAGCGAATCTTCGTACATCGCCTGCGCGACGTCGCCATAGGTGGTGAGGACGGCGGCGGGCGGCGGGGCCGCGGCGGGTGCGGCGGCGACATGGGCGGCGAGCGCCAGGGCGGCTGCGCCCGTGAGGCAAACGGACAGAAACGCGCGCATGGGCGTCTCCTTGGGATGGCTGAAGGATGCCATCACAGTTGCGAATGACTTGCAAGTAGGCAATGGGCCGCGCACAAAGCTTTGAAAACCGGGGTTATTTCGCGCAAAGTTTTGCCGCCCAAGGGGGACCCCAGCGATGAAGCTCTACAATTTCCACGCCAGCAGCACCTCCTACCGCACCAGGATCGTGCTCAACCTCAAGGGACTGGACTACGAGTATATCCCGGTGCGCCTGGACAAAGGCGAACACCTGAGCGACGCCTACGGGAAGATCAATCCGATGCGCGGCGTGCCGACATTGGAGATCGACGGCGTGCGTCTCTACCAGTCGGGCGTCATCATCGAATATCTGGAAGAGAAATTCCCCGATCCGCCCTTGCTGCCCAAAGATGCCATTGCGCGCGCCCAGGTCCGGGCGCTCGCCGCCATCGTCGGCAGCGACATGCATCCGGTGAACAATCTTCGCATCCGCAATTTCGTCCGCGACACCTACAAGCAGGACGCCGACGGCGTCGCCGCGTGGATCGGGCTTTGGAACAAGGCGGGGTTCAGTGCCATCGAGACGATGCTCAACGGCGACAAGGCGCGGCGGCGCGGCTTCTGCTTCGGCTCCGGCCCGACCATCGCCGACGCGTTCCTGATCTCGCACGTGTTCAGCGCGCAGCGGTTCAAGACCGACATGACGCCGTATCCGGAGATCATGGCGGTGGTCGAGAATTGCACTGCGCTCAAGCCGTTCGCGGACGCGCATCCGAGCCGGCAGCCCGACGCCAAGGACTAAATCTCGAGCGGTATCCCCGGCTCGTTCTTGGACCGGCGGATCGCGAGTGCCGTCTTGACGCTGGCGACGTTCTTCGCCGCGGTGAGCTTCTCGGTGATGAAGGCCTGGAACTCGGGCAGGTCGCGCGCGACGCAGCGCAGGATGAAATCCACTTCGCCCGACAGCATGTAGCAGGACCGCACCTGGGGCCAGGAGCGGACCTCGTCCTCGAATGCCTTCAAGTCGGACTCGGCCTGGCTCGACAGACCGACAAAGGCATAGGCCGTCAGGCCGAAGCCGAGCGTGGATGCGTTGAGGTCTGCGTGATAGCCCTCGATGTACCCGGCCTTTTCCAGCGCGCGCACGCGCCTGAGGCAGGGGGGCGCCGTGATCTTGACGCGTCTGGCCAGCTCCACATTGGTCATGCGCCCGTCGGTCTGGAGCTCAACCAGGATCTGGCGGTCGATCGCATCCAGCTTTTGCCGTGCCATCGGTTGGCCCACTGGGGTTCTTATCGGCTTCATGACAAGGGAAACGCTTTCTGCGCAATAATGTTTCGGGAGGCAACACAAAAAGCCCCACAGCCAGCGCGCTTGACCTTTCTTCCGCGGTTCCCGATATCAGATCGCCAGTTTTTTCCAGGGTTTCCATGTCCAAGCTCGAGCATGCCAAGGTCGTGATTCTTGGGAGCGGGCCGGCCGGTTGCACGGCGGCGATCTATGCCGCCCGCGCGATGCTCTCGCCGTTGATGATTGCCGGTCTGCAGCCCGGAGGGCAGCTCACGATCACCACCGAGGTCGAGAACTACCCGGGCTTCAAGGGCGCCATCCAGGGCCCCTGGCTGATGGAGCAGATGCAGGCGCAGGCCGAACATGTCGGCACCAAGGTGGCGCTCGATCTGATTTCCGCGGTCGACCTGGCGCAACGGCCGTTCATCCTCACCGGGGATTCGGGCGCGCGCTATTCGGCCGACGCGATCATCATCGCCACGGGCGCGCAAGCCAAATGGCTCGGGCTCGCCAGCGAGGAGAAGCTCAAGGGCTATGGCGTGTCGGCGTGCGCGACCTGCGACGGATTCTTCTTCAAGGGCAAGCAGGTGGCCGTCGTCGGCGGCGGCAACACAGCCGTCGAGGAAGCTTTGTTCCTCACCAACTTCGCGACCGAGGTGACGCTGATCCATCGGCGCGACTCCTTGCGCGCGGATAAGACCAACCAGCTTCGTCTCGAGCGCAATCCCAAGATACGCGTGGTGTGGAATTCCGCCGTCGAAGAAGTGCTGGGCGGCGGCGAGCCCAGGACGGTCACCGGCGTGCGGGTGAAGAACGTCAAGACCGGCGCGGTCGACACGATTCCGGGAGACGGACTCTTCATCGCCATAGGCCACACGCCGGCCACGGAAATCTTTCGCGGGCAGCTCGACATGGACGATGAAGGCTATGTGCGCACGGCGCCCGATTCGACCAGGACGAGCGTTCCGGGCGTGTTCGCGGCGGGCGACGTGAAGGACAAGGTGTTCCGCCAGGCGGTCACCGCGGCGGGAATGGGCTGCATGGCGGCGCTCGAAGCGGAGAAATTCCTCGCCGCGAGTCATTGACGTTTTTTAATCCGGCGAAACTGGAATCCGCGCGCATCCACCCTATATCGAGAGTGTGAGCCCATATCCCCCCGAATGGGCGATCGATCGGAGGTTTCCTCCCGAAGCTGGACGCTAGTCCAGCGACCTCCAAACAACTCGGCCGGGATGAGCGATCATCCCGGCCGTTTTTTTCACAGATCGATGCGCTTACGCCGCCTCTTCCACTTCTCGCCGGATCGTTTCCCCAAGCTCCTGTTCCGCCTTGGCAAGTTCGTAATTGACTTGGAGCCGCGCCCAGAACTCAGAACCAGTGCGAAAGAAGCGCCCGAGCCGCAACGCTGTCTCCGGAGTAATACCCCGCTTTCCGTTCACGATTTCGGAAATGCGATTGGCGGGAACCCGCAATTTGAGTGCAAGCGCGAGGGAAGAAAGGTCCCGCGCCTTCATTTCCTTAGCCAGGATCCGACCAGGATGGACAGGCATCATCAGCATGCGATTCTCTACATGAACTGACGATCGTTCGCCGTCATGTTGGCGTAGAGGTGCGCAACCTCCTCGCCATAGCCGTTGTAGAGCTGCGTGGGCACACGCTGGCCGGTGCCGAGCACTTCCTCGCTCGCCTGGCTCCAGCGCGGATGTGGAACTTCGGGATTGACGTTCGCCCAGAAGCCGTACTCGCTCGGGCCCAGTGCCATCCAATAGGTGTTCGGGCGCACATCGGTGAAGATGAAGCGCTGGATGCCCTTGGCCGATTTGAACCCGTATTTCCACGGCGTGACGAGGCGGATCGGCGCGCCGTTCTGCTTCTTGAGCGGCTTGCCGTAGGCGCCCGTCACCATGAACGCCATGTCGTGCGTCGCTTCCTCGATCGCCAGGCCCTCGGTGTAGGGCCAGGGCACCCAGAATTCCCTCTGGGCGGTCGCGACCGCGGGATTCATGAAGGATTTCATCACCACATATTTCGCGCTCGAGGTCGGCTTGGCCAACTCGATAAGCGCCTTCATCGGAAACCCGGACCATGGCGCGGCGAACGACCAGGCTTCGACACAACGGTGGCGATAGAGCCGCTCTTCGATCGGCATCGCTTTCAAAAGCTCGTCAATGTCGAGCTTGCGCGGCTGTTCGACCATGCCCTCGAAACTGACTTCCCACGGACGGATGGGAAGCGCGCCGGCATAGCGGGAGGGATCGTCCTTGTCCCCGCCGAACTCGTAGTAATTGCAGTAATTGGTGACGATCTCCTCGGACGTGAGGGCCCGGTCAAGCGCGTAGGCGGGATTGCGCTGGGCGGGGTAAAGACTCTGGGTCAGATCGGGCGTCTCGGGAGCAGGCGGCTCGCCGCCCGAAGACGACGTCACGGTCTGGGTGTCGGAGGCGGGGCCGCAATTCGCCAGCACGCCAGTGAGCGCGAGCGCACCTGCGCTTTTGAGCAATCCCCGGCGGTTCAAGACGAGCGCCTCGGGCGTCGCCATGCGCTCGGGGATCTCCCAACTGCGCCTGATCTTGATCAGCATGTCCGCTCTCCTGGCCCGGGCGATGATAAATCCATCCCGTCCTTACGTTACGGTGAAATGGTTCACAATCCCGTTCCGGCGGGCAGTATAATCCCCGCAGCGATAGGCACCAAGCCTAACGCTCACGGCATAAGCCTCCAGAACGGAACGATTTTTCCACCTGAAGCGCTGCGGTCCAGAGCACAAGGAGGTGTTCGCCGATGCCCTATAGCCGCGCCAACGGCGTCGACATCTGGTTCGAAGTGAAGGGCGACGGTCCGGCCCTCGTGCTGATCCATGCCAACCCGTTCGACCACGACCTGTGGCTGTACCAGAGCGCCCATTTCTCCACCTGGTTCAAGATCATCGCCATCGACCTCCGCGGCTATGGCCGCTCGGTCAAGATGACGGAGCCGTTCTCGCTCAAGGACATGTGCGGCGACGTGGTGGGCGTGATGGATGATCTCGGCATCGCGCGCGCGATCGCCATGGGCTGCAGCGTGGGATCTGGCATCGCGATCGGGCTGGGCCTGGACCATCCCGACCGATTCGATGCGCTTATCCTGGTCGGCGGCAACAGCGGCGCCAGCGACCGCTACATGAAGCGGATCGAGGGCTATCGCTCGAACCTCGCGGACTATCACATCAAGCATATGCGCGAACTGGTGGCGCCCGCCTTTGCCGAAACGCGGTTGGGCCGTCATCTGCTGTCGCTGTTCGTCGAACGCGAGGAGCGATTGAAGGGCGATGCCATCGCGCAGGTGTTCCG
>Ga0137427_10001407_pt1 | contig 10924 bp, 10 predicted proteins | sample EasRivERMZT700_2_FD_102309 | JGI IMG/M metagenome (GOLD analysis project Ga0137427, IMG submission 102309) | Soil microbial communities from meander-bound floodplain in the East River, Colorado, USA - East River MetaG ERMZT700_2 | ecosystem: Environmental > Terrestrial > Soil > Floodplain ...
CCGCCAGGGAGCTAAGCGCCAACGTTAGCCGCCGCATTTCCCTGAATCCTGAATGCAGGATTCGTCCAATCTCCCCATGCCATCTTTATCCTTGACTAACATACTAATACTTTAGTACTAAATAAAACATCTGCAACACAGGAGAGTCTCATTGAAGCCCAAGAAGACGGTACTGACCGATCAGGAACTCGCGATCATGAAGGTCGTCTGGGAAAAAGGGAATGCCACCGTTCGCGAAGTGTACGAAGAGCTGTTGAAGCAGCGGAAAATTGCCTACACGACTGTAATGACGATGATGGGCATTCTCGAACAGAAAGGCCGGTTGACTAAGACGTCGCGCGACCGTGCCTACGTCTATAGTCCAGCCGAGACGCAGGGGGAAGTCGTCGGGAACATGGTCCACGAATTTGTTAAACGCGTTTTCAACGGTTCCGCGAAACCACTCCTTGTCCACCTCGTCGAGAATCGGCAAATCGGCAAAGAAGAACTCGATGAGATTCAGGAAATCCTCAAGAAGAAGCGGAAAAAGACATGAGCTCCGTACTGTTACAGAATTTTCTTTCGTGGGCCGTCCAGGTCTTCATCATCGGATCGCTGGGAACGCTGCTCCCGACGATCTTCCGCATCCGGCACCCGCGATCGCTCCTGGCTTACTGCTACGTCGTGCTCGCAATGTGCATCGTACTGCCGATCGTCCAGCCGTGGCAGCATCCAGTAATCCCGAGTGCTGAAGTCGCAGCACCGCAGCAGACGCCAGAAACGTTTATCGTTTCGCAGGTCGAACTATCCGGCCGAGAAACGACTTCGTGGCCGCAGATGTTGCTGGGAATTCTCATTGCCGGAGCGGCAGTCCGGCTGTGCTGGTTATCGATAGGCTTGTGGCAACTGCGTCGTTATCGCACCTCGGCGACCGTGCTCTATCCGCTCCCCGAGTCTGTTGTATCCGCTCAGCAACTAACGAAGCAGAAAGCCGTCGTGTGTGTTTCGCCGGATGATATGGGCCCGGTCACGTTCGGGTTTCTTCATCCGATCGTTCTTTTGCCTCAGCGGTTCCTGTCACTGCCGGAAGAGGCTCAGCGCGGAATCGTGACACATGAATTGCTGCACGTGAGGCGTCGCGATTGGCTTGCTTCGTTATTTGAAGAAGTCATCCGAGGATGTTTCTGGTTTCAGCCGCCCGTCTGGTGCTTGCTGTCGCAAACAAAACTTGCCCGCGAACAACTGGTTGACGCCCAGGTCGTAACTCTCACGTCCGCGCGCGAGCCATACATTGACGCATTGCTGGCAATGTCCGGCGCGCATCAGAACCGGGATCTCGTACCGGCTTTCCTGCGAAAACGTCATTTAACCCAGCGTATGCATTTACTTTTGTCGGAGGAATCCGTGTCGAAATTGCGATTACTCCTTTCCTATGCAGCCATGTCATTGGCACTGGGAATAACTGCCGGCCTGGCTTTCAATTCCTTTCCACTGATGGGACAGTCGCAGATACAACAAGTGATGCCGGCCGACGGTGCCGGCATTACCGTGGAACCCGGCGGGGTGGTTCTGCATCGAACACCCATTTTCTATCCATGGGATGCGGCGCAGAAACGGGTAGAAGGAACGGTCCTGGTGGAACTCGCCATCAGTGCCAAAGGCGACGTTGTGGACGCCCGCGTCTTAATGGGGCCTGAAGAGTTGCGCCGCGAAGTCCTTCAAGCTGTTTTGCAGTGGCACTATGCCGCCGACGTCTCGATATCCCGCGCCATTCAAGTTCGAATCGACTTCCGCGCGCCGGCACCGGTCGCCACCGCTCAGCCACAACCGGCTTTGGATACGGGCAAAGGAGTTCTGGAAACGATCGACGTCAGCGAATTGCCCGAATCCCTGCGATCCGAAATCTGGCAGCGCATTCGAAGCTTCAAGGGCCAGCCGTTCTCCGACGCCTTGATGAGCCAGGTCGAAGCGGTTGTCACCGGCGCCGACACACACCTGGCATGGCGATGGGGGTCGACTGAGGACAAGAACCATACGCTGAAGTTTGTGCTCGGCCGTGGACCGACGCCAGCAAGTTCTCAACCGGAACCGCCGACGGGACGTCCTCGTCTCAGCATCAACGTCGATGAACGGGCAGCTTCTGCCGTTCCACCGGAACAACCTGGGCCTCCCGGGATTGCGACTACCGTTACAACGAAGCTTGGGATCACGCCTCCCTACGACGTTTACCGCGTCGGCAATGGCGTCACGGCTCCCCGAATCGTCTTTAAAGTCGACCCGCAATACTCAATCCAAGCGCGTGAACTGCGGTATCAAGGTACGGTGGTTCTTGAAGCGATTATTCAGAAGGACGGCACCGTCCAAGTCATCCGGGTTGTTCGTAGCCTTGGTTTCGGACTCGACGAAAAGGCGATCGAAGCGCTGGCGCAATGGCGGTTCGAACCCGCAACACGGTTTGCTGAGCCGGTGCCAGTAGCCGTGAACATAGAGATCAATTTCAACCTGAGATAAGATCGGGAACATGATTGAACGTCACCGCGGGCTGAAGCCCGCGGTCTACGGTCTGGTTCTGATAGCCCAAACAGTCACCCAGTTCAATACGGATCTTCTTAATGCTGTGAAGAGATCCGACGTCGCAACCGTGAGGTTCCTGCTCGCACAACCTCGAGTCAACATCAACATCAAGGATGCCGACGGCATTTCACCGCTGATGTGGTGCGCTGACCGTGGATTCGCGGAAGGCGTCCGGATGCTGATCGAACGCGGAGCGGACATCCAGGCCACGGACGCCAGTGGAACAACTCCGTTTCTGCTTGCCGCTGCACGCGGCCACACTGAAGTGGTTCATCTTCTTCTGGAGGCGGGCTCTAAACCGGACGTTCAAGCCAAGGGCCTTGGAACAACCGCGCTGATGTTCGCTTCAAACTTCGGGTATACGGAGATGCTTGATGAGCTGCTCGCGCGGGGCGCCAATCCCAATGCCGTACAGACCGATGGAGCCACGGCCCTGATGCTGGCTTCGCAGTCGGGCCAGGCGGGCGCCGTCAACAAACTGCTCGCCGCGGGAGCCGAGGTGAACGCTCGTCATAAAGATGGACGGACTGCGCTGATGCTGGCGGCCGGAAGCGGCACCGTTCAAGTGAAGAACGTCACCGGGTCGAATCATCAGGCAATCGTCAAAGCGCTTCTGGCGGCCGGAGCCGACGTCACTTTGACGAGCAAGAACGGCCGCACTGCCCTCACCGAAGCCGGCGCTACGGACCATAACGACCTGACCCCGCACCTCCTTGGCGCCGGCGCAAATCCCAATCATGCGGATCCGGACGGTGCGACGCCTTTGATCTACGCCTCTCGCAGCGGCAGTGTTACCGCAGTACTTTGGCTATTGGCGTATCAGGCACGCCTCGAGACAAAAACAAACGATGGCTATACACCCCTGATGGAAGCCGCGCTCGCCGGTAATCGCGAAACGGTAAGGTTGCTGTTGTCCCTTGGGGTTAATCGTGAGGACCGTACGCGGTATGGTCTTACCGCATTTGATCTCGCAACAGAGAAGCGGAATCGCGATGTCTCTGACACTTTGCAGTCATATACTCCTACAACTCAAGTGGAGGATGCGTCGTCGGTTCTTGGAAGATTCCGAGAAGAGCTGCAACGCGCGTTCTCGCCCAACGACTCGCCGCGGCCTGCATTGCCGGCAGGACTCCAGAGAACCGTCTATCGCACCACGGTTGGCGACATACGGATCGAGCAGTTCTATCCGGAATTGACGACGTTCTGGGGTGATTTCGCAGTAGACCTCGGCACGTATGTCCCCGCCTCGGCGTCAATGCAAACCCGACGGTACCTTCTTCTATGTGAACGTCTGGCGAATTCCGATTGGCGGGTAACGTTCCTGATGCTGGGTTAGTTCACGCGGACGACGAAAGTGCTGAGGTCTTCTTTGCGGAGTTGGGAAGCCAGCTTCTCTGCAGATAACAGGTCCGGTTCGCGACCAATGCGAACTCGGTATACGGTCGACCTGCCTGAAAAGGTCTGAATGGAAACGTCGGAATACTTGCGCGCCAGACGGCTCTTCAATTCTTCAGCGCTGCGGAGGTTTTCGAACGCGCCGACCTGCACCGCATACATCCCTGGTTCCGTCTGAGAACCATTCACCGGAATTCGAGCTCCGTCCCCTTCTTTTAGCACCTGTAGTTTCACAGGTACAACGCCCGATCGCACCATTTGAATTCTCTGAGCGGCGATCAATGAAAGGTCAATCACTCGACCATCAATAAATGGGCCACGATCGTTAATCCGCACCTCAACAGTCTCACCGTTGTTTTTGTTGGTTACGAGCACAACGGTGTTGAAGGGCAGGGTGCGATGAGCCGCGGTCATTGCCTGGTAGGTGTCGAAGACTTCTCCATTCGCTGTTCGGCGGCCGTGGTAAGGCTCGGCATAGTAGGAGGCGAGTCCTTCGAGGTCGGCATTTTGAATTGAAGCAGCAGAAGAAGAGGCCCCGGGAACAGATGCGCGGGCGACACTGGTGGTGTTGACGGAAACCCGCGCCGTCCTACCACCGCAAGCGGAAAACATCAGCAACGCGCATGTGAATAACGCCAACCGACGCACAACCACTGTAATAACATACAGGCGTGGTAGCCACAATAGTTAGTCTAGGCGTAACATTCCTCGCCCAAGCCCTTGTGATTGCCTATCCACCGGTGTTCGTCTTTTGGATCCTTATTCATACGCGAATCGATTTCTGGCGGAAGCTGGGAAAACGTGCATATTGGTATGCCTGTTTAGTTTGGCCCCTGATCAGTGGCCCGTTGCTGTTTTGGAGACAGAGCATTTTTAGCGTTCGCTGGTCAATGCCGTGGTGGATCACCGGTATAGGACTCGTGTCTTTCGTCCTTGCGCTTTGGGTTGGCCGACAGTCCTCTAAGGTGATTTCCAGACGTACGTTGCTTGGGCTGGTCGAACTGGAACCGCAGCGCAATCCTCAACCCGTCATGCAGACGGGAATATACGGCAGAACAAGGAATCCCGTTTACCTGACGCACTGGCTCCTTGTCGTCGCGGCCGCGGCCCTAAGCGGATACGCGGCGAACTGGATTCTCCTCGCTTCTGAAGTGGTGCTGATTGCTATTCTAATTCGAGTTGAGGAGAAGGAATTGCTTGAGCGATATGGCTCCGAGTTCGCCTCCTACATGCAACGCGTCCCCAGATTCATTCCGAAGTAAGTAAGACTTTTCATGTAAAGCCGTGAAAACCTGAATAATTTCGGGGAAGAAACCTGATGTTTGTTTTCAAAAAAAATCTGTAATATAGGTCCCTTTATCTTACACATATTAAATAAAACCTAACGGGCGCGTACAAGACGACCATGAGACTCCATTTCGCTACCATCTCAGCATGGAAGCCCATTCGAAGTTTGCTATACACCATCTCCGTCGGCCTTTTGTTTCCCGTACACCTTTTGGCTCAAATATCAACCGGCAGTACTTTCTGGGAAGAAAACAAATGGGCTACGGTCGTCACGCTTGTACTCCTCAGCCTCCAGGGACTATTCATCGGCATTCTCCTGGTCGAACGCCGTAAGCGAAAACGGGCAGGCGAAGCGCTGCGCGCAGCGGCTGCGGTCCATGAGGGAACCGGCGACAGGTTCTTTCGTTCTTTGGCGGAGCACCTCAGCAATGTGTTGCGCGTCGACCATGTTTCGATTGGAGAACTGTCGCATTGTGGCAAGCGCATCAAAACGGTCGCTGTGTCGGAGGGTGGCGAGAACGCCGATAACCTGGAATATGAGTTGGAACATACTCCATGCCAAAAGGTTCTGGAACTCGACCGCTTCTTCGACCGGAGTGGCATTCAAGCTCACTTCCCGCTGGACGTATTCCTCAGCGAGAAGGGTTTTCAGAGTTATCTCGGCGTTGCGCTGGTGGACTCGGTTGGACACCGACTCGGCGTGATGTCGGTTTTGAGCCGTCACCCCTTGAAAAATGCCGGTATTGCCGAGGTTACGCTTGATCTGTTCGCAGCGCGCGCCTCCGCCGAGATGGAACGGCGCCGCTCGGAACGGGCACTTCACGCAAGTGAAGCCAGGAATCGGGCGATCCTGAATGCCATGCCCGACCTTATGTTCGTTCTGGACCGTGCAGGTAAACTGCTGGACTACTCAGCCTGCAATCTGAACCAGTTATACGCACCTCCAGAGCAATTCCTGGGCAAGAATGTCCGGGACGTGCTTCCAGCCGATGCAGCGGAAACGATCACGCGAACTGTGGAACAAACAATTACTTCCGCCGAGCCTTCCACGCTGGAGTTTTCTCTTCCAATGCCCGATGGCCCGAGCTTCTTTGAAGCGCGAATGGTCCTGTTAGATGACGCCAAGGTTCTGGCGATTGTCCGTGACGTCACGAGCCGAAAGAAAACGGAGAATGAACTCGATAAGAGCAGGCACTTCACTGATCGGATTGCCCAAACGATACCCAACGTCCTGTTCGTTTACGATCTTGTCGACAAACGCAACGTTTATGTCAATCAGCGAAGCTGGGAAGTGCTCGGTTATACGGCGCGTGAAGTTCTGGACATGGGCGATAGGTTCCTTGCCAGCACTTTGCATCCGGAAGACCTGGCCAGACTTCCACAACTCGCCGAGGCGTATTCCGGATCCGCCGAAGGCGCGGTCCTCGAACATCAGTTTCGCATGAAGCATAAGAACGGAGAATGGCGCTGGATACAACGGCGCGCTGCCGTGTTCGCCAGGATGGAGGATGGCAGACCCCGACAAGTGCTTGGTACGGCGACCGACGTCACCGATTTCAAGAAAGCTGAGGAAGAATTGCGAGAACTCTCAGCCCGCTTGCTCACGACTCAGGACGTCGAGCGACGACGGATCGCTCGCGAACTTCATGACGGAACGGCGCAGAACCTTTTTGCACTTCGCCTCAATCTAGGCCTGCTTCAGGAGCGTTTGAGGGCTTCACCGGCCGGCAGTATTCTTGCCGACAGTATTCTTAAGGAGTGTCAGACCCTTTGCGATTTGAGCCTGGATGAGATCCGCACACTTTCTTATTTGCTGCACCCTCCAATTCTCGACGAGGGGGGGCTAATCGCGGCGCTAAGTTGGTTCGCTGAGGGGATCGCGAAACGAAGTGGCCTGGTCGTAAAAGTGAAAATCCCTTCCGATATGGAACGCCTGCCGGTGGCGCTGGAACGCGATCTTTTCCGAATCGCTCAGGAGGCGCTTTCCAATATTCTTCGACATTCAGGCAGCAAAAACGCTGAAGTTCACCTCGAAAGAAATGCCAGGGAAGTAATCCTGCTATTACGCGATTTTGGTCATGGAATGCCTGCCAAAGCGTCGCAGGAACCCGACGCCAAAACTTCGCGTGGAGTGGGTATCACCAGTATGCGTGAACGACTTCGACAGATAGGTGGGCGACTGGAAATTCAGTCGAACAACGAAGGTACGACGATCATAGCCATCGTGCCTTTACAGACGGATAGTACGGATCCTCCACCGCGCGGAAGGACAGCCTACGGTTAATCTTTTAGGCCGCAGCCATCACCACCAGTCCCACTGGAACGACCCGCCGATTTTGAATTGCACATTGTGCAGCAGACCTGAGCGTGAGACGCCGGGCTCATACAGGCCATTCACAACCCGCGTCACCGAAGGAAGACCATAAGAGGGTAAGCCGGTCAGTTGATCCTTGAAGTCGAAGGTGAATGCACTCTGATCGTCAAACCGGTAAGTCAAGCCTCCTCCCCAATTGACGGCGAATTTCCAGCTGTCCTCAAGTGCCACTCCCAACCGCAAGGCCTCATCTTTCGAATCGCCATGAATGTAGAAGAGAGACGTACCGGCGCCGACTTTGAAATACGGCCGCAGCCGATCGGCTGGAGAAAAAGCCGTATACGACACGCTGTACGAAAATTGATGGATGGACTGCCCTAGCGGAAGATTTTGAATACTCGGTGTCAGATTGGTCAAACGGAGAGGCTGATTGGCAAAACTGTATTCCAGATCCGCTCCCCAATATTCACCACCCAGATTTTCCTTCAACCGCAGCCCAATCTGGTAACCGGGCGCATAGTGCACGCCGACAGTTCTGGAAGTCTCCTGCGCGCTTCCAGAAACCGAGGTGGAAAAGTTACGCGTGCCCACGAAGCTTACCCCTGCAAAGGCAGACCCCTCCCAGTCGAATCTTTCAGGTAAAGATTGTCCAAAGAGCGATCGGGAACAAGCAACCGTGAGCAACAGGACCAGTGTAAGTTTCGGCATACATCCCTTCACTGATGTTTCATCCTTAATTGGTTTTTGGTGATATTTCGAAGAGGTAAGGATTGCCGTGAAGGGCATTGGAAATATCAGTAATAGCTTTCTGCGCACGGACGCTATTGCCCGCGGCATCGAGAGGTGGCGAGATCACGGCAATTCCGAATTTGCCCGGTGAAACCGCGATCAGTCCGCCGCCGACACCGCTCTTGGCCGGCAGGCCGGTAGCATAAAGCCACTTGCCGGAATCGTCGTACAAGCCGGCGGTCGCCATCACGGCGAGTACTGGAGGAACATTATTCGGATCCAGAACCTGTTTTCCGGTCACCGGATTCTTTCCACCGTTGGCCAGTGTTGCGGCCATCATCGCCAGATCCTTCGCGTTAACGTTGACGGAACATTGCCGGGTGTAGATGTCGGTGGCCTGTTTCGGGTTGTCCTTGATACGGCCATAGGCAAACATCAAGGCTGCAATCGCTTGATTGCGCTGGTTGGTGTCCGCCTCGGACCTGTAGACTTCCTGATTGACCGACAGAGTCCTTCCCGCAAAATCACTGTACGTCCGGATGATCTTCGCCCAAACCTCGTCGGCGTTCCCGCCTTTAACCATACTCGTCGTGGCGATGGCGCCCGGATTGACGAGGGGATTCATTTCCTTGCCCTTGTGCTGTTCGATAGCCTCAATCGAGTTAAACACCTGGCCCGTCGCGTCAACGCCGACATTGTCACGAACCGCGGCTGCTCCCGATTCCTGAATGACGCTGGCGAGGGTGAAGACCTTGGAGATCGACTGAATGGAAACTTCCGACTTGATGTCACCCGCCGTGAGTGTCTTTCCATCCATTGTCACCACCGCAATTCCAAAAAGGTTGGGATCGACTTTTGCCAAAGCAGGGATGTAGTCGGCGTTTTTCCCCTCGTTGAGGCTTTTGTATTTAGTATGAGCGGCGTTGATCGCTGACTGAATCTGATCCGGCGTTGCCGTCCATACAGCAAATGCTGCCGATGCCACAATGGCGATTGCCATAGTTGCGGATATCACTCGTCGTTTCACTTCACACCTCCGATTTGTGCTGAGAAGTCGAATTTGAAAGAAAACTGAATCCGATAGTCATTCGAATGAAAGCCATCGCCAAAATTCGTCCGGCGTCCCCACTGCAATTCGCCTCCATACAAGAGGTGTTCCAGTGGTTTATGTAACAGGTTTATGCTGGCGTATTGACCGCGATGAAAGGCATCTGCCGTTTGCAGGACCGTGTTTTCCATCACCAATTGCGAATAGCCGAGCGACGTGGTCCATTGCGGAGTCCAACTGTGATCGAGATAGGCCACCAGACTTTGCATTGGAATGGCCCTCCCCTTGATGGGCCGCGTCGGGTCGCCAAAATTGGGCTCAGCCGCGACATCGACCGGAGCATCGTTCATGTAGTTTTGGACTCCCTGCCCAAACACGTACTGCAGCCGCAGAACGTCCCTGCCGAACCTCAGGTTCGAACTGATGGAGACGCCCCACGCCACGATGCTGTCGTCGAGATTGAAAGTGTCGGTGGTAAGCAGGTCATCCAGTACGATTTTTCGCACAATGCCTGCACCTTCCACATAACCGCTGTCCCATGCGTACCGGTACTCACCGGAAAAGTCCGGAAGCGGAAATCGCGCCAGCATATTCGCGATTTCGATGCGGTCTTCCAGCCTGCCCGGATCCTGCGTGGATCCAGGTCGTTCCAAAGCAAAGGTCAGGAACGAATCTCCACGAATCGGCATCCAGCGGACCTGCACGTTGCGGAAGAAGACCATTCCGTTGGGACCCCAATACTCGATGATGTTGGGAAAGATATCGATGTCCATAAACGGGCTGTGTGTTTGACCTGCGCCAAACGCGCCCAACTCGCCGTAAAAGTGCCGCGGGCGAATGGTGGTTTGGCCAGCGTCCGGGCCAACGCCAAAAAAATCGAACTCGAAATGTGTTCGAAGCTCACCCAGCGACGTCGGCTCGAACCCTTTCACACCGAACCGCGTCTGCCGGACGCCGGCAAAGGTTTTTCCGTCGCGACCGAACTCATTCGTAAACGCCGGCAGCTTCGTGGGTCGAATAACATCAAACCATTCCGGGTTACTCGTTCTAAGGTCATAGCCGAAATCGGTCATCACAAAACCATAGATGTCCAGACGTGGGCCGACAGGCGTTTGTGCGGGTGTGGCTGGTGTCTGCGCCATAGCTTCGCCCATTGCCGCCGGAACCAGCACGATGGATAGGAAAAGAAGAATGTACCAACGCATGAGTCCTCCTCAGGACGCTTTGTGTGTTTGCCGACAGGGACCCAACATGCGGCCCTGCTTTGCAAGCGGTCCGCCGGAGAGCGTTCCATTGGATCAGCAAGTATTCTTAACGGAGTGCTTCCGTACCTTATTGAGGACAGATTCGTAGGTTTTCTGGCGTGGCAGGAGACAGTCTGGAAAGTCCGCGAGACCGACAATGGTAGTGGCTTTCTTATTCAGCCACTCGAGTACCGCTTCTGGGAAGTCTGCTGCCCGGTCTCTGCTATGGGGCTAGCCCCAATTTCTCACCGATAGGAAGGCCCGCCGACGGTTTTTCATTTCGACGGGCCATTTTTTCGCTGGAATCTCCTTCGTCAACGCAAACCGAAGAGTGGGGCAGCTTCGGAAGCCGGA
>Ga0137427_10001408_pt1 | contig 10920 bp, 11 predicted proteins | sample EasRivERMZT700_2_FD_102309 | JGI IMG/M metagenome (GOLD analysis project Ga0137427, IMG submission 102309) | Soil microbial communities from meander-bound floodplain in the East River, Colorado, USA - East River MetaG ERMZT700_2 | ecosystem: Environmental > Terrestrial > Soil > Floodplain ...
GAATGCCAACGGATGGACTGTTCTCCATACAGATTGGTGACTGATGGCTGAATCCCTTAACCTAGTCGAAGTCGCAAAAACCGTTTAATTCTTAGGTAAAGGCTTTACCGCGTGTTCAACGACAATAAGCCGACGTGCAACTTTTTCAGGTTGGAGTCTAAGGCCAAGCTCAGCGAGGGCGGTGAAAATCGATGGCGCCGGATCAGCGTCAACAGCGTTCCCCGGACTCACCGGATCAACCGTGGTCGTGGCAGAAAAACTAAAATCATACTCCCCCGTCAGCTCAGTTCGATCCACAACCGGTTTGCTAAATCTGCTTGCGAGAAAATCGGCAAGCATCCGAGCGGTAGCTCGTCTGCCGGTTATCTGTGTCGTTCCTGGCGCAATGGAAATTCGCGGAGTCGTTTCCGATCCACTATCCGTAGCTTTAAGTCTCTCTTCTGATTTGGCCCTCATGAGGACAAATCCCGGTACTTCAGTACTTTCGTAATGGAACTTTAATTGAAATTCTTTTTGTAAGACATCCTGCAGCATCAGCGCGAGTTGTTCTAGGGTCGTCTCTGCTGGGTTTGGGGCCACCCCTTCAATCTGAAACCTGTCTTTTCCGATCCAATCTGGCCCACCAGTAATTATTTGATCCACTTGAGTGACTGGCACCTGAAGCGAATAGGCCCAGAACATTAGATACTTCAGCGTCACGGCTTGGAACCGGCATCTTCCCAACGGGACGCTGGAGTTTGTGGTATTGATCCCGTGGCAAGCACCTCCATATACGCCTGACATCAAAGCTATTGGGACTCGCTGACTGGGAGAAAACAGTGAGGGTTTAATCGATATAACTTCGAATTTCGGCACTTCGATTTGAGGTTGGCCGAGGACTTGGAGTGAACCGAACCGTTCCGGCCCAACCGCAACTGAAATCGCAAGCATAATTAAACTGACACACAGAGGTAATCGTCTTATCTTCGTCATCGACGTTGGCCCGAAGTACCAATCGGGCTTCTTAAGCAAGACAAGTCCAATATTTCCGCGTCTGATCCAGTGCAAAAACAAGTTTGCCTCGAAAACAACCTACCGTAACTGCGTCAAAACCTGATTGATCGCTTGTTGAAAGACTAACATTGGTTGCGCTCCCGATATCACCCTTTGCACGGCCACGTTGCCTTCGGAATTCAAAGTTCCAAGTGCAAAACTCGGTGTGCTCGTCAAACCCAAAGCCCTGGCCAAAAGGACATCCGTTTCAATTCTTTCGCTTGGCCGCTATGGAATCAATCCTGTCAATTCTAAAGGATGCCCTGGCCGTCTGACAACGATCACTGCCAATCCGGACGATTACAAAGCAGCTTTACAGGTCCCCGCGAATACAGCCGCAATCGCTGACTATGCCACATACGCCGTCGCACTCGTAAAGCCACAAGGTGCCACACATAGGATAAGTGTCGTCTACCGTGCACCCGTTACCCTCCTTGCATACTTGTATGCCAGAACACCAGTCTGATGCGCGACTGCAGTCACAGTCGGCCGCAAAAGCGGAAAAGAGACCAATCGCCTTTTCAGTTCCGAGGATCCCTAGCGATTGGACCGTTGCATTTGTGGGTTGGACTGGACCTAACGTGGCGAAGATCGACACTGCTTCATCATTCGAAAACACTTCCGAGATTCGTCTCTTCAAAATGGAAATAACTTGCGGGATACTTTCATTGCGGGGATCACGGCGGCGCATTTCGTACAACTCCGAGGTAATCACCGCCTTGACTTGAAGAATTACCTCTCGCTGCTTCCCGTTTAGGTCAGTATCGCCAGATAGTCGTTCCTCTAAATGCTCCTACCATAGCCGACTTTGAACGTCAGACGGTAGGAGTTTGAATGCCGCCCGTCGGTAGGCGATAGGTAGCGCAGCTATCTCCGCCAAGGACTGCGGCAAGGATTCCTTGTTTTTTAGACTCCATGATAAAGCTCGTTCGCATTCTGACTGGAACGACTCAAAAGCTACGGGGAGTGCCACAACCGAAAAAAGAGCAATGCTAACAATTGTTGAAATACGAAGGGTCATCCTTAGCTTGGGACTTGTATGGATCATGTGCCGTCTCCTTAGCTCACGGGAATCTATCGTGCTAGAAACCCTTGAGAGCAGAAATAGGGGGGCGATGGTTCTACTTCGATTGTTAGTGAAAAAGTTACGTTAGTATACTTGGGCACACAGGGCTGTCAACTTGTATCAGGTGGTCCGATTCTATACGGCAGTTCTCTGTCAGGAGGATCTTAAAATCCCGGCGGTTTCCTTTTGCCTAGACGCGTATTGCGATCAGGGGATCAATCTTGCTTGCACGACGCGCAGGAAAATAACTTCCCGCAAAAGCCGCAGCCAAAAGCAGTGATGCCACGGATACTACCAATGCAAAACTCGCGGGATTTAATTGATTGAAAAAACTAGACAGAACGTTTACTGAGACAAGAGCCCCGAGAACGCCCACTGTCGTGCCCAGCGCAGTAAGGAGCAACGCTCGTCGGACCACTAAGATTGTAATCCGAGATGGATTGGCTCCTAGGGCGATTCGGACACCAATTTCTCGCATTCGTTGCCGAATGATGTAGGACATTACTCCGTAGACTCCGATCGTCGCGAGAATGAGAGCGACGACCCCCAAAGCGCCAGCCACGGTTGTGAGCACGCGAGCCGGAACGAGCTTTAGGGCCATTGCACTTTCCAACCTTTGTACATTGGTGAGAGGAACGTTGCGATCGACTGCGTGGATATGTGACCGTATTGCATCCATTACGGCAATAGAATCATTGTTCACTTTAACAAATAAGGCTGTACCAGAAAGCTGTGAGTAGTATTGCCAAATCGGCCTTAGCACTAATGGCTGAGGCTCCTTATCGAAATTGCCATAGTGGCTGTCCGCCGCGATTCCTACGATTTCGACCCATATGTTTCGATCAGTATCATAAAATCTTCTGCCCAAAGAATCTTCACTTGGCCACAATCGTCTAGCCAATGTTTCGTTCACGATGGCAACGTCCTGAGAGCCAATGTAGTCCTGTCGGTTAAAGTCACGACCGCGATGCAATGGGATAGTGAGCGTTCGAAGGTGACCTTCAGATACCCAATTGATGCCAACGCGAATCGGCGATTTGTCGGAGTCCGTATTAATCAGCGTAATACTGCCAAAACCGCGGAGGGGCGCCAAATGGCCGATGCTCGCCTCCGTCACGCCGGGGGTGGTCTTAATTCGCCCCAGAACATCTTCCAAAAGTGCCCTAACACGTTCGGAGCTATAGTTTAATGTTCCTATTGCTACATCCCCGACCATGACCTGTCGTACATCGAGACCGCTATGAGTGGCAGCCACGTTACTGAGACTTTCATTCAAGCTAATGGCTAAGAGCAGCAAGAGCGTCGACATTGCGACCTGCGCAATGACAAGGGCCGATTGCAAATGAGAACCCTTAGGAGACCCTATGGATTCTCCTTCCTTCAACGTCGATATGATATTGGCCTTGGAGGCCTCTAGTGCTGGTGCAAGGCCGCACATTAGAGTTGCAGCGATGGCGATCGCCGCCTGAAATAGAAAGACGTTCCAATCCAACGTGGGTTCGATGAAAAATGAAAAGGGACCAGCAGAGATTGTTCTGGGAGTGAGGCGTAGTGTGATCGCCAATATTGGTATCGACAAAACACACCCCAATATTGATAACAAGACACATTCCCAAAGGAACTGCCGTACCACTTGGTGGCGAGTCGCACCCAATGCGAAACGAACGTTGACCTCTCGGCGCCGCGAGGAGTAACGTGCCATCAACAGTATTGCGACATTTACCGAAACTATTGCCAAGACTACGATAGCGAGGCATAACAGCAGCGTCGCGAATCCCAGAATTGGCAATGTCACATTCGGGGGGCCATAGACCGCAGGAGAAACACGAGTTTGATGAAGCAGCCTTTGATCGGGGGACTCCAGTCCAGGTTTTAGCGTCAAGAATTCCGCACGGACTTGATCGATTGAGTTACCTGCGCGAATGCGACCGATGGCAAAGACGTTGTTTTTTGCGTTTTGTCCCGGCCCATTCGCGGGAACCCACATATCTACTGCAATTGATGGGACCGGACCTCTGAACGAAGCGGGTGTTACCCCGATGATTTGATAATCATTACCATTAATATCGACCAATCGGCCAATCGCTCTTCGGTCTGCCCTTAGCCGAGTGCGCCAAAAGTTGTCGCTAATTACAACGACGCCATTGGCAGCGGGGGCATCATCGGGACCGAGGATCGCGCGGCCGATCACGATCGGCACGCCCATCACATCAAAGAAATTACCGCTGACGCTCTGGCTCGGGATAGCTTCGGCAAATGTATCGATGCGCAGACTCACTGAGTGGATGCTAAATGCCGCGAGTCCCGAAAGTGACTTGTTGTGGATCCGATAATAGTCGAAGTCCTCTGGAGATAAACCGTTATCGCCCGAGCCAGAGATCCACACCAGATCCTCAGGGTGCATCTCTGTAATTGGTTTAAGAAGTGCAGCATCTGCGATACTAAAGACGGCAACAGTCGTACCAATTCCTAATGCCAAGGCGATCGTAGCAAAACTTGCAAAGCCGATGCTTCGCATAAGCATTCGGAGGCTGTATTTGAATTCTGTAACCACGGGTAAGGGAACCAATCTTACGACAGGCATCTTAGTTTAATGTAATCCGTAATTTGCTATTCGGGGTCGAATGGTCTGATCAAGAGACAATCCGCCGCTCGCGACCGCCGATTTTAACCGATGGCTGGTATAGCCATGCGCGAGTCAGATCGCAAACGCTTCTGCGGTCGATAGGGCAAGCAAGGCTTATGCATTGATTCCGTCGCAATGCCTTCCGTGAACTGATTTGGAATGGAGTTCCTCGATTCGTTGCTCTCGCTATTTCTCTTCTGAAGCTTTTGCTCGATGAAACAATTGCGGATCGCGGCGTCGAGATGTTTATGGCCGATGGGCTGAAAGCGGTCAAACAAATCAGACTTAGAGCGTTCAACGTTATAGGCACTATAAAGTCCGGGGGATGGTCCGTTCAAGAGGGGGTGCGGAATACGGCGAGTCGCATAAGAGGCTTTCTGTGCGGTTCCAGCCGGGACTGTCGGTTGATATAATCCGACGACTCGGGAATTGAAAGAGACTCGGGACGCTGTGAACATTTATGGTGAACTTTTCTCCTCTGAAAATCCTTGGGCGATGGCAATCAGGGTTTGCCCTTGACTACCACACCATAAGCAGCGTGCCGATCGGATATGACGAGTTCGGACATCTCCGCTTCGATACGACGCGAACGCCGATAGGAGAGCTGCTTTACCGTTTGAAGAACGGTTCCGACACTTCGGTCGTCCCCGAGCTCGTCGAGAATGCCGCCCATTTCGTGAATCAGTGGCGTCCAGGGGTCTCCGCTCTTGTGCCCATACCGCCCTCGAATCCGAACCGGGCAGTTCAGCCCGTTGTGCTCGTCGGAAAACCACTTGCCGAGCGGTTGGGTTTGGAATGGGTGCCTGACGCAATCACAAAGGTTAAGGCAACACCGCAGCTCAAGAACGTAGCGGACCTAGACGAACGAGTCGCTCTGCTGACCGGGGCGTTCTCAACGGACCAAGAAAAGCTGAAGGGTAAGGCTGTGCTCCTGTTCGATGATCTTTATCGCTCCGGCGCTACAATGAATTCAGTGGCAGAAACGCTGTACGACCAGGCTCAGGTAAGCGCCGTGTACGCCTTGACGCTGACTCGTACGAGGGTGAACAGATGAAAACAGTCTTTATCGGGGGCTCGCGTCACATCTCTAGGCTGAGTTCTGATGTTAGAGACCGTTTGGACAGTATGGTCTCCCAGAATCTGCCAATCCTGATTGGCGACGCCAATGGTGCCGACCGCGCCGTTCAGCAATACTTGAGCAGCCGTCAATATGAAAACGTTCAGGTGTACTGCATGAAGGGACACTGTAGAAATAACGCTGGAGTCTGGCCGGTTGTAGAAGTTTCGGCTCCAAGGGGCGTTAAAGGCGCCGAATTCTATTCGCTCAAGGACCAAGAGATGACCCAAAAGGCCTCGGTTGGTTTGATGCTCTGGGACGGAAAGAGCACCGGCACCCTCGCCAATATCATCAGGCTCATCGAACAACAGAAACCCGTCGTCGTTTATCAAGCAAAGTTACATGAGGTGAGAACGATTAAGACCTCTGAGGACCTTCGCTCGTTACTCTCTCAAAGCGGACTCGAAAGCGAAGAAGTTTTGGATAGGTTGCCGCAGGCTTCCACCCGTACGTTGTTTTGATCCGTCCTAGGTTTTCCGCCGCCGTTCTTCTCAAGGAGCGAGAGGGTTTAGGATCAGAATTCCTGAAAGCCGTCGAGAAGATGGTGAACGCGATCTCTGAATCCTCGTCAATCTGTATCATTATTAGCTTTTCATGCCGATCAGAATTTCTATTAATGAATATTGAACTAAACCGCCTGTGGCGGTAGATCCTGACTCCAGATTTTTAGGTAACTCGAATCATCTAGGCAGAAAGACGTTTTCACGATTTCCTTCGGGAAGGGATCTAGCCATCCCAACCCGAAAGGAGAATCGTGATGACACCACTACGTCAACAGATGATCGAGGATATGCAACTGAATGGGCTTTCCGCAAGTACGCAGAAACTCTACGCGGATGCCGTCAAGCAACTGGCCCAGCACTATCATCGCAGCCCGGATCAACTCAGTGAGCAAGACCTGCGTCAGTACTTCCTGCATTTGACCAACGTCAAGAAGGTTTCCCGTTCGACGACGACGATTGCGTTATGTGGAGTGAAGTTTCTCTTTGAGAAGTCGCTCGGCCGGCACGCCTCAACTGATCCGGCCGACATACCAGAGAAAGCTACCGGCCGTATTAAGCCGCGATGAGGTTCGACACATCCTGAATCAAGTGCAAAACCGGCTATCGTGCCTGCCTGAAGACCATTTACTCGTGTGGACTGCGGATTTCCGAAGGCATCCAGGTGAAGGTTTCCGATATCGACAGTGCGCGCATGATGCTACTCATTCATGGCAAAGGCAATAAGCAGCGCTACGTCCCATTGCCGAAGGCCACATTAGATCTTTAGCGTACCCACTGGCGGACCCACCGCCATCCGTCATTGATATTCCCCGCGCCTCGCAGCAGGAATGGTCTGATCTATCAAGCCACTTTGGGACAGGCGTTTCACCGCGCCTGTGAGGCGGCCGGGATCCGCAAAGATGCGCACGTACACACGCTGCGGCATTCTTACGCCACTCATTTGCTGGAAGCAGGCATCAATCTGCGCATCATTCAAGAGAATCTCGGACATCGCAGTGCCCGCAGCACGCAAATCTACACCCATCTCACTCCGGAGGTTCGAGCGGCTCTGACCGATCCGCTCGACCAACTCATGCAAGGCCTCTGATCCCGAGGCCCTCATGCTGGAGGTGGCCGACATCGTCCGCCTCCACGGTGAAGCGTTTCGGAAAAAGTGGGCAGCGCGGTTGACCTCTGCTCAAAAGCAGGCGTTGGCCGATATCGAGCACTGTCGAACGCCTTTCTTTGGAGGCCATCTTCATCAGTGCGACCACTGTGACGGGACGGTGTACTCCTACCACTCCTGCCGCAACCGCAGTTGCCCGAAGTGTCATCAGGATCAAACCGAGCGCTGGATTGCTGAGCAACGCGGTCGTCTACCCGCTTGCGATTATTACCTGCTCACCTTCACCCTACCGTCTGATCTGCATGCGGTCGCCCGCGCTCACCCGAAAAAAGTCTATGGTCTACTGATGAGAGCGGCCGCCGATTCCCTGCAAAAGCTGGCTCGCGATTCGCGTTATGTTGGAGCTCGGCTGGGTATCCTCGCGGTGCTGCACACCTGGACCCGTGCCATGCTCTACCATCCTCACGTCCATATGCTCGTCACCGCCGGCGGGCTTTCCGACGACGCTTTACAATGGATTCGACCGAAGAATCCCGCCTTCCTCGTTCCCGTCCGCGCCCTGTCGATCATCTTTCGCGCCAAGCTGTGTGCAGCGCTGAAGCGGGCTGGCCTGCTTCACCATGTCCCCTCCCAGGTGTGGCAGAAACCATGGGTCGTTCACTCCAAGCATGCCGGTTCCGGCCAAAAGGTCCTGGAATATCTTGGCCGCTACGTCTTCCGTATCGCCATTACCAACAGCCGCCTCGAATCCATCGCCGATGGAAAGGTGCGCTTCCGCTATCGCAACAACCAGACTCAACTCCTCCAGCGTGCCACCCTCTCGGGCGTTGAGTTCCTCGAGCGTTTCCTCCAGCATGTGCTGCCGCGTGGCTGTAGCAAGGTGCGCTACTACGGTCTCTTCTCTCCTCGTTGCCGTTCTCTGCGCGAGCGTGCGGCGGCTCTACTGCCGACCATTCCTACCGCCCAGCACTCGACCACCCGTGTTTCCGCATTGCCTCGTTGCCCCCTCTGCAAAAATGGATACCTGATCCCGATTCGCGAACTCGCTCCAGCGCGGAGTCGTTCACCATGACCTGCCTTCGTTTTACCGCTCTAACTTCACCCTCGCTGGCATCTCTTCTCCCCAGATGCTTGCGCCGATGTCTGCTCCGCCGCTTCTTGGTTGCAGCCGTTTCGCTCGCTTCGCTCTCCCTCGATCATCCCCTTCAAGCACGAGGTCCGGCAAAAGCACCTTTCCGGACCTCATCATCCGACTGAAACATCGTTTAAAAATCCAAACCCGAGGTTGATTGCTCGCGGTTCAGTTCAATCGAAGATTCTTGCCGCGGCTAAAAAACGCGCGCGGCAAGAATCCTTAATTTATTGCGGCAAGAATCCTTAATTTATTGTCTATTGCAACTGACCATTGCTTTATTGGTGCCATTGGTCGGTTGCAATAGACAATATTCATTAATAGAAATTCTCAATTCTCAGCCGCCGAAGGGAACAGTACTATTGATTGACATGTCGCTCTGTCGCAATAGAATCAGCTTGGAGGAGCCCCCTGATGCCTCATTATTTGCCTAAGTTCGCAGCCGTTCTGGTGATAGTGGGCTTGTCGTTTGTCGCTGGAGCTCAACAGAAGGCGCCCCCACCCAAGCCGACTCCCGAACAGATGCAAAAAGCCGAGGACGCGCACCGGGGTATTTTTGCTCCGAAGGCCAATCCCGCCGACGACGCTTCACGCCGGACCAACGAAATCGCCGGTCAAATCCCGCGAAACGGCTCCTCTTCTTCGGTCATTCAAAAAAAGAACCTGATCGATCAATTCATCTTTGGGCGGATTGAACGCGACCGAATTCCACACGCGCCCCTGAGCACCGACGAGGAATTTATCCGCCGTGCGTATATCGATGCCACCGGCCAGTTGCCGCCGCTCGATGCCGTTCGCTCGTTCCTCGCCGATAAAAGCACAGCCAAGCGGGACAAACTCATCGACTCGCTGGTCGCTACCGAAGAGTTTGCGGAGCAATGGGCATGGTTCTGGGGCGATCTGTTCCGGACGGTCGGTCGCAGCGGCGACGGGATGAACGGCTACCTTTTCCACTTCTGGAACAAGGAATGGTTGCGTGTCAATCGACCGTATAACGAAGTCGTAACGGATCTCCTGACAGCCTCGGCCAAAAGCAGTGCCACGATCGCTGCCGCGAATTTGATTTCTCGCAATAGCTTCGATACGAACGTGCTTCCCGTGAACGCCGACGACCTGCGTGTTTCCAACCGCCTCGATGCGATCGACGACTTCAGCATAGAGGCGTCGCGGATTTTCCTCGGAATCAATGCGACCTGCATCTCCTGCCACGATGGTGCCGGTCACCTTGAACAGATCAACGGGTATCTCGCTAAAAAAACTCGCGACGAATTCTTCAGTCAGTCTGCCTTCATGGGCCGGACGCGAATGTTAACGGTGTGGGACGATCGCGGGAAGAATACGACCAACGGCGATCAGGTCGTTGACGACGTAGCGTCGGGTTACACGACCGGTAACGATTGGCCGTACATGACCGAGAGTCTCAATCGCATGCCGCGTGACGGCGGGACGCATCAACCCGCATTCCTCCTTAATGGAGAAAAACCGCGGCCTGGCGAGAATCCACGAGAAGCGCTGGCTCGAATCCTGACAAGTCACATCCAATTCAGTCGCGCCACCGTCAATCTGGTGTGGGGCCGTTTGATGACGATCGGATTTGTCGAGCCGTACGATGGCTTCGATCTGTCGCGTCTCGAAAAGCAGGCCACCCAACCGCTGTTACTCGACGCCCTTGCGAAGGACTTTGCGTCGCGCAATTTCAGTATCCAGTACTTGATCAAGACAATCATGAAGTCGAGTGCTTATCAGCTGTCTTCGACTTTCACTGGAGAATGGAAGGATAGCTACACCAGTTACTATCCGCGGAAATACATCCGAATTTTGACCGGCCCCGAAGTCGTGGACGCGGTTACACGTGCGACAGATCGACCCGGCAACTTCACGCTCGACGGTCTTCCGATGACACGAGTCAAGCAACTGGTGTGGCCGAACGACGTCGGTCGTCGCGATGAAAACGGCGAGATCACCAGCATCATGCAGGCTTTTTTTCAGGGCAGCCGCATGACTCAAGTACCCGACGGCAATAGACCGACCACTCTCCAGGCTCTGCTGATGACCAGTAGTCGGGCCGTCAACAACCGGGTTCTTGCTGAAAAGGGAAGCCGCGTCGAACAATTGTTGTCCAGCGGAAAGTCGAACCGGGAGATCGTCGAAGACTTGTTCCTGGCCAGCCTTTCGCGACGGGCGATACCGGCGGAAATGGAAATCGCGTTGAAGGCGATGGAGGGCGACCGTAAGCAAGGAGCCGAAGACGTGCTGTGGGCTTTGCTGAATGGAGTCGAGTTCGTTTTGAATCATTGACTGTCGGGGATCAGAACCCTGCCGGGGCCCCTCGCTACCGC
>Ga0137427_10001410_pt1 | contig 10909 bp, 9 predicted proteins | sample EasRivERMZT700_2_FD_102309 | JGI IMG/M metagenome (GOLD analysis project Ga0137427, IMG submission 102309) | Soil microbial communities from meander-bound floodplain in the East River, Colorado, USA - East River MetaG ERMZT700_2 | ecosystem: Environmental > Terrestrial > Soil > Floodplain ...
GGGGTAATTCGCGACGAAGTAACTGCCAACTTCGGCCTGTTCTTCGACAGTAGGCCGGGAAGAATCACTCATACAACAGCGGATCGGACTCCTTCACTACAATAGGAGTCAAATCCTATCAGCGATGGGCCCATGAAGGAATGGTTGATTTAATGTCCCGGAAACTTGGCGTTTTTCGGCCTTTTTTTGTCTGCGATTTTTATAATGAGTTATGCGAATTCTGGCGGTAGACACCAGCTCCGAACGGGGCAGCATCTGCATCAGCGAGAATGGTGAAGTGCTTGGCGAGGTTCGCCTCTCGACCTCCCTGCAGCATTCCGAGCGGCTCTTTGGGTCGATCGAATTCCTCTTTAAGTACCTGCCTTTCCAGCTTTCCGATATCGACCTGTTTGTCGCCGGACGAGGCCCTGGGTCTTTCACGGGCCTGCGCGTGGGACTCGCTGCGATCGAAGGATTCGCATCGGCTCTTGAAAAGCCCGGCGCCGGTGTTTCAACGCTCGAAGCTGTAGCCTGGAGCGCTGGCGAGACAGCATCATTGATTGCTGCAACCATCGATGCGCGAAGAGGAGAGATCTACGGCGGACTCTATCGTCGAAAGGATAACGAACTGATTGAACAGCGTGCTCCGGTCGTGTTAAAACCCGCGGAGTGGTTTGTATCGTTACCGCAACAGGCGGTTGTCTTTTGTGGTGACGGCGCAGTTCGCTACAGCGAGGGGATTGTTTCGAATCCCAATTGGGAATTGCGCAGAGTGGATTTGTACCTTGCCCGGGCGATCTCGGAAATCGCATTGACTCCCGGACGAGGTCCGCTTGAGCCCTTGTATGTTCGGAAGACGGACGCGGAAATCGCGCGAGAACGACGACATGAAAGCCTTGCAAGCCCGCATTCGTAAGGTCGTTCGAGGTGACATTGAGCGGATTATTGATATTGAGCGCTCTTGGCATCATCTGTCCCATTGGTCCGTAGACAGTTACTATCGTCTGATCAATGAAGACAGTTTCACTTCCAGTTACGTCGCCGAAATCGACGATGCGGAAGGGTGCCCGAAGATTGTCGGCTTTGTCATCTTTCATCTCACCGCGGACATATCTGAGATTTACAACATTGCCGTCGAAATTGAGCATGCCCGCTCCGGTATCGGAAAGCAGTTGATGCAAGCCGCGATCGATGCTTCAAGCAAGCGCCGTGCACGGAAGGTCATGCTGGAGGTGCGAAAGTCGAATACGCCCGCCATCAACTTCTACTTTGGCTTCAATTTTCGAATCGCGGGCGAACGCAAGAATTACTACTCCAACCCTATGGAAGATGCCTATGTTATGGAGTACGAAACGCGGCCAAATTCGCATTGAACTGCCGTGGTGCGTGTGCTACGGTGGCCTTAAGGTTGCGGTTCCCAGGACAATTTCCATCCATCCTAAAACGGGAGGAACATGATGATGATGAAGGAGGAGGAGATCAAGGAGCACTTGATGTCCTCGAATCCAGAGTTTCGTCGTCTGGTCGAGGAGCATAAACAGTTCGAAGGACAACTCAATGAGTTACATGGTCGGCAGCACATGACGGACCAGGACCATATTGAGGAAGTCCGGCTGAAAAAGAAAAAACTCCACTTGAAAGACCAGATGAACTCCATGATTCAAAAGTTTCGGAGTCAACTGAGTCATCAGCATTCGTAGTAATGTCGTATTAGGGATTTGGAAATTCCGATTCGGCATCCGTCCCCAGATCGAAATCCCGAATCCGAATTCCCAAATCCCCCCATCAAATGATCGTTAAGGACGCCTATCGCTTTCTGATTCCGCTTGTTGCCGCTACTTTTGTGGCATTTTGGCTGCAATGGCTTGCGGCCGGGGCCTTCCTGTTTTTACTCGCAGCATTTGTGGCGTTCTTTTTCCGGAATCCAAGACGGTCAATACCTGCGGACCCTCAAGCCATCGTCTCTCCTGCCGATGGACGCGTGGTGAAAATTGAACGGGTCGGCAACGTGACGAAGATGAGCATCTTCCTTTCGCTCTTCAACGTTCACGTCAATCGCAGTCCGATCGCCGGTAAGATCGAGGCGATGGATTACAAACGTGGTAAATTCAAGGCCGCTTTCAACCACAGCGCAAGCGTGGAAAACGAACGCAACGCAATTATGGTTGTTCGGGGTGACCTGAAGGTAGTATTCACGCAGATCGCCGGAGTGATTGCCAGACGTATCGTTTGTTGGAAACAGGTAGGCGACGACGTCGAGAAAGGTGAATTGATCGGCTTGATCCGGTTCGGCTCCAGAGTCGACGTCCTGCTTCCGGCCCTGGCTGAGGCCACCGTACAGAAAGGCGATCGCGTGCGAGGCGGATCAACGGTCATCGGAAGGATAAAACGCTAGGCATCATGGCAGAACGACGTTTGAAAAGACGACGGATTCGTGAGCGCGCCAACCTACGCAGGGGCCTTTCGATCATTCCCAGTTTGTTCACGATCGGCAATATTTTCTGTGGCTGCTTCTCCATTATCTCCGCACTCAAGGGCAATTTTGACAACGCCGCGATCGCCATCGGCATTGGCGCCGTTCTCGACACACTGGACGGCCGCATCGCCCGGTTAACGAAAACCACAAGTGAGTTCGGCCTCGAACTGGATTCCCTTGCCGACATTGTCACTTTCGGCGTGGCGCCGGCAATCCTTGCCTTTTCCTGGGGACTCGGCGCTTTTGAAAACGACAAAACCAACATCGTTAAACATGTCACTCAACTCGGTTGGTTTGCGACCTTCGCCTTTGTGCTCTGCGGCGCTTTGCGACTTGCGCGGTTCAACCTCCAGAGCAAGAAGCCGCAAGAGACCGGATCAAAGCGTTTCTTCGTGGGGCTTCCCATACCCGCAGCCGCAGGAATGATTGCTGCAGTCGTCCACTTCCTTAAACAGCCTATTCTGCTGGTAGGATCGGCGCTGCTTTGGTACTTCCTGGTAACTCTTGTCGCCTTCCTTATGATCAGTACCGTCCGCTACTACAGCGGCAAAGAGTTCGATATGAAGAAGTCGCGGCCACGCTGGCTGTTTCTGGCCACAGGCGCTTTCATCTGGTCGATCATCTTTTATTCAGAATACGTTCTGCTGACGCTGGCGATCGCCTACGTCTCGTCCGGACCGATTCTGAAACTCATGCAAATTGTCCGCCGCTTCCTTCCAGCCAGTGTCACTTCTTCCGAGCCCGCGCATGGTAACATCAGGAATTAATGAACGAAGATCGTCTTCGCAGGGCGCCTAACGTCGGAATCGTCGGTTCGTCCTCACTCCTGGGCCGGGAACTCAAGGAAATGATCGAGGACAGTGGATTTCCTCTGGGCAGGCTGATCTTGCTCGAAACGGAGGAGTACGCGGGCCTTTTGCAGGAGTTTGCCGAAGACATTCAGATCACGCAGATCATCTCCCCGAAAGCGCTGGAGGACGTCGATATCGCGTTCTTCGCCTGTGGACCCGAAATCATGCAGCCATTCATGGCCAGCGGCACTCCTTTCCCGGAATTGACGATCGACCTGACTCAAGCCGGACGCGACGGCCAGCTCTTTCTCAGCGGGTTGTCCGACAATCAGATCCTTCAGCCGCGCGGCTACTTTGTAAATCCGCATCCGGCGACGATAGTCATCGCGCGCGTAATCCATAGACTTCATCGGACAATTGGCGTCCGCTCAGCCACGGTAACAGTACTCGAACCAGCCTCCGAACGTGGGAAGTCCGGAGTCGACGAACTGCAGGAACAAACGGTGAGTCTTCTGAACTTTCAGAACGTCGAGAACAAAGTGTTCCTCGGCCAACTCTCGTTTAACGTCCTGCCTGAATCAAACGCTTCGCTGAGAACGGAAGAGCGCGTAGTGCGGCAGCTTGGGGAACTGTTAGGCAAGGCAGTTCCTGTACCAGCCGTAACCGCCGTCCAGGCGCCCGTTTTTCATTCGCACTCCTTCTCGATGTTCATGCAACTTCAACAGGAACCGGAGCCAGGAGCGGTGCGGAAGGCGTTTGCCGATGACAGTTCGTTCGTACTTCACGACGTCAATGACGAACCGTCGCCCGTCAGCATCGTCGGAACGCACGGAATTCACATCGGTCGCATTCAGGAGACTGCCGTGCCTGGAACGGTCGGGCTCTTCATGGTCGCAGACAACCTGCGGATTGCCGCATCGAACGCCATTCGCACCGCCGAAAACATCATGCTCGCCGCCATCGGGCGGTAATCCATGAATCTCAACGATGCTTTGTGGGCCGGCTTCTCGAGGGCAAACCACCGGATCGGCGACGTCATCCTTGATGTCCTTTGGAAAGGTATCTGGCTCGCCATCACGGGTGGGCTAATGTTTGGATTCCTGGCTTGGTTTTATTCTGAACTTCAATCCATAACAGTCAACGGACCGCCAGATGTATTGAGGAATCCCTTGGCATTGGCTGTTCTGACCCGTCAACTATGGGCGGCCTACGCGTCGACATTTTTCTGGTTTGCACTGGGTTTAGTTTCCATGTCGGCTTTGTCCTGGATTCTTCTTGAGTCCTATTTTCGTGCCGGACTCGTTCCCGGGTCGGCGGAGCCCTTCCTTCGTTCTGCGTCTCATCATTTCACAACGTTCCTGGCCTCTGCGGTGTTGAAGTTCGTCATCGTTTCCTCCGCAATCGTTACACTGGGTTTGATTGTTTTCGAACGATACCTGTCGACGCCGTTAGCCGAGTGGCGAAATCTTTGGCCAGAGTCGCGACTCTCATTCGTTGTTGTAATCGTGATTTGTGCGGTGCTTTGGTTTGCGTTGACCATCGTCGAGACGTTGATGCGCGTGGATGCCCTTGATCTGATGGCCACGCACCTATTCCTGACCGTCGGTCTGATTGCAACGCTGTTTGTCTTCGAAGCGATGATCGTTGTGAGTGTCATTCTCGGACAGTCGCTGTTGATGACGACGCTTTCCGGCGCTGTGGGCCAACTGGTTATTGTTGTGACGGGACTCATTTCTCTGGCTGCACTTATCGCTTTGCACAGCTATCTTCTCGTCGTGCGATTCTCATCGGTGACTGCACTGAACATCCCTGTTGCGGCGGTCTATGACCGCCGACAATTCAGCAACCTGTGAAATCTCGGCGGTCATAGACCGCCGCTACAAGGTCGATTTTTTATCGGACGCTGCGCCGGGCAGGCTTACAATCGTGCCCGCAAACATGATCCCGCGTGAGGGAGGGCAGATGAATACCGCGCAGCGCTTAACCGCACTGATTGTTGTAACTATCGCCGTTGTTGTGCCTGCGGCATTGGTAGGCCTGGGTCAGGGAGCAACTCAGGATCAAACGGTCCCGAAGGATCTACGACCTTTGTTGACTCCTCGCCAGAGTGAGATGCGGCTGGTTCTGGCACGTTACCAGGCCGACCGAAACCTGCTTGTCGGAAACTACGCGGGCGTCACTCCTGGCGGTCGGGGTGGTGGCGGGCGAGGCACCGCAGCAGCACCAGATGGTCCGCCACCGATCGTGATCTCACCGAACCGCGTCGCGCGCTTGAAACGATTCGAGATGTCCTGGCAGACCGCGCTTGGTCGCATTGACACATCGAAGCTGTCTGCTGAAGCCGCGACCGATCTGAACAACCTGAAGGCAACGATTCAGAAAAACACCTCGGAACTGGATCTTCAGATGGAGGCTTTAGGGGACGTGATGCCGCTTCTTCCTTTCGCACCGGCACTCGTGGGTTTGGTCGAGGATCGAATTGCCATTAAGGACATCGACGCGCAGAAAGCGGCCGGTACATTGACCGAAGTAAAAAAGCAGATCGCGGACCTTCAGGCTCAACTGACAGCCGGCACGATTCAGGCGAATCCGAAGCAAGCCCTGGCTGCGGCAGGCGCGGCCGATCAGCTGCGAACCAATCTCGCCGGATGGAACACCTTCTACAATGGGTACGACCCGCTATTCACGTGGTGGATGGGTCTTCCATACAAACAGGTCGACTCCGCTCTTCAGACGTACTCCACCTTGCTGCGTGACAAGATTGCTCCAGCAAATCAGACTTCCAACCTGAAAGCGGTGGCCTTACGCGTCGAGCCGGTACCTGCTCCAAGGTTCAACGAGGTGCCGGATCTGTCCGAGATCCTCAGGCTACCGCAGGATGAAATGACAGACATTGTCCAGCGATTCCGTGGCAATTCCGGAAACCGCGGAGGAGGCGGCGGCGGTGGTCGAGGCGGTCCGACCGGGCCGGTACGCAATTCTCAGTTTTACAACGAATGGCTGGCCGCCTTGAAGACGATCGACTTTGATGCGCTCACCCGCAACGCGCAAGTCGACTATCTGTTTCTCAAGAAGAGGGCCGAACTGGAGTTGGCGCGAATAGACAGGCCGCTTCCCACGAACAACCCGAGAAAAGCAGACAACAGCGGAGTCCCCGGCAATGCGCGTGGCCGTGAAGGACTGATCCGGGACCTGGAAGACGAGTTGATCCCGTACACACCGGAGCAGCTCATCGCGCTGGCTGATCGCGAGTTTGCCTGGTGTGAGAACGAAATGCGTAAGGCGTCGCGCGAGATGGGCCTTGGCGACGACTGGAAGAAGGCACTCGAGAAAACCAAGACGATGCATCCACCGCCGGGAGGTCAGCCGGCAATGATTCGGGAATTACTTCTCGAGGCGATCGATTACGTCCGGCGACGCGATATGGTGACGGTGCCGCAGGTAAACGTTGAGTCACAGCACATGATCATGATGACGCCTGAGCGTCAGCTGGTGAATCCGTTTTTCACCGGCGGTAACCAGATGAGCGTGTCGTATCCCACCGACACCATGGAATTCGAAGCGCGACTGCAGAGCATGCGCGGTAACAATCGTCCGTGGTCGCACGCAACCGCTTTCCACGAGATGATCCCGGGTCACAACCTGGTGAACTATTTCAACCAGCGATATGCCGGTTACCGTCCAAGCCTCGGCGGCGGTCCTTTTTATGGGGAAGGCTGGGCAGTTTACTGGGAAATCGTCCTTTACGAGATGGGTTTTCACGACACTCCGGAAGAGCGCGTCGGCGCACTTTTCTGGCGGATGTTCCGCTGCGCCCGAATCATCTTCTCGCTCCGCTTCCATATGGGACAGTGGTCTCCACAGGAATCGATCGACTTCCTTGTGGATCGCGTCGGTCATGAGCGAGACAACGCGACGGCCGAAGTTCGCAGGTCGTTCGAAGGCAGCTATAGCCCGCTTTATCAGGCAGGCTATCTGCTCGGGGCTATCCAGTTGCGATCGCTGCGAAAAGAACTGGTCGAGACAAAACTGATGACCAACAAGGCGTTCCACGACGAAATCCTTCGCATAGGCTCAATGCCTATCGAGCTGATCCGGTTGACGCTCACAAAACAAAAACTGACGCCGGATATGACGATTGATTGGAAGTTTTACGGAGAGTTGCCTGACAAATAGACTCATGAATCCGGAAGGCGGAATATTCATCCGGCGTGCCGGAACGTTCATTCGGCGCGTCGGGTCGTTCATCCGGCAGACTGGATCGTTTAACCGGCAGGCTGGATCGTTCAACCGGCAGGCTGAATCGTTCATCCGGCACGCTGGATCGTTCATTCGGTCAGGTCGCGCGATTCTCATCGCTAACGGCATTGCGTATAATAGGGCATGTCGACCTCTTTTGAGACGATCCTCATCCTTGACTTTGGTTCCCAGTACACACAACTCATTGGCCGAAGAATTCGGGAAGCGAATGTCTATTCCGAAATCGTGCCATTCAATACGACGTTAGAGAAAATCCTGAGTTACAAGCCGAAGGGCATTATCCTGTCCGGCGGCCCGGATTCCGTGTATGAGAGTGGAGCGCCCGCGTGCGATCCGAAACTCTTCGAACAGCGTATTCCGATCCTGGGCGTTTGCTACGGAATGCAGTTGTTGGCGAAAGAGCTTGGCGGCAATGTCGAACCGTCTACGCGCCGAGAGTACGGGGCGCGTGAGATCAGCGTAACAGGTTCAACCAGCCTTCTCGATGGAATGAAACAAGTATGGATGAGCCACGGGGATAAGATCATTGAGCCACCGCCAGGCTTTAGAGTCACCGCGAAAACCGACACGACAATGGCTGCAATGGAAAACACCGCCCGCAACATTTTCGGTGTGCAGTTCCACCCCGAGGTGACTCATACCGCAGGCGGCGATCGTGTTTACCGCCGATTTATCTTCGACATCTGCGGATGTAAAGCCGATTGGACGATCGGTTCATTCATCGACCATAGTATCGAGCGCATCAAGTCACAGGTTGGAAACGGGCGCGCACTTTGCGCTATCAGCGGTGGAGTCGATTCCACAGTCGCGGCAACCCTGGTTGCGCGCGCGATCGGAGACAGGCTGATAGGGGTTTTTGTAAATACCGGCCTTCTGCGAAAGAACGAGTATGAGAAGGTCCTGTCGATGTTACAGCACAATCTGCATCTCAATGTCCATGGAGTGGATGCATCCGAAAGGTTTCTCGGTTTGCTTTCCGGGGTCAGCGATCCTGAACGCAAACGGAAGATCATCGGCAATGAGTTCATTCGCGTTTTCGAGGATGAAGCGAATCGGATCGGCGAGGTAGACTTCCTGGTTCAGGGAACACTGTATCCGGACGTCATCGAATCTATTTCAGTAAAGGGACCTTCCCAGACCATCAAGTCCCACCATAATGTCGGGGGTCTCCCTGAACGGATGAAACTCAAACTCATCGAGCCCCTTCGGGAACTGTTTAAAGACGAAGTGAGGCAGGTTGGGCGGGAGCTTGGTCTGGCGGACGAAATGGTGTGGAGGCAACCATTCCCCGGGCCCGGTCTGGCGGTCCGAATTATGGGCGAGATCACGAAAGAGGGTGTTCGGATCCTGCAGGCGGCGGACGATATTTTGATTTCCGAGATCAAGAAAGCCGGGTTGTATCGTCAGATTTGGCAGGCATTCGGAGTTCTATTATCCGTCAAAAGCGTCGGCGTGATGGGTGACATGCGAACGTATGATCACACGCTGGCTGTGCGGGCGGTGCAGAGCACAGACGGAATGACTGCAGATTGGGTACGGCTTCCATATGACGTCATGGCTGTGATTTCAAGCCGAATCGTCAATGAAGTGAAGGGAATCAATAGAGTCGTGTATGACATAACGTCGAAACCTCCGGCGACGATTGAGTGGGAATGAGACCGCCGCAGTAACATTCACGGATTTTCATAAAGAAGACAAAAAACGCCTATGTCGACCTTCGTTCACCTGCACCTTCACTCCGGCTTCAGCCTGCTTGACGGAGCCTGCGATCACGACGCTTTGGCGGAGACCGCAGCCAAATACAAGATGCCTGCCGTCGCGGTCACAGATCATGGGAATCTGTTCGGCGCCATCGGCTTCCACGATGCGCTCACGAAACGAGGGGTCAAACCGATCATCGGCTGTGAAATGTACATCGCGAAAACCAATCGATTCGATCGCGATCCCGCGGCCGGCCGGCCTCATCACCTTATCGTGCTCTGCGAAAATGAGAAGGGTTATCAGAACCTGGTCAAACTGGTTTCCAAGGGGTATCTCGAAGGCTTTTATTACAAACCTCGAATCGACAAGGAACTGCTCAGTCAGCACAGTGAGGGACTGCTCGGCCTGTCCGCCTGCCTCAACGGCGAGGTCGCTTCTAACCTTCTGCCCGGCAGGTTCGATCAGGCTGAACGGGCCGCCGCCGAATATCGAGACATCTTCGGGAAAGATCGCTTCTTTCTCGAGATTCACGATCACGGCCTGGAAAAGCAGCGCAAGATCATTCCCGATGTTTTGCGCATTTCCGAACGCACAGGAATTAAGGTCGCCGCGACCAACGATTGTCACTACATGCAAAAGGACGATTGCCGAGCCCACGACATTCTTCTGTGCATTCAAACGGGGAAGACGGTCAACGATCCGAACCGGATGAAGTTTTACACCGATCAGTTCTATTTCAAGACCAGACAGGAAATGGAACTTGTCTTCGGCGAAATCCCCGGCGTATTGGATCAGACTGTGGACATCGCCGAACGCTGCAATCTCAAACTGCAGAAGGTGACCAATCCATTTCCAGAGTTCGCCGTTCCACCTGGTTTCACCATCGACACCTACTTCGCCAAGGTCGTGCGCGACGGTTTTCAGGATCGGCTGGAACACCTGAAACCTCTCATGGATCGCGGGCTGCTGAAGAGTTCCATCTCCGCCTATGAACAACGCATCGAAGATGAGATCCGCATCATTCAGGGGATGAAATACCCTGGATACTTCCTGATTGTCTGGGATCTCATCCGTTATGCGCGAGAAAATGACATTCCGGTTGGACCGGGACGCGGTTCGGCCGCTGGCAGCCTTGCGTCGTACTGCATGCGGATCACGGACATCGATCCACTGCAATATGGCCTTCTCTTTGAGCGATTCCTCAATCCCGAGCGCGTTTCGTTGCCGGATATCGACATTGATTTCTGCATGAACCGGCGCGGAGAGGTTATTGAATACGTGACGCGGAAGTACGGTCGTGAAAATGTGTCGCAGATCATCACTTTCGGCACGATGGCCGCACGCGGTGTGATTCGGGATACGGGACGGGGAATGGAATTGACGTTTGCCGAGGTCGACAAGATCGCCAAAATGATTCCGACGGAATTGCACATCACGCTCGATAAGGCGCTGGAGCAAAACCCGGACCTGAAGGCTCTCGCTCAGAACGATGCCAAAGTCAGGGAACTGATCGATATCGCCAAGCGACTTGAAGGCCTTGCGCGCCACGCGTCCACACATGCCGCAGGTGTGGTCATCTCTCCGCAGCCACTCACCGAGTTCGTGCCGTTGTACAAGTCTAGTAAAGACGAAATAACGACGATGTATCCGATGACCGACGTCGAGAAGATCGGGCTGTTGAAGATGGACTTCCTGGCCCTGA
>Ga0137427_10001414_pt1 | contig 10877 bp, 8 predicted proteins | sample EasRivERMZT700_2_FD_102309 | JGI IMG/M metagenome (GOLD analysis project Ga0137427, IMG submission 102309) | Soil microbial communities from meander-bound floodplain in the East River, Colorado, USA - East River MetaG ERMZT700_2 | ecosystem: Environmental > Terrestrial > Soil > Floodplain ...
CAGATGGCCGTCCCCTTGAGCCAGAGAGCCGCGAAGCAGTTCTATTTCTCGATCTGGCATCTCGACAATCTCTTTTACTGCTGATGCGAATTTGTCAAATGCGTGCAAGAAGCGGATTTCTGCTGGCAGGTCCTCCTCTACTGTTTGTTCAACGCATGAATACAGAAATTCGGCATGCGCAGTCGCGTCGAAGTAGCGATAGTAATCGGCGGTCTCGTTCAGGACCTCTACATTGTAGCTGGGGGTAGCGCGCCATTCGATCAACGGGAGCACGGCAGCAGAGTACGACTCAAGCACAGTTCGATACTCATCGATTCGTCGAAGAATGGCCGCGCTGACTGGGAACACAACGCCCGCAGGGTTATAGCCGGCCGAGGCGAGCACATGATGAATCAACCAGCGATGTAAACGGCCGTTGCCATCGACGAATGGATGAACGTAGACGAATCCAAATGCGAGAGCAGCTGCTGCACTAACAGGATCAACACCACCGGTAAGCGACCGGCTATCGTATTCAATGATACCGTCGAGGAGGTCTCGAAGATCTTGAGGCCGAGCGCTAATGTGGTCGGGAACTGGTTCTTGTGTTTCTCTGTCGTGAGCCCCCACGAATCCACCTTCATCGCGTAGTCCGAGTTTTACAAAACGGGCATCACCTATGACGACGCGCTGAAGCCGTGCCAGTTCGTCAATCGTGATCGGACGAACACCTGCTTCGCCGATTGCGCGAGCCCATCGCGCCGCGCGGATGCCGGACGGTCGCTCCCCCTCGATCGCGAACGACGACTTCGAATCACTGAGCAAAAGAAAAGCGGCTGCTCGGGCAATGATGTCTTTTCGTGTTCGACCAATGATTTCGCTGGCGCGAGTGCTAAGCCCTTTCGCGACTGCCGCTCGAAGCGCAGAAGTCCACCGTATCATCGGACAAAACCGTCGCGTTCCCGGCAGATTGTCAATGACCTTGTGGCGCGAGGAGGCTGTACCTTTGTGAAGGCCGACCTGTTGGTCTGCGTCGACGACGCTCACAACTCGAACTTTTCCAGGATCGGGCACATCGAGTTCTTGCCGAGTAAGCCATTCGTAAAGGAACCAGATTCTGCGTGCGAAGGAACCCGTCGGAGTCGCTCGCACAAGCTCTGTGATTTCGAGGGGGTCTATGACCTTAAAGAGAGCTGCAAGGACACCAAGGTTTACCCCCTCCCACTTCAATGCGAAAACGATTTGGCCTTCAAGAGTGTTGCTGGGACGATGGCGTGGTGTCAGCAGGTTCCAAGAAACATTTGGCGCCGGATGATGACGTTCTGCGATTGCGGTCAGCCGCGGCGGCAGGGGAACAGCCAATTCGAAACGCTCAACGAGAGCGGCGTACCCAGCAGGGGTTGCTTGTTCGGGAAGCGCCCTACCGTGAAAATGGCTCACCGGTTGTGAAATCCAGTCTTTCATTCGACGATTTCGTAAAAATTCATCACATTTAATAGGCTAGGAGTGTTAAAAATCACTCACTTATTGCGAAATAATATCACCAGATGTTATTTTTGTGAAAATATTGCCCTGCAGTATTCGCTCGACCATATGCGGTTTCCTGACGTGCTGCGAATGCCGACCTTAACAGGACGCATGAAACCCTCCCCTGAAATCGTGTACGCAGGATAGCGGACTCGTCGATTTTGCTTGGCAAAACGGGACCCTATCCGGCCCTCACTGTCGTTACTAAAAGGGCACACACAGGAGATATTTCCAGTGAGTCGAAAGCGATCGAGCCCCGACAGTCGGAGCGCCGGCAGGAGCCGCATCGTTGCCTGCCGTCGCGGCGTGGACTTCAGGTCGCACATTTCTGGTGGACAAGCAGGCACCGGGGTACTCTTCGAAACTCGAAGAACTGGACGAATTATTCGACCGGCTGTTTTCGGAGGAAGGCCGCAAGGTGCTGCTCTTTTCCGAATGGACCACCATGCTCGACTTGATCGAGCCCCTTTTGAAGAAGCGCCGGCTCCCGTTCGTCCGACTCGGTTCAGTTCCGCAGAAGCAGCGGCATGCGCTGGTTCACCAGTTTCAAAGCAATCCCCGCTGCCGCTTGTTCCTGACAACGAACGCCGGCTCGACTGGGTTGAATCTGCAGACGGCGAACACGGTAATCAACGTTGACCTGCCATGGAATCCCGCAGTGTTGGAACAGCGCATCGCCCGAGCCTATCGCATGGGCCAGAAACAGCCGGTGCAGGTGTTCATCCTGATCACCGAAGAGACGATCGAAGAGAGGTTGCTCAGTACGCTCTCGGCGAAGCACGATCTGGCACTTGCAGCCCTAGACGCTGAGAGCGATGTGAATCAAGTGAAGCTTGAAGGCGGCATGGAGGAACTTCGCCGCCGTCTTGAGGTTTTGCTCGGCGCGCCCAGAGGCGCCGCGCGATGAAAGCCTGCGCCGCGAGGACGAAGCCGCCGCCGACCGCCGCGAAAAGCTTGCTCTTACAGGTGGTCAACTGCTCAATGCCGCGTTTCAATTCCTCGGCGAACGGCTCCCGGCGCCACCGGCTTCAGCAGAATCGACCGCGGCCGGGTACAGCCCTGGCGGCGACGCTGAAGCAGAGTCTCACCAGCCTTGTGGACAAGGACGAGCAGGGGCGGCCGCGGCTTACGTTCGCGTTGCCGGACGCGGCTGCTCTCGACAATCTGACTCAGATTCTCGCGAGGCTTTTGATGCGGAACAGGCCCGCATAGTGTCCTTCTGTTCTGCTTGCCCCTTGGCGTTATCGAGGTGATTCCTGACGCTCCATGGCGGGACCAATTGATTTGTACTCGCCCGGCACCTCCCAGTTTCATGTATTCGGAAAACGCGGCGACGATGCGGTTGGCATCAGCGGGGAGCTCTTTTGGGCATTGTCAGATCGAAGAGTTCACGTCCTTTTTCCTGCGAACCAGAGGGATTTGACAGTGAACCGGCCACGCTGCGGGTCGTAGAGGGTGAAGTACTCACGCGAGTCGATCTCGATCTGTGGCGGGGCTTGCATGGCGCTCGAACTTTTCCAGGATCGGGCACATCGAGTTCGCGGCCGGTAAGCCATTCGTAAAGGAACCAGATTCTGCGTGCGAAGGAACCCGTCGGAGTCGCCCGCGCAATCTTGGTGATTTCGTCAGGCCCTATGACTTTGAATAGAGCTGTAAGGATGCCAAGATCCAACCCCTCCCACTTCAATGCGAAAACGATTTGACCTTCAAGAGTGTTGGGCGGACGATGACGCGGTGTCAGCAGATTCCAAGACAAATTTGGCACCGGATGATGACGTTCTGCAATCGCGGCCAATCGCGGCGGTAGAGGAACAGCTAATTTGAAATGTTCAATAAGAGCGGCGCATCCGGCAGGGGTTGCTTGTTCGGGAAGCACTCTGCCGTGAAAATGGCTCACCGCTTGTGAATTCCAGTCACGCATCGCTAATTTGTGTGAATAGTCGACGACTAAAGGACCGTACGAAACTGGTCACAGTCGTGATATCTGTTCACCTTTCGATAAATACTATCACTGTATCAATGTGGCGTGAAAAATTATCACCATGCTTGCACAAATCAAGCGTTCCGGTCGCGCAATTGTCCTCCCAGCCTATCCGGGCTTAGTCTGCGCGAGCAGTCGAGCGAGAACATGAGTCAGGTTGTCGAGGGCAGCCGAGTCAGGCAAAGCGAAGGTAAGCCGCGGGCGGCCACGATCGTCCTGGTCCACAAGGCCAGTGAGGCTTTGCTTCAGCGTCGCCGCCAATGCCATATTGGCGGCCGTCGATGCTTCGGAAGCAGGTGGTGCGGGCAGCAGTTCGCCAAGGAACTGAAACGCGGCGTTGAGCAGTTGACCGCCGGTAACGGCAAATTTTTCACGGCGTGCGGCAACGACTTCGGTCTCGCGGCGGAGGCTTTCGTCAAGGGGAGCCTCGGGGCGCGCCCCGAGCAAGACTTCAAGACGGAGGCGAAGTTCTTCCATGCCGCTTTCAAGCTTCACGTGATCCACGTCGCTTTCTGCATCGAGGGCGGCAAGGGCCAAATCGTGCTTCGCCGAGAGGGTGCTGAGCAGTCTCTCTTCAAGCGTCTCTTCGGTGATGAGGATGAACACCTGTACCGGCTGTTTTTGGCCCATGCGGTAGGCTCGGGCGATGCGTTGTTCCAGCACGGCGGGATTCCATGGAAGATCGACGTTGATGACGGTGTTGGCCGCCTGCAGATTCAGTCCGGTCGAGCCTGCGTTGGTCGTAAGAAACAGGCGGCAGCGGGGGTCGTTTTGAAATTCGTGGACGAGCCCTTGCCGAAGTTTTTGCGGGACTGAACCGTCAAGACGCACGAAGCGTAGCCTGCGCTTTTTCAGAAGGGGCTCGATCAAGTCGAGCATGGTGGTCCATTCGGAAAAGAGCAGCACCTTGCGGCCTTCTTCGGAGAACAAGCGGTCGAACAAGTCGTCCAGTTCTTCGAGCTTCGAGGAATACCCCGGCGCATGTTTATCCACCAGGAAGGTGCTGTCAGCGGACATGCGGCACATGAGGAGGTGCTTCTGAAGCCGGAGCAGATCCATTTCAGTGAGAAACTTCTTCGCCGTGATCTGCCTGACGACCTGCATGTGTGATTGATGTAGACCGAGTTGTTCCTGCGTGGGCGTGATACGCACGATTTCGTTCGTCCGCGCCGGGAGTTGCTGGTGCACGGACTGGCGCGTGCGGCGCAGCAGCACTGGCTGGAGGTTCGCGCGCAACTCGGACAGGTTCTTGTAGCCGAGCACTTTACCCTTTTCGTCCACGACGCGATGACGGTTGTAAAAACGAAAGGCCGGCCCGAGCCTGCGATCGTCGATAAATTGCACGACCGAATACAGGTCGTCGAGCCGGTTTTCGAGCGGCGTGCCCGACAACACGAGCGCGAACCGCGAACGAAGGCCTTTGATTACGCGGCTGGTCTTCGCCTCCCAGTTTTTGATGCGCTGGCCTTCGTCCAGGATGATGAGGTCCCAATTCACGCGTTCGATCGACAGGATGTCGCGCAGAACCTGCTCGTAGTTGCATACGGTGAAGAAGCAGCTATTGGCGTATTGCATGCCCCGCGACGCGCTGCCGCCGGAGATCAATTGGCAATCCCGCGCGCAGAAACGTTCGACTTCATTCCGCCACTGCGATTTCACAGAAGCAGGACAGACCACGAGCACTTTCGATATGCCGGCCTCGCGGGCGAGGAACTCCGACATGCCGATGGCTTGAATGGTTTTGCCGAGGCCCATGTCGTCGGCAAGAACGGCCCGGCCGGCGCCCGCGGCAAACGCGATACCGTCGAGTTGATAGGGCAGCAACTCGGTCTTGAGCAGCTCGCGGCGCAGAGGGTGAGACTCCGGGTGTCGGCGGATCTCCGCGACGCGGCGCGCGATACGCTCAAGCAGGAGCCGCCGCTGGATGAATTCTTCCGCATCCGGGTAAATATGGATTGTCCGGCCGTACCGACCGAGAGACTGGATTCGCCTGAGCAGGTCCGACACATCGTTGATGTCGCGGCTGCGCAGCTCACCGAAGACTCTGGCGGTCTCCGCGTCGAGTTTATCGGGGAGAAGCAGCCGCAAGGCCGCTGTATCGCGGTACTGCATGTGAACGCCAATCGTCCGTCGTTTGTAAGGCTGCTGCAATTGCGCAGCTGTGAACCGCCGCTTCAGTTTCGCCAGGACGTGCAGGATGTGCTTGCACACCCCGAGTGTGTTGGTGCGGAAATCGGGACAAGAGCAATAAGACTCTCCTGGCGCTCGCCCGCGCACGGCGACTCGATAGGTCTTGCCTGAGATCTTGCTGATGACCGTGTAATCCGTCCAGATCTGGTCCGGGTCGGCAGACTGGACAGTCATCCGTTCCGCGCGCGCCCGCTCCCAGCGCTCCTCAATAGCCCTTCTGACGAGTTCCTGTTCGCTCAAGCTCTCGACCGGTACGCGCTCGGGGGGCGGCGCAGACAGGCCCAGCGCCATCTTTTCGTCGAGGATCAGAGAGAACGCCGCCCCGACATGCTCGCACAGGGACTGGCACGCGGTGCAACTCCAGTGCAGCCGGTCGTAAGACTCTACCGCTAGGCTGATCGTGACAACGGGAGGCGAATCCGGCTCGCCTGACGTCACTGGAAACCTCAGGCGGAACAGGTCCTCGCCCAGGTAGACGTCCTCATCCATCCGAAAGTCCCACTTGTTTCCGACACGCAGCAACTTCGGCGCGTCGCTTCCGAGCAGCTTCAGCGTCTGGGAATATGACAACCGCGATAGCTTGTCGACGAGCGTCAGATCCCTACTCTTCTTCGTCAACCGGGAATCAAGATCGGGCATGGCCGATACACCTCTTCTTCCTTAATGCCTTGGAACTGGGAACAGCCATGATCAGGACCGTCCCTTGTACGAATCTTCGATGACTCTCAGCGCTTGCTGATAGTCATGACAGTGAATTCCGGCCTACCAACGTTTGCCAATACGAGTTTTGCGCTCGACGGCCACCATTCGGCCAGGAAAACTCCACCTGTGATTTGCCAATGATGTCCGTCGTTATGCGCAACGTCAGCCCGCGCTGCTCACACCACCGGCTAACGTCCATCTCCTGCTCCAGCGTGCTCAGACGACGCCAATGACGTGTCCTGAAGTCCTCGCCGCGACGGTAGGGAACGATGCCGCTCCTGCCGGCAGTCCGATTATCGGGGATCGATCTCTTTCGACTCACCGCGAATAGCCCCTGTGTGAATCTCCTTAATAACGATAGTCAGTGACGGATAAGGTCCCGTCTGCGGGACCGAGTGAGTACGAGCGGGACTGGCTTTGGCGGCCTGTCGAATTCACAAATCGTTGTGAGGCATTTCTCCACATTTTTGGAAGCGGAGGCTGGGAGTGCAAGGCAACGGAGGCTGGAGCGGAACATAAAGGAATGGAATCGCGTGCGTTGCGGTTCAGGAGTTAGGGCATTTAGCTTCCAGAGCTTAGCGTGACATTCATTTTCCGCGCGTGACATTCAATTGAATTACGGGCACAACACGGCGTTCTCGCGGGCCAACGAACCCTTGTTTGGCTTTTTTTTGCTCTCGGATTGATTTCGAGCAGGGCGATGGCGAACCGGAGTGTTACAACTGATTTCCTGGCGGTGTAGGATTTCGAGGCGTGCGTTAGTCCTTTGTGAGTTCATAGTGATCCTTCAACGTGTCGAAAGCAGGTCCCCCTTTCTTCCTCTCTGGGAACGTCACTTTTTTCCCATGCAGCTTGGAATATCCTGAATCCCTTCTAATATGTTCTCGCGCAAAGCGGTTTGGCGAGTTCTCCAGAATCGGGAGGTTGACGTTCAAACTTTTTCTCAGGGAGTTCTAATTGTCGCTGATCACAAGGCGGTTTCAATTCCAACTTTCGACGATTTCGCTGTCCATCGGCCGCCTGAGAGATGGCACTTGCAATCTCCCGACTGAACACCGCTGAAGAGCCCGATAAATTAAGAAGATTTTTTTGACAGAAAATCTGTCGAAAACCCCTCTTATATATTAGGAGACCTTTGGAAGGCTGGACTGCAGTGAACCTTAACCCAAGTACTGATCCTGCAGCCGGAACAAGATTAATGGCGTGGATGCACATCAACCTGAAACGGATCACACTGACTGCTTTGTTCCTGTTTTCGGCAGCCATCGACCTTCTCATTGATTTGGCCCTTACTTGAACTTATTGGAGGCCGCTGAGCGGAAGAACGGCTTTGCGTAGTGAGAGTTTTAAGTCTGCCGGGTGGCGAATGCGGCACACGTTTGGCACACACATACTCGATTTACCAGGAATTATACCATTGTAGCCTCAATTAAATGAATGGCTTACAGATGCCGGAGGGGGGACTTGAACCCCCACGGGACTAGGTCCCGGCAGATTTTGAGTCTGCTGCGTATGCCAATTTCGCCACTCCGGCTAAGAGTGAGACTTCTGGAACGTAACACCTTTCGAATGAATCGGTCAACGGGACTTCGCCTTCACGGTTTTCGGTGCCCGAAAATGGCGCAAAATCCGTTTTGGGTAATAATTTGGGTAATAAATTTTCCTTTTTGTTGAGACGCTGCACCGCTGAGGCGAGACTGCTCGGCGCCAGATGCGCGTAATACTTTTCCGTCAGCGTGACGCTGTGATGTCCGAGCAAATCGCGGATCACCGCCATGTCCACACCCTTCTGCGCGAGATGCGCTCCAAAAGTATGCCTCAGGATGTGAACGCCGGATCGTTTGAAACCACACCGTTTCAGCAGCGATCGGAACGATTCCAGGATCGACCTCCACGGCAAGCCATCCGCCTGGTAAAATACGTAATCGGTCGTTGCATGCTTCTTCTGAAGCATCGATTGGAGCGCGTACATCGCCGGCATATTCAGCGGGATGCGCCGTTCCTTTCGTCCCTTCGGCCGGAAGCCCACTTGCGTTTTGTTGCGGATGTGCAGCACGCCAGCATTCCAGTCGATATCGGAGAACTCGAGGAAGAGCATCTCCTTGCACCGAAGGCCCGTATTCGCGTCCAACACAATGAATTCCGGCCAGTCATTGAAATTCAGTGGATGCACGCCGCGCGTGTCGGCGGCGGTGGAAACCAGCAGTTTGAGTTGTTCCTCGGTGTAATAGTCCGTCCGTACGGCGCCGTCATCGCGAAGATTCTCCACGCGACGGCCTGGGGAGATTTCAACGTAGCCCCAGATCTCTGCCTTGTGCAGCATGTGCTTGAGCGACGCGAGATCCCGGTTCACCGTCGCATTCGCGATAGGCGTTCCCTTGATCTTGCATTTATCTTTCTTCCTCGCGATGGCGTACCGTTGAATCATCCTGGCGGTGATCGCTGTGGTCAACGTTTCGGCGCCAAAGAACGGGAGCCATTTTTCGGTGAACTGTCTCGCGAGCTTCGTATACTTTTCCGACCGGTTGGCTTCCATGTATTCGAGAAACTCTTTGACGAGGATGCGAAGCGGGACCGGTTCTACATTCAATTCGCCCAGCAGTTCCTTCTTATGACGATCCTCTAAGAACTGCCCGAAGCGCAGGTCGGCGAGAGCCTTTTTGGTGGTCTTCAACGATTGATGCGACCACTTGCGAGTCTCCGGATTGTAAAACTTCGCCGCGTAATGCTTACCACGCCGAATGAGATGGGCTTTCATCTATGCCACCTTGTTCCGTTCCATCCATTCCAAAATCTCGTCCTCTCGAAACAACAGCGTCTGCCCGATTTTGTGGTGGGGAATTTCGGCGACGTGCGTCAGGTAGTATATCCGCGATTTCTTCAACGGCAGAATCGCCATCAGTTGGTTGATATTCAGCCAACGCGGTTTCGGTAAGTCCTCTTCTTTTTGCTCATGACTCATATCGCTCTCCCGTGAAAGCTGCTGTTGAGGAGCTGCGCTCCGACACCCCTTAGAAAGAATGAGGATTTTCAGACAGAAAATCTGTCAAAAAAGCCTCATTCCTATTAGGGCGCTTCCAGCCCTTTCAATTCTCTTTGGGAGAGTCGGCCATGTTCACTTCGGGTTCGATCCTCAAATCTTTGGGCATGACATGCGGCTTCCTTCTTTATGTCCTCTGGCTGGCGGCCTACCCGACCCAGAGCCAGGCTTCTCCGCAAACGCCCGAGCGCGGGAGTGGGGACGAGGAAGTGCTCCGCCGCATCAACCCGCAAGAGTCCGATTCGATCTGGGAGAAGGGTAAGAAAGCGTTCATGGATCAAATGAATCGCCCGTACTTTCGATTCAACGTCGCATCGACAGCGACGTTGATATGGTTGCTTCTCGTGCTGTTCGTTCAGCGCATCATTCATCGTCGGGCTGAAGATCGAATGGTCCACGCGATCGCAGACGCATTGGCGCAGGACGCTCGCTCCCGTGAGGAGACGCGCCAAACGATCCGGCGTTTCAACGATCATATCGAGACTTGCAACCGCGCGATCGAGGAGCGCGAACGTTTGGCGGCTGCTTCGTCAGACGAGGAGGATGTCGAGTCGCCGAAGGACAGAGTGGAACGGATTAACCAACAGCTAACCACGACACCGGTCGATAAGAAGGAGCCTCGACAAGAAATCCAACGGCCGGCGCAAGCAATTGATACCACATCCCTACTGTCAAAGAGTGTCGCGACACGAACTCGATCGGGAGCGCCGCAGGCGGTGATTCAAGGGTACCGGGACCTTATCGCTGTGCTCGAGGATGTCGTGGCTGAAGAGCGCAGAAAGAACCGGGAGATTGAAAGAAACCGCCGCAATGATCATGCACGTGACAACCAGCACGAATCCGGCTCCTGAGTGTTTGGAGTAATGGGATGGGTTTCCAGAAGGGGTCGATTTCTCTTAGTCCGGGACACGATGTTCCGCTGCTGCTTCAGGTCCTGCACTCGCAGTTCATAACGCATGATCAGCTGTTCGAGTTCATGCGCATAGGATGTTACGAATTCCAAAAACCCTCATTCAACTGGCGCGTCCGCCGGCTTGTAGAGAGCGGCTTGCTGGAACGGCAATGCGCGCAACCCGTGACCCCAGAACCGATCTATTCGATAACAAACATTGGGAAATTAATGCTCGCAGACCATTGTCCGGTGATGGACAGCAGACGACATAAGGATGCAGCGTCTCACGTCAATCTGATCCACTCGCTGCAACTGAACCGTTTGCACCTCAGCCTGGCCCTTCAGGACGTGCTTGCGGATTGGCAATCGGAGATGGCGATCCGGGCGAAGAATCAATTCACGCCGGCCAGATACGTAAAAAACTACGATGCCATCGTGACTGTCCGAATCGACGGCGGCCGATTCTCCTTTGCGCTGGAGTACGAACGATCGCCCAAAAAAGCGAAGACCTATATGCGGATCCGAAGCTTGCTCGAACAGGAAGCTCAGGTGCGACGGTTTCTGTA
>Ga0137427_10001416_pt1 | contig 10863 bp, 9 predicted proteins | sample EasRivERMZT700_2_FD_102309 | JGI IMG/M metagenome (GOLD analysis project Ga0137427, IMG submission 102309) | Soil microbial communities from meander-bound floodplain in the East River, Colorado, USA - East River MetaG ERMZT700_2 | ecosystem: Environmental > Terrestrial > Soil > Floodplain ...
AAGCACCGATTTTTCTTCGGTAAACGCCCCGAGCGCCCCGGAAGACCCGACGTCGGCACCAGATCCGCAGGGTTGGGCCGATCTTGTCGGGCCATCGGGCGTGCCGGGTATTTCGGTTGACGCCCCATCGCAAGGCCAGGATCCGGGCGGCTATGGCGCACCCTCCGGCTTCGGTGGCTTCGGTGGCTTCGGCGCGACGGGGGCCGCGGTCGGTGACCTGGGCGGCATTGGTGGTCAGGGTGGCTACGGAGGTGTCTCTGGTGGCGGCCCCGGCGGCTACGGCGGTGTCTCTGGGACAGCAGAGGCCGCTGACGCTGCTGCCGCGGCTTCATCGGCGGCGGCGAGCGGCCTTGGCGGCGGTATCGCTGGTGGCGATCCCGGCGGCGATCCCGGCGGCGGCTACGGCGGCGGCGTGGCTGGTGGCCCGGCTGGCGGCGGCGTGGCTGGTGGCGGCGTTGCTGGCGGCGACCCAGGCGGTGACCCCGGTGGCTCAGCCACAGGCGGTGGCGTTGCGGGTGGAGCTGAAGGCGGCACGGGTGGCGGCGTATCCGGTGCCTCCGGCGGCAGCATTATGGACGCCATCGTCGGCGCGATCGTCGGACAGGCGCAGGCGGCACCGCGCGGCAGTCCGACCGGCTTCAACGAATTGGTGGAGGGCAAGGCGCAGGACCGCCCGGAGTTTTCGCCGGTCCCGACCTTTAACCCGAACGCGCCTCTGGGCGCGCCAGCGCCCGCACCATCACCGTCACCGATCGCGCCATCGGCCACGCCGCCAGCTCCTGCAGCGCCTCCGGCGATTGCCGGGCGTGGTGCGCCTGGGGCGAGCCCCGGCGTGCCTGGGCAGTTCGGTGGCGGCTCCGCTGGTCCTGGCGGCTACGGCGGTCCAGGCGGCTATGGTGGCTATGGCGCTCCAGCTGGCCGCGGTGCTGCGGTCGATTTCGGCGTGCCGGGTGCGGCCATGCCGTCGCAGACGCCGAGCAACGTGCCCAACCTCGCAGCTCCGCCAGATCCCTTTGCGCCACCGCTGTCGTTTGTCGATCGCGGTGCGCCATCCGGCTGGGGCCGCGGCGGCACCGGGCCAGCCGGTCCAGGCGCGGTCGGAGCGCCGGGCGCTCCAGCTGCCCCTGGCCGCACCGGCCGCGGCGGTCGCGAGGGCGACCTCGACAGCAAGGAAGTCGACCCGTTCGGGATCCCCGGCGCGTTCGACCCCAATGCGCCATTTGCCGGTCGCGGTGACATGGTTGGCTTGGGGATGCCCGGTGTGCCGGATCCGCTCGGCCAGCCGACCTATGGGCCGCCGGGACCGGCCACCGCCAACCCGGAGGATTTTGACCCCGGCACCTACGCGCCGTCAGCGCCACCAGCGGCTGCGCCCAATCAATCGACGCAGGCGCAGAACGTGACGGGCCGCGATTTCAATGCGCCGAGTACGGCTTCAACCCGGCCGCGCCGCCTGCGCCGTCGCAGACGCCGCAAGGTTTCAATCCGTTTGCAACTCCGCCGCAGGACTTTCCTGCGCCGCCAGCACCAGTGCAGGCCCCTATCGAGCCGCCAGCGCCGGTCAACGTGCCGATGCCGGTCGACCGGCCCACCAACATTGCGCCCGCGCTGCCGGATCCGATCAACGTCAACCCGCCGCCGAACGTTGCGCCGCCGCAGTGGGCGTTCCCAGACCCAACACCCGCGCCGCCACCAGCGCCAACGGCTCCGCCCGCACCGGTCGCCGCGCCGCCGGTCGCGGCACCGCCTGCGCCGACCGCACCGCCATCACCCACCGCGCCGCCGTCGCAGTATGCGTTCGACGATCCGCCGGTCTGGCCGCAGCAGGGCCGCAACGCCATCACGACTGCGCTGGCCGGGCCGCCGCCAGCTCCGGCACCAACTGCGCCGTCAGTCGGACAAAGCAACATCACGCCGCAGCCAGCACAGCCGCCGCTGCCGCCGATGCCACAGCTCGGCTCGGCGGCCCCGATCGGGCAGCAGCCGTTCCCGATCGGGCCGCAGATCGCGCTGAACCAGCCGCAGCCCTATTCCGGCGATCAGCTCACCAAGGCGCAGCGTGATGCGATCACGCAAGCGATCCTGCGCGGCCAATTCCCGTCAGCTGGAGTGCCGACCTGATGCTGGAGTTCGTCTACGACCACGACGAGGAGATCTCGCAGTTCATTGCGCAGCTCGCGCCGCCGAGCGGCGGCGGGTTCGGCCGCTGCAAGACGATCGGCGTGATTGACGAGCGCGGCCGCCTGATCGCCGGGCTGGTGTATTTCAATTACGATCCCAACGCCGCCGTGATCGAGTTCGGTGCGGCGGCGATCTCGCCGCGCTGGTTCAACCGCGCCACCTATCGGCGCATGTTCGAGTATCCGTTCATGCAGTGCGGCTGTCAGATGCTGTTCGGCCGGGTACGCTCCGACAACGAGGCGCTGCTGGTGCAGCTGGCGCGGTTGAATTTCAATCTGACCTACGTGCCGCGCATGTACGGCCGCAGCGAGGACGGCGTACTCTGCACGCTGACCGACGATCAGTGGCTCGATAACGCGCTGTCGAAACGGATCTATCGTGACGCGCGCAAAAAGCAGGAGGCGGCATAATGGGTTCTCTATTCGACAGCCCCGACCCGCCCAATCCAATCTACACGGCGGCGGCGCAGACCGGCTCGAACGTCTCGACCGCGGTCGCCAACGCTAACCTCAACAACGTCAATCAGGTCACGCCGTATGGCAGTCTGACCTACAACCAGACCGGCAACTACAGCTGGGCCGATCCAACCACGGGCGCGACCTATCAGATCCCGCAGTTCACGGCGACGCAATCGCAGAGCATGTATCCTGCGGAAACCACCAACCAATCGCAGCAGGCGCAGCTCGCCCTTGCCACGCTGGGCAAGGAACAAGCTCTGCGGATGTACCACCAGTTTCAAAACCCGCTCAGCCTTGCGGGCGCTCCGGCGTTCGGTAATCCCGACACGCTGTCGTATGCGCCGCAGGCGCAGACCGGGTTCGGTGCGGCGGGCGATCCCACTGCAGGCTTCGGCAGCGCCGGGCAGATCGGCAGTACGTTCGCTGCTGCACCGGACATCCAGAGCAGCTATCAGCACGGCGACGACTTCTCTGCCGACCGGCAGCGCATCGAAGCCGGGCTGATGGAGCGGCTCAATCCATCGCTGGAGATCGAGCGCAACAAGTACGAGCAGCAGCTCGCCGACCAGGGCATCCGCTACGGCTCGCCCGCGTATGAGAACGCGATGCGCAACTACTCCATCCAGGCCAACGACGCGCGGCTTGGCGTGATCGGCCAGGGTGGTCAGGAGCAGCAGCGGCTGTCGGAGATGTCGCGCTTGGCTGGCGAGTTCGCCAACAAGGGGCAGCAGCAGGCCTACGAACAGGCCAGGGGCCGCGGCGAGTTCGGCAACCTCGCGCAGCAGCAGGCCTACGAGCAGATGTTCGGCCGCAGCCAGTTCTTCAATTCAGCGCAGCAGCAAAAGTTTTCGCAGGAGGCGCTGCGCGGGCAGTTCTCCAATGCGGCGCTGGCGCAGAATTTCGGGCAGGCATCGAGTGCATTCAACGCCACCAACGCGGCGCGCCAGCAGTACCTCAACGAGCAGTTCGCGCTGCGCAACCAGCCGATCAACGAGATCAGCGCATTGCTGACCGGTTCGCAGGTGACGCAGCCGAACTTCATCAACCCGAACACCTCGACGATCGCCAACACCGATGTCGCCGGGATGATCAACAAGAACTTCGATCAGCAGATGGCGGTGTCGAACCAGCAATCGGCCACCGCCAACACCATCATCGGCGGGTTGTTCGGGTTCGGCGGCGGATTAGCGCGCGGTGGCGCGTTCAGCAAGTAGGGCGGGGCGATGTCAGACACCTACATTCCGAGCTTCTTCTCCGACGATCCGCGCGGCGGCGCACTGACCTACGACCAGCTGCAGGCGCGCCGCAAGATCGCCGCGGCGCTCGCCACCCGCAACCGGCCGTTCCCCAAGAACATCGGCGAGGGCCTGACCTATCTCGGCGAGGCGCTCGGCGAGAACATTTCCGACAGCCGTCTGGCGGGCTACGAGGCGGCGCAGCGGACGCGCGACACCGCGGCGACGCGAGCGTTGACCGGCGACGCGCTGCCGGTGTCACCGGTCCCGCTCGGCGCAGCTCCTGGCCCGGTGTCGGCAGTGCCCGACCCCGACACGATGTCCCTGGCGGCGAACGATGCGGAGAAGGCGGTTCAACCGGTGTCCGCAGCGCCGCCGCCGCCCAAGGCCGATCTGGTGCCGCCGTGGATCCGCGCTGCGGCACCGAACGAGAAGCCCATGTCGGTCGACGAACTGCTGCCGCGGCTGGCGCGCAACGAAACCGGCGGCCAGCACGATCCGTATCGCGTGGTCGGTCAGCAGTCGCTGCGCGGTGACCGCCCCTACGGCAAGTATCAGGTGATGGGCGAGAACGTCCCGAAATGGACGAAGGGCTACCTGGGCCGCGAGCTGACGCCGCAGCAATTTCTCGACGACCCCGAGGCGCAGGAGCAGGTCGCGCGTGCCAGGGGCGGCGAGTACCTCGCCAAGTACGGCCCAACCGGCGCAGCTGCAGCGTGGTTCGCTGGCGAGCGCGGCATGCAGGATCCCAAACGCAAGGACACGCTCGGCACGCATGTCGCCGAGTACGTTCGGCGCTTCAACATCCCGCTGGTGTCACGCGAGCAGGTGGTCGCTTCCGCTGCGCGCGCGCCTGCGGCAGTCGCGCCAGATGGAGGCGATCTGCCGCCGGAGGCAACTCCGGCATCGGCTCCTGCGCGCCAGGACATCGTCAGCGCGCTGGCGGGGCCACCGCCAGTAGCGCCACGGCCCACTATGCCACCGGTCGCGCCGCTGCAGCAGGTTGCGCAAGCGATTTCGCAGGCACCCGCTGGGCCAACAGCGCCCGGCCCCGAGCCGACGCTGCAGGCGGTGGTCGGCAGCAACCCGCAGCTGATGCGGCAAATGGAAATCGCGCGGCGCACCGCGCTCGATCCCGGCATCAGCCCGGCGGTCCAGGCGCAGGCGCAAGCGCGCTATCAGGAACTGGAGAAGCGCGCCAACGATGCCTTCACCAAGCAGTGGACGGTCTGGCACGAACGCACCAAGGCCGAAGAAGCATGGCGGCTCGGTGCCGAGGATCGCCAGCGCAAGCGGCAGGGCGACATCGTCCCCTTGCCGCAGGCTCCGCAGCAGGCCGGGCCGGATCCGCGGCTCGGCACACCGCAGAGCCCGCAGCGCACCCGCGTGCCGGTGCCGCCGCCCGTGCCGCCCGGCGTCACGCCGCAAAAGTGGAGCGAGGAGCAGGCTCCGCAGCTGGCGAAGGCGATCGAGGCGGTCGACCGGGCGACGCCGACATTCGACGACGCGATCAAGACGCTGCGGCTGGCGCGCGAGCATCCCGGCCGCGAGTGGGGCGTCGGCGCGACCTCCAGCATTGCGACCAAGATCCCCAACACCGACGCCTACGGCTTCGGCAAGATCATGGATCAGATCGGCGGCAAGAACTTCCTGACCGCCTACCAGCAGCTCAAGGGTGGCGGTGCAATCACCGAGATCGAAGGCACCAAGGCCGAGCAGGCGCAGGCCCGGCTGTCGACCGCGCAGAACAAGAAGGATTGGGACGCGGCAATGAACGATCTCGAGACGGCGTTGCGCCGCGACATGGAGCTGGCACAGCGCAAGGTCAACATGCCGGTCACGGCGTGGCGCGCGCCGGGCGACAACTCTTCGGTCGCGCCCGACATCGGCGAGCGGCGCGGCGATAAGGAATACATCGGCGGCAACCCGGCTGATCCGATGAGCTGGAAGCGACAATGAGCACAGAGAAACCTTGGGAGGATTACGCCGATCCGCTGGCTGCACCGGCAGCACCGGCTGCGCCGGGCGCTGCGCCTGCGGTCGGTCAAGGCGAAGACCTCCTCAAGGGCATGGCCGGAGGGGTTGGGCGCGGCATCAGCGGTGCAATCGGCCTGCCCGGCACCGTGCAGGGATTGGTGCGCGGCGGCTTGGACTATCTGCTGCCACCGTCCCAAAAGCAGCTCGACGTCCGCAAGCAGGCACCCAATCTGCTGCCGTCAGGGCAAACGGTGCAGTCGGCCATCGAGGACAAGACCGGCAAGTTCTACGATCCGCAGACCCCGCTGGGCCAGTACGGCTCGACCCTGACGGAGTTCGCCGTGGCGGCACCGCTCGCGGGTGCCACTAGAGCTGCCAAGGTGTTCAACACAGTGGTGCCCGCGGTCGCATCCGAGACGGCAGGGCAGGTCACCAAGGGCAGCGCAGCCGAGCCGTGGGCGCGCGGGGCTGCGGGGATCGTGGCGGGGCCTGCAGCGGCCAAGCTGGTCACGCCAGCCGCACCAGCGAGCGCCGCACGGCGGGCCGCGGTCGACGTACTGGAAGCCGAAGGTATCCCGCTCACCGCGGGACAGCGTACCGGCTCCAGGCCGATCCAATGGGCCGAAAGCACCGCCTCTGACATGCCGGGCTCGGCCGGGCGCGCGCAGCGGATGCAGGCCGAGCAGCGCGCCGCCTACGATCGTACCGTCACCGAGCGGCTGTACGACCGCAACCAGCTCACTGCGCGCGGCGTGCCACCGGATGTCAGCTTGCCGGATCCGCGGGTCGCCACCGCTGGCAGGCAATCGCTGGGCGACGAGTACGCCCGGCTGTCGGGCAGCAACCAGCTGCGCTCCGACCCGCAGCTGCAGCGCGACCTGCTGGCGGCGCAGACCAACTACGAACGGCAGGTGCTGCCGTCGCAGCGCACCCGCGACGTCGAGGCGGTGCGCAACGACATCGTCGACCAGCTGATCCAAGGCCAGGGCCGGATGCCGGGCGACGTCTATCAGGCGACGCGGTCGCAGCTCGGCACCAACGCACGCGGCGTCGCTAATCAGCCGTATCTGGCCGGAGCGCTGCGCGACATGCGGCGCGCGCTCGACGACGCCATGCAGCGCGGGCTGTCACCAGCCGATGCGCAGGCGTGGGTGCTGAACAACCGGCGCTACGCCAACATGCGGCAGATCGATCCGGCGGTCGCGGGGGCGGGCGAGAACCTATCACCGGCCCGCGTTGCGCAGACTGCGCGTGCCGGGCGTAGCTCGCAGTATGCGCAGCAGCAGGGCGATCTCGACGAGCTGTCGCGCGCCGCCAGCATCGTCATGAAGGATCTGCCGCAATCCGGCACCGCACCGCGATCGGCCATGCAGTCGCTGTTCAACATTCCGGCGGCACTGTCGGCAGGTGCCGGTGGCATGCTGGGCAGCGCGCTCGGCCCGGCCGGTACCATTACCGGGGCTGCTGCACCGTTCGCGGCGGCGCGTGCGGTCGTGTCCAGGCCGGGGCAGGCGTATCTCGGCAATCAGGTGCTGCCGCAGCGGGCGCGCGATATCATCGCGCAAGAACTGATGCAGCAGGCGATCTCGCAACCCGGCGGCATTGAGCGCAATGTGCGTGAGCGAGAAGACTACGAAAAAAAGCGCAAAGATCCACTGCGTCCGAGGTGACCCATGCCGCAAGACGGTTCAGGCAATTACCAGTATCCGCCCGGCACACCCGGCGTTCCCGATCAGACGATCGAGAGCGAGGCCTACAACACGTTCATCGACGACCTGATCACCAACGACCTCAACATTGCGCGGCCGCTGCATCGCGGCGGCACGGGCGCGACAACCACCGATCAGGCGCTGCTCAACCTGACCGCCGAGAAGGCGACGCAGCTCGTCACCAACTACGACAGCCACGTCTGGCTGGCAGGATCGTTCTATGCCGACGCCGCTGCGACCGGCGGCCCGGTTGCAGCGCGTGCTTATGTCGGAACGTCCTGGCTGACCGGAGACGTCGCCAACGTCACGCTGGAGGCGGTCGATGTCCTGACCGGAGTTCGCTACGGCAGGCAAAAGGTTGCTGGCGTGTGGGGCGCATGGAGCGAGCTGTCTGGCAGCGTTGCCGCAAACGACGCCCGCTACGTCAACGTGACCGGCGACACCATGACGGGGCCGCTCACACTGCCGGGCAACCCCGCTGGAGCACTCGACGCGGTGCCGAAGCAGTACGCCGTGGCCAAGGCTGGCGACACGATGACGGGGGGCCTAACGTTAGATTTAGCCAGTCCCGGCCTAGCTCTTAGCAAGGATGCTGGCGGCATTGCGTACATCAACGTGTTGGACACTGATAGGCTCCGCTGGTCGTGGTGGCTCGGCGACAATGCGGCAGAGAGCGGCGCAAACGCCGGGTCAAATTTCAAGTTATTTGCTTATGCTGATAACGGCATTGATCTGATTGGCAGTCCGCTGGCCATCGATCGCGCCACCGGGCGGATGACACTAATCGGTGATCCTGCATTACCGTTGCACGCTGTTCCAAAACAGTATGTCGATGCGCGGGCGGCGCATGGACAGGTCTATCTTGACGTTCAAAGCACCACGGCGTTGCGGCTATCGCCGCACAACGGCAACGCCATCAAAATCAACGGCAAAACTTATTTTTTGACCGCGCCAATCACGACTGCGCCGACCAACTGTTGGGTCGCAGGTGTACCGGGACAAAATCTTGTCGTCGGCACTGCTTATTATGTTGCAGTGTTCGACTTCAACGGTGTGCTGACACTGGAATTTGAACCGATAGCAGCAGGTCACGTCCGCGACACCGCGCCGGGCAATGTCGGTGTGGAGATCATCGGCGGTTTTGTTTCGCGCACGCTGGTCGGCATGGTGAGGATCGGCACGGGGACGATATTTGAAGACACCATCGGCGTCGTTGGCTGCTTATCCTGGTTCAACCGCAGACCAAAAGCAGTCCTTGGAACGTGTTCGGGTTCGACAACGTCAACTGCATCCGTCGCCCTCGCAGGACCATCCGCTCATGCGCTCAACTGGATCGGAGACGCTGTCCACGCGGCGCTGGTTGCGCAAGGCGCTACAACCGGATCGTTTTCTCAAGTCATGATTGGCGTGGACGGTGTAGCCGCAAGTCACGGGCAGGGCACCTACATCTACAACTCGATCAACGACGCTTTTCAGTGCGGAGGTTGGGCCACCAGATCAGAAGGGGTGTTGCACACCTACACACTGTTTGGTGGTGCATCGAGCGGATCAGGCTCGCTCACTGTCAACAATGGAATGATCCACGCAACGGTGTTGGGGTAAGCCATGGCAAAAGCGATAGGGCCTACATTCCCTGCTGAACTTGAAGCCGCCGGTCTGACCGGCCTGCCGTTTTCGTGGACGGCAGAGGGCACTTTTATCTTCAGCGAAGGCATGACGCAGGCGCAGATTGCCGCCGTGATGGTGGTGTACGACGCGCACGATCCAACCAAGCCGTTGCCGGTCAACTTCGACGCCAACACACGCATCGACGCTGGCATCCTAGCGGCACTGACCACCGCCGTCGCTGCAGCTGGCGCGATCCACGCAATCCCGAACAACTTCACTGCAGCGAATTTTGCGCAGCTCCTCGCGCAGATGAAGATCTTCAGCGACGCCTTCGTCTCGATGCTGCAGGCGCAGGCTGCGACCAGCAACGTTGGCGGCGGCAAGCCGCCCACTATTGGCAAACCGCCACCGATCGAAAAACCGCAATGATTGAGCGCACCGGCCAGATCGCCAGCGACGCCGTCAAGGGATTGGCGGCAGGCGGCCCGCTGGCTTTGCCGCTGGTGGTGATCAACGTGATCTGCTTGGCGGTGGTCGGCTACGTTCTCTACAAGGTCAGCGACGCCATCGAACGGCGCGACACGCTGATCAGCGAGCTGGCGCGATCGTGCCAGCCGATCGACAGGCCGAAGACGTGAGCGACGCATTCAAAGTGCAGCTGGAGCGCGCGCTCGAGCAGGCGGTGTGCCAGCATTTTTGCCAGCTGTTCTCCGTGCTGATGGTGAAGCCCGACATGGTCGCGATCGACCGCTTCAAGAAGGGGCTGGAGAAGCTCGCCGCGGCGGAGCAGACGGTTGGCGTGATCATCGTGGAGCTGCCGTGAGCATTGCAGCATGAGTATCCACTTCGACCGCGAGACGTACTTCGACAACGTGCGCCACACGCTGTTCGGCGGCTCGATGACCGAGGGGCAGGTGCTGGGCCAGGAGGCAATGCTGCTGGTGTGGGAGACGCGCCTGCCGACTGACGACCTGCGCCACCTCGCCTACTGCATGGCGACTGCCAAGCACGAAACCGCCAACGAAATGCTGCCGATCGAGGAGTACGGCAAGGGCCAGGGCCATGAGTACGGCAAGGTCGATCCCGAAACCGGGCAGACCTACTACGGCCGCGGCTTCGTGCAGCTGACGTGGCGCGAGAACTACGCCTACGCAACGCAGCGGCTCAACCTGCAGGGCAGCGACGACCTCGAGCTGCACGCCGATCGCGCGCTCGATCCCAAGATCGCCGCCGCCGTGATGTTCGTGGGAATGATCGAAGGTTGGTTCCGGTCGCCGAACCGGTTGCCGCTGTACTTCAGCGAGACTGCAGACGATGCCTATGGCGCGCGCGAGATCATCAACGGCGACAAGCACATCATTCCGTCATGGTCGAACGGCGTCTCGATCGGCAAGCTGATCGCGGGCTATCACGGTCACTTCCTGCAGGCACTGCAAGTGTCGTCGCAGCCGAAGAAGACGATCGCCGAGATCTTCAAGATCGAGCTGACCATACCGGAGGGCATCGAGGTCGCCGTTGTGATCAACGGCGTCCCGCTATTCCCTGCAGAGGAGGAGTGACATGAGCCTTGGCCTGATCTTCTGGATCATCATGATCATCTGGCTGATCTTCGCGCTGGCGTGGAACTGGGGCTGGGCCGGTGTCACGGCGCACGGCCCGCTCGGCAACAGCCTGCTGCTGTTCGTGCTGTTCCTG
>Ga0137427_10001417_pt1 | contig 10862 bp, 9 predicted proteins | sample EasRivERMZT700_2_FD_102309 | JGI IMG/M metagenome (GOLD analysis project Ga0137427, IMG submission 102309) | Soil microbial communities from meander-bound floodplain in the East River, Colorado, USA - East River MetaG ERMZT700_2 | ecosystem: Environmental > Terrestrial > Soil > Floodplain ...
AGGTCAGAGGACACTCCTTGTCCGCCGTAACTTTAGTGGAGGCGGACCGCAATTCTGCCGCATTGAAAGGGTATCCAGACAGCAGGGGTTGAGTGAGCTGGGAGACCGCCTTGTGCCTCGCGGCATCGCCGCCGGGCCAGGTTTAGCCCGGGAGGGGGCAGGCTCATGACCCAGCTTCAATACAGCACCGGCTCGTTTCGCGTTTCGCGCGCGCGCACCACGCACACGCCGCAACAGCGTCTGTTCGGCGTCGCGTTTGCGGTCGCGATGGAAGCATCGATCGTCTATGCGCTGTTGGTGACGTTGGGCTACGTCGAAGCCCCGATCGCCAGGCCCCCTTTTACGGTCGTCAACGTTGCCCCTCTTCCAAACGAGCCGGAGACTCCACTACCCCCGCCACAGACCTTCGACCCGCCGCCGGTCGAGCAGGCGATTACTCCGGTCGTCGAGCTGACCTACGTGCCGCCGACGCCACTGACGGCGATTTCGGTGCCGCCTCCGCAACCTGTTCCCCAGGTGCCGCGCGTGACAACGCCTCCGACGCCGCCGGTGGTGTTCACGCCCGCGCGTGCAATCGCGGCCTCCCACTCGATCCCGGAATATCCCTTCATTTCACGGCGGCTGCGCGAGCAGGGGACGCTGCGTCTGAAGCTTACCGTGGATGAGAAGGGCCTCGTCACCCAGGCGGTCGTGGTGAATTCGAGCGGCTTCCAGCGGCTGGACGAAGCGGCGGTGAAATGGGTGACGGCGCAGTGGCGCTACACGCCCGCCATGCAGGGCACCAAGGCGGTGGCCTCGACGGCCGAAGCGATCGTCGAGTTCAAGCTGCAATAGCTGCCGATTTGGGTCGGGGCAAATTGTCACCGGCGGTGCCGCATAGCTGACGGCTTCGTGAAGCGTGGTAGAACGTCGGGCAGCGTTCTTCACCGCCGAGCATTGGTTTGACGAAGTCCCCTCCGGTACGGCGATCCCTGGTTGTCGTTTGCATCATGTTGTCGCTGTTCATGTCGGCGATCGAAGTCACCATCGTGGCGACGGCGATGCCGCAGATCGTCCGGGACCTCGGGGGCTTTGCCTACTATTCGTGGGTGTTCTCCGCCTTCCTGCTGACGCAGACCGCGACCACGGTGATCTTCGGCAAGCTCGCCGACATCTATGGCCGCAAGCCCGTGATCATCGCGGGTACGGCGATCTTCCTGACCGGCTCGGTGCTGTGCGGGTTCGCCTCCTCGATGGGCTCGATGATCGCGTTCCGCCTGCTTCAGGGCGTTGGCGCGGGTTCGATGCAATCCATCGCCGTGACCATCGCGGGCGACCTTTATGTCGGACGCGAGCGGCTGCGGATGCAGGGCGCGCTATCCTCCGTCTGGGCCGCCGCGGCGATGGTGGGCCCGCTCGCCGGCGGCCTCTTGGTCGAGCATCTGTCGTGGTCGTGGATCTTCTGGGTCAATGTGCCGGTCGGCATCCTGACGATCGCCGGTTTCATGTTCTTCATGCACGAGGACGTCGCGCACCGGGCGCACAGAATCGATTATCTCGGCGCGGCGCTGTTCTTAATCGCGACGGCCTCGTTCCTGATCGCGCTCACGCAGAGCGCGACGCTGAGCTGGACGGAAATCCTGCTTCTTGCGGGCACGGCTGTTCTTGCCGGGCTGTTGTTCCTCGCCGTGGAGCGCAGCGCGCCCGAACCGATGATCGCGCTCGATTTGTGGGGCAGCCCCCTGCTCGCGTCCGCGAACGGATCGCTGCTCTGCGGGATGATGGCGCTTGCCGGCGTCACGTCTTATCTGCCGATGTATTTCCAGGGCGTGCTCGGCTATTCGGCGATCTACGCGGGATTTCCGCTGATGGTGATGATGGTCACCTGGCCGATGGCGTCGGCGGTCTCGGGCACGATCCTGCGTTATCTTTCGATGCGCTCGACCTTGCGGCTCGGCGGGTTCCTCATTCCGATAGGCGCAGTGTTCCTGCTGTTCCTGAAGCCCGGCACCACGCTGATCCTCGCAGGCATCGGGCCGGCGCTGATGGGCTTCGGCATGGGGCTGCTCAACATCACCTCGGTGATCATGGTCCAGGGCACGATCGAATGGTCGAAACGCGCGAGCGCGACCGCGGCGCTGATCTTCTCGCGCACGCTCGGCAATACGCTGGGCGTGGCGGCACTCGGCGCCGTGCTGAATTTCGGCGTCGTGCTGTTCGCGTCCCTCCAGGGGCGGAGCGAGCTGACGACGCCCGATCACGTCCGCGACTTGCTGGCGATGATCGGGAACGTGGCAGGCGGTGCGGCCGATCCAGGCCTGCAGCCCGTGCTCGACGCGGCGCTGCATCTGACGTTCTGGGTGATGCTGGGCTTCGCGGCCATCACCGCGATGCTGTCACTGACGATCCCCATCCGCGAACTCGAAACGCTCACCACCGGCGCGCGCGAACCCGAGAAGGTCCAGGCGGAATAGAAACGGCCCTGCCCCCGGTCGGGGACAAGGCCGTTCGTGAAATGCGGTCGCGGTGGTTAGACGTTCACTTCCACCTTGGGCAGCGTCAGGAAGGCGTGCGCCGCATGCCAATAGAGGTGCCGGTTGTAGCCGAGATTGAGCGAGTGGGCCGTCGCCGGGAGGATGACGAGCTGCTTATCGGGATTGGGCAACTGGCGATAGAAGTCGAGAATGTCTTCCTCGGTCGCGATGCCGTCATAACAGCCGCGTGCGACCAGCACCGGGCACTTGATGTCCTTGGCCTCGATGATCGGCAGCTTCGACGTCATGTCCAGATAGGTGCCGGTCGGGACGGAGTCGCCGTGCTTCAATTCGGCATCGGCGAGCGCTTCGGCGACGCGCGGATCGCCGGTGCCGGGCTTGTCGCGCGTGAAGATCGAGGCGACCATTTCGCGCGGGCGCGGGCGGGTGTTGTTCGCTTTGAAGAATTCAAGGCCCTTCGCGCGTTCATTGAGAGTCGGGGAACCCTTGCCGGTATAGGTGTAGGCGCCGAGCAGCGCACGGTCGACGCGTTCGGGATGGGCCGCGGCGAACGCCGCCACGCGCAGCGCGCCTGAGGATTCGCCCATCATGTGGAATTTCTGCTGGCCGGTTTCGCGTACGAAGATAGGCATCGCGGCCTCGAGATCGGCAACACCGCTCTTGATGTCCGAATTGCCGTTGGGGTTGCGCGAGGACTTGCCGTAGCCTTCGAAGTCGATCGCCCATACGTCGTAGCCGAGGCGGGCGAACACGTTCATCATCGAATATTCGCCGGCGGCGGGAACCTGAAGGTCCCAGCTCGACATCGCCGAAATCGACGAGCCGTGCACCATGATGAGGACGGGAACCGGCGCTTCGCCTGCGACCGGCGCCTTGGCGCGGCGACGATAGAGCTGGAGCCGGATGTTGCCTTTCATGGCGGTGTACTCGCGGTTCCAGAACGTCATCGGCTGGGGCTTGGTCGCCGGGACGATCGGCGCGACTTGCGCGGCCGCGGGTGCGGCGACAACGGCGGCGGCCGCGGCAGCAACTCCCAACCCGGAAAGCACGGTGCGACGGCTGGGGCCTTCGGCGGTTTGATCAAGGTCGGTCACGGATCGGGGAGTCATCACGGGGTTTCCCTCCAAGTTCATCTCGCGCGCTCTAAAGGGAGCGCCTCGCTCACTCTACCGTTTCCCGTTGCACGCGGCCACCCTGAAGGGTGTTGCGCGTCCCGCCGAAAATACGAACGGCCCTGCCCTCGCGGGGAGGACAGGGCCGTTGGAGAGCGCAGTATGGACGTTAGACGGTCACTTCCATCGGCGGCATCGTCAGGAACGAATGAGCCGCGTGCCAGAAGAGATTGCGGTTGTAGCTCAATCCGAGATTGTGCGCCGTCCCGGCGAGCACGACGAGCTGTTTGTCCTGATTGGGCAACTCCTGGAACATCTCGAGGATGTCCTCTTCGGTCGCGATGCCGTCATAGCACCCCCTGATCAACAGCGTCGGGCACTTGATGGCGGAGGCCGGGATGATCGGGAGCTTCGACGTCATGTCAAGATAGGTGCCGGTCGGAACCGAGTCGCCGTATTTCAACTCGGCATCGGCAAGCGCCTCGGCCGCGCGCGGGTCGCCCGTGCCAGGCTTGTCGCGCGTGAAGATCGACGCGAGCATCGAGCGCGGACGCGGACGGGTGTTGTTCTTCTGATAGAACTCGAGATCCTTGGCGCGGTCTGTCAGCGTCGGCGAACCTTTGCCCGTGTAGGTGTAAGCACCGAGCACGATGCGGTCGACGCGGTCGGGGTGAGCCGCCGCATAGGCCGCGGTGCGGAGCGCGCCCGACGACGAGCCCATGAAGTGGAATTTCTGCCGGCCGGTTTCGCGCATGACGATCGGGATCATCGCCTCGAGATCGGCGACGCCGCTCTTCACGTCGGAATTGGCCTTCGGGTTGCGCGTGGACTTGCCATAGCTTTCGAAGTCGATCGCCCAGACGTCGTAGCCGAGGCGCGAAAAGACGTTCATGACCGAGTACTCGCCGGCGCCGGGGACGGTGAGGTCCCAAGCCGGAAGGGCGGCCATCGACGAGCCGTGCACGAGAATGACGACCGGAAGCGGCGTTTCGCCCGCGACAGGAGCTTTCGCGCGGCGGCGATAGAGCTGGAGCTTAATATCGCCCTTCATCGCGGTGTATTCGCGGTTCCAATAGGTCATCGGCGGCGCGTGGATCGAGGGAACCAGCGGCGCGACCTGCGCGGCCGCGGGGGCCGATGTGGCGGTGACGGCCGCTGCGGCGGCAGCGACGCCCAATCCCGACAGCACGGTGCGCCGGCTCGGGCTTTCGGCGGCTTGGTCAAGATCTAAGGACTCGGGAGCCATCAGGGATTTCCTCCGGGGTTCATCTCGCGCGCTCTGCGGGAGCGCTTCTCTCACTTTACCGTTTCCAGCCCCAGGGAGCCATCGTCCAGGGCGTTGTCGGCACCGCCAGGACGTATAGTATGGACTGCCGGAGGAGAAGCGATGCCATACCGGAACGCTGCCAAAAAGCGTTGGCTGACGGGTATTTGCGCAATGCTGGGGGGGATAGCCGCCCAGCCGGGTGAGGCGGCCGAGCAGGTCGATCTCGAACTCGTCATCACCACCGATGTTTCCTACAGCGTCGACGACATGGAAGCGCGCATGCAGCGCGAGGGAGCGGTCACCGCCTTCCGCAGCCGCGAAGTGGTCGAGGCGATCAAGTCAGGATCGCTGGGCAAGATCGCCGTCACCTATATCGATTTCTCGAACGCCAATGCGAGCCGGGTGGTGGTGGATTGGCAGGTTGTCCATGACCAGGCGACCGCCGAGGCCTTTGCCGACGCCATCGCGATCGCCCGGAAGACCGACGGCGTACAGACCTCGATCGCGAGCGGAATCGAGCTCGCCGCGCGGCTGATCGAGGACAACGAGTTCGAAGGCATGAAGAAGGTGATCGACGTCTCCGGCGACGGGCCGAACAACGAAGGCCGCCGGGTCGATCACGTACGCGATGAAGTGTTGGCCAAGGGCATCATCATCAACGGCCTGCCGATCGTCACAGAGGCCGACAAGTTCGACGTCTACTACCTGCCCGACCTCGACAAGTACTACGCGGGCTGCGTTATCGGGGGACCCGGATCCTTCATCCAGGTGGCGAACGGCTTCCACGACCTGGCGCGGGCGCTTCGGCGCAAGCTGGTGCTGGAGATTTCCGACGCCGCGAAGGAAACCCGCGATCCGATGTTCGTGAAGGTCGCTGCGGGCCAGCGGGCTCAGAGCCAGCGGACGGTCTACGAAAGAGGCTGCGATATCGGCGAACGGATGCGGTTCGGCGGCTCTACTGGACGTCCGTAGCCCGCGCCGAGACTTCCGCCGCGCTCGAGTGGTCGCAATCGCGCGAACAGGTCGAGGAGATGCAGCGGCAGCGCGTGCCGTATTCGTCGACCAGCCACTCCAGATATCCGTCCAGCGCCTTGCGCAGGACCTGATGGCGGGTGAAGCCCTTCTTCACAGCAAGGATGCCGAGCGTCTCGTGTTCTTCTTCCGTGAGCACGAGCATGATCCGGTGCTGCTTCTTCGGCGCACCTTGCGCGATCGTGTGCTCGAAGACGCCGTACGGAAGCAGGAGCTCGCCGTTCTCGTCGGGGACGGCGGTCAGATCTGCCGTCTGATAGGCGGTCTCATCCACCGGTTGCTGATCGGGGGACCGCGTCACCAGATTGAGCGCAGGTGCGTCGGTCTTGCGTTTGCGCACGCGCCGGATGTCGGAGGGCTCCGCATCGCCCTTGCGAACAAGAAGCTCCGCGGTCAGCCGGCCGAATTTGCTTTCGTCGATATTTGCCACAGCGCGGTCTCAGTCCCAATTCCGGCGGCCGAACGTATTCGGCTGGCGCCCGGCGCCGCCGAACAGCGTTGGCCGGCGCGCTACGTCCGCCGTCTTGCGACCATTGAATTCCGGCCGCGCGACCTCTTGCACGGGTGGCGCGGGAGGTGCGGGCGGAGTGACGGCGGCGCTCGCGGTTTGCTCGGGGTATGCGAATTGATCAACCGGCGCGAGCTCGGGAACAGGCGGTGTGTAGGCGTCCCTCAGCTTGGCGTTGAGGGCGGGCATGTTTTCAAGCTGCGCCGCGGGATCGAGTGCATCCGCATCCTCCGACCCGCCCGAGAGGGAACTGATCGAGAAATGCTCCGGCCGGTTTTCCGGTGCGAGCGAGGGATCCTTCACGAGGCGCGCGAGCCGGTCCTGAATGTAGACCCACAGCTCGGAGACTTCCTTGGCCGAAGGCGAGTCGGGAACCACTTCGCCCACGGTGCGGCCATCGACCATGCTGGCAGCGAAGTCGACGCGGTGGTGGATGGTGATCGGCGCCACGGTGCCGTGCTGAGAGAGCGCGACGGCCGCCTCGCCGGTGATGCGCGCGCGCGGCGTCGCGGCGTTGACGATAAAGATAAGAGCCTTGCGGTGACGGTCGGCCAGGTCTGCCGTCGCTCCGACGGAGCGCAGATCATGCGGACTCGGACGGCAGGGCACGAGGACAAGATCGGCCAGCGATATGACGTGCGAGATGGCATCGGTGATCGCCGGCGGCGTATCGATGACCACCAGCTTGATGCCGCTGTTTTCGAGCTGCTTGATGGCGGTATGAAGGTCGAACACGCCGACCTTTGCGAAGGCAGGCGTCTTCTCGGTGCGCACATTCCACCACGCCGCCAAACTTCCTTGCGGGTCGGTGTCGACAAGCGCCACCGGCCCCGCACCTGCCTTCTCGGCTTCGACCGCAAGGTGGCCGGAGAGCGTCGTTTTCCCCGATCCGCCCTTTTGCGAAGCCAACGCAATCACAAGCATAGCGCTGCCTCTGTCCGCGATAACCCTTCCGGGTACCAGGAAAACCCTGGCACCGTCGTGGCAGCCTTCTAACTCAACTCGTGTTTCGGCTCGGCAAAAGGGAAAGGCGGCAATTGCATCAAATTTGAACGATTTTCGTCCGGGTATGGAACATGAGCGTCAATATTGATCGTTCGTTAAGCCTCTTAAGACGGTAGGATGCGGCAACAGGCGAGGAGACGCTGTTCGTGGAACTGGTGACGGGGCGGAACTGCGGCGAATGTTCGGTTTGTTGCGTGGCGCTCAATGTCGACACCAAAGAGTTCCAGAAGCTGCCCGGGGTCCCATGCGCGCATCTCCGCGAAGGCGGAGGGTGCTCCATCCACGCCACGCGCTATCCGGTGTGCCACGTTTATCACTGCGGCTGGCGCTATCTTCAGTTCCTTGACGAGGACTGGCGGCCGGACAGAAGCGGCGTTTTGGTCGATTTCCAAAGCGAAGACTTGCCGTCTCACTATCCCAAACGCCCGGGCATCAGGCTGACGCTGGTGGACAAGCGAAAGGCGATGCAGCGTCCGTTCTACGATGTTGTCGCCCGCCTGATCGCCACGGAGGTACCCGTCGTCCTGGCAGTGGGCGGGCCCCCCGGTCACTTTCCAGCCGGAGCATTTCTCAATGACGCCCTCAAAGAGGCGGTTTCCAACCGGGACCTTTCAGAGGTCGAGGCCGTGCTCTCGCAGGCGCTGAAAGGCCTTGAATCGCACCAATTCAATCGAGCGGTGCACCGCCATGGCAGGGATGCGCCGGCGTAAACGGACCATCAACCAAAGGGAAAAATAGGCTATAGTCTTCCCCGGCAAGGTCAGGTGCCCCGCGCCGCTGACACGAGCTACCAAGAAATTTCGGGGTTCAAGGAGGGAGTCCAATGAAGCTTGCATTCACCACATCCGTTGCGGCCGCATGCCTGTTCGCAGCGGCGGCCTTTGCGCAAGGTCAACCGGATTTTTCGCAGGTCCAGATCAAATCGACGCCGCTCGGCAACAACACCTACATGCTGGAAGGCCAAGGCGGGAACATGGTCATCGCCGTCGGCGGTGACGGCGTCATCCAGGTCGACACCGAGTTCGCGCCCCTTCACGACAAGATCAAGGCCGAGATCGACAAGCTGTCGGGCAACAAGCCGATCAAGTACGTGATCAACACGCATTTCCACGGCGACCACACCGGCGGGAACGGCGGCTTCGCCAAACTTGGCGCGACCGTGGTTGCCCATCGCAACCTCGCACTGCGTCTCGAACACGGAACGACCAACGGCATGTCAGGCCAGAAGACCGAGCCCGCAGCGAAGGACCGTATTCCGGCTCAGACCTACACCACCGAAGGCCAGCGGCTGATGGTCCAGGGCCAGACGGCGATGGTGCAGCATCCTAGAAGCGCACATACAGACACCGACTCCTATGTCTACTTCCCGACCGCGAACGTGATCGCCACAGGGGACATCGTGAGCCTTGGGCCTCGTTACCCCAACGTCGACTACGCGAATGGCGGCAGCCTTGCCGGCAACATCTCGGCCGTCGAAACCTTCATCCGTCTCGGCAACGACCAGACGAAATACGTGCCGGGTCATGGACCACTCGCGAGCCGCGCCGACATGCAGCGCTACCGCGACATGCTCGTCGCCGCGCGCGATGCAGTGAAGGCACAGATCGACATGGGCAAGACCGAGGATCAGGCGGTCGCCGCAAAGCCGCTTGCCGCGATCGGCATGAGCCTCGGAACCACCCAAATGCTCGACGACACCATGGTGAGGATCTCGTATCGCTCGCTCAAGGGTGCCCGCGCCAATCCGGCGTAGTTCAATTTCGCATTTGCTTTCGAAGGGCCGGAACGTTCGTCGTTCCGGCCCTTTTTGCTTCGCGCTGGTTTTGCGCGGGGCCATGACGAACCCGCAGCGGGATGCGGATCGAGCTCAAGAGCAAGTTGTACGCCGACTGAGCAAATCATCGTCAAATAGACGCCGCTAGAAATGACAACTGTCAGATTCGCAGCGGGATGGCCCGATCAAGGCGCAAAAGCAAGTTGTGCGCACACTGAGCAAATCATCGTCAAATAAACGCAACCCGAAGTGACAACTGTCAGAGTCGCGTTTGAGCGCAGCGACTAGACTTGGGGCGCGGGACGTTGGCGATCCGCTACTGCACCGGGCCTCCCCCGGGGTAGCAGCAGACGTTCTGGCCGGAAACTAAGCCGTGCCCCGATCTATCGCCGGGGGCGGCGCGGCGTTGGACAAGTCGGGGGACTTGAAACTGCTTGAGTTCGACCACGACACCAGGGAGGCGGGCGTTGTGAGGGGGAAAGCCTAAACAAAAAAATCCAAATCGGGGGAGACGCACAAATGCATCCGACGACATCAGAGCTTTGCGTTCGCGGCTCACGTCTGACCGCGTTGCTGGGGACCGCCTCTCTACTGGCGCTGGCACAAGGGGAACGGGCTTATGCGCAGGAGGTCGTCGCCCAGGCGGAGGAAATCCCCGAGACGGTTCTGATCACCGGCTCGCTGATCCGCGGCACCACGGCCGTGGGCGTTCCGGTGATCAATCTCTCGCCGCAGGATTTCGCGATGACGGGGACGCTGACCGCGTCCGACCTGTTCCGCACCATCCCGCAGTTCAACGTGAACCCCGGCCCGGTCGCGACCGGAGCTGCCAACAACGAACGCGGCACGCGCGTCAATCTGCGCCAGCTCGACACCGGGTCGGCGCCGCGCTCGCTGCTGATGATCGACGGCATGCGCTATCCGCAGCAGGGCAACGGGCTCTGCCAGATCGACCCCTCGATCATTCCCGCCTTCGCGATCGAGCGCATCGACCTCTTGTTGGACGGCGCCTCGGCGACCTACGGCTCGGACGCCATCGGCGGCGTGATCAATATCATCCTGAAGCGCAATTTCGACGGCGCCATGGTCGAAGCCGGCTGGAAATACGGCCGGGGCGGCAACGAGCAATATCTCGCTTCGGGCATGTGGGGCCGGACCTGGGACGGCGGCCAAGTGACGCTGAGCTATTCCTGGTTCAACATCTCGCCCACGAAGGGGAATTTCCACTCGCAGTACACCTACGACCACAGGCCATGGGGCTTCGACGATAGGCGGCAGCTCGGCTCCTCGACGCCGGGCACGATCTCCACCGGCAATCAGATCGGCCTGTCAATGCCCCATCCGGTTACAGGGCTCCCAATTGACAACCCGAACTATCCCGGCAACCTCGGCACCAACTGCCAGAACTGTTACGCTATCCCGCTCGGCACCGGCTTCGACTGGGATTCGGGTCCGACGGGATATGGTCCGCTCGCGGCGGGCAGCGCGCCGACGATAAGCTGGGCGGCTTTGAACGTTGCGGAGAACCGCGGCACCAACGGCACCCGCAACCTCTTCAACCCTTACACCATCACCGAATACAGCGCGGGCATACAGTACACCGGCGGCGTGATCACGCTCGACCAGCGGCTGACCAGCAATATCTCGTTCTACGGCGAAGGCATCTGGGGCATGCGCCGGACGAGCATCA